>Ga0209450_10000973_pt1 | contig 14436 bp, 13 predicted proteins | sample FrelakmetLWP11LW_FD_187149 | JGI IMG/M metagenome (GOLD analysis project Ga0209450, IMG submission 187149) | Freshwater lake sediment microbial communities from the University of Notre Dame, USA, for methane emissions studies - LWP11 LW (SPAdes)... | ecosystem: Environmental > Aquatic >...
CCCCTTGTCCACGCCGGATGCCGCATCCAGGTCGGCCAATTCTTTTTCAGGAAGGCTGTAGAGAACACCATACATCGTGTTGCCCGCATCTTCGACGAGCGTGCACCCGCCGACGGCCGGATCTGCGCCACACAAAGCAAATCCCATCCGGTATCCTTTCAAACTCATCACTCCGAGGGGTTCTGCCGAAGGGCAGTACTTCTCCATGCCGTCGATGTCCAGCAGAGTGCCGTAGGCAAAGTAGACCGCTTGCTTGCTTCTTGCAGAATGCGTCATGTGCTTGTCCTCCTTAAAACGCAAATATCAAATGATCGCCCTTCAATGATCCATGTTCAATGTCCAATGATCAAGGATCCCTTGCCATGTTCAGCCAAGTCTCAGACAGAGCGGCCTTGTTTCGCATTTCTTCTGCACGGTCCGTGTAATGACAGGCCGCCCTGTGCGCAGGTCCTACCTCGATCAGGGGCGGAATCTCCCTTGAACACCGCTCCGTGCCGAAGGGGCACCGCGAGAAGAAGCGGCAGCCCCGGAGTTCGCCCATCAGGACCGGTGGAACTCCCGGGATGGAGATGAGTTCGGAGCGACGATCCAGAATGTTCGGGAAGGAGTTCTTCAAGCCCATGGTGTAGGGATGGAAGGGGTGAAGGATCACTTCTCTCTTGGGCCCCAGCTCCATGATCTTGCCGCCGTACATGACTCCCACGTGGTCGCAGTTCTCGATGACCAGAGCCATGTCATGGGTAACGAGCAGCATCGAAAAGCCCAGCATGTCCTGAAGCCTTCTCATGTTCTTGAGAATCTGATCCTGCACGATCACATCCAGGGAGGTGGTCGGTTCGTCGGCAATGACGAGGGAGGGTTTGAGGATCAGGCTCATGGCGATGATGGCCCTCTGCCTCATGCCGCCGCTGAACTGATGAGGGTACTCCCGAAATCGCTTGCTGTCGATCCCCACCAGGGCGAACATCTCCTCCACCCTCTGTTTTGCAGTGGTGCGATCCATGGTTTCGTGGATCTGAATCGCTTCGACGATCTGATCCCCCACCTTGTGCACCGGATCGAGGGAGTTCAAAGCGCTCTGAGTGATCATGGAGATTTGTTTCCACCTCAGCTTTCGCCTCTCCTCTTCGTCCAGGGCGGTGAGATCCCGTCCTTTGAAGAGGATCCGGCCTCCTGGCACAAACGCGTTGGGCGGCAAGACGCCGATCACGGATTTCAAGACCGTGGACTTTCCGCAGGCCGACTCCCCGACGAGCCCGAAGTTGAGACCTTCCCGGATGGCGAAAGAGACATCCTCCACAGCCCGCACATCTCCCCGCTGGGTTCGGTAGACCGTGTTCAGCTTTTCGATTTCCAGGACCAGCATGTCACATCTCTTCGGAATCACGGCTTGCCATTTCTCTGCGTTTTGCCAATAGGTTCAAAAGCGAACCGCAGAATATCGAATAACGAATAATGAACGCCGAAGGAAGAATCCAAGGGTATTGCACTTCGTCATTCGAAATTCCCTGTTCGACATTCGACAGTCGGTTTCTTGATCCGCCTCGGGTTTTCGCTTGTCGTCAAAGACCAACGTTAAGCATTACCACCTTTTCAATCTCGGGTTGATCATCTCTTCATAGGCACGGCCAATGAAGTAAACCGCGGTGACAAGGATCATGATCGCCGCGCCCGGCGGGATCACCCACCACCAGGCCTTGTAGGACATCTCAGAGGCAAAGGCCTCATAGATGATGGATCCCCAGCTGAGCACATTGGGATCCCCGAAACCCAGGAACCCGATGCTCGCCTCTGTGATGATCGCCCATGCCAGGGCGAACACGACGTTGACCAGGGCGACGGGGAAGATGTTGGGCGCAATCTCGACATAAATGATTTTGAGACTGCTCGCCCCGGACACGCGGGCAGCATCCACGAAGGAGCGCTCCCTGAGGGAGAGCACCTGGGAGCGGATGACCCTTGCGGTGGAGCGCCACATGATGATGACCAGAGCCAGAATGATCGTCCACAGGCTCTTTCCCGTCAGGGAGAGCACCACGATGATAAAGGGCAGGAAGGGAAGGCCCATGAAGATGTCCGTGATCCTCATGAGCAGGTTGTCGATCCAACCGCCGTAATAGCCTGCGATCAGGCCGATGTTGACCCCGATGAGCACGACTCCTATGGCCGTGAGGAGTCCGATCACGAGGGCAGGCCTCCCGCCCCAGAGGAGCTGGCTGAACACGTCCCGGCCCAGAATCGTGGTTCCAAGAAGGTGCTCTTGGGACGGGGGCCTGAGTTTCATCAGTTTTCCGGAGGCATCATAGTGCTTCTGCATAGGCTCGTAAGGGGCCAGAACCGGCGCGAAGACGGCGACCAGCACGCACGCGGCGAAAAGGATCATGCCGAACATCCCGAGTTTGGAACGAGCGATGAATCGAAGGAAATCGCGCAGCATCTACCCCCAGCCTCTCGGTGTGAAATTATTCATAGACAATCCTTGGATCCAGGACCCCATAGAGCAGGTCGGCCATGAAGTTGCCCACAATGGTCAGCACGGCAATGAGCAGGAAACAGGCCTGAACCAGCGGGTAATCGCTCCGCTGAACCGCCTCGACCATGAGAAGCCCCAGACCCGGCCACGAGAACACCGTCTCGATCACAACCGATCCTGCCACGGCCCAACCGAGAATCAGCGGCAGGGTGGTGGCGATGGGGAGGAAGGAGTTTCTCATGGCATGCTTGTAGATGATTGTTCTTTCGGGCAAGCCTTTCATCCGGCAGAGCTCGATGTAATCCTCACCGAAGGTTTCGAGCATGCTGCTTCTCATGAGAAGGAGGGGGAAGCAGAGATTGTAGAGCGTGTTCACAATGAAGGGAAGGGCAAGATGGTGAAGGAAATCCAGGCTGAAGTAAATCGCCCATTCGCTTTTCCCATGGTGCATGCCGGGGGAGACAATGTGCCCCAGGGGGAAGAGGTCCAGGTGGACGGAGAAGACGAAAATCGCCAGCATGCTCAACCAGAAGACAGGGGCGGATTGAAAGGCAGTGCTCACAATGACGGTTCCGATCTCCAGCTTACCGCCTCGTTTCCAGGCGATGAGGGCTCCGCCCACGACTCCCAGAGCATAAGCCGCAATCATGGAAGGGAGGATGAGAAGGATCGTGTTGAGCAGACGGCCGGAGATCATGTCGCTCACCTTTCTGTTGTGCTGAAAGGAGTACCCGAAATCCAGGTGGACGATGTTCCTCATGTAAGCGGCATATTGCTCGTGCAGGGGTTTGTCCAAGCCATACTGGCGCTTCATTTCCTCCTGGGCCTTGGGATTGAGCGCGGAGCTGATGACCGTCATGGTGGGATCGCCCGGCAGCATACGGAACATGAAGAACATGAGGGTCGCCAGGACGAAGAGCGTCAGGACCATAAGGAGGATTCGGTTGATGAGGTACTTGATCATGGTTCAACCGTCCTGAAGCAGGCGACCTGGTGCTCGGGGTCTGCAGCGCTTGGGATTAACCCGGGCTCTTTTTGGCGGCAGGCGTTTTCCGCCTTGGGACAGCGCGGTGCAAAGCGGCATCCCGGAGGGAGATTAATCGGGTCTGGAATGGCCCCGGCAATTCGAAGCTCTTCCCTATGGGTGTCGGGATCGGGAATGGGAATCGCCGAAATCAGCGCTCCCGTGTAAGGATGAAGAGGATGGTCGAGAACCGTGTCCGCCGGGCCGATTTCCACGATTTTTCCCAGGTACATGATGGCGATCCTGTCGCAGATGTGGGCCACCGTGGCGAGGTCATGGGTGATGTAAAGCAGGGAAAGGCCTTTCCGGCGAACCAGGGTCTTGAGCAGAGCGATGATACCGGCCTTGATGGAGACGTCCAGCATGGAGATGGGCTCGTCGGCCACAAGGAACTGGGGATCCAGGATAATCGCCCTTCCAATGCAAAGCCTTTGGCGCTGGCCTCCGCTGAGAAGGTGGGGGTATTTCTCGATGAAATCCTCCGGCGGGCTCAGTCCGACGAGATCAAGCGTTTCCAGGGTTTTTCGCAGCAAGGCGGCCCGGTCACGGAGCCCCTGGTACCACAAGGGCTTGGAGAGGATTCTGGACACGTTGTGCTGAGGATTGATGGAGCCGTAAGGATCCTGAAAGATCATCTGGGCCTTGCGATAAAACCCCTTGAGGTCCTTTTTGCGCAGCTCCTGCCCGCTCTCCCCGTTGATGAAAACCTCTCCGGAAGTGGCCTGGTCCAGGCCGACGAGGATCCTCCCCGCCGTGGTTTTTCCGCACCCGCTTTCGCCTACCAGACCCAGGACACTTCCGGAAGGGATCTCGAAGCTGACAGAATCGACGGCCTTGACGGATTTCCCCCTTGATCTGGAAAAAAGAGAGCGGATACCGGAGACGACAGGAAAGTATTTCTTGAGGGCAACAACGGAGATCATGATGTGCTTGCCCATGGGTCATGTTAGCCCATGGGGCCTTTTCTTGTTATTTTCCAAAAGGAACCCGGGACGTTCGTCTCCCGGGTTCCTTTCCATTGGTCAGGGCTCACTTCATTTCGTGGGAGGGAAACAGAGTCTCCCGTCCTTGTCCCACTTAAAACCGGCATCCTTGAGTATCTGCCTGGCTTTTTCGAGATTGAATTCTCTCACTTTGAGATTTTTGTTGTGCCAGAAGGCATTGACCGGCGTGATCGGCGTCGCGCTCGGAGCGGCATACCCGCCGAGCACTTCATCAATAATCTTCTGGTAGGGGATGGCGTGGGAGAGGGCCACCCGAAGCGCCTTGTGCTTGAACACCGGCCTGTTGCACTGGAAGCGAATGCCCGTGTAGCCGTTGGAGGGCACCTTGAAGATCTTGATGTTCTTGTCGGCCGAGAAGTCCTTCACCACTTCAGGGGGAAGGTTCTGGATGTTGATGTCGATTTCCCCTTTCTTGAGCGCGTTGTTGCAGAGTTCCCTGGAGCCAAAGACGATGAAGAGCAGGTCCGCTTTGGGAGCGGCAAAGTGGTCTTTGTTAGCCTTGAGAAGGTATTCAGCGGCTTCTTTCCAGTACTCCATGATGTAAGCGCCGCTCCCCACAACGGGAATGTTCCGGTAGTCCTGGGGCTTGGTCAGCTTTTCCCTTTCCACCACGTCTTTCCACACGTGCTCCGGAAGAATGGGCACCTGTCCCAGGGTGTTCATGATAAAGGGCGCGAAAGGCTTGTCCAGGTTGAAGCGCAGCTTGTACTCGTCCACCAGGTCGATGGTCTTGATCGGAGCCAGGTACTTCGTGAAGTAGGGAGCATTCCACTGCTTCATATACTCGTAGGTGAACTTGACATCCTTGGCCGTCAGAGGCTTGCTGTCCGAGAATTTGCGCCCCTTTTTCATGGTCACCTCGATGGTCACGTCGTTGATCGTGTCCACCTTTTCCGCGGCCCACATCTCGACCTGGCCTTTGGGGCCGATCTGCACCACGTAGTCGTAAACCATCCTGAGCACTTCAAAGTCATCGGACTGGATCGCGGCAACGGGGTTCCAGGTCTGCTGGTCGGAGATCCTTCCCGCCTTGAGGACCTTCACATTGCTTTTGGGAGCGAACCGAACCTGGTTCCATATGGAGCGCAAGCCGTCCGGAGCTTCGATGTAGTCCAGGTCGCAGTTCTTGGTATTGATCCCCATGTTCTGGACTTCGTAGTACACTACGGTGTCCGGTTGTTGTTCCTGAAGGAGTTCCTGAAGTCTGTAGATGAGGGGCCGTCGCTTTTCAGGATCGTAAAGACCCAGTTGCTTTGCGCCGACCTCGTCGAACTCGGCGTTGGACCACTCGCCCACGTTCCAGTCCCCGGGCGCGGTGTTCTTGGAGTTGAACTGGGAGTAGGTGAAAAAGTCAGGTTCCATGCGGTAGGGCAGCCCCGAGAGAACCGAGACCACACAGTCGAACTTGTGTTCTTTGAACCACAGGGTGAGTAAAGGGTTGGGCATGTTCTGCTGATTGAGGTTGACCTTGAGGCCCAACTTTTTCCACTCTTCCGCGATGTAGTTGCTGGTTTCGTAATAGGCCATGAATTTCGCCGGCACCCAGGTCAGGAAATCGATTTCAGGGACCGGTTCGAGCTTTTCCTGGGCATAAAGCGAGCCGGCGAACAGGGACAACGCTACTACCATTGTGAACACACACAACCCTTTCATTAGCTTCATCGGTGATCCTCCTTTTGAATCGGATTAGCGCCTAAACGCCTATTCCTCCTCCCCACCTGAGACAGGAGCTTGGGAGAAAAAGACGGTGCAAAGCAGAGGGAATATAAAACGTCGGCTCTGAAGGTGTCAACCTATAGAAGAGACCTATGATCTCAAGTTTGACTTTTTGGTTTCGCTGTGTCAATTAACCCTCATGATGATAGGAAGAGGGGCAACCTCATGAAGAAAGCCGTTGGTGTGGGAGACCTGAGGGAAGTTGCCGAAAAGTGTGTCGCTGAGGAGCCGTCCAGGTTGGGGACCGAGGGGTGGTGGCGGACGCCACTGCTGGTCACGGCGCCGGCGGACGAGAGGTTTGAGATCCTCTCTAAGATTGCCTTTGAAGAGCACTGGCAGCCGAAGGATCTTCTTGCGACGGCAAAGTCCGTGATCGTTTTTTTCATCCCCTTCAAAGAGGAACTGATCAAAGAAAACAAGAAAGGCGACAGACCCTGCAGAAACTGGGGGGTCGCTTATGTCCAGACCAATGATCTCATCGGCCGGGTGAGCCAGGCCCTGGGGGATCTGCTTGGCCGCCACGGGTTCAAGTCGGGGTTGACGCCTGCCACTCATAATTTCGATGAAGTCAAACTCATGGCGCGCTGGTCTCACAAGCACCTGGGACATCTTGCGGGGTTGGGACGTTTCGGCACTCACCGGATGCTGATCACCCCTGCAGGCTGCACGGGCAGGCTGGGGAGCCTCGTGACCGAGGCGGACTTGGAGGACGCTCCTTTGATCGAGACCAAGGAGGCTTGCCTGCTCAAAGCCGGTTTCAAGTGCGGCAAGTGCATCGAGGTTTGTCCGGTGAGTGCGCTCAGCGAGAAGGACTTTGACCGGCAGGGGTGCTGGAAACGCTTGAAGGAAAACCGCAGCACCCTGGAAGGGTTCTTTGACTTGCCCGAGTCAACGCATGTCTGCGGCAAGTGCGCAGCCCTCATGCCCTGCAGCTTTAAGAACCCCGTGGCCTCTATGCCCTAATCCTGTCGCTGATCTCGCGGACCCTGGCCATCACTTCCTCAGCATCGAGGGCAGTGAAGGTCCGGTCCTTCATCAACACCCTGCCGTTGACGATCACATCCTTCACATCCGAGCCGCTTGCTGAATACACAATCGTGGACATGGGGTTGTAGAGGGGCACCAGGTGAGGTTTTCTGAGGTCCATGGTGATGATATCCGCTTTCTTGCCGACCTCGATGGTGCCGATCTGCTTTTCCAGGCCCAGGACCTTTGCGCCCCAGACCGTCGCCATTCTGAGAACCGTGGCTGCTCCCATGTTCACCGGATCAAGGGTCGCGACTTTGCTGAGCTTGGCCGCAGTGTCCATTTCCTTGAAGAGATCCAGATTGTTGTTCGACGCGCACCCGTCCGTGCCCAGCCCTAGGACAATGCCTTTTTTCACCATTTCCGAGACTCTGGCCATTCCGGATGCCAGCTTCATGTTGCTCTCCGGAGAGTGGACGATCCCCACCCTGTTCCGGGCAAGGAGTTCGATCTCCTCATCCTCCAGATGAACCGCATGCACGCCTATCAAGCTCTCGTTCAGAAGGCCGAGGTGAGCGAGATGCAGAACCGGCCGTTCCCCGGATCGGCGGATCACTTCTTCCACTTCCTCTTCCGTCTCGGAGAGGTGCACCTGAAGAGGCAACGAAAACTCCTGAGAGAGGGCCATGGCCTCCTGGAGCGTCTTGTCGGAGCAGGTGGTGAGACTGTGGCAGAACAGGCCGGGTCGGATCAGGTCTGATGCATGATTCCACCGCTCGATGAACGCTTTGCCCACGGCAAGGTTTTGTGCCGGGTCCGGAACCCCGGGCGCCGGAAAGTCAATCACCCCCTGGGCAATGAGGGCCCTGAGCCCGGCTTTCTGAAAAGCACGGGCCGTCGCATCCTGGAAGAAATACCCGTCCGACACCGTGGTCGTGCCTGAAGCGATCATCTCCAGGCATCCCAGGAGCGCCCCCCAGTAAACGGTTTCTTCGCTCAAATGCTTTGCTTCAGCAGGGAAGATCTTCTCGAACAGCCATTGCTTGAGGGGGAGATCATCGGCCAGTCCGCGAAAGAGGGTCATGGCCGTGTGGCCGTGAGCATTGACCAGGCCTGGCATGACGATGCTGTCCGTGGCGTCAAGAACTTGGACTCCTTTGAAGGGAGGCCTCTCCTCGCCCGGAGCCAGGACACCCGCGATCCTGTCCCCCTGAATCAGGAGAGTGGCATGGAGAAGAGGCTTTTCACCTTCGACCAGGGTCAGAAGCGTGCCGCCTTGGATGATCAGATCCGGCTGTAACATGGAAGGCGTCCCGTGTCCTCAAAGTCCCGATAGGGCGGTGCTCAGAAAAATGCACGTTACTCAATAGCAAAGGCCGCGTCAAGCCCCTGAAATTTGCTTGTGATAGCCGAATGAAAATGACAGTCATATTGACTCGGCTGTAACAGCCCCTGAAATTTGCTTGACAGGACCTCCCTATCTGTTAATTCATACTAGCTCGCGAGGAAAGAAAGACTGGAGCATTTCGCCGAGACCTTCGGGTGACAGCAGAAAAGTTCAAAAGCAAACCGCAGAATATCGAATAACGAATAATGAACGCCGAAGGAGAGAATGAAAGCAGCCCAACTTCGTCATTCGAAATTCGATGTTCGACATTCGATATTCGGGCTTCAATAGTGAACTTGGGTTGCAGCCGAAAGCTTGGACACAGGAGTGCCTTGTAAAATAAATGGCGATTGTTGCCCCTTTTAAAGGCCTCATGTACGACTTCAAGACTCTCGGGAACCCGTCGAGCCTGGTGGCTCCCCCTTACGACGTGATCTCCGAAGAGGAACAGGACGCGTTTTATCGGGCTCATCCGAACAACGTGATCCGCCTCATTCTCGGTAAGAGAAAGACCGGGGATTCGGACTGGGATAACCGCTACACCCGCTCAGCCGATTGCTTCAAGCGGTGGGAAACAGAGGATGTGCTCATCCGTTCAGAGTTCCCCTCCCTGTATGTCACCTCCCACACCTTTGATTCCAACGACGGGTCAGAACCCAAAACGAGAATGGGGTTGATCGCTTTGGTGCGCATTGAAGAGGAAGGCTCCGGGGTGATTCTTCCCCATGAGAAGACCTTCTCCGCCCACAAGGACGATCGGCTCAAACTCATGCGGGCCTGTAACGCCCAGTTCAGCCAAATCTTCAGCCTCTACGAAGACCCTGAAAACAGGGTCATGGAATCCATGAGAGAAGTCATCGAGGGACAGCCCCTGCTCTCCTTTGATTTCAAGGATGGATCGCATCACGCGCTCTGGACCGTGCCACATCGTCCGATGTTCAAGAAGGTGGCGGATGCGCTCCTCGACAAGCGGATCTTTATTGCGGACGGGCATCACCGCTATGAGACGGCGAGAAACTACCGGAACAGCATGAGAGCCAGGTACGGGCACAGGCCTCCTAACCGATCCTACGAATTCGTCATGATGGTTCTGACGAGCATAGACGATGAGGGGTTGATGATCCTTTCTTCCCATCGCGTGATCAAGAGATGCGACACCTTCAGTCCAGGAGCCTTTTTCGAGAAGATCGGGCAGTGGTTTGATATCGAGGAGATAGCTATCCCAAAGGCTCACGGCACTACCGCCGTGGCATCCTTTAAAAAGGCGCTGGCCGACAGGGGGAGGAGCCGCTCCACCATCGGGTTCTTCCACAAGGGAGGAGAAAGCTTTTCCTTGCTTTCCCTGAAGCCGGAAAAGAGAGACGAGATGGGGGACGACCTGCATCCTTCGCTCAAGCAGCTGGATGTGCTCGTGCTCTCCCGCTTTCTTTTGCAGAGGACCCTGGGCTTTACGCTGGAGGATCTGAACAACGAGGAGATCTTCCATTACCAGAGCAGCCTGACCAAAGCCGTCGGCATGGTCGAATCGGGGATGTACCGGATGGCCTTCTTCCTCAATCCCACAAGGATCGAGCAAGTCAAAGAGGTTGCCGGCAGCCGGCTGATCATGCCGAGAAAGTCCACCTACTTCTATCCCAAGGCGATTACCGGTCTTGTTTTTAACAAGATCGATCCTTATGAAATCATCCAGGTCCCATGAGGTCAACCTCCGGCCAGGTGAAACCCTGGACGACTTTCTGGACGGCAGGCTGCGCCTGATTCAGCCCGCCAGGGGTTACCGGTTTTCCATCGATGCCGTGCTTCTTGCCCAATTCGTGACCGTCAAGCCCGGAGAGGTGGTCGTGGACCTGGGTGCGGGCTGCGGCATCATTTCCCTTCTTCTGCTTCTCGAAAAGCCGGTCGCCTATGCCATAGCCCTGGAGATTCAAAGGAACCTTGCGGACCAGGCGGTCCGCAATGCGGCTCTGAACGGCGTCACGGATCGGATGGGAGTGCTGCTCGCAGACCTCCGTCAGGTACCCTTACGGAAGCCCGTGGCGGATGTCGTGGTCTGCAACCCGCCCTTTCGCCGACCCGGGAGCGGCAGAGTCAATCCGGATTTTGGGAGGGCGATAGCCAGGCATGAGATCATGGCCTCGCTCAACGATATCCTGAGCGCAGCAAGCGCTGTGCTCAAACCCAAGGGGAGATTGGCCTTGATCTATCCGGCGGGCCGTCTCGTGGATCTCCTGGTGCGAATGAGAGCCTTTGATGTTGAGCCCAAGCGAATGCAGGTTGTCTATCCGTCCATGGAGGAAGAGTCAAAACTGGTTCTTGTGGAAGGGGCGCGAGGCGGAAAAGGAGGGGTGAAGATCCTTCCCCCCTTGAGGGATCAGGGAGAGTTCTCTATCGTGAGCTGAGCCGGAATTCGATTTTTTCCACCGCCTGCCTGCCCAGTCGGGCAGTTAACTTCTCCCTTATGCTGACTTCCAGATAAGAAAGCTCCTGAAGCCAGATGGGGTCCGAGACCTTGACCCGCAGGCGCCTGTCTTTTATCCAGAGGGGCTGGGCGTTTCGTGCGATGGCAGGACCGACCACCTCGTCCCAGATCTTCCAGATCGCGGCGTCCCGGGGGTTGAAGGGGAGCTTCGAGTCGGCCAGGAGGGCCGAGAGGATGTCCCCGAGAGGGGTGAGGGAGTCTTTTCTTCGTTTCGCTTCCATGGGGTTACCCGGAATGCTTGGTTCCCGTTAACGCTTGACGACATCGGGATTTGCCTATATGGTAGCAAAAAACAAACCTTTTATGAAATGGAGAATTAGATGGCCTGGGATTGGGACAAATTGCAGCAGCAGAAGAGAGGCAGCGGCGGGGGCGGCGGGGTGCCACCCCAGATGGGCGAGGTTTTCAACAAAATCAAAGGCGTGCGCGGTCGGTTCCCCGCCCTCTGGCTGATCGTGATCGTCCTGTTCCTGATTTATCTCGGCTCCTCGTGTTTTTACACGGTGGCCGTAGATGAAGTCGGTATTGTGCAGAGGTTTGGGAAATACGACAGAACAACCACTCAAGGATTGAACTTCAAGCTGCCTTCCGGCATCGAGAAGGCGACCAACGTCAAGGTCACGTTTGTGTTCAAGGAGGAATTCGGTTTTCGCACCAGCACCACGAAGCCGGATAGCAGGTCTCGTACTACTACAGGAGACGCCTATCTCCAGGAGTCGTTGATGCTCACAGGAGACCTCAACGTGGCCGTGGTCCCCTGGATTGTGCAGTACCGCATTCGCGATCCCTATGCCTATCTGTTCAAAGTGAAAGATTCGCGCGGCACCTTGCGGGACCTTTCGGAAGCGGCGATGCGGCTGGTGGTTGGCGACCGGAGCATCAATGAGGTGATCAGCAAACGGGAAGAGATTGCCGCACAGGCCCAGACCCTGCTTCAGAAGGAACTGGACGAGGCGGAGACAGGCATCGGCGTGAGCACCATTGAAATGAAGAGGACCAACGTGCCTGAGGCGGTCCAGCCCTCCTTCAATGAGGTGAACCAGGCTGTCCAGGAAAAAGAAAAAATGATCTACCAGGCTCGCGAGGAGTACAACAAGCGCATTCCTCAGGCAAGAGGTTCCGCGGAAAAGACCATCCGGGAGGCCGAAGGGTATGCCCTTCAACGGATCAACCGGGCCAAGGGAGATGCTTCGAGATTCCTGTCGCTTTACGAGGAGTACGCGAAAGCGCAGGATGTCACGAGGCGGCGCATGTATCTTGAAGCGATTCGGGAGATCCTGCCCAAGATGGGAGACAAATACATCGTGGATGCGGAGCAGAGGAACCTTCTTCCCCTCCTCAATCTCGCGGGACCGAAAGGAGGGCAGCAATGAAATCTAAAGGGTTACTCGTCCTTGTTGCGATTATTCTGATTGCCGTTTTCAGTTCGGCCTATGTGGTCGATGAAACCGAGCAGGTGGTCCTCACCCAGTTCGGTAAAGCGGTGGGTGATGCCAAGATCACGCCCGGCCTTTATTTCAAGATCCCGATGATTCAGCAGGCCAACTACTTTCCCAAGAATCTCCAGGCGTGGGATGGGGATCGCGGGGAGGTGCCTACCCTGGACAAGACGTTTATCCTGGTGGATACCTTTGCCCGTTGGAAGATCGTGGATCCCCTCAAGTTCTTCCAGACCGTCAACAACATGACAAGCGCTTTGGGCCGTCTTGACGATATCATCGATTCCGCAGTTCGGAATTTCGTCACCTCCTACCCCCTGATCGAAACGGTGAGGATGACCAACCGTGAACTCGATGTTGCCGAAGTGGGCGTGGAGGTGGTAAAGGATACGAGCCCGCTGGGTGAAGTAAAGTTCGGAAGAAGCAATATTACCAAAGGCATTCTCGAACAGGCCCAGCCCAAGCTCAGGGATTTCGGCATCGAGCTCGTGGATGTGAAGTTCAAGATGCTGAACTATGTGGAAGAGGTGCAGAAAACGGTCTATGGCCGAATGATCGCGGAGAGGAAGCAAATCGCCGAGAAATTTCGTTCCGAAGGCAAGGGGGAGGCGCGGAAAATCGAGGGCGACATGGAAAAGGACCTGAAAGAGATCGAGTCCGGGGCTTACAGGACGGCGCAAGAGCTCAGCGGAAAGGCCGACGCCGAGGCGACTCTCATTTATGCCCGGGCCTTGGGGAAAGATCCGGAGTTCTACTCCTTTATTCAGACTCTCGACATTTACAAGGACACCATGGACAAAAGCACTTCTCTCGTGCTTTCCACGGACTCGGAGCTGTTGAGGTTTTTCAAGGGATACGAAGTGAAGCAAAAAGGGAAATAGCTTTCTGCGGGAGTTGAGCGATGGTGAGAACGGAGATCCAGCTTTTTCTTGAAAACGTGCCGGGTGAGCTGGGAAAACTGGCCACCCTCCTCGGCGGGGAAGAGGTCAACATCGATGCGCTGACGATCCAGGATGCTTCGGCGTATGTGAAGGAGCTTTTCAAGGCCAGGGGAAAAACGCTGAAACGGATAGCACCCGCCGCCTCTTACGGCTCCATGCAGAAGGACTCTGCGGACTTCGCGCTCATCCGGCTGCTGGTGAACCAAACGGACAAGGCCATCGATCTGCTTTCCAAGAAGGGGTACCTCTTCGACATCATGCCCGTGATCGCCCTTGAGATCGACAACACGCCGGGAACCCTTGCAGCCATGGCCAAGAAGTTCGGAGAAGAGGGAATCAACATCAGCTACGTTTACGGTTCGGCCATGCCCTCGGAGAAAAAATCTCTCTTCGTCTTTTGCCCCGAAGACATAGACGCCGCCGCCCGGATCTTCAAGGATTAGCCGGCTGCCTCTGCAACTTGAAGGGTTGGTCGCTGGGCTCCAGATCGATCATGCGGAGCTTGACTTTTTCCTGGCCCTGCCATCGATCGATTTCAGGGGTGAAAATGAAGTTGATCGGGCCGCGAAGGAGGGAGGTGTGCTCCGCCAGCTCGAAGCCGATCGTCTCGAAAACCGTTCCGTTCTGCCGAACCTTCATTTTCAGATGTCTTTCTCCCACCACTCTCGACTCCACCACGTCACAAGGGCCTGAATAGAACAGGGGCTCGGGGTTTCCTGATCCAAAGGGCGAAAAGGAGTTAAGACGGCGAAGGGTCTCAAGCGTCATGTCCTTAAGATACACTTCCGCATCCACATCGACGGAGGGAACAAGGTCTTCCTCTGAAAGCTCCTCGCGAGCAAGGTTTTCGAATTCCTGCCTGAGCCTCTTCACGTGAGACGCTTTAAGAGCCAATCCCGCCGCGTGCTTGTGACCCCCGAACCGGTCGAGCAGCGGCTCGAGTCTTCTCAATGCCCTGTAAAGATTGAATCCGGGTATGCTCCTGCCGGAGCCGACCGCTGTCCCGT
>Ga0209450_10000974_pt1 | contig 14425 bp, 13 predicted proteins | sample FrelakmetLWP11LW_FD_187149 | JGI IMG/M metagenome (GOLD analysis project Ga0209450, IMG submission 187149) | Freshwater lake sediment microbial communities from the University of Notre Dame, USA, for methane emissions studies - LWP11 LW (SPAdes)... | ecosystem: Environmental > Aquatic >...
CTGGAGAAACAAAAAATACTGGAATTAATTTTTTGCTGGATTTACCGGAGACTTATTTTGGTTCAGGTAAATATCCAACGCTACAGAATATAAGAAAAACAAGTATTAATAAGGATCAACTAATTATACCGTCCGTTTGTGGTTAGTTTTTTATTAAAACTATCCATATTCAACGTATTTGTTTAGGTATCCAAAATTTGTCAAGATAATTTCAATTGATTACTTTAGTCTCAAGAATCAGACTATTGTTAACCAAATCTAGCTACCTATGAAACCAAGTCAAGTATTCAGTTCAAACCACTTAGCGATTATCAGGGCATCACTCATTTCATTGTTTCTACTATATTCCACGACATTGATGTCCCAGACTCAGATAAATTTTTCGGGTAAATGGACATACGATAAGACTAAAAGCACATCTGGTACAAATAATTCGGAATACCCCGGTACTATTACTAGGGAAATCACACAAACTGTTTCAACACTTACCTATCGGGATATCTATACTAATAATGGAAGTAATCCATTTATATCTTCAGACATTGTATTAAATCTGGATGGAAAGGAAGAAATTGATAAGAGTGACCCTGACGTTACACTTACGAAATATTTGAAATGGTTACAAGGCAATAAGGGTTTTACTGTAACTTTTAAAACTAAATATAGTATTGATGGAGTATCTAAGGAGATTTTAATAAATGAAACTTATGCACTTTCTGACGATGGGAAAACATTAACAATTGCGGAATTCCATAAAGCAGAGTTGGGAGAAACTAAAGCCACTAATGTTTACCATAAGAAATAATATTGCTCTTGATATTCAATTTTGTCAGTAAATTGTCTTTGAGTATAGAGTTGTCATTACCCTATTTACTTACTAAAATATCTCATTAGAGAATTAACCATAACGGCCCGGGAATAGGGCCTAGCGTTAAGTCCCGACATGTTATGTCGGGATAGCGAGGAGCCAGCATGCAGGGGTGGCGTGTTACCTGACGCAGCATCCGGGCAGTCCTGAGTACTCGGGATGGTACTTTAGCCAGCTTTGCACGTCACAGCGACTTCAGTCGCGAAGGCGTGAAACAAATGAACTTCATTGCCCATGTTGGCAGTAGTATTTTGTTATCTATATATCAGGATTCCAATAATTACCCGAGATTGTTAGCATCGAAAGTAATTTTATTGTATTGGAGTAATAGTCCCCATCATTCAAATCATTGTTAGTTATTAATTCTTCATACAACATGTTCAACCAGTTTTGATTTGTAAGATCAGACATTGCTCCTACAGCAAAAGGTCCTATAAAAGTTGCATCGTTCCAGTCATAGAAAGGAGTCCCGTTTAACTTATATCCATTGGAAACAGCTGAGACATTTCCCGATGTTGAGCTTTTAAGCCATGAATTTATTTTGGTGACAGCTATTTTTGCCCTATTGTCGCCATTCAGTAAATAATCCGTCCCAACGCGCCAGGGGAAACGACAGGCATTATAATAATAATCGCCGTCATAAATATCTTCCAGAAAATTCTGCCCAGCGGGTACCGGAGTTGCGTTGATATTAACAATGAAATCTGGTATTAATCCAGAAGTGAGGCTCTGTGTCGTCTGAATGATATTAACCAGATTATAACATTCATCAATGACCAGGTTCCAGTCCGAATTGTTGGTGGCAACTGAAAAAACCCTGAAATGGCTTGTGATAAAATCAGAACTTCTTGTTCCGTAATAATAATCCGGATCGCTTGAATTGCACCAGTCTCCAAGCTTTACCGCCCAGGTGTCTGGATTAATTTCATCTTGCATTATTGCATTGATTATAGTTCTTGCTTCAACCAGATAATTAATATTTCCTTCACTTCCCCATTGTTTATGTGCCAATAAAAGAGAGAAGGCAATGTCAATATCTCCATCACTGGCTGCATCATCATCTGCACTCGGGGAATCCTTACAGGAAACTTGTTGCCAGTCCATAAGATTATTATTTATAGTACTTGGATGAGATTTGTAATAACTGAATAATCCATCAAAATATGCTTTAGCAGATTTTTCATAGCCTGCCATAAAACACATTATCATCATTCCATAACCATGTGCCTCAGATATTGTATTAGCTCCTTCACCACTATGAACATAATACTCCCCTTCTTTACAACCATTTTTTATATACTCTTTTTTCCATGCAGAGTAGAATGCGCTTGTTTGATTGTCTAATTCTGATTGACTGTAATTATCAGGTTTAATATGGCTGGCTGTGTAGCTGGTATGATTTGGATAAGGAATCTGACTTTGTAAATTGTCGGGTGGAGGATCCTGCCATTCATCCGATTTCTTACATGATGTTACAAAGATAATCAGTATGAATACAGGTAAAATTTTTGTATAAAAGTCCATAATATGTCTTTTTGATATTGTCTATTGGTATAAATCCTGAATTGTTAAAATCATTTTGTTATAAAATTGGCTACTTTATTTCAAATCTTTAAATTTTATTATCATTTTTCGAATGATTTAAACAAAATATTTCACTGAGACAATTACTTCCAACGGCCTGACGGTATAATTTAGTGGGCGTTACCCGACGCGAGCACAGGGCAGGATTTATTTTGCGAGCAGGTGTGCGCGCCTGCCCTGAGCGGAGCCGGATTTGACTTTCAATACGAATTTATATGGCCAGCCGAGTATGGAATAAGGATAAAAGATTAAAAGAGAAAAGAGCGTTCGGGCCCATAAAATACTTGCAGTTTTTGCTCGGCTGGCGTTCACGTCACCTGGCAAAAAGTGCGACAAATTCCCGTTTCACGCGACAGGTTATCCCGCAAGACGGGAAACAACTTACCCATATTGTCCGTGTTAGGTTTAGGATAATTTTAAACTGTCAAGATGTAATATAACTTTTAGTTTATATGGCCAGTTGCGTTTTAATGTCGGTTTCTTGTCAAGTGACATAAAAGTTTTTTTAGGTTAAACGATGGAATATACAGCAAATAGGAATTTGGTTATATACGCTGTTAGTGTAAATCATAAAAAATGAAAATTTCTCTAACCTGCTCTACCGTAAACCAGACTACCAATAGATTTTAATTTGTTGGTAGTCTTGTCCATGAATCAGTGGCGAAAAACTCTCCGGTCTGCTTAATTAATACCAGTTCATCGTTTGAATTAATTTTGATAACAAGACTACCGCTTTGCATAATCTCTCCTTTAGGAACATCAGCCCATTTAACGGTAATAGTATTACCCTTAATAACGCCATGTGCAACGTTTGACCATGAGGGTGAAACAGCATCCTCTTCCCCATACCATAGTATTTCATTGCCTAACTGCCTTAGATAGTATTTGCCTCCGCCACCGCTAAAAACTCCATCTAAATTGTAAATTGAATTCTCAACTTTTTTTTCTTCTTGTGAAAAAGAAGTTTTTGGGGTTAATATTAACACCAAAATGCATAGCATAAATAAATTCTTTAATTTCATTTTAGTCTTCTTTAATTTGGTTAATAATAATTCTTAGACTTGGATTATTTTTTAATATGCATGATTAATCGTTTTATTTTAATTAATGATTTTCCGGTTTTATTCTCTACTTGGCGGTCAGGAAGGTTATTCTTATTTTGTAGCTTAACGATTGTGTAAACAGCATTGCGGTGTATATTTCTAACTTGAGTGGGGTGGTTTTTTTGCTTCAATGTAAATATATATCTAATAATTACTATAATCAAAGATCTAATTTGTCAAACTGGCTCATTACCTGGCCGAAAACCTTGGTGGACATTTGGGTATAGGCCTCAGGAGATTTAATGCTTTTGTAACCAAACTCTTACTTGCCCATTGACTGTCACGTCCTAGACCCTGACTGAGTGGAGCGAACGTCATGGGGTGCTAGCCTTGCCTGCCCCACCTACCGGCAGGCAGGCGGCAGGCAGGGAAAAAAAATGTGACAAACCAATTAATTTTATTTTCCGTGTTATGCACAGGTTATTATTGTATATCCCAAGTTTAAAAATTTTAACAAAGAATTATTGATTTATTTGTCTCATAGGGAAGATAATAACGTTATTATATACTTATGATCTAATTATTTACTTATTGTGAATTTTTTTATATTTATCCTTAATGTAGCGTAGGTATCGCGAAGAATAGGGATAGTATCCTTAGAGTCAAAACTAAAGAATTCTATTGTCGACTTTCCCATTACAATTATGTCTTCATTAAAATCATGATGAGCTATAGTTGATTTAATGATACAATAGTGGTCGGAGTTGCCCATAGAAATTATTATGGCGTCTTTGAAGGGTATATTTTTATTGTTTAAAGAATCACTCTTCCCAAGTTCAAACCAGCTTTCATTATAAGTTGTGTCAGGCTTGACCATAGTAAAACTGTTTCTATAGTTGTATTGTTTTAAGTCAATATTGTGCTTTTGAATAATTGGAAACCACCAACCATTCTCGATTTTTGAGATATTCCTATTTAAAATATTTTCTTGACTAAAAGTAAGCATCATTCCTACGAAAAAGAATAAAGTGATTACGGCAATCTTTCTTACAACCTCATTTTTTGAGGCTTTACATTTTGTCATCATGAATAGGCAGTTTTTATTAAAAATGTTTGAAATTACCAATAAAGTTACTTAAAGTCAGAGAATTAACCATAACGGCCCGGCAATAGGGCCGAGCGTTAAGTCCCGACATGTTATTTCGGGATAACGAGGAGCCAGCATGCAGGGGTGGCGTGTTACCTGACCCAGCATCCGGGCAGTACCGAGTACTCGGGATGGTACTTTAGCGGAGCCGAAGGGTCAGCTCCTTCTGGAAAAATCAGTCGCTTTAATCAAATCTGATCGTAACAAGTTAGCATCAAGTTCTTGTTGAAAAGTTATATATTTAAATTGTAATCTGGCCATACGTGGACAGATATTCCGGCTTTTGCACCATTCCACTTTATATAGTAATGAATTCTTGCAGATGCTTGTTTGTATATTTCGTATTTCTTAAATGCGTGCTAACGTTCCACACATGTTGAAGTTGCCATATTGACGACATGACAGTATCTGAGTGAAGTGGACACCGACGGAGCCATCAAAGTGGCAATTTACGGCAGCGCTTTGGCCGCCCAGCATGCATGTGTTGGTGGATGTAAACAGGAACGATACCATAATATAATTTCTTTCTTTGGCGATGGTTCCTGGGTTTTTCACCTTATTGTTTAACCACCTGTCCTGTCGAAGTGGCCAAACAAAAACCGGACTGGGTCTCGTACCACATTTTATACTCATTGCCGTCAAAGACCACATCGGGAGCCCATGGGCCGCATGAATCTACGGTCGCGGTATGTGGGGGAGTATGAGTGTCGAAAAGAGGGTTGCCGGAAAATTTCGTCCAGTTAATGCCATTCGGGGAGGTGGCATAACCGATGGAAAGATTACTGTAAGCGGTTTTAGAGGAAAAACAGCTGTACCACATTTGATACTGGTTGTCGGTTTTGATCACTGCGGGGACAGCGACCCACATATCATCATGCGAACCCGTAGGACCGGGCCGAAGCACCGGGTTGCCGGAATACTTGGTCCATGTAAAACCATCGGGTGAAGTCGCCAGTCCGATGCAGATGTTCCAGCTTGTCGTATCGACCCCGGAATACCACATCAGATACGTACCGGTTGCGCTGTCCCAAAGCACTGCAGGCGATTCGATCCATGACCGGTCCCATTCCGTATTGCTCCCATGAGTCAATACCGGGTTTCCCGGATATTTTGTCCAATGAATTCCGTCCGATGAAGTGGCAACACCGATGGAAGCTCTGAAACTGGGTTTAAGATTCGAGCCGCCGGGCATCGTATCGCCGAAAAAATAGAGCTTATATCCTGTTGCATCATGCAATATTTCCGGCGTATCCATACAGACGTCCCACGAACCAGTCCCTCCCGGGTCCATAACCGAAGCACCGGATCCATATTTTGTCCAGGTAATGCCGTCTATTGACCATGCGTACAATAACCTGCTCGTTATATACGGAAGCCCGCCAGCAACGTACCACATTTTAAACGTGCCGTTTTCAAACAAACAGGTGGGCTGGCCGATGGCATAGAATTCCGTCATGAAATTTGCTTTCTTGAAGGCAGGATTAGCAGCGTACTTGGTCCAAATAATACGGTTGACAGGAGTGACTACAGGGGTGTCTGTAGGTGAGCTGCAATGAGAAACACAGATTGCCAGAAATGCGGTACCTAAGCTCAAATAGAGGCCACGTAGAATGTTGCGGTTTTTCATCACCAGTATTCCTTTCTTGTTTATTGTTTCGATGTAAATTTATTAACAGATTCCGTTATATTTTCCACCAACGATTGAATAAACGCCATAGTGGCGTTTATGTCTGACTTTCGCGTGGCGTCATTTTCGATGTTTTAAACCATGTAGTAAATATAGAAAATTCCAATACTTAAATGTTATAGTCCAAGGTCCAATGTGTCAAGCGGATTTTTCATCTGATCGAAACCCTTGGTATTTATATGGGCAAAGATATCAGTGGTCTTGCTGTTTTCGTGACCCAACTAGTTGTCTCACAAACGAATTCCGGGTAGGTAAAATGCATGTGTTTGGCAGCAGCATAGGCTGTCGCGGTGCCAAGCTGACAAACTCTTGCTTACGTATTGAGAATCATGGTACATGTATAGACATTATAGCTCTTATCTTTTATATGTAGGGTGAATGTCATGTCAGTCTAGTTGTCTGGTGTCTAATACCTTACATATAACGGCCCCGCAAAGCGGGGAGCCCATTAATTATACCGTCCGTGTTAGGTGCTGGGTATTATTTTTAGATATTTCAAATGATGTTTGATATTAATAATCAATTAGTTAATCTGTTGTCCTTGAATTTTTAAAACACGATATGCCCAATCAGAAAAGTGAGGAATTAAATAGTTTAAAATACTTATCATAGAAAAGGTAGAAGGCACAATTACAGTTGCTTTATTTCCTTTAATAGCTTTGAGAATTGCTTTTGCTACTTTTTCAGGCGGTATTTTTCTGGATATTGATGGTACTTTTATGCTCTCAATCATTGGCGTATTGACACGACCTGGGAATATTGAAGTTACTTTAATATTAAAAGGTTTCATTTCCTGACGCAACACATCGCCAAATCCATCAAGAGCTGCTTTTGCTGATACATAAGGACCATCACCAACAATACCTTTCTTAGCGTCTAAGCTATTAATAATTACTATGTGGCCACTTCTTTGGCGCTTCATTTCAGGAAGGGTGTTTTTTATTGAATTTAATGTGCCAAAAAAATTTAAGGTCATTGATTGTTGGTATTTGTTAATATCTAATTCGTTTGTAATATCTTGAACATATTGTCCGGCACAAGCTATTAAAATATCAATTCTACCCCATTTTAGAATAGTTTCTTTAATCATTTTATTTATGTCAACAGGAGAACATATATCCGTTTTAATTACTAGTGCTTGGCCTCCTTTCGATGTGATTTGTTCTTTGAGTGAAATTAATTTCTCTATTGTCCTTGATGCCAAGACAACTTTTGAACCATACTGTGCTAATGCCAATGATGTCGCGCGTCCTATCCCACTTGAGGATCCCGTTATTATTATTACTTTCTCTTTAAAAAAATCCACTTTTTTCATATTAACTGGGCAATTTGTTTAAACTACTTCATTTTTGGACTCTAAAAATTTATTACTGCAGCCTGCCAACACCTTGCACCTAGCGGCCCGGCAAATATGCTGAATTTAAAATGTCATGGTACAAATTTTATTGAGCATTACGCGCGTCGCGCCGTGCCCCGGAGAAGCGAAGCGAAAGCGGGGGTACAAAGTTGATGCGAACGATATATTAGTCAAGGTGCACAAATATTATGCGATGCAGTGGCGCGGTCCGGATTTATCACAAGTTACAAAACTGTCTTGGATGCAGGATTAAAAGCAAAACTTGTAACAAACCTATTAATTTTATTGTCCATGTTAGCTGATAGTTGTTATTAAATTGAATATTATGTAACTATCAGTAGTGGCTTTATACAAACTTAGTGGTTTTACTTATTTTGCATAGAATCTACTGAATATAAGAATTTTCTTACGACCTTTACATTTTCATCTTTTGCATCCCAAGGAGTCATATGAGCAGAACCAGGAAATAGAACATAACGGGAATCAGAAACTTTATCTGCGAAGCTCTTAACCAGTTCAGGACCAACCTCATCAAACTCTCCAACAGTGAATAAAGTTGGAACCTTTATCTGTGACAGGAATGATGTGGCATCGTAATTCTTCAATGTTCCGGTAATTGTAAACTCACTTGGACCTTGCATATACATATAAATTCCAGCATTATAAGTTGCCCACGTACTATCCATATCAGCCTGTATTGGTTGGCGCACAAGATACATACTATAAAATCTATTCATGGCTTCTTGGTAAAGAGGGTCCTGGTAATTTCCAGCAGCCTCGGCTTTATTAATTGCATGTTGTAAGGAATCAGGCAGAGATTTAAGAAGTTCCTTTGCACGTTTCGCATATGCAGGAATATCAAAACATGCACTGCCAAAAGTAAGAGAAGCAACTCGATCAGGGTATGCCCGGTAGTATTCAATAGCTAGGATTGTTCCCCATGAATGACCGAACACATGCCATTTCTTAAGTCCTAAATACGAGCGAAGGGAATCTAACTCCTTTACGAAGTGATCAATGGTAAACATAGTAGTGTCTGTAATTGCGTCCGATTTCCCCCCTCCGAGTTGATCATAACGAATAACTTGACGATCGTTACCTAGTTCCTCAAATGGTTTCAGGTAGTAACTGGACATACCAGGGCCACCATGAAGAAGAACTATTTGCATTCCTTTGCCAGTTCCTGTGATTTTATACCAGATTTTCCCCCCTTGCACAGCAAGGTTTCCCTGTCCAATTGCGAGAACTGGATTGATGGTCTTCGAGTCTTTGTTGTCGCTACAGGAAATTAATAGAAGAGAAATAAGAATCATCGAAACAACACTTTCGGAAAGTTTTAAAAAGTAAACATTTTTCATGCTAACCTCCTTTATATTAATAATCTAAAATTAATCTATTATTTGAACGATGTCAAGATGAGTCTTCCAATTACAGCTAACGGCACAGCAGTTGAGGGAGTTTGCGCTACCCGGCGCAATCCACCGGTTGATTGTCCCGGTTGTGAGCAAGGAAAGAGTCCCGGTGGGCCGCCGGGTATGGCGAGGTATTTGCAAAGCAGGGTGCGGCTGGCTTAGGGATTGCGTTACGATGATGTTAGTTATTAGATAATTATTCTGTTCAACTAATTGGTATCCTGTCAAGGTTAGGTGCTGCAAATACCTTGATAAGCAAATTGTAAAATAACTCAAAAATCCCTGACACAACGAACAGAAAAGCCCCACTTCTTAATGTTGTAGTCTCTGTTTACATAGGTGTTAGCCCAGTACATGTACCTGAACCAGGCGGTCGTGGTAGATTGCTCTGTAGAGCTCCACCAGTAACCGAAGTCTACAATGTAGTTGTATGAACCACTGAAGTAACGGTAGCCACCCGGAAGAGCTGTAAATCCTGTTTCGTTGGTTGCGCCCGTATTTGGGGCTTTCCAATGGGTTGTACCGGTTTCTTTAAGTTTGCCACCGGCAACACTTACTCCTCCCAAAAAGGTTGTTAGTGTTGTCCACTCAGCATCACTTGGCACATGCCAGCTCGTGGGACATACATTTTTGCCCCCGTTGCTCGCCACTTTCGTTGCTGCATTATTATCTACTACATACCAGTTATACAGTCTCCCATAGGTAGTTGAATTTGCCGGAGTATTATTGTAATCGCTGTAAGCACCTGTGGTTAATGCTGCCCATTCAGTATTATCTGATATATTGGGTATTGCTGTGCCATCGTTATAGTTGGTGGTTTTAAGGTTCTCTGCCATCCAGAGGGAAGTGTTAATCTGTACTACAGGATAGTAGTTATTTTCACCATCTTTACATTCTGCAAAAGTAAAAGTAACGGTTTTGTTTGCTGTAGGTATCTCTGTCATTACTGTTTTGTTATTACCCGATACAGCCGTAAATTTTAATCTCTCCCCGGAGGTATAAGTCATATTAACGTTACCCTCAACTCCTTTGGAATTCATTATTGATTTTTTTTCAGCAACTGCCTGAAAATTGTTACTGATCTTTACAATATTTGCTGTTCCGGTGGATTTTCCATTGGAAAGCAATTTCTCAGAGAATTGGTAACCATTACCCTGAACAGTAATTATATGTAATCCATTTTTTATGCCAGAAAGGTTGAATTCCTGTGTGTAATTTTCTACATAACCCTTATATTGAGTTAATACTTTTCCGGTCATATCACAAACAGAAATAATCGCATCACCGGCTAAAGGAGGAAGAATCTCCAATGTTGATTTATCTGTCATCGGATTTGGATAAACCTTCAATCCTGAGGATTTCATATTATTAACTTCAGGAATACCTGTAGTTGTTGACAAGAGTAAAGCATCACCCGCGGGTACATCGACAATAACGCCTGTTGTCAGGTTCTGAACTATTACAGTCGATAAGCCGGTTCCTGAAAAACTGATAGAGTAAGGCTGTGCATTTGCTTGCAGCGAGCAAAAAACAGCTAATAAAAACAATAACTTTTTCATAATTATTTGTTTTATTATTAGTAAATATTGTTAAGCGTTTTTTGTTAATCATTTGTAAAATAAATCAATTGATTTACAAATTATGAAATCATTTTTAATAAATGTCAAGTTTGTTTATATTTTTTTTCAGTAGTTTGAACACTACTAATGCCGGAGTTTTTGTAAATTCCGGCGAAAGATGAAAGTGTTTCCTTTGAACTTTCTTGTCTAAAGCCGCAGTCATGGATTAAATAAAAAAACGAAATATTATGTTTCACGATAAAATTATATTGGTATTGAGCAAAAAGTGTGACAACTTCCCGTTTCACGGGACAGGTTGTCCCGCAAGGCGGGAAACAACTTACCTTTATTGTCCGTGTTAGGTGCCGTTTTTATTTATTTTTTGTTTTATATTTTCCTGTAATTTCAAATAATATTGATTGTTGGAAGTATATTCGAATTAAAACCGAGCATTGCATTAATCAATCTGAAATGAGTGAAACGATAGATATTATCGACAGTGATCCTTTCAGTCATAATTATACTTTTACTCAGCAGCTTCTCACGCATTGTACCGCATAACAAGGGTGTATCCGGTGTGACCCAACATTTGCCATCTGTAAATACAATATTGGCAAAAGATGAATCAGTTATACATCCTTCTTTAACAATAAGTATGTCATCTGCAAGATCTTTGTTAATAAGTTTGATAAGAGCGCTTCGGTCCAGGTATTTAAAGTCATATTTTAAAGTGTCGGCATGGACCAGCTTAAGAGTTCTTATAGCTGCAGGATAGTATCGTGTATATTCAGTTGATATGATTGACGACGCGTAAATAATCCGGCATCGGGAAATGCCGGTTTTATATTCATCCGGAACTTGAATAAAATCTGAAAGCCTCAGATTTTCACTAATACCCAATAACTTCTGTCTGGATAAGTTCATCCGCTTATCATTCAAAGCAAGGTTTTCAGGCTTCCCATTAATTATTTTTACTGTTTCAAATAACAGGCACATATATCTTATCGATCATTTCATTGTATTCTGACAACGGGTCACTGAATGATGTAATGCCTCCTCCGCTGTGATAAAAATACCCGTTATCAAGCTTTTCTATGAAGCGTATCATTACACTGCTGGTCAGATCATACCCGTTAAACAATCCAAATATTCCGGTGTAATAACCTCGTTTTCTGTTCTCTGTTGCTGCAATGATTTCTGTTGTTTTTTTCTTGGGTGCACCACTTACCGAACCTGCAGGGAGCAAAGCGAAAATGATGTCTCCTATTCTGGATAAATAGCCTTCTTCAAGATCTCCACAGACTTCGGAGCTAACCTGTATCAGCTTCTTATCATTCGTAATAATTGTATCGATGTACCTGAATCTCTCAACCTTTACCCTTTTTGAAACCATGTTGAGATCATTTCTTATCAGATCCACAATAGTATAGTGTTCTGCTGTCTCCTTTATATCATTAAGAATTACTTTTTCAGCATCAGGTATGGCAGCATCAATCGTTCCTTTCATTGGAAATGATCTAATTTTACCGTTATTAATTATGATAAAAGTTTCCGGGGAGAAGCAAACGAACTTCTCTTCAAACCATATTTTGTATTTAGCAGTACTCATATAGAATATTTCCAGCAAGGTTGAGTTCAAATCAATTGGAGTGGTGCAGGTGAGATTCAGTAAATATGAGTTGCCACTGGCTATTTCATCACTTACTTTTTTAAATTTTGCTAGGTAATCTTCATACCTCTCCGGGCATTTTATAATCCTCACCTGCTTCATTCTTCTGGTTTGCATATTGCAGTTATTTATACCATGAATGTTGTACAGAAGTTTTCTTGGATCAATCTCGTCAAGTTTGAATATCAGTGGTTTAATGAGTTCAAAATCAATGATGAAAAGAAACGGGATACCTGCTTCAGCCCATTTATTCATTTGTTCTTTTATTGTACTTTTACTGGACATAACTTATCTGGAGGTAACAAATTTATGAATTATATTAAGCCGAGTATTCTGATAGTGGATAATTATGATTCATTCACCTTTAATCTGGTTCAGATTATTCGGGAATATGGCAAATGTGATTTTGATGTTGAGAAGAGCGATAAAATTAAAATTTCCGAGGTCGGCATGTATGATGGGGTTCTATTCTCCCCAGGGCCAGGTATTCCGGCTGAAGTTCCAGTGATGGCAGAGTTATTAAAGGTTTATGGTGAAAAGAAAAGTATTTTGGGTGTGTGTCTTGGTTACCAGTCAATTGCAGAAACTTTTGGAATGAAGCTTGTGAAGCTTGATAATGTCCGACATGGAGTTAAAGCAAGGATAAGAATACTCGAACCTGCAGATTATGTTTTCAAAGGTATTCCATCAGAATTTGATGCAGGTCTTTATCATTCATGGGGAGTATACTATGATCGCAATACTCAATTTTCTGACTCGAGTTTGCGCATTACAGCGCTAAGTAATGATGGGATCATAATGGGTATTGCCCATATCAGATTCAATATCAGGGGAGTTCAGTTCCATCCCGAGTCATTTATGTCTGAATATGGGTTTTTAATCGTACAGAACTGGATAAATAATTTGTTTGTAAATAGCACGATGAATGGCACCTAACGGCCCGGCAATAAGGAGGGCCGAGCGTTAAGTCACGACATGTTATGCCGGGATAGCGAGGAGCCAGCCTGCAAGGTTGGAATGTTACCCGACGCAATGCCGGCCGATCACTTGTATTTATTCTGACCAGTAGATCTCCTTTGGTCGGAAAAGGAGGGTACGGCGTGGTTTCTGCAAGTCTGGGTACAAGTTTTATAAGGTATACGAGTGTCGCGGTACAAGGTTTATAGCGAGCAAGTAACAAGTCAAGTTATACTAAGCTTTATAGGAAGCAGGTGAGCGGTCAGATTACAGCCCAACCTGATAGCTGTAAAGGTACCGGTAGCAAAATGCAAAAACCATGACAAGTTTATTTTTATTATTGTCCGTGTTAGTTGTTTGCGAGAATTTTTCGTCTAGGACTGTGGCGAAACTTCTTTCGGACGTCTAAAAGTCTTTTTTTTCGTAAGGTCGGATCCTTTTCATATTTGGCTTGCAGTTTGGATCTTATTGATCTCATCATTTCAACTGCATCAAAGTCTTTATCTTTTTTCATTTTATTCAATTTTTAAGATGTCACGTGGGCTTCTTATTTCTAATACTTTATAGCCCATTTCAATATTGACAGAATTATATTTAATTATCCTGTCCAGGTTCACAATATGCTTGAAATTCCAGCTTGACAATACAGTAACATTATAATATGTTGCGATCGCAATATGCAAGGCATCAAGATAAAATTTCTCAGATACTGCTTTTCTTAGGATATATTGTCGAGCTAGTTCTTCAGTTTCAGGATTCGACTCGACAATTTTTAAGAACTTATCGGGAATCTGCTTTAATATGTTTTGAACTTTCTTCGGAGCTAAATCTAGTTCATCTAAAGTTATATCTGAAATAACTGCAATTTTTTCGCCATTTCTAAATTCTTCAAATAGTTTGATGGACCATTCTTTGAATTCTTGGTCAATGCAACCTCCAATTACAGAAGTGTCAATATATACACGAGTTATCACCTTAACTTATTCTTTTTCCAAAGGTACTAAAGTTATTAATCGGAGCCAAATCGCTTACAGCTAACGGGAGTCTGTCTAATAACTAATCTGTATTTTCCATTTAAACCAGATTTAACGAGCCCCTCTCTTCAAATTGTCTGAAACTTATACCAAAAAGGTCAAAAAACA
>Ga0209450_10000975_pt1 | contig 14404 bp, 10 predicted proteins | sample FrelakmetLWP11LW_FD_187149 | JGI IMG/M metagenome (GOLD analysis project Ga0209450, IMG submission 187149) | Freshwater lake sediment microbial communities from the University of Notre Dame, USA, for methane emissions studies - LWP11 LW (SPAdes)... | ecosystem: Environmental > Aquatic >...
CCCGAACTGGTCGTAAGCCCGGCGCTTGTCGGCATCCGAGAGCACCGCGAAAGCTTCGTTGATTTCTTTGAATTTCTCCTCGGCGTCGGGTTCCTTGTTCACATCCGGGTGAAGTTTACGCGCCAGCGTGCGGAACGCCGATTTCAATTCCTCGTTAGAGGCATTGCGCGATACTCCCAGCACTTCGTAGTAATCTCGTTGAGTCATCCAGTAATTCCTTATCTTTCAAGCACACAGGGCGCTTTGACCATCAAGATCAAAACGCCCTTTAATAGTTTAGTGTTACCAGAACTTAAACGTTCTTGAATTCACCATCGACCACATCACCCGGGTTCTCGCCTGGAGGGGTGCCGCCTTCGGTATTCCCGCCATCAGCCGGACCCGAAGATTCACCACTGGTTGGAGCTTCTTCCGGAGTTCCTGGTTGTTGGTACATACTGGCGCCAACTTTCTGAATTACTTGCTGCAGCGCTTCGGTAGCCGTGCGGATGGCATCGGCATTATCGCTGTTGAGGACTTCCTTTACCTTAGTAGCGCTTTCTTCCACTTCCTTTTTAATATCGGCGGGTACTTTATCGCCATTTTCGCGCAGCAGTTTTTCTGCTGAATAAACTGAATTATCCGCAATATTTTTTACTTCCACCAGTTCCTTGCGTTTCTTATCTTCGTCAGCGTGCAAATCGGCTTCCTGTTTCATACGCTGAACTTCAGATTCAGAGAGTCCGCTGGAAGCGGTGATGGTAATGTGTTGGCTGCGGTTGGTGGCTTTATCCAGGGCGGTCACGTTGAGGATGCCGTTGGCATCAATATCAAAGGTAACCTCGATCTGGGGCACTCCGCGCGGAGCAGAGGGGATACCGTCCAAATTGAATTTACCAAGAGACTTATTATCGGCTGCCATCGGGCGTTCGCCTTGCAGCACATGGATTTCAACCTGGGTTTGCATATCAGAGGCAGTGGAGAAGATCTGACTCTTGCGGGTAGGCACGGTGGTATTGCGTTCGATGATGGGGGTCGATACTGAACCCATGGTTTCAACGGAGAGGGTGAGGGGGGTAACATCCAGTAAAAGGATGTCTTTTACTTCGCCGCCCAGCACGCCTGCCTGGATGGCAGCGCCGACAGCCACAACCTCATCCGGGTTGACGCCCTTGTGGGGTTCCTTGCCAAATTCCTTGCGTACAGCTTCCTGCACTGCGGGCATGCGGATCATTCCGCCGACCAGCACGATTTCATTGATCTCGCTGGCTTTAAGGTTGGCATCGGAGAGAGCGCGGCGGATTGGGTCAAGGGTTTTCTGGATCAGGTCGCCGGTGAGTTGCTCTAGCTTGGAACGAGTTAAGTTGAGCACCAGGTGTTTGGGTCCGGTGGCGTCAGCAGTAAGGTAAGGCAAGTTGATCTCAGTTTGCTGCACGGTGGAGAGTTCGATCTTGGCTTTCTCTGCTGCTTCTTTCAATCGTTGCAGTGCCTGTCGGTCGGCGCGCAGGTCAATGCCGTTTGTTTTCTTGAATTCCTCGATCAGGTAATCTATCACGCGCTGATCAAAATCGTCACCGCCGAGGAAGGTATCGCCGTTGGTGGAGCGAACCTGGAAGACGCCTTCGCCAACATCCAGGACGGAAATGTCAAAGGTACCGCCGCCGAGGTCATAAACAGCAATGATCTCATTCTTCTTCTTATCCAGCCCGTACGCCAGGGAGGAGGCAGTAGGTTCATTGATAATGCGTAGTACATCCAAACCGGCAATCTTGCCGGCATCTTTGGTGGCATTGCGTTGGGCGTCATTGAAATAAGCCGGCACAGTAATGACAGCCTGCGTGATCTGCTCACCCAGGTAGGCTTCTGCATCGGTTTTGAGCTTGCCAAGGATCATGGCACTGATTTCGGGGGGACTGTATTCCTTGCCATCCAGAACGACGCGAACATCGCCGTTAGATGCTGCAGTTACTTTGTAAGGCACACGGCTGACTGTACGCTGAACTTCAGGATCGCTAAACTTGCGCCCCATAAACCGCTTGATCGAAAAGACCGTATTTTCGGGGTTAACAATAGCCTGGTTGCGGGCAGTGCGTCCCACGATACGCTCGTGGTTCTTGTTCACTGCCACAACGGAGGGCACCAGGCGTTCTCCTTCTGCGGAGGGGATGACTACGGGTTCGCCGCCAGTCATCACTGCCACTACTGAGTTGGTCGTGCCGAGATCGATTCCAATGATTTTTGCCATAATTTCTTCTCCTATCGGGCTACCCGGACCATTGCCGGGCGCAAAATACGGTCACCAATTTTGTAACCTTGCCTTACTACTTCAATGATGTTGCCGCTTTCAACGTCGGGGTTTTCCTCGTTTGAAATGGCTTCATGCAAATTGGGGTCAAAGGGGACATTGTTCTCAAAGATACGTTCGACGCCTTCAGATTCGATGATCGTTTGCAGTTTACGTGAAATGAGGATGATACCCTCTGCCCATGAAGCGCCTTCGCCATCTTTGGGTTTGTTTTTTATCGCCAGTTCGAGATCGTCCAGGATGACCAGGTACTTCTTAATCACCTCTCCGGTGAGGTACTGGCGCTGTTGCGATTGTTCGCGTTCGATGCGGCGTTTGAAATTTGAAAATTCTGCGCGTTCGCGCTGCCAGCCATCCATGTTTGCGGCTGCCTGTGAATTGGCATATTCCAGTTCCTTCTTGGTTTCCTCAAGTGAAGCGGACTTGACTTTTGGTTCCCCATCATCCTTCACCGGGATTTGGCCTGAGTGGCTTTTCCCCACATTTCTTCTGTCTGAATGGGCAGATTGAGAGGAATGACTTGCGTGTCTTTTTTCTTGTTCATCCATATTTTTACCTCTAATTTTCAGTCTGTCATCGTATCTGAAACCAGGTTACTTAACAGGCTGGATAGGAACCTTACAATTGAGATTGTTCGTCCGTATGGCATACGCATGGGACCGAGGACACCAAGGGTGCCGGTTGCTACCCCGGGTGCTCCGTATCGCGCAATTACAAATGAGCATTGAGACAGGGCATCATAGATCCCCTCACCGCCGATGAGTACCTGCACCCCGCCAGTTGAAGAACGGCTGAGCACGGTTTGCGAAAGAATATCATGTAAAAGAGGTTTTTCTTCCAAAATGCGCAAGGCGCGGCGGGCATCTTCGGACCCCGAAAATTCCGGTTCAGCCAGGACGTTGGTAAGTCCATCCAACACCATCTCGCCTGAAACCATTGAATCTGCCTGTTTCATCTCGTCCATCACAATCGTGAAGAGATCAGTTTCCAAGGGAGAAAGGCTGCCGGGGTCAACCTGCATGGCATCATAAGTTTTCCCCATAAATAGACCGGTGAGTTTAGCTGCTGAAGGAGACAATTGTTCCTGCGAAACCGGCTCTGCCAGGGTGATGAAGCGCTGCAGAATTTCACCGCCCATTAGGACCAGCACCATCAATACCTGGCTGCCGCGCGATGAGATTAACTCAAGGTGCTTTAATCGAGCGTGGTCAGGGTGCGGGGCAGTCACCAGCGAAGCGGCGTGAGATTGGTGAGCAAGGATTGAGGCCGCCAGGCGCGTCCACTGTTCTGTATCCTGGCGCATCTGGTAAAACTGATGCGTGATTGTGCGCTGCATGGTTTCCGGGATCGCAGATTCATGGGCAATGCTGCCAACGAACAAACGGTACCCTTCTTCAGTGGGCACACGCCCCGCTGAAAGATGCGGTTGCCGTAGATAACCCATATCAGTCAGCTCTGCCAGTTCGTTGCGCACTGTAGCGCTGGACATATCCAGATTGTACTGATCTACCATGTGCTTGGAGCCGACGGGTGTGGCTGAGCGAATATACTCGTGGATGACGAGAGAAAGTAAAAGGCGTTGACGTTCGGTTAAGTCATTCATTTTATTTATTTTTAGCACTCGAAGCCTTCGAGTGCTAAATCAGTATGAATAATGATACCATGCCTGAAAATTGAGGTCAAGAAATGGATCAGGTTCCTATAGAACTCTTATAAAACTTTTATATTCCTTCAAAATGTTGTTGCCCTCCATACCCTACTGAAGGCTATAATCAAGTAAATATGAATAAACCGAACCTGCAAGTGATTAAATATGTTGTGAAATACCTGGGGACGATAGTTCTTCTCGCCTCGGTCACCCTGGTTCTCAAATTGCTCGAACCTCAGCTGGAGATCCAATTGATCGCCTTATTGTATCTTTTACCCGTTTTACTCTCCACCGTGTTGTGGGGTTTGGGGGCAGGTCTGCTGTCAGGATTACTCTCGTTCTTGTGTTTTAATTTCTTTTTTCTCCAGCCTTATTACACTTTTAGCGTACATAAAAACCAGGATGTCATCACATTATTCGTGTTCCTTATTGTTGTTATCGTTATGAGCCAGTTGATCGGTCAGGCAAAATCAGGCATCCAATTGGCAAAAAAGAGAGAGTGGGAAGCGACCAAAATGTACGAACTCATCGCTGACCTGGCGGGAATGACAAACGAACAGGATATCCTGTCAACATTACGTAACAAGATCACCGACACCTTTAATTTTCAGAAGGTGGAAATTAATACAAGAGGTTTCCCGCTTGAGCAGACGGATGCTGCCTCCCTTGAATCTTCTCAACAGACTTTGATAATACCGATGGAAACGCGAACAACGGAAATTGGGGAAATTAGGCTTGGCACTTCTGAAAGAGAGTTAACTTTTGAAGAGCAACGCCTTTTACATGCTTTCGGCTACCAGGGTGCCCTTGCAATTGAACGAGTTCATCTTTTTAAAAACGAGAACAAAGCCAGGGTTTTTGAAGAAAGTGATAAATTAAAAACCTCCCTATTGAATTCCATTTCTCACGAGTTGCGCTCCCCCCTGGCTGCTATAAAAGCTTCGATTTCCAGTTTACGCAGCGGCGCAGTGAAGTGGGATACCACTGCCCGAACAGACCTCCTGGCCACAGTAGAGGAGGAAACCGACCAGCTCAATCTCCTTGTGGGCAATTTACTGGATATGTCCCGCATTGAAGCCGGAGCGCTCCTACCAAAAAAACAGTGGAATTCGATTTCCGAGATCATTTCAGGGGTTTTCACCCGGCTTTCCGCCCAGGTGCAAAAACATGAGCTGGTCCTTGATTTGCCAGGCACATTGTCGTTAGTGGCTACTGACTATGTGATGATGGAACAGGTATTTACCAATTTGATCAGCAACAGCGTGAAGTATGCGCCTCCGGGAACTCCGATCGTTATCAGGGCGCACAATGAATTGGACGCATTGCTGATCCAGGTGATCAATCAAAGCCCTCCCGTGCCGGAGGAACACCTTGAGCATATTTTTGATAAATTCTTCCGCATTACCAAGTCAGATAAAGTCACCGGCACAGGATTGGGACTTTCGATTTGCAAGGGGATTATTGAAGCACATGGCGGAAAAATCTGGGCGGAAAATACACTTGGTGGTTTCTGCTTTAATATTTCATTACCGCTAACCCTTGATGGACAATTGCCTAGTATCCCGGAGGATGCAAGCAATGGATAAAGACCCGTTGATCTTGGTGGTAGATGATGAGCCGCAGATTCTGCGTGCCTTAAAAACAATCTTAAGTTCAAGCCGTTTTCGGGTTCTCACAGCCACCACTGGTGAACAGGCGCTTGCTCTGGCGGCTGCCGAACAACCGGATGTGATCATCCTGGACCTGACTTTGCCGGATATGGACGGAATTTCTGTATGCGAGCAAATCAGGGAATGGACACGTACACCGATCATCGTTTTATCGGTGCGGGATAGTGAATCCGACAAGGTTGCCGCGTTGGATAAAGGCGCTGATGATTACTTGACCAAACCCTTCAACATCCAGGAATTACTGGCCAGGATTCGCGTGGCGTTAAGACATTCAACACAGTCCATTGGCAACAAAGAGACATTGATTCAATCCGGGGCTTTATCAGTAGATTTGGCGCGGCATGTCACCTTGATGAATGGAAATGAGGTCAAACTCACTTCAACGGAATTTAAACTGCTTTCATATTTGGCAGCAAATCCTGACCGGGTGTTGACCCACCAGGCAATTTTGACACACGTGTGGGGATTTGAAGAATCAAGCCATTTGGAATATTTGCGGGTTTATATTGGGCAGTTACGCAAAAAAATCGAACTTGATCCTGATAACCCCAAAATTCTCATAACCGATCCCGGGGTGGGTTACCGCTTTAAAACATACGACTAAATTTCCTTATTTTTTCTTTATAATTTCTGTCCTTTTTTTCTGCGATATTTATCTCAAATAAGTACACTTCTGGTAATAAATCCGGAAGTGTACTTTTATTGTTACGAAAAAGAGGATATATGATAAATGAAAGCACCGCAGGTACGACCGTAATCGACTTGCATTCAAATGAAAAACCAAAAACGACCTGGCGACAGTGGCTCATCGGCCGCCCGTTGCAAACCGCCGATGCTCCAAAGCAAACCATCGGCAAAGCCATCGGGTTGGCAGTATTTGCCTCCGATGCGCTCTCGTCTACAGCATATGCTACACAGGAGATCATGATTATCCTGGCAGCGGCTGCCAGCGGAGCGTTGAGTTACGTATTCCCGATCTCCCTGGTAATCGTAGGACTGATGCTGATCGTGACCATTTCCTATGAACAAACCATCCATGCCTATCCAACGGGCGGAGGGGCCTACATTGTCGCACGTGACAACATTGGCGAATTGGCTGCCCAGGCTGCTGGAGCGGCCCTGTTAACCGATTACATCTTAACGGTTGCAGTTTCCATCTCCTCGGGTGTCGCACAGGTGGTTTCTGCGTTCCCCGGGCTATTCAACTATCGTGTCTATCTTGCCGTTGGCCTGGTTCTATTTGTGATGATCATCAATTTACGCGGCGTCAAAGAATCCGGCATTTTCTTTGCCATCCCCACCTACTTCTTCCTTGTCGGAATGGCAGGCACCGTTGTCCTTGGGTTTATCCGTTTCTTCAATGGAACATTGGGGTCGGTAGCCAACCCGCCAATTTCAACCGTTGTGGTCACCATGGGGATGGTAACTCCATTCCTGTTATTGCACGCCTTTTCAAGCGGCACCTCTGCCCTTACAGGCATTGAGGCAATCTCCAATGGAATCACGGCTTTTAAAGAACCCCGGAGTAAGAATGCCGGTAAAACCCTTCTTTGGATGTCCGGAATCCTGGCTTTCCTTTTCCTTTCCATCTCGTTTCTCACCAGCAAGATAAGTGCTGTTCCCTCCGATACTGAAACGGTGATCTCACAACTGGTACGCACAATCTATGGCAACCAGGGGATCTTGTATCTTTTGATCATCGCCGGAACGGCAGTCATCCTGGTTATGGCAGCCAATACCGCCTTTGCAGATTTTCCAAGGTTGAGTGCGCTACAGGCAGGGGATGGATTTTTGCCGCGCCAGTTAACTTTCCGGGGCAGCCGGCTGGTATTTTCACGCGGGATTGTCACCCTGGCAATCTTCGCCTCCTTATTGATCGTTATCTTCCAAGCGGATGTGACCCGTTTGATTCCGCTGTATGCCATTGGCGTATTCCTGTCCTTCACCCTCTCGCAGGGGGGTATGGCCAGACGCTGGTGGAAATCAGGGCACATTAAAAAAGGTGAGGAGATAGTTGAACGCGGATCCTCATTAAGCCATGACCGGCAATGGAAATTCAAGATGATTGTCAATGGGTTTGGATCTGTCTGTACCTTTATCGTCATGATCGTCTTCGCGGTGACGAAATTCAAGGAAGGCGCTTGGGTCATCGTTTTGCTGATCCCAATCCTGGTGGTATTTTTCTTCACCATCAACCGGCATTATCAGCAATTGGCATCCAAGCTTTCACTGGAGAAATACAATTCCAGCATCCGCGTCAGCCGACAGAGGATCATTGTCCTTCTGGCAGGTGTTCACCGCGGCTCTTTGTCCGCGTTGGCTTACGCCCGTTCCCTTGGGCCGGATGTGACAGCAGTTCATGTCTCCACTGATCCCGAAGAATCTGCCAAGATTCGCGAAAAATGGGAGAAATACGGTGATGGCACGCGGCTGGTCATCCTCAATTCACCTTACCGGCTTTTGCTGGAGCCCGTGCTGGAATACATTCAACAGTTATTGTCGATTCGCGGTCCGAATGAAGTATTAACCATAATTGTTCCTCAATTTGTTCCCTCTCACTGGTGGGAAAATCTATTGCATAACCAGACGGCTTTAATGCTCCGGTTTGCATTGATGTTTAAACCCGGGCTGGTGATCATGGAAGTGCCTTACCAGGTGTAATGGTTTTCAATATCACCCTTGAAGGATTTCCCTTCAAGGGTTTTTTGTTGGTTCACATTTGTTGGTTGACCTTCCCTCGATTAACCCTTAAAATCAAACCACAACACAACTTTTATTCGGTAACAGGAGTATTAATGTCCCCAATTCCGTTCGATTCCAAACGTGCCCCAATCTTCGCAGATGTTCCTGATGAAAAGTGGAATGACTGGCGTTGGCAGATGGCCAACCGGCTCAATTCGGTGGAAGATTTCGAGAAGGTACTCAAACTCACAGACAGCGAGCGCAAAGCCCTTGGCACCCCCGGGCTCTTTCGCGTGGATGTGACGCCGTATTACGTGTCCCGCATCAACCCTGATGACGCGGATGATCCCATCCGTAAACAGATTATCCCCACCGCTGGCGAGATCGATGTCTTTACCGGTATGATGGAAGACTCGCTTGCGGAAGACCGCCACTCCCCGGTGCCCGGTCTTGTTCACCGTTACCCTGACCGTGTGCTGATGCTCGTTACCACGCAGTGCGCATCTTACTGCCGTTATTGCACCCGTGCCCGCATCGTTGGTGACCCCAACCAGACCTTCAGCCGCAGCGAGTTTGATGCGCAAATCGAGTATCTCAAAAACACTCCCCAGGTTCGCGACGTGCTGCTTTCCGGCGGTGACCCGCTAACCCTGGCGCCCAAGATTCTCGAAGACCTGCTCACCCGGTTGCGTGAGATACCGCACATTGAGATCATCCGCATCGGCTCACGCGTACCGGTATTCATGCCAATGCGCGTGACCACCGAACTGACCGATATGCTGCAGAAGTTCCATCCGCTGTGGCTAAACATACATGTCAATCACCCCAATGAGATCTCCAAAGAACTTGAAGAAGCTACTGACAAACTCACCCGCGCCGGCATCCCGCTGGGAAATCAATCTGTGCTGCTGGCTGGTGTGAACGATTGCGTCCATATTCAACGCGACCTGGTGCAAAAATTGGTGCGCATCCGCGTGCGCCCGTATTACCTCTACCAGTGTGATCTGGTCGAAGGCGCCGGGAACTTCCGTACCCCGGTTGCTAAGGGGGTCGAGATCATCGAAGGGCTGCGCGGACATACCTCAGGCTATGCTGTGCCCACCTACGTGGTGGATGCTCCCGGAGGCGGCGGTAAGATCCCGGTGATGCCCAATTACCACATCAGCTCCTCTGACCATAAGATCATCCTGCGTAATTATGAGGGTTACATCACTACCTATGAAGAACCGCAATCCTACAAGGCGCATGATCCCAAGACCTGCAATTACTGCCTGAGCAAGCGCGCTGAACCTGGTCAATCCGGTGTCAGTGGTCTGCTCGATGGAGAAGAAATGTTCATCAAGCCTGAAAACTTTGACCAGTTGCATAATCGCGGCGGGGGGGCTCACAGGCTGCGTGCAAACGCTGATAAGTGGAAGCCATTGGGAATTGGTGACGGACTCAAGAAGGAGGAGTGACATGCACTATCGACGACTCGGCCATTCCGGTCTAAAAGTTAGTGAGATCTCTCTCGGCTCGTGGGTGACCTTTGGTGGACAGATCGACGAATCCACCGCCATCACCCTGATGAAGGAAGCTTTCTCACAGGGGATCAATTTCTTCGACAACGCTGATATGTATGCCGGCGGGCAGGCGGAGATCGTGATGGGCAAAGCCATCGCCGATCTTCCCCGCGAGGAACTGGTCATCTCCAGCAAGGTCTTCTGGCCAATGTCTAAAGGTCCCAACGGGCGCGGACTGTCGCGCAAGCATATCATCGAAGCCATCCACGGCACCCTCAAACGCCTGGGGACGGACTACATTGACCTCTATTTCTGCCACCGCTTTGACCCGGATTCCCCCATGGAAGAGGTGGTTCGCGCCATGTCTGACTTGGTGCACCAGGGCAAGATCCTCTACTGGGGCACCTCTGAATGGGACGCTGCCCAGGTGATGCAAGCTTTTGGCACCGCCCGTGAGTTCGGTCTCATCCCGCCCACTATGGAGCAGCCGCAGTACAACCTGTTCCACCGCAAACGCGTGGAAGATACACTCATGCCGGCTTGCCGTGAATTGGGGTTGGGTCTCACCACCTTCAGCCCGCTGTATTATGGCATCCTCTCCGGTAAATATAATGATGGCGTTCCCCAGGGCAGCCGCGCTTCCCTGGATGACTATGGCTGGATCAAGGAGCGCATCACCCCCCAGCGTATCGAGATTGTCAAGGCGCTCACCGATGTGGCGCTCGATATGGGCATCACCCCGGCGCAATTGGCTATTGCCTGGATCCTGCGCCGCAAGGAAGTCTCCACGGTCATCACCGGAGCCACGCGGTTGGAGCAACTGGACGAAAACCTCGGCGCATCTGAAGCCTATGAGAAAATGACCGAGTTGGATATCGACCGCATATTTGCCTGCCTGGGAAACTACCAGGAATAAAGGATGCACGCATGACCCAAAATAAAGGTCACATCAAGGTTAAACCATTTGGACCCTATCTGATTGAAGGGGATCTTGCTCTCGTAAAAAAGACCCAGATCGTTTCGGAGTTTGGCGAACCCTTAAACTGGCAAAAGGATGGTGATATTCCCCACGCGGAAACCTACGAATTATGCCGCTGTGGACACTCCAAGGAGAAACCCTTCTGCGACGCCACTCACTGTGAAGTTGATTTTGACGGCACAGAAGCCGCCCACACCAACACTTTTGCGGATCGCCAGAACGTGGACGAACGCGGGGTGGGTATCGTGGTGAAAAGTGATTTTTCCCTATGTATGAACTCGGGATTCTGCGGCAACCGCCTCACGAGGATTCGCAAGATGGTGCCCGAAACCGCTGAGCCGAAGATCCGCGCCGAGATCATGGCCATGATTGACCGCTGCCCGTCCGGTGTATATACCTATTCAATGGACAAGGACAGCCCGGATGTGGAAGCCGACCTGCCGGTGCAGATTGCCCAAACAGTGGAGATCACCCAGTACGGACCCATCGAAGGGCCTTTGTGGGTTACTGGGAATATCGAGATCGAGCGCGCGGATGGCAAGCCTTTTGAAACGCGCAACCGGGTGACGCTGTGCAACTGCGGGGAATCCAATTCCAAGCCGTTGTGCGACGGCACGCACCGCCGCAATCAGGAAGAAGCGCTGAAAAACAAAACGATATAAAGAGACCGGTATAAACCGTAGGGGAGGTTCTTCCCGCTCACTAAGAGCGTTCGGGGACGCAAACCCCGCGGAACCTCCCCTACTGTATTTTAAATACTGCGTAACTTCGCCCCCAGGTCATGCTCCAGACGCTTGATTATCTTGTTGCGCGCCGCGGAAACTTCGGCTTCGGTGAGGGTACGGTCGCCCGCCTGGTAGGTGAGCTGGTACGCCAGGCTCTTTTTGCCAGCGCCAATTTGCTCGCTGCGGAACAAGTCGAACAGCTTCACCGCGGTCAGCATCTTGCCGCCGGTCTGGCGGAGGAGCGCTTCCACGTTTTCAGCCGGCACCACTTCATCTAGGATGAACGCCAGGTCTTCGATCACCGGCGGGAATGTTGGCACATTCTCCGTCTGGTACAGCGCGGGGATGAGAGTGATTAGCAAATCCAGATCAAAATCAGCCGCCAGCACCGGGGCTTTGAAGTTACTCGCCCAGTCGTACTGCGCACGTACCTTCGGGTGCAGTTCGCCCATCACGCCGATCTTCTGCCCCTTCACCATCACGGATGCACATTTGCCCGGGTGGAAGGTCGGGTGGCTGGAGGGTTCCAGTTTCACTTCTCCCACACGCAGCCCTTCCAGCAGTGCCATTACCACACCCTTGATGTCGTAAAAGTCCATCGGTGCGGTATCTGCCGGCTGCCAGCCTGTGGCGGCGCGTTTGCCTGCCAGCACCAGCGCCAGGCGTTTCTTTTCCTCGGGCAGTCCTTCTTCCTCGCCAGCCAAAAAAATGGGTCCGATCTCGAAGAAGGCTAAATGCTCGCGTACGCGCGAATTGCGCTCTGAAATATCCAGCACGCTTGCCAGAACACTCTGGCGCAAAAAGCCCTTCTCGTACGCCAGCGGATTCTGCAATTTGACGTACGGCATCGAATAAGGCTCTGAATCGGGGGAGAGGCGGCGCTTTTCGCGCTCCGGGGTGCTCCAGCGGTAGCTGATCACTTCCTGTGCTCCCAATGAAACCAGCAGGTCGCGCACGCGCTCCTCCGCCACCAGGCTTGGGTTTCCCTTCTGTGGGGGCAGACTGTCTGCCAGGCGTACCTCGGGGATGCGGCTGTAACCGTAAATACGTGCCACTTCTTCGATCACGCTGGCTTTGCCGGCGATGCCTTCCTCGATATCCATACGGTGATCGGGGATCTTTACTTTGATCCTGTCCCCATCCACCGTCACTTGCAGTTCCAGGCGTCGGAGCAGGTCGGCAATTTTGGCGGTCGCAATGGAGATCCCAAGCCAGCGTTTTACATCTTTCGCGGTGAGTTCAACCACCACCTGTTCGGGTGGCAGCGGGTAATTGTCTACCACCTGGGCTGCCACCTTGCCGCCGGTCCACTGCGCCATCAGGTCAAGTGCCAAAAACAGACCTCGTTGCGCCATGGCGGGATGCACCCCGCGGCTATAGCGGTAAGAAGCCTCGGAAGGCAGGTTCTGCCCGCGCGCCGTCTTGCGGATATTGATCATGTTCCACGAGGCGCTCTCCAGCAGGATGGTCTTGGTAGCAGACGTCACCTCGGATTCGGCACCGCCCATCACGCCGGCTATCGAAAGAGCGCCGGCAGTATCGCACACCAGGGTGGTGGTGCCGTCCAGCTTGCGCTCCACGCCGTCCAGGGTGGTGAGAGTCTCGCCGGGTTTGGCGCTACGGGTGATGATCTTCACCGGATTACCTTTTGCTCGTCTCACGAGCACATCATAATCAAAAGCGTGCAGCGGCTGCCCCAGCGCCATCATGGCGTAATTGGTGGCATCCACAATATTATTGATCGGGCGCATCCCTACAGCCTTCAATCGGCGCTGGATGAGCGCGGGGCTGGGGGCGATGGTCACATCCCGGATTAACCCGGCCATGAAGCGCGGGTTGTTGGCGGGTTCCATGATTTCCAGTTCAATATAATCGGTTTCGGGTTCAACCGCCAGGTGCTTCTGCGCGGCCAGTTTGAAAGGTTTGTTGGTGATAGCGGCGATCTCGCGCGCCAAACCCGCCATGCTGGCACAGCGGGCGAAGCTGGGTAGTAAATTCACATCCAGAATAGCGTCGCCCAGTACATCCACCAGCGGCGTGCCGGGTTTTAGCCCCGCCTCAAGCAGCATGATGCCCTCATGTTCCTCTGAGATGCCCAGCTCCTTTTCGGAGGCTACCATGGAGTAGCTGTCGATACCGCGGATCTTGGCGGGCTTGAGCGTGGTCAGCACCAGCCCTTCAGCATGTCCGTCGTAGATCTGCGCGCCTTCTTTCGCGTAGGCGACAATGAGCGGTTGCGGCAGCGGACCCTTCCCCTTGAACTCGAACAGGTTGGGCGCGCCGGTGAGCACAATGTGCTCGCGTTCGCCGTCGAATAACTTGCACAGCGTCAACCTGTCGGCGTTGGGGTGGGGCATCACTTCGCTGATGGATGCCACCACGATCTTCTCTCGGTCCCAGGGCAGACCCGTCACCTTGCAGTCCACCGTGCCTTTTTCAGGCATCGGCAGTCCGATGATCTGGATCCCTTCCACTTCCATCCCCGCCATGGTGATGAGGTGCGCCAGTTCACCAATGGGGAGGTCAATTTCTACAAAATCTTTTAACCAGGATAAGGGTGCTTTCATAAGTCTCCTAGAACTGCTCGAGGAAGCGCATATCATTTTCCCAGAAGTAGCGGATGTCGTTGATGCCGTAACGCAGCATGGCAATGCGCTGCGGACCCAGCCCAAAAGCAAAGCCGGTATAGCGCTCGGGGTCGTAGCCGCCGTTGCGCAGCACGTTGGGATGCACCATACCGCAGCCGCCGATTTCCAGCCAGCCGCCGCCGCAAACCGGGCAGCCTTTACCGCCGCACAAGAAGCATTCCACGTCGAACTCTGCTGATGGCTCGGTAAAGGGGAAGAATGAGGCTCTAAAGCGCGTGCGCACCTGTTGACCGAATAAACGCCTTGCCAGATCAGAAAGCGTTGCT
>Ga0209450_10000976_pt1 | contig 14402 bp, 11 predicted proteins | sample FrelakmetLWP11LW_FD_187149 | JGI IMG/M metagenome (GOLD analysis project Ga0209450, IMG submission 187149) | Freshwater lake sediment microbial communities from the University of Notre Dame, USA, for methane emissions studies - LWP11 LW (SPAdes)... | ecosystem: Environmental > Aquatic >...
CCACAGCTATCGTGAAGGCTGACTCACCTTTGGAAAGCATTTCCTGGCCCTGATATAAATCCAGTGAATTAACATCGTCGTTTATGTAGCCTTTATCCCATAGTTCTTTAAGCTTCACCCAGTGTTCATAATATTTTGGATCATCCCACTTCAACTCACCGGTACTGAGACGTACAACATCTGCATAGGAATCCAGCTGTTGGTACATTAATATAGCCTGTAACCAATCGCCGAGCAACCTATCTTTTGCACCTAGAGAAATCGGTGTATATCCTTTAGCTTTTATTTTTTCACACGCTGCAAGCCAATCATCCCAGGTTTTGGGCTCAGATTCTACCCCACATTCTTTCAGCATACTTTTATTATAAGCCCAGCCAAATGCAAAGCTATACCACCCGACACGATAGGCCTTACCATCAAAACTGGTTACAGGCAGAGAATACATATTATCAAGCTCTTCATCAGTAAAATATGCATTCAATGGTTCTACGTGCCCCTGCCATGCCCAATCCATGCAATAAACACCATTCCACATGTATTGCAGATCCGGCGGATTACCTGCCGCTGATGCAGTCGGAAAATCACTGAATACATTTTCTGTAGCCTGCAAAGTAGTTGTGATTTTCACATTAGGATGTTCATCCTGGAATATCTTTACAGTTTCATCAACCCAACCTTGAAGACCTGTAAATTCCTGTTCGCCCCACCACCACATGTTCATTGACACAGGCTCTCCTGAAGTTACTTCTGTTTCAGCTTCTGTTACTGTTTCAGCTTCTGTTACTGTTTCAGCTTCTGCTACTGTTTCAGCTTCTGCTACTGTTTCAGCTTCTTTCTCTGCCTTGCAACCAAAACCAATGCTTATAACCAGAAATACCATAGCAAAGAAAGCCAGTATTTTTAGTAATTTGTAATTCATTTTCCACCTCCTGTTTTTTGTTAGATAATATTTTTTTACTTTCTGACAAAATATATACTTTATTAATAATACCCCCTCTCTTCAATAATTTCATAAATAATTTCAAGATTTTTAACAGGTGTATTTGCAGGCATTGCATCAGCACTGCCAAGTATGAAATTTCCATAAGGTTTCATATCATCTAATAACTTTTCTACCTTTTCTCTCAGGATATTTTCATCTTTTGATGTAATTACAGTCGGGTCTATGCCTCCTGTAAGGATTATATCTTTTCCAGACTTTTTCCTTATATCAAGAAAATCCACATTTCCGGTGGGATATGGAGATATATCAGTGATACCATCAATACCAGTATGAATAATATCATCTACCAGGCTGTTTATCAGCCCACAGGCATGTAACAATATAATCTTGTCATTATAATGTGCAATTTCAGTGTACTTTTTCAAAGCTGGCTGAATATATTTTCTGAAAATCTGCGGAGAATACAAACCTGTGCCTGCATCTTCCCAAACCACAAGAAGTGGTGAAGTGGATTTTGCGGCAATATTATAAGCTTCAAGATTTTTAGCAAATATGCAGTCCATCATCTCTTCTATTTGGGTTTTATAATCATTGATAAAATAGTGAAAATTCGCAATACCAGTGTATTCTTCCATAAGTTCAATAACTGCAGAGCCAGGAACTCCCGCCGCTACTATTCCCTCTTTGCCAATAAAATCATCCTCTTTTTTTATATCATCATATTTTGGGATATAAGTGATATCCTCATACATGAATTTCAATATTTTTAAATCTTCAATTTTCTTAACAAAGAATTCATCCTGGAAGACCGTCCTGGAAGAGGGCAGGTTTTTATAGGAAGTTTTTAAAATCCCGATCGGGGTTTCAAAATTTTTCTCTATTATCTTTATATCCGGGTCCCTGTATTTATGAAGTGAAAACACACCATATACTTCAGCCTGCCAGTTGCCCTTTTCTTCAGGAACTTCTATCTCTTTTCCATTGATAAATGTTTTTACTAAAACATTCGGGGAATGTACCTCATAGGCACCAACCGTGTTTTTTGCAATAATGTCTATATTATATTTTTTACAAAAACCCACTATACCAAGCTCCCTTATATCATCAGTCTGGGCATTTAAAAAATTGTATTCTATAAGGGGTGCCCACGGAACCCTGTCGGGTCTTTCCCTAGCTAATGTTTTTAAAATTCTTTCTCTTCCTGTCATTGCCCTGCCATTTATGGTTTTTTATTTAAACTAAATTGCCCACCTTATTCCAATAAAACCTGCATTCTTAAAATATTATAATCCTTGTCCCTGAATAGTAAATTTATAAATTTTGTTGCAGCACCCCAGGCAGCGCTGTATTCATCCAGTTCGCTTGTTATTATGCGGACTTTTTTTGATATGACTTCAAGCGCCCTCATCTGTACAGTCCTTTTTATAGCGTCGAGCATTATGCCGCCTGACATGGCTATGCCCCCTCCAAGGACAACGAGCTCCGTTCCGAAAAGATTCAATGCTGCAGCGACCGCTATGCCTATATATTCTCCTGTCCTGTTAATGACTGAATATGCAAATTTATCACCTGATTTTGCAGCTTCTGCTATATCTTCAACGGTCAAAGCGTTAAGGTCGCTGTCTTTTGCTGATGAAAGTGATGTTACAATCCCGCTTTTTATGCCTTCTATTGCTCTTTTGATGATTCCTGAGCTTGAAGCGATAGCTTCAAGGCATCCTTTATTTCCGCAGTTGCAAAGTGGCCCATCTTCCGAGACAGTAATGTGCCCAAGTTCACCTGCAAGCCCGTCGCTACCCCTGTAGATTTTGCCATTTACATAAATGCCAAGGCCAATACCTTTACCGAGGCCGACAAAAAGAAAATTATCATATTGCTTTGCAGCGCCATAATGTTTTTCCGCTATTGTCATGCATCTTACACTGTCATCTATAAAAAAATGCATTCCTGTTTTGCTTTCAAGAAAGTCCTTTATCTCAAAGTTATTGAGCCCATCTATGTTAGGGCAATAAATGCTTGTACCGGTATTGGAGTCGATTATTCCTGAGATGCCTATTCCGATACCAAACACTTTCCTTAAAGGCACCTTTGAAAGTTCACAAACCTTATTAATGTTTTCCAGTATTTCATTTATTATTGTTTCTCTTGAAGAGCCTGGTTTATTTTTTTGTTTATAGCTTGATATAATGTTGCCGCAAATATCAGTGATCATGAACCTCAGGTTTTCACCGCCAATATCTATACCAATTATATACCCGGCATTATTATTAATGGTATATAATTTGGGTTTCCTGCCCCCGGAGGATTCTTCATCTCCGGCCACCCTGATATAATTACCCGGTATATTAAGTCCATTTACAAGGTTTGATACTGTTGTAAAATTAATACCCAGCTTTTGTGAAATGCCCTGTTTTGTGGAAGGGCCGTCATTTCTCAATATATTCAATATCCTTAGCCTGGTATTATTGGTATCTATTGATTCTTCCATTTTCTGATATTTTATTTAAAGTTTTTTACTTCTTTATTAAAACTTTTTAATATTGCTATTATTTCTGGCTGTTTTTCTTGAAGTTCTCTATAGCTTTTTTATGAAAAGCTCTGGCCATTTCCATAATCTCTTTTGTCTGGTCTTCCGAAATAAATGGTTTGTCGTTTTCAGCAATTATTCTTTTAGCGACTTCTGAAGCGGCCTGTTGCATGCTTTTGCCGCCCATTGCTTTCCATGAGCTCCAGACGTTCCTGTCAGTTATTTCTGGCACCCAGTAATTTTTCCTCACGTACTCTGATGTTTCTTTAAAAGTCAAAAAATGTGCGCTTCTGGGCCCGACTTTCCGCAGCAGGTCCACAGACAATGTTTCATCATTGACTGGCACTCCTTCCAGCATTTTAAAAGTGGCTCCCATTATTTCATTATCTATTACGCATTGTTCATACGATGCACTCAGCATCATCTCCATCATGCCAAAGGAAAGATGGATGAAATTGGTGCCGGCAAGAGCATTGCTTAAAACCTGCATTGCTCTTTCGTATCCTGCCTGCGCATCCGGAATTTTTGCATCTATGCCTGTGCCGCCCTGGAATGGAAGGTTGTAGTAGTGGGCAACCTGGGCAGTTGCACAGTGCAGCAGGTTTGTCTCGGGTGCAGCTCCTGCATAGCCACCGGTGGACATGTCCATGAGACCTGAAGCAATTGAATAAATGCAGGGTGTGCCTGGATTAACAAGCTGTGCAAGGACAATTCCTGCGAGCACATTTGCATTCTGTTCAACAAGCGTACCTGCAATGGGAGCTGGCGTTGTGCCTCCGGGCATGGCATCGACTTCGACATATACAGGAATATTATTTTTTGCGGCTTCAATTAAAACTTCACTGTTGACTTTTTCATGTTGAAGAGGGCTGACCATACACACTACTTCAGTAAACATCGGGTTTTTCCTTACAGCTTCTTCACTTCCCTGAAAAACTGCAGCCATTTTTATCTGGTCCAGAACACCATCTGCACCGGTCTGTGACTGGGAATAATAGTTCCTTGAAGTATAGGGAAATGTCCCTGCAAACAGCATCCTGTCGACTCCATATTCTTCAAGGTCAGAGGGTATAACTATTGCATGCATTATGTGAAGGTGCTTCATCCTGTCAAGAAGAATGGTAAATTTAATGAGGTCATCAAATAATGCAGGCCTGTATTTTCCATCAAGGTCGAGAACATTTAAAGCAGAGGAACCGCCAATGGTATATACTCTCTCGGGATCTACTTTTACATCAAAATCTTCATTCTTGCCATAAAGAGTAAACCGTGAAGGTGCCGTCGACAGAGCTTTATTTAAAAACTGTTCATCTATTTTTACAATTGAATTTGTAAAATCAACTTTTGCGCCAAAATCTGAAAATATTTCCAGGGCAGGCCTGTACTCCATCTTTATGCCGACCTCTCCCAGCACTTCCAGTGTTGCAAAATGTATTGCATCAAGATCAGGTTCACTTAAAAAATTTAACAATCCGCCTTTTAATCCTCTTATGGGCATTTAAACCTCCGCTCGTTTTAATGATTTAATAAATACAGTAAATATATTTTTTATTCCTGTTTTCTTATTTGTTTTAACTGTTTTTCATTAGTTTTTCAGCAAGCTTTACAGCATCAACTGCATTATCAGCATAACCATCGGCCCCTATCCTTTCAGCATGCTCCTGTGTAACCGGTGAACCGCCTACCATTATTTTTACACTTGCCCTTAAGCCTTTTACTTTTAAGTCCTCTATTACCTTTCCCTGGTAAGGCATTGTAATCGGTAAAAGTGCAGACATTGCCAGGATATCAGCTTTTTCACTGACTACTTTATTTATAAAAGTATCCGAATCCACATCAACTCCCAGATCAACTACATCAAAACATTTGGCAGTCAGCAGTGAAGATACAATTGATTTGCCTATTTCATGTATATCGCCTTTCACTGTGCCTATTACGACTTTTCCTGCAGATTTGCGCTCTATTCCTTTTTTTGTTATTTCTTTTTCAAAAACTTCAAGAGCATTCTTCATTGCATTTGCGCTGCGCATCAGGTCGGGCAGAAAATATTCTTTTTTACCGAATTTTTCGCCTACAAGCTCAATTGCAGGAACAAGGCAGGAATTTATTGCTTCCATCGGGTCGACATTATCATCAGTAGCTTTTTCTGCAAGGTCAGCTGTTTTTTCAAAATCGCCATTAATTATATTCTCAAATAGCTGTTTTTTTATTTCTTCTGCGGACATCTTTACTCCTCTCGCCTAAAACTTAAATTAAACTTTAGATTTGCTTTATTGTATTTTTTTAATAAATAGTTTTTTTAACCAGTTATCTAACAAGCCATAAATTATTTTTAAATTTTTCATTTTAAAGGATAATCCCTGAACTCTTTTACTGCCTTATAGAACGCTTCGATATTTTCAAAAGGTACATCGAGCTGGATATTATGCGTGGGGGCAAGTAAAAAACCTCCTCCGGGACCGCAGGTCCTTATCCTGTCTCTTACTTCTTTTATGACATCATCAGCTGTACCGAAAGGCAGTGTCTGCTGCGTGCTCACAGTTCCCCACAGCCCGACTTTATCGCCATATTTTTTCTTAATAAAAGCAGGATCCATGGATTCCGGCTGTACAGGGTTTAAAAGATCGACACCCACTTCAATAAGGTCATCAATTATTGGCTCTATATAACCATCACTGTGGAACGCGATTTTTATGTTTTTATTCTTTTTCTTCAAGCTGTCTATCATATACCCCATCTTGGGTTTTACCATCTCACGGAATACTGCAGGTGACATCATCAACTTGTGCTCACCCCCCAGATCATCAGCGAGCCACAAAAGGTCCGCCCCTCTTTCTATCAACTTGTAACCTAGTTTAAGATGGTAATCAACTGACATATCCATTATCTTATGTGCAATATCCTTGTTGGCAACAACATCGATAAGGCTCTGCGATATGCCCCTCAAATATTTCAGTGCTTCAAAAATCGAGCAGTCTATTATTCCGCAGATATAGTGGGATTTACCGTAATTTTTGATTACTTCCTCTGCGTAACCCATATCTTCTTTATCCGGGTCCGGCGGAATGTAGCTGTCAATTTTATTGTCATCAGCGAGGGGAAACTCTACTATTTCAGTATAAAAACCGGTTCCGTTTTTTGTATTATAGGGAATTTTCTTCCATTTTATTCCCCATACATCAAAATATGTTTCTGAATCAGTATCCCTGTAGTAACCTGTCGAAATCCCGTATGTTAGCAGGAGCATATCGTGCCCGAATAAAATATCCAGCTCTGTCATTCCCTGATACTTTTCGGTGGTCTTGCCTTTTATGTCTTTTATTTCTTTTGCATATTTCTTTCGAAGTATTTTATCCACTTCCGGCACAAACGTTGCCTGAAAAGGCACCTTGTCAGGCTCCTTATGCTCCATTGCAATTTGCATTCTTTCCTTTGAAGTAATCATCAATTTAGCTATGCTCCCTTCCAGCTTTTAAAAATGTTAATATATTTTCAACTGGTGTTCCTGGTGTTATGGGGCTGCCATTCTGAAAAATGAAATTTCCCAGTTTTTTTGCCCCTCCCTGTATATTTATTTCTCTCTTTATATCTGCGGCACTGCCATAAAGCAGTGTATTTACACTATCAATATTTCCAAAAATACAGACCTTGTCGCCGATTTTTTTAATGATATCAATTACATTAATCTTGTAATTTTTCCTGCTTTCTTCACATGCAAGTCCGGCAATACCTATCTCGCCCAGGTCTGTTATTAGAGGATTTATATCCCCCCAGAAGGTAAGGATAGGAAAAAGACCTATATTTTTAACCTCACTGAAAAATTCCTTATGGACAGGCTTTAAAAATTCCCTGTACATATAAGGTGCAATGCTGTCTGCTGCCATATTATCTTCTGATATGCTGAATGCGTGTGCCCCTGCTGCTTTATAAGCTTTTACCCATTCAAGATGTGCCTCATAACATTTCTCAATTAAGTATTTAAGCCCCTCAGGATAATCATAGAAAGCCGTCAACCCTTCCTGGAAACCGACATAACCTGTGAAGGGGTCAATAATCTCGCATATTTGGGAGGGTATATGGACGTTTATAAATACTTCATCACCATACTTTGCTGAAATCTCGGCCACATGGTCAGCATATCCAAGTTTCAATATTTCACTGCTATCCATAAATACATATCTTTTTATGTAATCATCAATCTTTGTCTTATTTGTAAGATCCACTTTTGGCCTTTTCAATTTTGAACCCAGTATAAAATCAGCAAAATCAATTACTTTTTCTTTTTTCTCTTCAGATTCAACAGAAAAATATTTGTCTTCACCTTTCAGGCTCAAATATTTATCCTCAAAATATATGTAATTATTGCCATTTTCTTCAACTAACCGGCAACCTTTAAAATATTTTGGGGTACCTATATGAAGATGGAACCAATCCGGCTTAAAGTAATTATAGAAGTTCTGGTATATTTTTGAGATTGCAGCGCCATCATTAAAAACAAATGACCTGTAGTCAAAACCCGAAAATTCGTATTTATACAGGCCCCACCATTCCAGGGTAACCACATTCTCACTCACTTTTTCAAGCATCAATGATTTTCTGATTTTTTCTTTGGGACTCATTTTTATCTCCATTCTTTTCCAGTTCTTATAAAGGCTTTCACATTCTCAGCAGGTGTTCCTGGCGTTATGGGGCTGCCATTGCAGGTGATAAAATTACTGGAAGAATCTTTCAACTGCTTTTTTACCTCTTCTTCAATTTCCTGAGGGGTCCCGTCATGCATAAGATATATTGAATCAATATTTCCAAAAATGCAGACTCTGTCACCTATCCTGTCTCTCAGTTTTTTTACATCTATACTGAAACCTTTTTTAGGCTCTTCTGTCATGAGCCCCTTTACGCCTGTATCTGCAATATCTTCTATTATGGGGTTTATGTCGCCGGTAAAATAGCATATTGGCTCAAGGCCAAGTTTTTTAACAGTGGTAAAATAATCTTTATGTATATCTTTAATGAACTTGCGGTATATTTCAGGATTTGCAAGGTCCGGCGAAATGTATGCTTCAGAGATGGAAAATGCATGTGCACCTTTCTTTGCATAGGCTTTGGCCCATTCAAGCTGTTCCTCGTAACATCTTTCGAGAAGATAACGCATGCCATCAGGATAATCATAAAATGCAATAAGTCCCTGTTCAAATCCTGTATATCCAGTAAGCGGGTCAAAAATCTCACATATTGCTGAGGGTATGTGCACGTTTATAAAAACTTCCTGTCCGTATTCCTTTGAAATCTCTTCAAGGTGGTCCGTATAACCGAGGGAAATTATCTCTTCTGCACTCATATGAATATATTTTTTTATGTAATCATTGATTTTTACTTTGCTTGAAAGGTCTACTTTTGGCTTTTGGCATCTTGAACCAAGCAGGTAATCCGGGAAGTCGACTATTTCTTCATCACTTGAACTGTTTGTTGAAAAGTATTTATCCTCTTTTTTTAAGTGCCTTAAAGAATCATTTATTACTATATAGTACTTGCCTTGTTTAGCCACAATTTCTGAATCTTTAAAATAAAACGGCGTCCCTATATGCAAATGGAACCAGTCGGGTTTAAATTTTTCGTAAAACTTTTTATAAATATCAGCAATTTTTATACCTTCCTGCCAGGTATCTTTTCTAAAATCAAGGCCGAGGGCTTCATATTTATAAATGCCCCACCAGTGTGGAGAAACAGGATACCTTTCTGCTTTTTTGAGGTTTAAAGTATCAATAAACAAATCCCTCGAATTTGGGCCATTACCTTTACTGTTTTTATTTTCCATATCACCGGTTATTTTTTCAATTTTTTCCACTGTCTCATTTTCTCCCGATATATTATAAGTTTAATATTTTTAATACTTTCCGTGCTTTCTTCCAGCCTGTACCATTGCGAATATATTCTCAAATGGTGTGTCTTTTAATACTCCATCTCCTGTGGCAAGCGTAAAACCGCCACCGGCTGCTGCAGCATTAATACATCCAATGACTTCATCTTCTATATCCTGCATGCTGCCATCCTTCAGGAAAAATGGATCAATATTGCCTTTTAATGCCAGCCTGTCTCCAAATGTTCTTTTTACTTCTGCAAGGTCAAAATCTCCTCTTGGACTTGCTTCAAGAGGACATATCATATTTACTCCACTTGCAACAATATCATTAAGCAGTGCCCTCCCTGTCCCGTGAAGATGATAATGGAATATCTTCTTGTTTTTTGCAGCCACTTTTCCTACGGAACAAAGAAGAGGAAGGTCCCATTTATTAAAAAGTGCAGGGCTTATCGTATCTAAGCTTGAAGTTCCGCAGTTCAGGAAAATCCCATCTACATCTGTGCTTTTGATTATTTCTTCTGCAATACAAGTAAGGTACTCAATATACCTTTTTTGAATGGGTATAAAAAATTCAGGATAATCATTGAGGGCAAGCATTGCACTGACAGCTCCGCCTTCTATTATTGATGACAGAAACTCGAAAAAAGTATTGCCGACAATCCCTTCACAGATGCCATGATCGCCAGTTTGGCTATAAGCTTCCTTTATCAGGTTATAATCAAGTCCTGAAGGGTCATCAAAATAATATTCCTCAAATTTAGGCATATCTTCAAAAAGGTTTTTTACAGGTTTTTCAATTGACCAGAGATCATAATCAAAAACAGAATGTTTAAGCTCGTGCATCTCACCTTTTGATGTCCTGTAGAATACTTCAGTTACAATAAGGTCGGGCCCATTAAAAGCAGAGCTTGATGAAAGCATATTTAACTGCCGCCTGGATGGACCCGGTTCCACTGGAATCCATGCTTCACATTCAAAATACCTGTACGCATCAAGCTGGGCTTTCCAGAGCGGCATTTTTGAAAATGATGTGCCTCCCACTTCCCAGAATGGCCTGCCCGATACTCTTATTGGTATTACATCCCAGAGTTCGGGTGAAACCGGGACCGTATCCGGTTTTTCATTCCTGAAAGCTGTGGTTATTCTTTCTCTTGGAGTCATAAACTCTAAAAACTCCTTATAATTAAAAGTATTAAAGAATTACTTTCCTGATTCCCAGCATATCTGCAAGTATAGATAGCTCCTCTTTTACATCACCATTTACGACTGCCCAGTGGTGGCTAGTACCATTTACAGAGTTCGTCATAAGAAAATCCTTAAGTGCCGGTTCCAGTTTTACCTGGTAATGAGGATATCCATCAAACCTTGGTTCTCCACCAAGAGACTGCCCGTTTAGTATTGTCATCTGGAAAGAGTCAAGTGTACATATAAAGTTAAGAACAGTGACTATACCGGGTTTGCCGATAAACTCCATCCATACGCCACTGATATTGGAAGTAGCGTCCATTAGCTCAAGGTCAGGTGTGATTGTTACATGTTCATCCCCCTGTGATAGAAGATAATTTGATGGTCCGGCGTGGCCGGTTCCCACTGAATTGGCCTCATAATCCAGGTTGAAAATCTCTGTGAACATCACCGGATTACCCGTGAGTTTTCTTAACATACACATAGCAGTGGTCCCACCAAGGTCTCCCTCGTTTCCAACAACGACATCTGAGATTGCAAGTTTTTCAGTATAAAGGCATGGCCTTAAACCCACTACTTCATGAAGCTCAGGTATGAGGTCGCTCAGGGCAATTCCATCAAGTTTATTATCAAAAATTATTTTTTCAAAACCCAGAGCAACTCTTGCAGAAGTGTGAAGATTTTCCTGCGATACTCTTGGATCTATCTTGAATCTTTTATTTATTTCTTTAACATATGCAGATACTTCTTCTTCCGCTATTGAATCTGATGCTTTTTTTAATTGCAGGCAGGATATATATTCAACAACCGGGCCGATCTGTGAATAGAGCCTGAATTCATCCACATAGGTGGTAATCATCTGGAAATTCCTGTATGGAAGTATGCCCAGCTTTACTTTCTTCAAATCTTTACAGACTTTTGCTGCTTTTGCAATTGTGTTGATTCTTTTTACAGGTTCCTCTTCAAGATACCCCCCAAATACAAAAAATGGCTTGACCCCCATTTTGACAATTACATTTAAGCCTTCAACAGCTCCAACTATGCCAGAGTTGCGGAACAGTTCCATTATATTGCTCCTTAAAGGGGGCTTATTATAAGGAGTCATTCCCCATATTATCGATGGCCTGATTTTCATTATGTCTTTAAAAGCAAGTAAATATTCGTCTTCGGTCCAGACTGCACAGCAGAAAACTACTGCATCAAAGTCTCCTGCTAAAATACTTTTGCTTACGTTCCATGCTTTTTCCATTGAAGTCACTACCGGAAATTCTGTAACTTCATTGGATACTGAAAGAAGCTCCTTTACTCTTGAGGTATCTTCATTGAGGAATTTAGTAAATTTTTCTGATATTTCTCCTCCGCCAAGCACTACTTCTTCAAACCAGCGTGCTGCAAAAAAAACAAGACCGATTTTGGGTTTTTTTGTCATAATCCCCCTTTATTAAAAAGTGTTTATAAGCTTCATTAAAAAAATAAAAGTTAGACAATAAATAAAATAAAAAAGATAAAAAATTATAAAAATTTTTATACTTCTTAAATTTTATTAAAGATATTATAAAATGTCAAAGTATTTTTTTATACTTATTAAATTTTTTTAAAAAAGTATAATAGCATTTTGGCTCAAATATTGATGGCATTATAATCTCCATATATTATATAAAGTAGATTCTTATAATTTCTGGTATTGAAAATACAAAGTAACGATGGGAATATTTTTTAGAATATTTAAGCAGAAAAACTTTTTGAAAGTTTTTTATTCTAAATCGATTTCTTTATCTTTAAAGATAAGCTTATCAATTTTAGCAATAATAACCGAGTTATTGTTTCTTTGACTTATAACCCAACTTTTCAGAAATAATTTTTGCTGCACTTTTAAACGATGCAACTATTTTTTATTTCCAGTAAAAAATGTATATAAACACTATTAAATCATATTATAATTTTTAATACATCAATTCTGCTGCATCTTTTACAGACATCCCTTGCCTTACACCCATTTTTTTAGCCAAATCATTAACGTCGGTAATCTCTCTTTCAAGGAATTCATCAAGATTGTGAGCAGGATTACCGGGTTTGGGCACAATTTTTGCTGCTGCAAGACCAAAACCATTGAGTGCTTCAATATCAAATGATCCGCAAACAATACTTCCTTTGGGAGCATCGACTACAAATAACCATGAATTTGTCCATTTCAACTGGCAACCTAGAATTACTCCTCTTTTTGTTTCAATACTTTTTACATCTAATTCCATTCTTTCAATCTCCATCCTTATAACAATAAAAATTTAAAATATTAGAATATTTCTTATTAAAAATTGCTAATTAATCAGCGGGCTTTTATAACGACCTTTATATTTTTTATAATACCCATCAAATTGATCTTATAGTCCCATAAAATACTTTATATTTTTCAAATTTACATCAAGACTTTCTCTTTTTGACCATTCTGTATAATCCTGGTCCACTACAATCCAGCCGTCATAACCAATGTCTTTAACAGTTTTACAGATATTTTCAAAATCAATAATACCTCTTCCTACTTCTGTAAATTTAAATTCAGAATTTATATGATATGCTCCACTGTCTAAAAATCTATTTTTAAAATATTCATAATTTTCAAAACCTTTATCACTGTCCCTGGCTGTTTTTTTAAGGCCTTTTATAATATCCAGCCTGTTTATTACAAAATTATTTGGAATGATATCTTTAAAGTGTATATAATTTATTCGCTTGCCATACTTTTTAATTACAGTTAACGGATCCATACTGCTTAAAAATAGCTGTGCAGTATCCGGACAAAATCCTATTACTTTTGGGTCAGTATTTTCCATTAAGAATTCAAAACTATCATTAGTATCAAACATGGAGCCCCAATGCTGATGCCAGGAAGTTTTCAGACCTAATTCTTTAGCAATATAGCCTATATCATTTATATTTTCTATAGCGATTTTGTATATATCTTTTGTGTTTTTTTCAGGGTTTTTTATACCACCATCTATCAGCAAAATATCACACCCGATATTTTTTAAAAAATCGCATTTTCTTTTCATGCTTTCTATCTCGGATATTTTTTTATTTTCATATATTAAACTGAATTCACAATAAAAAGATGTGACTTCCAGGTTATGAAGTTTGAGTAATTTATTGAAATAATCAATATCATTATAAAAAAACTCCAGCTCATTTCTAACAAGCTCCACGCCATCCCAGCCTGTAATGGAAATATCATCAAGAGCTTGATGTATATCCAGATTATGTTCATTGAACCAATAAGCTACATCGAATCCATATTTAATCATCTTTGTTAACCTCTAAAACATAAATTATTTATATTCAAAATTATTTTTATTTATAAGTTTAAATTAAATATATTATTTGCAGTGTTAAAAAGTACATCTGTTTTTTGTTCTTCGGTAATGTTTATAATCTCATATTTATATAATTCTACTTTCTGGTTATACATAGAATTATTATACGCATCTGAACCGAACATTATTCTTTTACTGCCAATTGTATTTATTAGCCATTCTATGTCTTCAGCAGTGTTCCAGGATGTTTCCAGATAAATGTTTTTGCACTCTGATGCAGCGACAAAAGCTTCTGGAGTAAAGATCATCATGCCAGAATGTGCCAGGATAATTTTTAATTCAGGATATTGTCGGGCTTTTAAAATATTTAAGGAAGGTGCAGCAAACACGGGCCCCTGACCTGTGTGAACAAGAACAGGAACATTCAACCCGGATGCAATTTGAAAAATCAAGTCTCCTGCAGGAAGAAGCGGGTTAGCAGCATGACCCAAAGTATGACATTTGACTCCGACAAAACCTAATTCTTTTATGCATCTTTCAATTTCATATCTTACCTGTTTCTCCCCAATATTCGGATTA
>Ga0209450_10000977_pt1 | contig 14401 bp, 9 predicted proteins | sample FrelakmetLWP11LW_FD_187149 | JGI IMG/M metagenome (GOLD analysis project Ga0209450, IMG submission 187149) | Freshwater lake sediment microbial communities from the University of Notre Dame, USA, for methane emissions studies - LWP11 LW (SPAdes)... | ecosystem: Environmental > Aquatic >...
TAAAGGAAAAGTCTTTTTATTCGTGTAAATTCGTGTCTGACGTTCTTGTCCAAAATAAAGTCATTAGCGTTAATTCGCGGGCATTAGTTTTTTACGTCGCAGGCTAAAGGAAAAGTCTTTTTATTCGTGTAAATTCGTGTGAGAAGTTCTTGCTCTTAGATTTTTAATCTGTGATAATCTGTGGCAGTTGCTCAAAAATTCCGTTGTATAAAATTCTCGTCCTTCCGCCAGTCCTTTCTTACTTTTACAAAAAGGTTCAGGTAAACTTTCCGACCCAGAAATTCCTCAATCCCTTTCCTTGACATTTCACCGAGTTTCTTAATCTTTGCGCCTCCTTTGCCGATGATAATCATTTTCTGAGTTTCCCTTTCAATAATAATATCAGCATTTATAAAGTCCTTTTTTCCTTCTTCGCGCGTCTTGAATTCCCTTACGTCAACAAAAACACTGTACGGGACTTCCTCCTTGTAAAGTTCAAGGATTTTCTCGCGTATTATCTCCGATACGAAGAATTTTTCAGGTTTGTCTGTCAGTATCTCATGGTCATAATAAAATTCACCAACGGGAAGCAGTTCAATTATCCTGCTTTTGAGAGTGTCAAGATTGAAATTGTTTTCCGCCGATATCGGTATTATGTTTTCAAACCCCAATTCCTTCCCGAGAATATCCATCATTTTAACGACATCGTCCTGCGCTATAAGGTCGCATTTATTAAGAACGGCAATTTTAAGAATTCCGGCAAAATCCTTTTCGAAATCCTTTCCGGTCTCCCTGATTTCATCAGCTGAAAATTTCAGTGTATCTATCACATAAAGTATTATATCGGCCTCCTTGAAAGATGATTTTACCTCTTTCAGCATGAATTTCTGCAGTTCGTATTTAGGATTCAGCAGTCCGGGCGTGTCAGAAAATATTATCTGGTGTTCTTCATCCGTCAATATACCGAATATCTTATTGCGTGTGGTCTGCGCTTTCGGGTTTACTGCGGATAATTTAAATCCGAGCAAAGCATTCATCAGTGTCGACTTGCCCGCATTCGGTTTTCCTATTATTGCTACAAACCCGCTTTTCTTCATTCTTTTTAATCCCTAATTATTTTTTGAGTTCTGTTATCGTTTTTCTGTTTTTTCCTCCTTACCAAGCTCCGATTTGGGAAGGAAACTGTATTGTTAATTGCGCGTTTTCTGCGTCCCGATAGTGAAACGTATCGGGATTAGTTGATAATTGATAATTGTTCTTTTTGGTTAAGTATAATCTGCGGCTTTCCGTTGAAAGTCTCAATTCTGCCTCTTACTGTAACATTTTTATTCCTGAATTGTTCGACGTCTCCGAATTTATCTGCGTCTGCAGGAAATATTACCCCGGTAAATGTATTCTTCGGGTATTTCTTGTCAAAGTTCAGGTATATTACTTTCGGTCTAATTACAACATCCGCCACATATCCCGATACTTCCGCTTCTTTTCCGATATACTCATTAACTTCTGAAGTACTTATCGAAACAGGTTTACTATTTTCTATTTTCCTGGTTTCCGATTCACTATCATCAATTTCATTGTTTTCTGTTTTCTCTTTTCTGCTTTCTTCACTTGTTTTCCTGTTTTCTCTTTTTTGAACAACGACTTCCTGTTTCTGCCTTCCGCAGGAAATAAATAAAGAAAAAATTAGTATCAAATAAATGAATCGTAAAACCATTATTTATTCTTATCTTTTGCCTCTTTATAATATTCCATTACTTTCTTGTCGTTCCGCAGTTCGGGTTTCAGTTTGAACCCGTATTCAATGTCATCCAGCGCGTTTTTGTATTTTCCCATTGCAAGATTCAGTATCCCTCTTCTAACGTACGCCTCGCCGTCGTATGCATCCAGCGAAATTGCTTTGTCAAAATCTTCAAGCGCCTTCTCAAATTCATTCCTGTATTTGTAAACTGTTCCCCTGTAATAGTAACTTGATGCAATTTCAGGATTTACATTTATTGCCTTGTCGATTTCCCTTAGAGCGTCATCGTATTTTTCTAAATTAATATAAACTGATGCCTTGTTCCTGTATGTATCAATATCTTTCGGGTCAGATTTCTCCGCCCTGTCAAACATTTCAAATGCCTCTTCGAATTTATCAACGATGATGTATAGCGTTCCCAGTGAATTCAGCGTTTTAACGTCCTCTGGAAGAAGTTCAAGCGCCATTTTAAGGTCGCTGAAAGCTTTTTCAACATCATATTTAAGTACGTATGTTGCCCCCCTGTTGCTGTATGCCCGCCCGTAGTCAGGTTTCAGTTGAATGGCTTTGTCGAAATATCTGATTGCTTCATCATAATTCTTCAGCATAAGGTGCGCGAAACCGCCTGAATTAAATGCGTCCGCTTCATTCGGGTATTTCTCAATAATAAGGTTAAAATAATTCAGCGCCGTGGAATAATCCGTCTTTTGCAGCGCCTGCCCGCCTTTGCTGTAAAGCGTGTCAAGCGGCTGTGTTGATGCACTGCCGATAGTAATAACAAGTAATATCAGTAAAAGACTTTTTTTCATTTAATATTATTAAAAAATTTATCCTAAAATCTTTCTTTTAGCTTCTCAACTCATAACTTTCAAATCATTTCGTTCTTCATTGATAATTGGTAACTGATAATTGTTAATTTGTATCAGCTCTTCAATTTTGCACTTTGACTTTCGCGTTCTTTGCGTCCCGATAATGTAATGTATCGGGATCATTTTGAGTTTTATTTAGTAGTTATCAATCTGCGCTCTCTGCAGTTTGCCAGAGTAATCAATATAAACGGCTTTCCATTCTGAGTAGAAATCATAAACCGTCCAGCCGCCTTCCCTGTGCCCGTTGCCCGTGGCTTTTACTCCGCCGAACGGCATGTGGGCTTCTGCTCCGATTGTCGCGCCGTTAATGTATGTTATTCCTGCCTGTATGTCCCTGACCGCCCTGAATGCATCGTTGACGTTATTCGTGAATATGCTCGATGACAGTCCGTATTCTGTTCCGTTCAGAATATCGACTCCTTCTTCAAGAGATGAGCATTTCAGTACGGCAAGAACAGGCCCGAAAATTTCTTCTTTCGCGATTCTCATATCAGGTGTCACGTCCTTGAAAATGGTCGGTTTGTAAAACCATCCTTTTGCGAGCGCTCCGTCTTTTGCATAATCGCCGCCTTCAAGAAGTGTTGCCTTGTCTTCATTAAGTCCTATTTTCACGTAATCGTTCACGGTTTCCCTCTGCGATTCGCTTACGCACGGACCGACATCAACTCCCTTGTTGTTTCCGTATCCGAGTTTGAGTTTCTTCACCCTGTCAGTAAGCATTTTGAGGAATTTGTCGTGAATGTCTTTGTGCAGTATCAGTCTTGACGTTGCCGTGCATCTTTGTCCCGTAGTTCCGAATGCTCCCCAGAGCACTGCGTCAAGCGCCAGGTCAAGATTTGCATCGTCCATAACTATCTGCGCGTTCTTACCTCCGAGTTCAAGCGAAACGCGTTTAAGTTCTCTTCCGCCGACTTCGTTGATTCTTTTTCCGACAAGCGTCGAACCAGTGAATGAAATCAGGTCAATATCCTTACTCGCAAGGAAACACTCTCCGACAACTTTTCCGCTGCCGTGAACAAGGTTGATTACTCCGGGAATGTATTCTTTTCCGAGAACTTCCTTCATCGCTTCGTCAATAATTTTCACGAGCGTATTCGCCGTTTTCGGCGTAAGTTCGGCGGGTTTGAAAACAACGGTATTTCCGCAGACCAGTGCGGGAAATATTTTCCATGTCGGAATTGCCATCGGGAAATTCCACGGAGTAATGATGCCGCCCACACCTATCGGTATTCTGAAACTCAAATTCATTTTATTCGGAAGTTCGCTCGGTGCATTCAGTCCGAAAAGCCTTCTGCCTTCCGATGCGGCATAGTATGCTGTGTCTATTCCTTCCTGTGTGTCGCCTTTTGTTTCGGCAAAAACTTTTCCCATTTCGCGCGTCATTTCAAACGCAATCTCGTCCTTCCTTTTCAGCATTATGTCGCCGACAACTTTCAGAACGTCGCCTCTTTTCGGAGCGGGTACAAGCCGCCATTTTTTAAACGCTTCGCGCGCTGCCTTTACAGCTTCTTCTACGTCTTCAGTGATTGACGCCGGAAAATATCCGATTAAATCATCGTTCCAGTTCGCGGGATTCCTGTTTTCTGTAAATTTGCCGTCCTTAGAGTCTTTCCATTCGCCGTTAATAAAATTCTTAAAGTATTCCATTGTATGAATGTTTTATTTTTGAGGTTTCAGTCAAAATATGCAAACCGTATGATTTTAAAAATTCATTTTTTACAGGTTCCTTTTCTGCCTTGATTGGCCGATATACAAGTTGCTTTTGTTTATAACGTCGCAGACCAATTCACCCGGTTTTAAATTTTTAAAAATCTGCGTATTCAGGGGATATTTTTGCTCTTTATTTTTGAACTTTGAATTTTGCATTTTGAATTTTCTCTGATTACCGTTCGTCTTGCTTTTCGACCGTCCATTATTTTATCATTTAATCTGACCTCTTAAAATTAGTAACTTTTCACATCTGCTCATTATGAAAAAGGTATTAATAATAGAAGACGAAAAATCAATCCGCGAATTTGCATCAGATGTTCTGACAGCGGCAGGTTATTATGTAATCGAGACTCCCGACGCCGAATCAGGGCTTGAGCGCCTTCTTAAAAAAAGCAAATCTAAAAGCGCTGAGGATAATTTCGATATTGTCTTAAGTGATATTATGATGCCTAATGCCGACGGGTTTGAAGTCCTGAAACGCCTGAAGCGCAGCAGAATTAAAATGCCTGTGTTCATTTATATGACAGCAATTAGTGAGCGAAGGGAATTCCGCAAAGCAATGGAAGAAGGCGCGGATGATTTTCTTACAAAACCGTTTACGGCTGTTGAACTTCTGAAAGCAGTTGAAACCCAGCTAAGAAAAAAGGATAAATTAATTTCTGAAATACCCCGCTCCGAAGATGATATTTTGGTAGACTCGAGAATAACTTCTAAAATAACCGAAACTCCCGGAGTACATTTTGACTATGATGAAAGGATATTTATCAGCAACATCAACAGGTCGGGTTTCATTAACATAAGTAACATCGTTTTGATTAAGAGTCTGAAGGATTATACAAAACTTGTAATTTCGGACCGTGAAACATATTTCCTGAGAAAACCCCTGAAAAAATGGCTGTCGTCTCTGCCGCAGGAATATTTCCTCCTGGTAAACAGGTCGGAAATCATTAATACCAGCCATATTGAAAATGTAAAGAAACTTCCGAACAACACACACGAAATCACTTTCAGAAATTACAAACATAAATCCATCATCAGCCGCCGCACAGGCGCAAAACTCAGCAAAACACTCAAAAATTTATAATCAGATTTTCATTTTTAATCATTCACGAGCCTAATTCTTGCTTTTACTTCTCTCTGCTCTTTAATTCTGCCTTTTGCGTTTTGCCTTTTGCGTTTTGCCTTTTGCGTTTTGCCTTTTGCGTTTTGCCTTTTGCGTTATCTCTTTTGAAATCTGCGTAATCTGAGGACAAATAATTTCAAGAATTTTGTATTAATTAGTGTAAATTACTGGCTAATATTCTTGCTCTTTTCTGTGATAATCTGTGGCTATCGCTCTGCTCTTCCAAATTCACGAATTCACGAATTTCCGAATTCACGGCCACAAAAAAGAAACGGACTTCCTTAAGAAGCCCGTTCTCAAATTAATACTGTATTCTTCGGCTGGATTATTTCTATGTCATCACAAAAATACTATCAAATCATTTTTCTCAAAAGGTATTGTGTCCGTATGGTGTATTTCTATGATGAACGGTATTGCTCTTTATGCAGGAAGCGTAACTGAAAAAATACTGCCTTTGCCTCTTTTTGATTTAACTGAAATGCTGCCGTCCATTTTTTCGGCATATTCCTTTGATACTTTCAATCCGATGCCGGTTCCTCTTTCGCTTTCCGTTCCTTTTGTCGGAGCATTGAATCCGGATGTCAGCAGCTCACCGAGAACTTTATCGGGTATTCCCACTCCTGTATCGGATACGTCAATTCTTATGAAAGTTTTTTCTGTTTTCTCATGCGAACCGTGTTTCACTTCAGGGCTTTTGCTCGTAACCGAAGCGTTAATTTCAATATTGCCTCCCCTCGGCGTAAACTTGATTGCATTCGAAAGAAAATTTCTGATGATTGTCTTGAACATGTTCCTGTCTGCTCCCGCAAATAGCGATGAATCAGTCAGGTTATCAATGGTTATTTTCTTGAAATCCGCCTGGCTCCTGCTGAATGATATTACACTTTCTATGGATTCATGAATGTTGATTCTTTCAAGCCACGGTTTCAAATCCCGGGACCTTGACCTCGACCAGTCGAGCAGATTTTCAAGAAGTGAATATACTTCTTTCGTGGAGTTGTTTATTATGTCGATTCTCTCAGTGATTTTTTTCAGCCTTTCAAGGTTCCAGTCCCTGATTCTTGGTATGCCGTCGCTGTCAAGATTGTCCCTGCTGAATTCTCTTGAAAGCAGTTCTGAGAAACCGATTACACCCGTAAGGGGATTTATCAGGTCGTGTGCAATAAGTGAAAAAATTTTCTCCTTTTCAGCAAGATTGTTGCTCAGGTCGGTAAGCTTTTTACTCGTTTCTGTAACGTCTGACCAGTTGAGAAGAAGCAAACCGCTGTCAGTACTGACAATTTCGAAAAGAAGGTATACCTTGTGTCCGTGAGCGGTGTAAGTGATTTCAAATTTTGAACATCCGGTCTTTCTGCACTTTTCAAAATTTTCTCTGAAAAAATCTTCGAACCTGAAAACATCCTTGAGCATCGTTTCCGCTGAAAGAATTTTAGAAAATATTTTTTTAATGCTGCTGCGGGCAGTATCATTAAAATACACAATCTTCAAGTCTGCGTCTGCCAGAATGAACGGCTGGCTGGTTTTGTTAAATGCGTCAGCAAATATTTTTCCCGCTGTATTTTCCTTGTTTCCCGGCAAGAATATGGTTGTTAATTGATTCAATATCGCAACAAATAACAATATGTTAAATGAAAATAATTCTCCCGAAGCCTCAAATAAAAAGCCGGAAATTATAACCGTTCGTCGCAATAAATAGCCGTTCGTATATTTATATGTTTATTCGTGGCAAAAAAACCGTAATTTTGAACAGAAATCACTTACTATCTTTGATTACACTTCAAAAAAATATTTCTATAAATTTATAAGGAAAAATTATGGCCGGAAAAAATTTCAATGCGTTTGAAATGGCTCAGACACAATTCGACAAGGTTGCTGAATTTCTTAGCCTTGATGAAGCAACAAGAGAACTTTTAAGAAATCCCATGAGAGAATATCATTTCTCGATTCCCGTAAAAATGGATGACGGAACATCAAAAGTGTTCCGCGGATTCAGGTGCCAGCACAACGATGCAAGAGGACCCGGAAAAGGCGGAATAAGGTTTCACCCGCAGGAAACTATTGACACGGTGCGCGCGCTTTCAATGTGGATGACATGGAAATGCGCAGTTGTTGATATTCCTCTCGGCGGAAGCAAGGGCGGAGTTATCTGCGACCCGCATAACCTCAGTATGAGGGAGCAGGAACAGATTTGCCGCGGATGGATTCGCCAGATCAGCAAGGATGTAGGTCCGTTAAGAGACGTACCCGCGCCCGATGTTATGACGAATGCTCAGCATATGCTCTGGATGCTCGATGAATATGAAGTAATAAACGGTGCAAAATATCCGGGTCTTATAACTGGCAAGCCAGTGGGTATGGGCGGTTCACTGGGAAGAACAGAAGCAACGGGATACGGCGTTGTCTTTACTTTAAGGGAAGCTCTTAAGGAACTCGGAATGGACCCGAAAAAAACAACTGCCAGTATCCAGGGATTCGGTAACGTAGCCCAGTATGCAATCGACCTCTATACACAGCTCGGCGGGAAAGTAATCTGCGTATCAAGCTGGGACCAGGAAGACCAGACCTCTTATGCTTTCAGGAAACTCGACGGAATAAAATTAAGAGAACTTCTCGCAATTACCGATAAATTCGGCGGCATCGACAAGGAAAAAGCAAAACAAATCGGGTATGAAATTCTTCCGGGTGATGACTGGATTAAACAGGAAGTTGATATTCTTCTGCCGTGCGCGCTCGAAAACCAGATAAATAAAGACAGCATTAAAAATATAAGCAAAAAAGTCAGAATCGTTGCCGAAGGCGCAAACGGCCCGACGACACCCGAAGCGGATGCATACTTCAGGGAAAATAATGTATTCGTAATTCCTGACTTCCTCGCGAACGCGGGTGGGGTTACATGCAGTTACTTTGAACAGGTTCAGTGCAACATGAATTATTACTGGGAAAAAGAGGAAGTCCTCAGCAAACTTGACGTTAAAATGACTTCGGCGTTTCTCGCAGTAAGCGAAATTGCCCGCAAGAAGAAAATATACATGAGAGATGCGGCGTATGTGATTGCTATCGACAGAGTTGCACGAGCATGCAAAGAACGCGGCTGGATTTAATAAGAAAAAAACAAAATTTAATTCAACAGTATCTCCCGCGGCGGTAAGCGGCGGGAGATATTTGCACTTAAATTAAATCCTCAAATTTGGAAAACAACAATCCGAAAGAAGAGAATCTTCCGCAATTCGAAAGGAAGTTTTTCGAATCAACTGAAGAATTTATGATAATGGGGTCCGGCGCAATCGGCGGTAAGGCGCAGGGGCTTCTCAAAATAAAGCATTTTCTCGATAAGAATTTCCCGGATAAAACATTTCAGGGAATCGAAATTAATATCCCGCGCCTCGCAGTCATAACCTCCGAGCATTTTGACTTTTTCATGGAGCATAACAATCTTTACGAAATTGCTCTTTCCGATGAGTCGGATACATACATCGCTAACAAGTTTCAGAAAGCCGAACTGCCGGTCGATATAGTAGGCGACCTGCGCGGCCTGATTTCAAAAGTTAAAACGCCTCTTGCAGTAAGGTCTTCAAGTATTCTCGAAGACGCTATGTATGAGCCTTTCGCGGGAATTTATACAACCAAGATGATTCCTAATAACCAGATTGACGAGGATTCAAGGTTCAGGAAACTCACGGAATCTATCAAACTTGTTTACGCTTCGACATTCTTTAAAAATGCAAAGGATTACCTGAAAGGGGTCGGCAAAAAACCCGGGGACGAAAAGATGTCCGTAATTATACAGGAAGTTGTCGGAACAAGGTTCGGCAGCAGGTATTATCCCGAAATATCAGGCGTCGCGCGTTCATATAATTATTATTCATTCGGAAAAACAAATCCTGAAGACGGAATTGTGAACCTTGCTCTCGGTCTCGGTAAGACAATCGTTGACGGGGGAATCTCCTGGTCATTCTCTCCTTCGTTTCCGAATCTTTCTCCGCCTTTTGTCTCGATTAAAGAAATGATAGATAACACCCAGCGGAATTTCTGGTCCGTTAACATGCAAAAGCCGGTTGTTTACGACCCTGTTAACGAAGCGGAATGCCTGAACCATGATGATATAAACACGGCTGAAAAAGATGAAACGCTTGATTTGTTATGTTCCACATACGACGCTGGTTCTGACCGCCTCCGTCCCGGAACGGGCTATCCGGGACCGAAGATACTGAACTTCAATCCTGTGCTTGACCTGAATATGATAAGCCTGAATGCGGTGATAAAAGAAATCCTCAAAATCAGCCGCGAGTCGCAGGGCGTTCCCGTTGAAATAGAATTTGCTCTCACGCTGAAAAAGGACGGACGGCTTAAACCGCGCCTCGGATTCCTTCAGGTCAGGCCTATGGTCGTATCAAGCGAAGACGTTGAAATAACCGAAGAAGATACAAATTCTGAAAACCTGATGTTCGGTTCTGAAAAAGTTCTCGGCAACGGAATCATTGATACGATTCAGGATATAGTTTTTGTAAAACCTGAAACGTTCGATATTGGTAAATCAGAACAGATAGCGGACGAAATAGAAAAGCATAACATGGATTTTTATGAAACAGATTCAAAATACATGCTCCTCGGATTCGGAAGATGGGGAAGCACCGATAAATGGCTCGGCATACCCGTAAACTGGGGGCAGATTTCGGGCGCAAAAGTTATCATAGAGGCAATGCTTCCTGAATTCAACGTTGAACTAAGTCAGGGCTCGCATTTCTTCCATAACATAAACAGTTTCCAGGTTCTGTATTTCACACTGAACCCTGATTTAACTGTAAAAATTGACTGGAGTTGGCTAAATTCGTGTGACACCGTAAAAGAACTTGATTATACAAAACACATTAAATTAAAAAAACCGCTGCTTGTAAAAGTTGACGGTAAAAAAGCCGTGGGAGTTATTCTTAAATGAACAAAAATAAATCTGTTGAAAGTATCGTATCGGAACTCAAAGAGCGCGCGAAGGAATTAAGCTGCCTTTACAATATCGAGGAAGTGCTCAGGGATTATGACGGCGACCTCGATACAATACTTAACTCCGTTGCCGGAATCATCGTAAAAGGATGGCAGTTTCCCGAACATTGCTGCTCGGAACTCACCTACGACGATAAATCTTTCAGGTCAAAAAATTTCATCCGTTCCGGATGGGAATTGTCGTCGGATATATATGTTGACGAAAAAATTTCCGGGAAACTTTCGGTTTATTATACTAAAGAATTTCCGCCGTCTGACATCGGACCGTTTCTCAAGGAAGAAAAGAAACTCATCGATACTATAGCGGATAAAATCGGCCAGTACATATTTCACAGGAATCTGAAGCGCCTGTATGCTGCCGAGCCCGTAACAGAAGAAGATTCCGATACCGTTGAAAACGGCAAATGGAGAACCATTATCGAACTCCTTAAGGAAACCGACAGAAATCTTTATGTGCTCATCGCAAGGAAAATGATGAACCTGCTTTACTGGAGCGGCGTTAAGGAAGCAGGCAGCCTGCTTAATGTTAATGACGATGACGCAAGTTCAATGGATACTGCGGCAGATTATACCGATGACAATAAACCCCTTACAAAAATTAAGTTCAGGGAAATCACGGACGAAGTTTTTAAAATCGCTTCTGAACATCTAAGCGAGGAAGATATACTCATACGTCTTGAAAAGTGGATTCAGGAAGATAAATCAAGTTACCTTGTAAGAAAACTCGAAGACCAGAGCGCAACGCTTAGCGATATTTCTGATGCGCTCCGCAGGTATATCAGCCATATGCCTGTGCATACAAAACTCGCGGAAGAACTTGATAAGAGTTTAAGGGTTTCTCTCATAAGAAGGTTTCTCTCTGAAGATCTTTCCTTCATTGGTACTGCTAAAAAATATCTGACTATAAACGATTTTGACGATATATTTCACAGGACGATTTATAATGTAAACAGCCACGGTAAACTCGGGGGAAAAAGTTCGGGCCTGTTTCTTGCGTCAAGCATGCTGAGGGATGAACTGCCCGATATTTACAAAAAACTTAGAATCCCGAAAACATGGTATATTTCTTCGGATGGTCTGATGGATTTCATCCGTTATAATAACCTTGAGGAAGTATTTGAGCAGAAATACAAGGACCTTGATGTTATAAGGCAGGAATATCCTTACATAGTCCAGTTGTTTAAGAACTCAAGCTTTTCGACTGAAATGATGAAAAGTTTTTCTGCAATGCTCGATGACCTGAGGGAAGTTCCGCTTATCGTAAGAAGTTCAACACTCCTGGAAGACGGAACGAATGCGGCATTCTCGGGAAAATACAAAAGTCTTTTTATCGCTAACCGCGGCTCCAAGAAGAAACGTATTGAAGACCTCACGAGCGCGATTGCGGAAGTTTATGCCTCAGTATTTAATACTGATGCAATCGAATACCGCATGGAACGCAACCTGCTCGATTATAATGAGCAGATGGGAATCATCGTCCAGGAGGTCGTCGGGCGGAAGATTGGAAAATATTACTTCCCGCTCTTCGCCGGTGTGGCTTTCAGCAACAATGAATTCCGCTGGTCTCCACGCATAAAAAGAGAAGACGGACTTGTCCGCCTTGTCGCAGGGCTTGGTACGCGCGCAGTTGACAGGGTAGGCGACGATTATCCTATACTTGTTTCTCCGGGCGCGCCGGGCTTGAGCGCTAACGTCACGTTTGAAGAAACGGTTAAATATTCACCTAAAAGAATAGACGTTATAAATCTCGAATCGGGGTCTTTCGATACTATAGATATCAGGAAAGTTCTTAAAGAGCATGGCAATGAAATACCGGGAGCCGATAAGCTATTTACGGTTTATAAGGACAGCCATCCCGTGAAAAGCACGTTCCTGCTGGATTACGAGCAGGAATATGATAATGCGGTAGCGACTTTCGACGGGCTCATTAACAACTCTACGTTCGTAAAAGAAATGCATATGATACTCAACACCCTTAAAAAACACATTAACAGGCCTGTTGATATCGAATTCGCTTACGACGGTGACCACCTTTACCTCCTGCAGTGCAGGACGCAGAGCTCCCTCGGGACGTCTGCGCCCTCGCCGATTCCGAAGGACGTGCAGAAAGAATGTATAGTGTTCACGGCAAACAAGCATATCTCAAACGGAAGAGTCCCCGAAATAACGCATGTTGTGTATGTTGACGCGGATGCGTATAGTGAAATATCTGAATTGAAGACGCTGCATGAAGTCGGAAGGGCAGTCGGTAAACTCAATAAACTTCTGCCGAAACGCCAGTTCATACTCATCGGTCCCGGCAGGTGGGGAAGCAGAGGCGATATCAAACTGGGCGTTAACATCACGTATTCCGACATTAATAATACAGCCGTTCTTATCGAGGTAGCAAAGAAAAAAGGGAATTACACACCCGACCTGTCTTTCGGAACGCATTTCTTCCAGGACCTTGTCGAAGCATCAATAAAGTATATTCCTTTATATCCGGACGATGAATCGACGGAATTCAACGAGCAGTTTCTTAAATATTCGCCTAATATACTTCCTGACCTTCTTCCCGAATATGCGCATCTGGATAATGTCGTAAAAGTCATCGACGTGAAGAAAAAGACAAACGGCAGGATACTCCGCATACTTCTGAATTCTGACCTCGACGAAGCGCTTGCCTTCGTTACAACATCTACGGGTGATAAAGGACAGGAAATAAACCCGGAGGAAATCGAAGAGCGCCGCACCGACATTCACTGGAAATGGCGCTTGATTATGGCTGAAAAAATAGCCGCTAACCTTGATTACGAAAAATTCGGTGTTAAGGATATGTACATCTTCGGAAGCACCAAGAACGCCACCTCGGGCCCTGCCAGCGATATCGACCTTCTCGTCCATTTCGCGGGCAGCGATCTGCAGCTCAAGGACCTTAAATTATACCTTGAAGGCTGGGGTGTCTGCCTCTCCGAACTGAACTATTACAGGACCGGATATAAGACCTCAAACATACTCGACGTCCACTTCATCACCGATGAAGACATCGCAAACAAAAACAGCTTCGCAATAAAAATCGGCGCCGTCACCGACGCTGCCCGCAAGCTCGAAAAAAAATAGTTTCTTTGTTCTTTGCGCCGCAGGCCATAGAAAAAGAGCTTTAATCTGTGCTAATCTGTGGCTTATATTCTGTTCTTAATTCGTTTAATCCGTGGATAACATTCTCGTTATTCAACTCAAAACTCTTTTCTCTCTTTTCTTAACTATTTTCTAATTTACTATGTGCGCCGCAGGCCAAAGAAAAAGAGCTTTAATCTGCTTTAATCTGCGAAATCTGAGGACAAAGAAAAGAAATTAGTGTAATTAGTATAATTCGTTTAATTAGTGGAAATTTTTTTATCTTAAGTTCTTTGTTCTTACTTTGTTACTTTGTCACTTTGTCACCTCTCTTTACACTAACTCCAGATTGGCAGTGACAGAATCCTCCTCCGTCTCTATCCTCACCAGCGCAAGCCTGTTTCCCGTAGTCGACCCGTTTATGCACAGCGTCTTTCCGATATACTCTTTCCATTCTCCCGTAATATGCGTCGACTCATGTATATGCCCGTGAAGTGTCAGCAGGGGACTGTTATTTTCTATAAACCTTCTTATTGCAATGCTACCCACATGCTCATCCGGCTTCACATAATCAATTAATTTGTTACCTACATTTATCCTGTCCAGAACGGTATTGTAAGGAGGTGAGTGAAAAAGAAAAATGCTCTTGCTCATGTCCATTCCTTCTGACAGTATCTTTATATCTTCATCTATCGTGGAAAATCTTATATGATTTGCCTCAACGCTCACCGAACGGAAACCTTCTTCGGGTGAAACGCATCCCACATCCGTAAATCTCGACACGTCATATTTTTCCCAGTCTTTCAGAAGGAAAGGCGTCGGCGGAACAAAACTGTAACCCGCTATCTTATATCCTTTGTAATCTATAATCTTGTTATGAATATTCCG
>Ga0209450_10000978_pt1 | contig 14387 bp, 17 predicted proteins | sample FrelakmetLWP11LW_FD_187149 | JGI IMG/M metagenome (GOLD analysis project Ga0209450, IMG submission 187149) | Freshwater lake sediment microbial communities from the University of Notre Dame, USA, for methane emissions studies - LWP11 LW (SPAdes)... | ecosystem: Environmental > Aquatic >...
CCGCGGTGTATGGCAAAGGCATCATGTCGTTTCGCGACCAGACCTGGGAATGGAAGCCACCGATTCTTCTGCACCTGCACGGAAAGAGCTTCGGCCCGCAGATCGCTGCGCAGCGCAGCACAATCATCTTCGTCTTCGACAGGATCTGTGACATACGGGATTTCCTTCAGGGTCATCACAACCTGGTGACGGCCGGACCCGCCACTTCGATCGAGCATGTGGGCCATCCAGCACCAGCGGAGCTGGGCGGGATCAAGATTTACACCGTTAGCAATGGAATGTCGATGGGCCAGTCCTTGGAGGGTTACTCTGTCCATATCGATGAGGAAGGCAACGCTGCTCTATATGGTGTCGACATCAAGCCCCACTGCATTCTGGATATGGCCCGTGTCGGGCCTCAACTTCCCTGGTTCCTGAAATTCATGCGAAACATGCAACTTCCGCCGGGGCAACCCGACAGCACCAGCACAGTGAAATGACGGGACAAAAAGCCGTGAGCGCTTTTGAAAGGTATTCAGGCGCTTGAACGGCTGGCAGAAAGCCACCTTAAAATTGGCATGGAAAATTGAAAACGTCTTACATCCGGCTACGTTCTTTTCGGGCAACTCGATGCGAGTCGGAACTGACCTTTTCCGGCAAGTTGCCTATAGTTCTAAGTAATGATCATAAAAATCTAGTTTGCTTGCGGACTGCGATCCGTGTTCCGCTTTTCCCCCGACCCGAAGTCAGCATTTTGGAGGAGTTGAGATGAAAGAACCGCGTCTTGTGAGATGTCACTTCATCGCTGGTGTCGCCACAGGTATCCTCGTGCTGTCCACCGGCGCACTGGCGTCGGGTCCGGATCCGGCGCAGTTTGCCGACTTTCACCCAGGCCACACGGTCATCAAGTGTCCCTACCTGCCTCCAGGCGTAACGCCTCCGACCTGTAACGGCCTGCAGGCGACCTGCGCCGGAACCGATGGGGATGACTTGATACTGGGAAGCGAACAGACGGACGTGATCGTCGCTCTCGCGGGCAACGACGTGGTCCATGGTGATGTGGGCACCGACACGATATGTGGCGGTCCGGGCAACGATTCGCTCTTTGGTGCTCGCGACGCCGACACAATTCTCGGCGAGGAGGGTGACGACTGGCTCTTCGGCGCCCCGGGCGACGATGACCTGCGGGGCGGCCCCGGCTACGACGTGCTTTGGGGGGGGCCGGGACAGGACAAGCTGTCTGGCGGTGGGGGTGACCACGACGTGTGCCTGCTGCAACGCGAGATGGGTACCGCGGACGACAGTTGCGAAACCGTCTACCCGCCGCCGGGGTATGTCCACGACCAGGATCCCGAGGCTGGTCTCCTGAAGCTTGGTAAGCCGAGGTGATTTCGCACTGACAATTACTTGGCTGCCAGTGCGCGGCCCGGTGTGGTGCACCAGCGCTTGCCCGGTCGCGCGGGGCAGGTCGACTGGCCTTCCCCCCACCAGGGCGAGAGGAGTTATCGATGAGTCTGGTAACGGCAGAAAACCTGCAGAAGGATTACCCACTGGGTGACACGGTGGTCCACGCCGTGCGCGGAGTCAGTTTCACCATAGAGCCCGCTTCCTTTGCCTCGTTCGTGGGACCCTCGGGAAGCGGCAAGACCACGCTGCTCAACATGATCGGCTGCCTCGATCGGCCCACCGGCGGACGACTGACGCTGATGGGCACCGATGTTGCCACCCTGAACCAGCGCACGGCGGCCGCTTTTCGGGGCGAGCACATCGGCTTTGTTTTCCAGGATTTCAACCTCATCCCGGTGCTCACGGCCTACGAGAACATCGAATATCCTCTGCTTATGGTCCAGCGCTGGCCTGCCGACAAACGCGGCGCACGGGTGCGCAGTCTGCTTGAGGCGGTGGGCATGGCCGATCAGGCGGACAAGCGACCCGACCAGCTCTCGGGGGGACAGAAACAGCGTGTGGCGGTGGCCCGGGCGCTCGTGACCAACCCCAAACTGGTGCTGGCGGACGAGCCGACCGCCAACCTCGACCATGAGACCGCCTACCGGATCATCGGGTTGATGAAGCAGTTGCGCACCGAATTCAAGACGACATTCGTATTCTCGACCCACGATCCCAAGATCATGGCGGAGGCCGAGGTCACCTACTTCATGGAAGACGGTCGCTTCCTGGACGGCGACGAAACCCGGAGGAGGGATGCCAATGCTTGACATCATGCGAATGGCTGCCCGGAATTTGCTGCGCTACAAGCGTCGTACCCTGCTCACCGCGGCGTTGATCACCGTCGGGCTGGTCGCGGTGTTGCTCTTCATCGCGGTGGCGGGCTCCTTCAAGGACATGATGGTGGCGCAGTTCACCGACTCCATGGTGGGACATATGCAGGTCCACCGCCGTGGTTATCTGGGGGCGATGGAAAGCCTGCCGGTCGACCGCAACATGCGGCCGCGGATGCTGGTCAAGCTTTATGAGGAGTTGGACAGCACCCCGGAAATTGAGTCATGGTCGCCGCGCGTGAAGCTGATGGCCATGTTCAGCAATTTCCAGAGCACCACGAGCATCCGCCTCAACGGCGTGTACCCCGAGCGGGAGGCCGCGGTCGTGCCCCTGTTGGCCAATCGTGTCTTGGCGGGCGGTCAGCGGCAGCCGCTGGTCAAGCGCGGTTATGTCCAGGTGCCTGAACTGCTCGCCAAGCCGATGAACCTGAAGCCAGGCGATACCGTCGTGCTGGTGGCCACCAACCGGGATGGTTCGGTCAACGGCAAGACCTTCCTGGTGCAGGGCATCATGGAAAGCATGTCGGGGCCGGGCGGCCGTGACGGCTACATCCACATCGACGATGCGCGCGACCTGCTGCGGCTTGCCGATGAGGAAGTGGAGCCCGAGGTCCTCGACCGGCATGCGTTCCTTCCGCCTGACGTCAAGGCCGCGCTGGAGCAGGAAAAGCAAAGGGAACAGTCGCTGTTCGGCCCGGCGCCTGAGCCAACCGGACAAGCGACAGGGCCCGTTGGGAGGCTCGGTCTGGTCAAGGAAACCCAGGCCTTGTTCAAGGCCAAGGGCTGGGGGCGTCCCGCCGAGGTCAGCGAGATCGCGATCCGACTCAAGGATACTTCCACCCTGAAGGAGACGGTGGCGAAAGTGGAGGCAGGCGTGGCTGCGCTGAAAAACAAGAAGGGCGAATCGATCTTTCAGGTCCATCCCTGGGAACAGTTCGTGCCCTTCTCCAAGATTGCCAACATGATTGATATCATGAACCTGTTCATCAAGATCATCCTCGTATCCGTGGTCCTTATCAGCATCATGAATGTGCTCATCATGGCCGTGTACGAGCGCATTCGGGAGATCGGAACGATCTCCGCGATTGGCACTCCCCCGAACAAGATCCTCTGGCTGTTTCTGAGCGAGGGCTTCCTGCTGGGCGTCCTCGGCACTGCGATCGGTACGGCCATCAGTCTGGTCGCGATCTATGCCCTGAATGTCTCCACGGTCAGCTTCGCCTTCGGACGCCAGGAGAATATCGTTCTGGCGCCTACCATCGCGGCAGGCGACGTCGTCTTCGTCGGCTTGCTGACCATTTTGGTGGCGGTCCTGGCTAGCCTCCAGCCAGCCTGGAAGGCGTCGAGGATGGATCCCATAACGGCGTTGCGGCACGTTTAATGCTTGCACGATACATTGCGTAGGCACCCCTTTCAGCCCATGGGCAGCAAGGCTCGTCAGGATCCGCCATCAGGGAGCCCGAGGATTGCAAGGATCAGGGTCCCGGGATCAGGCAGGCAGGGTGAGCGTGGGTTGTCGTCAGCAGCAAGCCCGGTTGGGATGGGTCAAGCGTCTGGGCGGCAAGAGGTATTTTCGTATCCGTTTAATAAGAGGAATCGGTATGTCAACATTTCGCAATGCAGTGTCAATGTTACTTCTGGTGATGGGCGTCGGCGGCGGCTTGACGGTCTGGGCTGCGGAAACAGCCAAGACGCCCGCACCCGCGGCGGAAGCGCCCAAGACGCCGGCATCCGGGGCACACACAGCCGGGACGCAAGCCCCGCAAAAGCAGCTGTTCGCCATCGCCGCCGAGGGAAAGGAACTGACCTCCCCAATTCCCTATTTGGCAGCTCGCGCGACGCATTATCACGTTTATGACGAGAGCGGCACCTTGGTTGAGGTGCTGCCCAATCCCTTTCTTAACCAGGAGGTAGGGACTGGACCGGCGGCGGCCCAGATGCTGGCTGAACACGGTGTTACCGTCCTGGTGGCCGGCATGGTGGGTCCCAAGATGAAGGATGTGCTGGTTGCCAACAAGATGCGGTTTGTGTCGCGCAAGGGGGCGGTACAAGGCGTTGTCAACGAGCTGAAAAAGTCGCAATGAGGGCCGCGTCACCATGCAACGACTGATACGACTCCTAGTGTGTTGCCTGGCGTTTGCGGGACAGGCAAGCTTCGCGGCGGTGGATGGCAAGGCCATTCTCGAGAAGGTCGACAAGAATCTGACGCCCGAGTCGTACGAGATGTACCGCAAGTTGATCAATATCGAACCGGATGGCAGCCGCAAGGAATTTGTGCTGTACACGGCCAAGCAGGGCCGGGACAGCATGGTTGGGCTGTTCCTCGAACCGGCGACCGACGCCGGTAGGACGACCCTGCGGCTTGGTGACAACATGTGGCTGTACATTCCGGACGTGGGCCGGCCAATCCGTATCACCAGCCTGCAGTCGGTGGTCGGCGGAATCTTCAACAATGCCGACCTGATGCGCCTGGATTTCAGCACCGAGTACGAGGTTACGGCGGTCGAGGAACAGGGGAAGACCTACCGCTTGTCACTCAAGGCGAGAACGGATGCCGTCGCCTACGATCGCCTGATCATGGTCGTCGATCGGGCCGCATTGCTGCCCCTGACCATAGAGGCCTACGCCGCCAGCGGGATGCTGATCAAGACGCTGCGCTACCGTGACGTCAAGGACTTCGGCGACGGTATCCGCCGCCCCGCGGTGCTGGAGACCGACAGCCCTTTGTACCAGGGCTACAAGGCGGTCATGCTGTTCGCGAAGATCAAGCGCCGCAGTTTTCGCGACGAAGTGTTCACGCTCAACTACATGTCCCGGATCAAAGAACTGCGCTGAGATGGGCAGGACTTCATGGAACGTTCCGGCATGGCCGACGCGAGTCGTGTGAGCCGCACCATGCCGGTCTGGGTCGGCAATAACGGCCTGCCCGTATTTCTGGCGGCAGCCTGCCTGATGGTGTCGCTCCGGGCGGCGGCGGACGAGGACTATAGCTTCGACGCCGGCGAGTACGAAACCAAGGCGTTCGAATTGCGTGGCTATGTCGAGTTCGAGCCGGCCTATTCGAAGAGCAACGAGCAGGGCGCGCTCTATCAGCTGGAGTTTTTCGACGACGACCCGCGCGACGACATTTTCCGCCTCCCAGCGGCACTGGAACTGGAGGGCCGCTACCGCAAGGGCGCGACAACCCTGTCGTTCCGTACCCATTCCACCAAGGTCTGGGACTACACCCACGAGAGCGCCGAGCACAAACTCTACGAAGCCCTCATCACCCAGCAGCCAGATCCCGGCTTCACTTTCGACCTTGGCAAAAAGGCATACCTCTGGGGCACGGGCTATGCGTGGAATCCGGTCGCCTTCGTCGAGAGGGCCAAGGACGCCGGCAATGCCGACCTTACCCGCGAAGGCTTCTGGACGGCGAGCTTCGACTGGATCCGCAGCTTCGATGGACCGCTGAAGACCGTCGCTTTCACACCGCTGGTGCTGCCCAACTATAACGACGTCAACGAAGAGTTCGGCCAGGAGGGTCATATCAACCTCGCCGCGCGGCTGTACCTGCTGTACGGGAACACCGACATCCACTTCATGGCGTTAGGCCAAGGCAGCAAGTCCGCCCGCTACGGCATGGATTTCGCCAGCAACCTGTCGCCGAACTTCGAGGTTCACGGCGAGGCGGCTTATGTCACCGACGTGTCCTCGCTCGATATCTCCCCGGAATGCAAGACGCGACAGGAGGCGCCGCAGGACACATACAGCTATCTTGCCGGACTGCGCTATCGTACCGAAGGCGATATCGGCATCATCGCCGAGTACTATTACAACGGTGCAGGTAACCACAAGGCGTCGCAGCAACGGTTTTACGATTGCGTGCATCGCGCGTGGGAAAACGATGACCCGGGCCTGCTGGCCGGGCTGCCCCTGAAAGGCGATCTGGACCAGGGCCCGTTCACCAAACCCAACCCCATGCGCCGCTATGTGAACCTGCGCGTTTGGTGGGACGAGCCCAACAACATCCTGTATTTTGTGCCCGCCATCCAGATGCTCTATAACATCGAGGACAACAGTTACTCGATTGCGCCGGAGCTCAACTACGACGGCATCGACCCCCTCACCCTGCGCCTGCGACTGACCGTGCCCATCGGTGACACCCTGACGGAGTGGGGCGAGAAGCCCAACGATTACAAGCTGGAATTCCGGATGCGTTACTACTTCTAGGCGTTTTGTTCCAACGTCCCACATGCGCTTCCCCCCAATTCGCGCGCCTCGCCATGGTTTCCATCGTCCACCGCATGGCAGACGGCGGCGTTGGGCAGGCAGGCGTATTTATACGTTGGCATGGCATCGGGCAGACTGGGCTGGTCGGCGTCCGAGCCGATGTCAGGCGGCTCGGTCAGCCGAGCGGTGGCTGACATCGGCCATTTCATCCATGGCTTAGCGGAATCAGGGGCTTCCAACGCCTCGTCCTGACCTGCGCGAGCTTTTTGGGCAGCTCAGGCAATGCCACTATACGAGGCCCGCAAGCGGTAAAATCGGCACTCTACTTATTAGTGTTCATGGATTGAAGTCTTGATTAATCTGCTCATCAACGGCGAGTCGCGGCAGTTCCCCGCCTCGCTCTCGGTCGCACGGCTGATCGAATCACTCGAGCTGCAAGGCAAGCGCGTGGCGATCGAACGGAACGGCGAAATCGTCCCGCGCAGCCAGTACCCGGAAACCACTCTGGCGGAAGGTGACCGCCTGGAGATCGTGGTCGCCGTGGGCGGCGGCTGAACACCCGCTTCACTCCCTTTCCAATTACCCAGAAATCGTATGCAACCACTCATCATCGCCGGCAAGGCCTATTCGTCGCGCCTGCTGGTCGGAACCGGAAAATACAAGGACTTCGAGCAGACCCGTCTGGCGGTCGAAGCCTCGGGTGCGGAAATCGTCACCGTCGCCATCCGTCGCACCAATATCGGCCAGGATGCTGGCCAGCCCAGCCTGCTCGATGCGCTGCCGCCGTCGAAATACACCTATCTGCCCAACACCGCGGGCTGCTATACGGCGGACGACGCGATCCGCACCCTGCGTCTGGCGCGCGAGCTGCTGGACGGCCATGCGCTGGTCAAGCTTGAAGTGCTGGGCGATCCGGAGTCGCTTTACCCGAACGTCGCAGAAACCATCAAGGCGGCCGAGGTGCTGGTGAAGGAAGGTTTCCAGGTCATGGTCTACACTTCAGACGATCCCATCGCGGCGAAGCAGCTGCAGGATATCGGCTGCGTCGCGGTGATGCCGCTGGCCAGCCTGATCGGTTCCGGCATGGGCATTCTCAATCCGTGGAACCTGCAGATCATCATCGACCGTCTCAGCGTTCCGGTCATCGTCGACGCCGGGGTCGGTACCGCCAGCGACGCCACCATCGCGATGGAACTCGGTTGTGACGCGGTGCTGATGAACACCGCGATCGCCGGCGCCGGCAATCCGGTACTGATGGCCTCGGCGATGAAGAAGGCGGTCGAGGCGGGACGTGAAGCCTATCTGGCTGGGCGCATGCCAAAGAAGATCTATCAGGCCAGCCCGAGCTCGCCGACCGCTGGTCTGATCACCGGCAGCAAGTAAGGCCATGTCGCAGTCCGAAAGCGGACATCCGCGCATCCGTTCCTACGTGCTGCGCGCCGGCCGCGTCGGCTCCGGCCAGGCAAAGGCACTGGCGGAGCTCGGCCCGCGCTATCTGCTGCCCTATCAATCCGAACTCCTCGATCTCGACGCCGCCTGCGGCCGCAGCGCACCAAAAATCCTCGAGATCGGCTTCGGCATGGGCGAAGGCCTGGCCGAAATCGCCGCTGCCCATCCAGAGAACGATTACCTGGGCGTGGAGGTGCACACTCCGGGCGTCGGCGCGCTGCTGAAGCAGGTCGGCGAACGCGGCCTGACCAACGTCCGCATCATCCAGCATGACGCCGTGGAAGTGCTCACTCACATGATCGCCCCCGCCAGCCTCGGCGGCGTGCAGGTGTTCTTTCCCGACCCCTGGCACAAGAAGCGCCACAACAAGCGCCGCCTGATCCAGCCACCTTTCATCCGCCTGCTGGCCGAACGCATCGCACCTGGCGGCTACCTGCATCTGGCCACCGACTGGGAGGATTACGCGCTGCAGATGCTCGAAGTCCTGTCGGCCGAACCCGCACTCGTGAATACCACGGTCGGGTTTTCCCCGCGCCCGGATACCCGCCCGCTGACCAAGTTCGAGCAGCGCGGTCTGCGGCTCGGACACGGGGTGTGGGACCTGGTCTTTCAGCGACGTTAGAAAACTGCTGCGCCATGCGGCTATGATGCGGGCATGGATTTTTTCGAACTCGCCAAATCCGCCTTCGCGCTGTTCGCCATTGTCGACCCGGTCGGCGTGATCCCGATTTTCCTCATGGCCACCCAGGGTTACTCCCTTGCGCAAAGTCATCAAGCGGCGCGGGTCGCCGCCCTGACGGTGCTGGGCGTGCTGACCCTGTTCATCTTTGTCGGCGAAGCGGTGCTGACGTTCCTCGGCATCCGACTGGCCGCGTTTTCGGTGGCGGGAGGGCTGCTGCTCCTGCTGCTCGCCCTGTCGATGGTGCAGGCGCATGTCAGCCCGCAGCGGCAGACCGAGGACGAAGCTCTCGAGGCGGAAGAAAAGGACTCGGTCGGCGCGGTGCCGTTGGGTGTACCGCTGCTGGCGGGGCCGGGGGCGATCACCCATGTCATCGTCGCGGCCGGGGCAGCGCAGGGCAATGTCCTGCACCAGAGCATGCTGCTGATTCCGGTGGCGCTGGTCGCGCTGTCGGTCTGGCTGGCGTTTCGCGCGGCGCCGATGATTGCGCGCAAGCTCGGCAAGACTGGTATTCATGTAGTGACGCGCCTGATGGGGCTGATCATCGCCGCGATTTCCATCGAAATGATTGCCAGCGGTCTGGGCACCCTGTTCCCGGGTCTGCTTGCCTGATTCGGGGGCGTCTGAGCGCCAAACCGGTGCGTCCACGAGGACATTTCCGCGTCATCACCACATTTTATCATGGGGATGAACTGGCACGATTGATGCGAATTGATACCCACTATCGGGAGAAAAAATGGAATTCGGAATCGTCGGACTCGGACGGATGGGCGGCAACATGGCGCGACGCCTGGCGCGAAAGGACATCCGCATCGCGCTGTACAACCGCAGTCATGAAGTCAGCCAGGCCATCGCCGCCGAAACCGGTCATCTGGCCTGCGCCACCCTGGGGGATTTCATCGCGTCCTTGCAGGCACCGCGCATCGTCTGGCTGATGCTGCCGGCGGGCGAGGCGACCGAAACCGCGCTGAACACGATCGTGCCGTTGCTGAGCCCGGGCGATCTGCTGGTCGACGGCGGCAATGCCTATTACAAGGACGGCGAGCGGCGCGCGGCAAAGCTGGCGAAACAGCAGATCGAATTTGTCGATGCCGGGGTCTCGGGCGGGGTGTGGGGCCTGGAGAACGGCTACTGCATCATGTTCGGCGGTAGCGCCGCGGCGGCGGCACGGCTCAGGCCCTACATGGAAGCGCTCGCGCCCTCGCCGACCGCCGGCTGGTTGCACACCGGTCCCGTGGGATCGGGCCACTTCGTCAAGATGGTCCACAACGGCATCGAGTACGGCATGATGCAGGCCTTTGCCGAAGGCTTCGCGCTGATGAAAAACAAGCCCGGATTCGATCTGGATCTGGGCGAAATCGCCGAGTTGTGGCGGCACGGCAGCGTCGTGCGCTCCTGGCTGCTCGACCTGTCGGCGGAATTCCTCGCCACCGACCCGGTGCTGGAAGCCATCCAGCCGTTCGTGGCCGATTCAGGCGAAGGCCGCTGGACCGTGCTCGAAGCGATCGAGCAGGGCATTCCCGCGCCGGTGATGTCGCTGGCGCTGATGATGCGTTTCGCCAGCCAGGGCAGTAACGATTACGCGGCCAAAGTTCTGGCGAAAATGCGCCAGGGATTCGGTGGGCATGCGTTGAAGGAGGGCGGCAAATGAAAGCCGGTGTCGAGGAATCGCTGCCCTGCACCTTCGTCATCTTCGGCGCCACCGGCAATCTTGCCACCAACAAGCTGCTGCCGGCCTTGTATCACCTCGATGCGGCGGCACGCCTGTCCGAATCGCTCAATATCGTGGCGTTTTCGCGGCGTGCGTGGGATACCGCGCAGTGGCGGGCGCACATGCGCGAGGCGCTGGCCGGCAAGATCAACGGCCGCGTCGACGGCCCGGTGTTCGAGCGCTTCGTCGCCCGTTTCGTCTATCAGCAGGGCGACCTCAACGAAGTGGCCTCGTACCAGGCGCTGGCCGAGCGCTTGATGAAGGGCGGCGTGGCCTGTTCCAGCACGGTTTTCTACCTCGCCATCAAGCCGGCGGAGTTCGCCGCGGTGATCCGCAACCTCGATGCGGTCGGTCTCAACAAGCCGCGCGGACTCAATCGCGTGGTGGTGGAGAAACCCTTCGGCGAGGACATCGAATCGGCGCGCATGCTGAACCAGCTGCTGCACCAGCATTTCGACGAGGAGCAGATCTTCCGCATCGACCATTTTCTCGGCAAGGAGACGGTGCAGAACCTGCTGGTGTTCCGCTTCGCCAACACCCTGATCGAGCCGCTGTGGAACCGCAACTTCATCGACCATGTGCAGATCACCGTGGCCGAATCCAACGGCATCGAAAAGCGCGCCGATTACTACGATCGGGCCGGCGCACTGCGCGACATGCTGCAGAATCACCTGATGCAGCTTCTCACCGTGGTGGCGATGGAGCCGCCGCCGGCACTCGAGGCCGACGCGCTGCGCGACGAGAAGGTGAAGGTGCTGCGTTCGATCCGCCCGATCACCAAGCGTGCGGTGCACGCCCACGCCATCCGCGCCCAGTACGCGCGCGGCATGGTGGAGGGCATGAACGTCGTGGGTTATCAGGAGGAAGACAACGTCGAGGCGAATTCGACCACCGAGACCTTCGTCGCCGCCAAGTTCTACATCGACAACTGGCGCTGGCGCGGGGTACCCTTCTACCTCCGCACCGGCAAGCGCCTGGCCCACCAGACTTCGATGATCGCGATCCGTTTCCGCCATCCGCCGCAGCAGTTGTTCCGCGAAACGCCGGTGGAAACCATCGATCCCAACTGGATCCTGCTGTCGATCCAGCCGGAGGAATCGATGCGCATGGAAATCCACGTCAAGCAGCCGGGACTGGACATGGATACGCGGGTGATGCAGATGAACGCCAGCTTCCGCAAGACCGACGAGCAGGCGCTGGACGCCTACGAGACCCTGCTGCTCGACGTCATCGAGGGCGACCGCTCGCTGTTCCTGCGCTTCGACGAAGTCGAATGGGCGTGGCTGGTTGTCGATCCTATCCTCAAGCACTGGGCGGTCGAGCGCGAATTCATCCCGACCTATCCGGCGGGCAGCTGGGGCCCCGCGGATGCCAACCGCCTGTTCGACAGCGACGACCAGAGCTGGCGCAACGAGCTGTGAGTCTGCCCGAATGGCGGGTTTTTTCTGACACGGAAGAACTGGCGGCCGCGCTGGCCGACGCTGTCTGCTCCGAAGCGGATCGCACAATCAGGGCGCGCGGTACATTCCATCTGGTGCTCGCTGGCGGCTCCACTCCGCTCGCCCTGTACCGCGCGCTGGCGCAAAGAAATGCCGGCGACGCGCGCTGGCATATCTGGTACGGCGACGAACGCTGCCTGCCGCCAGACCATCCCGAACGCAACAGTCACATGGTCGAAACGGCCTGGCTTGGCGCCTCCGCCATTGCGGCGGCGAACCGTCACGCGATTCCGGCGGAACGAGGCGCCGAAGTGGCAGCCGCAGACTATGCTGTGGCGCTGGCTACCGTTCCGCTCTTCGATCTGGTGCTGCTAGGAATGGGCGAGGACGGCCATACCGCCAGCCTGTTTCCCGGGCAGGAGTGGGGCGACGCGCCGGCCAGCCCGCCGGTTCTGCCGGTGCATCACGCGCCCAAGCCGCCGCCGGAGCGGGTTAGCCTCTCGGCCGCGCGCCTGTCGGACAGCCGGCGGGTGTGGTTCGTCATCACCGGCGCCGGCAAGCGCGCCGCGCTGGCCCGCTGGAAACGCGGCGAGGCAGTGCCGGCTGCGGCGATCAGGGGGCGGGAGGAAACGCTGGCCTGGCTCGATCAGGCGGCGTCGGGAGCGTCCGGTGCCGGCTGATCGTCCGGCTCGGCCGGCGGGTGGTGTTTTTTCGCTGCGCTCTCCAGCATCGACTTGCGCGTGGCCGGCGTCTCCAGGCTGACCCGCCCCAGCGTGCCGCCGCGATAGTCGGTCAGAAACAGCATCGCCGCCTTTTCCAGATCGAGTTCGCCGCCACGTCCCTTCAGCAGGCAGCCGCGCCGCCTTGCCACCGCCTGCAGCACGTCGGTACCGTCCATGCCCGCCGTGTCGAAACCATAGCGCATGCTCAGCAAAGACGGATAGCGCTGCAGCAGGATCTCCGCCAGAAAGATCGCCACTTCCTCGTCGATCACCGCGTTGCGGCCGATCGCGTGGCTGGCGGCAAGCATGAAACCGTCGGCGTCATGCTCGATCTTTGGCCACATCAGACCGGGGGTGTCGACCAGCGTCAGGCGCGGCGACAGGTTGATGCGCTGCTGCGACTTGGTCACCGCGGGCTCGTCACCTACCGCCGCCACGCGGCGCTTCACCAGCGCGTTCATCAGCGTCGACTTGCCGACGTTGGGGATGCCCATGATCATGATCCGCAGTGGCTTGAAGTTGTCGTCGCGGTGCGGCGCCAGCTTTTGCGCCAGGGCGGGCAGCTTCGCCACGTCGGCGGCCTTCTTGGCTGAAATTGCCACCGCCATCACCCCGGGCTGGCGGTTATAGTAATCGATCCAGGCACGGGTCGCGTCAGGGTCGGCCAGGTCGGCCTTGTTCAGAAGCTTGAGGCAGGGGCGCTGGCGGAAGGCGCGCAGTTCGTGGATCAGCGGGTTGCTGCTGGCTTCCGGCAGGCGGGCGTCGAGCACTTCGATCACCACGTCGATCTGCGCCATGGTTTCCGCCGCTTTCTTGCGCGCGGACGTCATGTGACCTGGATACCACTGGATGGACATGGGAGGCTGGGAGTGACCGGGGAGGGGCGATTATCCCACCAGTAGTCAGCACGGCAATTGGCGGGAGCAGTCCCGGCTGGATTCTCGCTCAGTCGAGCGCGCGGTACTGCACCTCGACGATCTCCAGCTCGTGCCGTCCGCCCGGGGTCTGCACGCTCACCGTGTCGCCCTCGCGGGCATGCATCAGCGCGCGCGCCATCGGCGAGGTCCAGGCCAGATGACCGCGTCCGGCATCGGCCTCGTCGATCCCGACGATGGCGTAGGTCGACTCACGGCCCTCGCCGTCAGCGACCGTGACCGTGGCGCCGAAGAAAACCTGGTCGGTCGGTTCGCGCGTGGCAGGGTCGACGATTTCGGCGTGTTCGAGGCGCTTGGAGAGGAAACGGATGCGCCGGTCGACTTCGCGCAGGCGCTTCTTGCCGTAGATGTAGTCGCCGTTTTCCGAGCGGTCGCCGTTGCTGGCGGCCCAGGAAATGGTCTCGACCAGTTTGGGACGCTCGATCTTCCATAGCTGGTTGAACTCGGCATCGAGGCGCGCGTAGCCCGCCGGGGTCATGTAGTTCTTGGTGCCGGCCGGCAGCGGGGGAACGCCGGCGAGGTTTTCGTCCTCGTCGTCGACCGGATCGGCTTCCCGGGTGAATGCCTTGCTCATCGGCCGAACAGATGCACGATCAGGGTCAGCAGCAGCGACATCAGGATGACGCTGGTGAAGGGAAAGTACAGCGTGCCGCGCGCCAGCTTGACGCGAATGTCGCCGGGGAGGCGGCCGATGCCCAGCCGCGCCAGCACCGGCGAGAGCAGGCCCAGCACCAGCAGGGCGAGAACCAGCGTGAACAGCCATTTGATCATATCGGGATTCTACCGGATGGGGCCCCGGGACCGCCGGGGAGTCCGGGTTCCGAAGCGAGCGGATTATTGCGTCGCCTGTTCGACCTGCTGCCGCTGCGCCTCGGCGGCATCGAGTATTTGTCCCTCCGAAGCGCGGACTTTGTCGACGGCCTGAATCTGGGTTTCGAACAGCGGGTTCGGCTTGCGTTCGTCGACGACGGGTTCGGGCGGA
>Ga0209450_10000979_pt1 | contig 14386 bp, 11 predicted proteins | sample FrelakmetLWP11LW_FD_187149 | JGI IMG/M metagenome (GOLD analysis project Ga0209450, IMG submission 187149) | Freshwater lake sediment microbial communities from the University of Notre Dame, USA, for methane emissions studies - LWP11 LW (SPAdes)... | ecosystem: Environmental > Aquatic >...
TACCGCGTGACTGACAACGGCCAGCGGATCATGAGTGCGTCGCTGCGCCTGCGCCGCGCCGATGTCAGTAGACTGGTCGCGTGAGAATGTAGTTTGCCAGAAAAACAAGATACAATAGCCTTGCAATGCAGAGCCACGCAGAGATGCGACCCTGCGCCCTTCTCTGCGATCCTCTACGGTCTCTGCGCTCTCTGCGGTGGAATCTGATCCGGCGACTGCCGGCGGGCAGGCGCTGGTTATCGACAGCCACTGAGCGTGCAGATTCTTCACTGCGAAGAATGACAAGACACCCAGCAACTACCAACTACCAACTACCAACTACCAATATCGGACCCATGGACCCACTACGGACCACTGACTACGGACCACTGACTACTATCTTTCACAGCTTATCAAAAACCAGTGGCCGCATCACCGTGCAGCCGATGCTGGCCAAGGCATCGGAGAGCTGCTGATAATGCCGGCCGTCGCGATAGACGCCGACGATGGCGCCGCCCGAGCCGGCGAACTTGGCGCTGGCGCCGACGGAGCGGGCCACATCCACCATGCGCTGGTTTTCGGGGGCGATGTTCATGATCGTCTTGCGCAGATCGAAATTGGCATCCATCAACCGGCTGAGGGATTCCCAGTCGCCGGCCTCCAGGGCCCGGCGGGCGTTGTCGGTCAGGTCGCGGAACTTGAGCATGGCCGCCACCACCGTGGGATCGCCCTGGTTGAACAGAGCGCGCAGATTGCGGTGGGAGATGTCGCTGACCTCGGCCCGCTGCGGGTCAAAGGCCACGTACAGTGGCGGCGTCTGCTTCAATTGCAGCGGCTGGTAGATGCCGTAGCCGTTCTTCTCCAGGTGGGTGCGCTCAAAATCCATGTAGACCATACCTTCGTAGACCTGGATAACACGGTCCTGCAGGCCGGCGGTGATGCCCAGTTCTTCCTTTTCGGCCGCCAGGGCAATGCTGGGCAGCAGGTGCTGGGCAATGCGCACATCGTAAAACTCCATCAGGGCGCGAAGGGTGGCCACCACGATGGCGCTGGAGCCCGCAAGCCCCACCAGCCGCGGGATATCGCTGCGGTAGGCGACCGTGAAGTTGCGGTGGTTCAGCTCAATGTTGCTGGCCTTGCAATAGTCGCAGAAGCGCTTGAAGGCGGCCTTGATGAGGCGCATGCCGCCGTAATAGCCGTGCAAACGCACATCGCGCAGGAAATCGACGACATTATCAAAATGTCCCAGGTCTCCCGAGCCGGGCACGATCTCAAAGTGGGGGCTTTCCCAGACCTGCACGGTGGCTTTGAAGTTGCGGATCAAAAAGGAGATCGTCTTGCCGAAGTAACCGTCGGAAGGGTTGCCGATCAGCCCGGCGCGGGCGTAAGCGTGGGTGGTGATGATCATGGCGTGGCTTGTGAGGTGGACAAGGGCGATGACTTGAGCATGTCTGGCAACTGGGCCGGGCTGAATTCGCGGCGAACCGGCAGACCGGTGCGAGCCTCAGCGCCGATGACGCCAAAGGGTGGTCCGTCGGCTGACTCCAGGCGTCGCTGCACCCAGGCGGCCATTTCCGGGCCAATCCGCAGGCCCATGTTCTGGCGAAACCAGCGCTGCGCGAGGCTTTGATCCGTGCTGTCCATGCTTCCCTGAGCGAAATGGTGGGCGACATACGCCCACCGGCCATCACTGTCTTATCGCCAAGGCGTTGGGTTGACAACAGCGCACGCTTGCAAGAGCCGCGCACCTTTGAAAGAACCGCGCATCCCCACGGAAGAGGGACCGTTGCGTCGTAGCGCCGTGGCGAGAGTTCAATAGAAGAGCTGGAGCCACAGATTCACGCAGATAAACACAGATGGAGTGTCTTTGTCCGCGTGCATCGCGGTTCAGCTATCGGTGTTGATCGGTGGTTACAACGTTTCCCGGCCCTTCGCGATTCCTTCGCGTCGTCGTGCCTTCGCGAGCTCTGGAGCACGCTCAGCGGCGGTCAATCATCTCTCGCAACGACACAGCGGCGCCACGGAAGATCGATCGTTGCGTCGTAGCGCCGTGGCGAGAGCCCATCTTTCCTCGGCGTCCTTGGCGGTTTACAATAACTTCCACCGCCGAGACCGCAGAGGATCGCAGATGCAGTCTGTATAAACCTCCCGCCCGGAAGGGCCTTGCGGATCGGAAGCTGAGTTCGCACAATGAGATAGCTTGCGAAAGCGTTTTTGACGTGCTGCGGTATAGGCAGAAGCGGACAGTCTGCCTTTGCCGGGATCGACAGCCTGTTCATCATCGTTGGGCAAGGAGGAATAATGACGAGGTTTGTTGCAGTAGTTTTGGGATTCGTCTTGCTCGCGGGCTGCGGGAAGACAGGTGAATCTGTCGACCGCGGCAAGCAGAACGAAAAGGATGCTGACGCGACCCGGCCCGGTGTTGTGTCCGTCGGCCAGAATATAGATATAGCTCTGAAACTGATGGCACCCATGGGAGACGGTTCTCCAATGCTTGAGATGGCAACTGGTGATCCTGATTTAGAGATGAAGATGTGGGCTGTGGGTAAAGGAGTATTGATAGCTATACATTCTAGAAAGGATAGATCTATTAGATCTCTCTCCTTCTATATGTCAGATGAGAGACCGAAGGCATTGCGCAAGACTTTTGAATACGAGGTGTTACAGTATTTCCCGGAGACCAAAGAAATGCGAATAGTCGTGCCTCACAGGCCGGATGCAGGCGACGGCAAATAGCCGTGCCTGATCCGCGCCGTTAGGCAGCGTCGGGGAGACGTTGTGCTTCACTTCAAACCAGCTGGCATTACGTGGTGGCGGAAGCCGCTCGTGCTGGTTGACGGCGACCTAATGCCCGCTGAACTCGCCGTCCTCAAGGCTGAGTTGCGCCCAGGCGAGCTGGGTGTGTGGCTCAACTCCAGCAGTTTTTCCAGCGGCGTAGCCGCCCTGCAGCGCGTCGACTCTGCGGGTGCGTCCTTTCGGACAACGCGGATTCCGCTGCCGAAGTTCGTAACGTCTGCCCTCACGGAACTCTGCCAGGCCGCAGGCTCGCGTAGAGGGCGTCCCGATCTCGTCATCTGGCATCGCGACCACAGCAGCTTCAGGCTCATCGAAGTGAAATGCCCGAGTTGGGACCGACCAACGCCGGAGCAGATCGCCTTCCTCGGTGTCGCCGCCGAACGAGGCATTCCCGCTACCGTAGTCGAATGGGAGTTCAATAGAGGCGCTGCCTAACCCCGCGTTGCAGCGGACTCGCTTGGAAATGAGCCCGGGACGGCAAATGCGACCGGGACGCAGCTTGTTTTGGGAAGCGGGACGCCGGCCGCTGACGCCAACGGAAGCGCGGACGCACAGCAGTGTTTCCCGCGGCCGCTCTTTCGGTGCCGATGGCTGGCTTCCCCTATGAACGCCTAGCTCCAGCTCGGCCAGCCGCCACTTGGGCGCCCTGTGGATATGTCACCCTGAACGAAGTGAAGGGTCTGCACGCAGCCGGGGCTTCAGTGACAGCGCCCGTCCGCCGGCAAAAACAAATCATCTCTCGCAACGACGCAGCGGCGCCACGCAAGAGGATCGCTGCGTCGTAGCCGTGGCGAGAGCTTCTTATCTTGCTTCTCTGCTCTTTAGCCCCTGCTTTCAAGCTCCTGCTCAAGAGTCCTTCGCGCGCCCCTTGCGCAGCCCACGCCGCGCAGTGCCCGCTTTGTCGCTGCGCTGGCCCAGCCACTGCGTGGCCGCCGGCCACAGCTCGCGCTGCGCCTTGGAACCCACCGCCAGCCCGATATGCCCGGCCGGAAGCTCCATGGTCGTCTTGTCGTGCGAGCCCACCAATTCGTTGAACGGCTCGCTCTGACTGCACGGCACCAGGTCATCGCGCGTGGCCATCAGGTTCAGCACCGGGCAGGTGATCTTCTTAAGGTCCACGATGTGCTTGCCCACCGGCATCTGCCCTTTGACCAGCCGGTTCTGCTGGTACAGGTATTTGACGAACTCGCGGAACACTTCGCCGGGGACCGGGATGTTGTCGTTGAGCCAGCCTTCCATCGCGAAATAGTCATCCAGGTAGGCGTCGTCGCCCATGCGCTCGGCCAGGCCGATGGGCTTCTCGATCAGGTTCTGCACGGGCTTGAGCAGCAGAAAGGCGCTCTGCAGAAACCAGGCCGGCGCGTTGCCATAAACCTCCACGAACCGGTCCACGTCAAAGACGGCCGGATCGGTCCAAAGCTGCAGCAGCCCGTCGCGCGAGCCAAAGTCAATGCCGGCGGCCAGAAGCATCAGGTTGCGAACCACGCGAGGGTGCAAGGCCGTGAACATGGCGCTCATGGTCCCGCCCATGCAGTAACCCAGCACATTCACCTGATCGCTGCCGGTGCGCTCGCGGACGTAGTCCATCACGTTGACCATGTAGCCGTTGATATAGTCATCCAGCGTCAGGTGCCGGTCGGCCGCCTGCGGCACACCCCAGTCCACCAGGTAGGTATCAAAGCCCGCCTTCACGAAATGCTCGACCACGCTCTTGCCGGGCTTCAAATCCAATATGTACGGCCGGTTGACCAGCGCAAAGACAAACACCAGCGGCGTGCGATAGCGGGGAGGCCGCTCGGAGGTGTAATGAAGCAGCGTGAGCCGGTCCTCCTCGTAGACGATCTCCGAGGGGCTGGCGCCCTTGCTGACGCGCTGGGATCGATCCCACAGAAACGGCAGCCTCGCCATGCGCCGCATGGCCAGCAGGCTTTCATCCATGACCGACTGCTGCCAGCTCATCCATGGGTGGGTCCAGGTGCTGCTGAAGGTACTCATGGTCGCTCACTCCGCGGGATTAAATGCCTCCTGGCCGCGCGCCCGTTTGCGCTGTCGGGCTGCCGGAGCCGGACGCCGAATCGGCTGGTCATGGGCCTGGCCGTTGCTGGTGCGCCCATTGGCGTTGAGCTTGGCCAGGCGCCGGCCGAGCTGCTCCATATCCCGGCTTAACTCCTCGACGCGGTCGGACATCTCTTCCATCCGATCCAGCAGGCGCTGCTCGAGGTGGCGCACCGACACCATCAGCGCGTCCACGTCTTCGTGGGCCACGCCCTGGGTGGCGTGTCGGGCCTGGGTCCACACGCCGCTCAGCTGCTGCCAGTAGCTCAGGGCCCCGTCCAGGGACTGCTTCATCAGGTCCAGAAACTGGGGCGAGCGCATCCACTGCTCGGCGGCCTGGGAGATCGCCCCCAGCATCGCCGTGCGCATCTGCCGCATGGCCTCCAGGGGCGGCGTCTGGGGTGTCATGCCCGTGGCGGCCTGCATGCTGCGCATCATGAAGTCCAGCCACATCTGCCCAAACCGCTGGGCCTGATCAAAATAGTTGTCCATCGCCATCTCCAAAAACCCGCCGGCGGCCACAGTGCGCCCGGACGCCGCCTGCGCACGGGCGGCGCGGTTGGCTGATGTCCTACAGCAATTCCACCGCCAGCGCCACCGCTTCGCCGCCGCCGATGCACAGCGAGTCGATGCCGACGCGGGCGCCGCGCTGCTTCATGGCGTTGATCAGCGTCACCAGCGTGCGCGCTCCACTGGCACCGATGGGGTGTCCCAGTGCCACCGCGCCGCCGTGAACGTTGACCTTGTCATGCGGAATCTTCAGTTCCTTCATGGCGGCCATCGTCACCACCGAAAACGCCTCGTTGATCTCGAACAGATCCACCTGGTCGACCTTCAGACGCAGCTTGTCCATCAGCCGCGAAATCGCCCCGATGGGCGCCAGGGTGAACCATTCCGGCTCCCGCGAGGCTGTGGCAAAACCCAGGATGCGCGCCTGCGGCTTGAGGCCCAGAGCCTTGGCTTTCTCGGCCGACAGCACCACCGTCGCCGCCGCGCCGTCGTTGATGCTCGAGGCGTTGCCCGCGGTGACGGTGCCTTCCTTGCCGAAGGCCGGCCGCAGTTGCCGCAGTTTTTCCTCGTTGAACTTCTTGGGGTTCTCGTCCTCGGCGACCTTGACGGTGGCCTTGCCGGCCGGTGCCTCCACGGGCACGATTTCCTCGGCGAAGGCCCCGCTGCTGATGGCCGCCAACGCCCGCTTGTAGCTGGCCACGGCAAAATCATCCTGCTGCTGGCGCGTGAACTCGCAGCGCGTGGCGCAGGCGTCGCCGCACATGCCCATGTGCTTATTGTTGTACACGTCCCACAAACCGTCGCGAATCATGGAGTCGATCAACTCCCCGTTGCCCATGCGATAGCCGCCGCGCGCCTTGTCCAGCAGGTAGGGGGCCCGCGACATGCTTTCGGTGCCACCGGCCACCACCACGGCCGCATCGCCGCACTGGATGGCCTGGGCGGCCAGCATCACGGCCTTCAGCCCAGAGCCGCAGACCTTGTTGACGGTCGTGGCGGCAACACCGGCCGGCAAACCGGCCCCCATGCCCACCTGGCGAGCCACGTTCTGGCCCAGGCCGGCGCTCAGCACGTTGCCAAAGATGATCTCATCCACCTGGTCCGGGGGCACCGAGGCCCGCTGCAGCGCTGCCTTGACCACGGCGCTGCCCAGGGCCGGCGCCGGCACTTCGGCCAGCACGCCCTGGAAGGTCCCGATGGCTGTACGCGAACCACCCGCAATCACCACTTCCTTAAGCATGGGAGCGTTCCTTTCTGGCCGAGCCTCGTCGCGCCCGAGCGACCGATGGCCGGCTCCTGTGAGTTAATCTTCCCCTCTCATAAATCCTCAGGCCCGCTTTGACAGCGCCCAAAATACGCCGATTCCTCGCCGCCGCTGTGCGGCCGACGCAGCCCCCGCGGCGCGTCCCCAAAAGCAGGCCCGGGCCAACGAAGGGGCAGGGGGGCGAGCGGGCCGGCGGGCCGGTGGGCCGCCAAGTGCCGTCCGCCGGCCCGCTGCCGCGCTGACGGACTGCTACCGGGCCGCCATCTTCGCCGCGCCGGCCCGGGCGCCGTTGAGGTTCTTGCGCAGGATTTCGGCCCATGCCTCCATCATGTGCAGGTTCGCCTGGGCCATGGCCTGGGCGTTGTCGCGGATGACCTGCATCGACGCTTCCCACAGGTCCTGCATCCGCGTCTGGGCTTCAGCCACGGTGGCCGGATTTTCGGTCTCCATCGCCCGCCGCATCAGTTCCAGGCTTCGGCGGTAGTTCTGCTCGACCACCTTCATCCACTCCTCGGCATTCTTCTGGGCCGCGGGAATGGCCTCGCTGACGATCTCGCGCGAGCGCTTCTGCCAGGTCTGCACCGGCGCCGCCTGGTCCAGCACATCGCTCCACCAGCGGCCGATGTCCTCCTGAAACTTCACGCCGGCCTTCATGGCGTCGCCGAAGGTCGCCACCGCCTGGTCCAACAGTCCCGTAAACGCCGCTTCGGTTCTGGTTGCTGTGGTTGCCATAGCCAAGCCTTTCGTAAAAGAATGGTGAAAAGATTTCGTTCCCGATACGCCGCAGTATACGCAGAGGCACATAGCGGAGTCAACGGAAAATTTTGCAAATGCACAAAATATTCTCGACCCCAGGGCGGGCCCCCCAAAAACGCTCACAATCCCTGTCTAAAAGGTCTGAAATGCCAGCGACCCCCGTCGCCCCCTGGTGCGGGCGCCAGCTCTTGTTGTGCATTTGCGATATGGGCGCAAACGGGCTTGGCCGTCAGGTCGAACCGGCCGCCAAGAGGAGGAAGTGCGCTAATACGCCCGACCGCGCGGTTTGCGTCCGCCCTTGGCGCTGCCCACCTGCTGCTGAAGCTGGCTGAGGCGCTGGCGCAGTTCCTCGACCTCCTGGCGCAGGTCCTGCTCCGGTGGCGGCGGGGCGGCCGGCTCCTCGGAGCGGGCGGCGGACGTGCTGTTGCGCTGGCCCGCCCACAGCGAGGGATTAAACGGCCCCCACATCATCTTGGCCCAGTCGGCCACCGTGGGCGTGGGCAGTTGCAGGCCCATGGCCTGCCGCAGGGACTGCTCAAAGTTGCGGTGGGAATCCAGAAACGCGCTCAGCGGGGCGTTGAAATATTTCTGGATGAAATCGTTGACCAACTGCTCATTGGAGCGCAGCAGGCGGTGCAGCAGGGGCACGGGAAACACGTCCAGCTTGGGCGGATCCAGCTCGATGATGATCTGGGCCAGCACCTTGGCGGTGATGTCCTGGCCGGTCTTGGAATCCACCACCCGTACCTCCCAGCCGTCGCGGATCATGGTGTAGATTTCCTCCAGGGTCACGTGCCGGCTGTGGGTGGTGTCGTAATAGCGGCGATTGGGGTACTTGCGGATCTCCAGGCGCCGCGGACCGCCCTGGCGCGGGGCCTCGGTGTCGCCTTTGCCCGCACGTCCGGCCGCACGCGCCTGCTCGCTGGATGACTCTGCCATGGTTACTCCTCCAAGGGGTTCTGACCCCTGGTGTTCGTCAATTTGCCCGCGCCGCGGCGTAGCCGTCAAGTCCAATTCTCGCCGAATCTTACGCCGCGCCGCCGCAGGCGGCTTCCTGGAAAAAATTGTGCGGACGCAAAAAAGACTTGGCGCAGTGCGCCAAAGAGCCTACACTCATATCGGAAGGATCGGCAAATGGCCAGGTCCGCTTGGGTCCTTCAGATGGAGGTAGGGCCGTGAACGGACATTTTCAGAACCGTACCGCGATCGTGACCGGGGCCGCCAGCGGCATCGGCCAGGCGGCTGCCTTGGAACTGGCCCGTCGGGGGGTGCGCGGCCTGGGGCTGGCGGATCGCTCCAGTGCCGTGGAGGAGGTGGCCGTCAAGGTCAATGCTGTGGCCGGCCGCTCGGTGGCCCAGAACTTCATCGGCGACACCACCGACGGCAATTTCCGCAGCCGGGTTTATGAGCAGATGCAGGCCAAGTTCGGCCTGGTGACGCTGTGCGTGCCGGCCGCCGGCATCACGCGCGACGCCTTGGCCGTCAAGGTGGACAAGGCCACGCGCCAGATCACCATCTACCCGGAAGAACTGTTCCGGCAGGTGGTGGAGGTGAACCTGATCGCGCCTGTGTACTGGGTGCTGGAGATGGTCGGGCGCATTGCCCAGGACCGCCAGCGCCGCGGACTGGGCCGCTGGGAACCCTCCGAGGAGATCCAGGGTTCAGCGGTCTTCATCGGCTCGGTATCTTCGCAAGGCAACAAAGGCCAGATCGCCTATGCCGCCACCAAGCGAGGTCTGGAAGGCGCAGCGCGCACGCTGGCCAAGGAAGCCATCTGGCACGGCGTGCGCTGCTCGGTGATCCATCCGGGGTTCACGGATACGCCCATGGTCCGCAAGATGGGTCAGGACATGATCGACAAGAACATCCTGCCCTATACCGAGCTGCGGCGGCTGATCCGGCCCGAGGAGATCGCCAGCGCCATCTGCTTCATGATCGAGAACCCCGCCGTGACCGGCGAGGTGTGGGCCGATGCCGGGTGGCATCCGTCGGCCTGAGCGCAAAAAGAAAGCTGGATCGGTACCGGGGGAGGCATCGGTCCAGCGACTAAAAAAAGCGGGCTCGCCGGTTGAACTGTCCCGGTGCTGCCGCCTGGAGTCATGCCTGCTATCCTGCCCCCGCACAGGCACCTCCAATACCAGCGGCCAAGCGTCGAGCGGTGATTGGCCGCGGGCCCGCTTCAATTTTGTCCGCCGTCAACCTTGGCGGCTGACTCAACAGAAGTATACCTCACCAAGGGGGCCCGGTGAAAAATTCAGAATATTTTGTGCGTTGACGCTTTTGCGGCCGGCGACGCAGAATCGCATCATCGGACGGGGTGGTCCGCTGTCGGGCCATTCGGGCCGCGACGGCCATCCCAGCCATGTTGCCTTTGACCGTATGATCGCCGTGCAGACCCGGCCAGAGCGGGGCTGCCTGGCAGCACGCCGAGCCGCACGGTCGAGGGCGTTTGCCGGTTTGTCCCTGTGACCCCGCGGGAGCTGTGTGTATGAAGACGCTGAAAGGTAAGGTTGCCCTGGTGACGGGCGGATCGCGCGGCATCGGGCGGGCTATTTGCCTGGCCCTGGCCGAGGCGGGCGCGGACGTGGCGGTGAATTATTCGCACTCGCCGGATGCGGCCGAGGAAACCGCAGCCCAGTGCGCGGCCCTGGGCGTGCGCAGCCAGATTTACAAGGCCGACGTCTCCAGCGAACAGGACGTGCAGGAGATGGCCGGCAAGATCCTGGCGGATCTGGGAACGGTGCAGGTTCTGGTCAACAATGCCGGCATCACGCGGGACAAGTCATTCCTGAAGATGACCCGCGGCATGTGGGATGAAGTGCTGGCTATCAACCTCACCGGGCCGTTCCTGGTGACCCATGCGCTTCTGGGGCCGATGGTGGAAAGCGGCTGGGGGCGGATCATCAACCTGTCGTCGGTGGTCGGGCAGGAGGGGAACTTCGGGCAGGCCAACTATGCGGCCACCAAGGGCGGGGTGATTTCGTTCACGATGACGCTGGCCCGCGAGCTGGCGCGCAAGAACATCACCGTGAACGCCATCGCTCCCGGCTTCATCGAGACCGACATGACCAAGGCGGTTCCCGACGCGGTCAAGGACCAGGTGCGGGCCATCACGCCGGTGGGACGGCTGGGCATGCCGGAAGAAGTGGCGGCGGCGGCCGCGTTTTTGGCCAGCCCGCAGGCGGCCTACATCACCGGGCAGGTGATCGCGGTCAACGGCGGCATGTACATGTAAGTGATGCATTGGCCGGGCGCTGCGGGGGCGGCGCCCGGCCAGTGTCTCCCGGGCGGCGGGCGAACTGGTCCGGCGGGCCGGACAATCTGGCCTTGCGCCAGGGGGCGTTTGACGGCATGCTGCGACCGCATAAGATTGGTTGTGCAGAAGCAAAACCGCGGTCCTTCACCTTCGGCAGTTTCAAATCGGCGCAGTTCCAACATCCGTGTTTACAGGCCACGCTTGCGTTGTGCGAAGGCGTGGCCTCTTTTTTGCTTTGGCAAAGCGGCTGGTGGATAGGCGCGGCAAACGAGGCGGGAGCGAATCCCCCCCAAGGAGACCGCCATGACCGTGCAGACCTTACCCGCAGAAAGCACTTCACAGCTACCCCAGAGCCTTCGCGTGCTGGGGCCCGTCCGGCCGGACTACGTTCAGATTCTTGGCCCCGAGGCGCTGCGGTTCATCGGTGAGCTGTGCCGGCGCTTCGAGCCGCGGCGGCAGGAGTTGCTGGCCGCTCGGAAGCAGCGGCAGGCGGAACTGGATGCCGGAGAGCTGCCCCAGTTCCTGGTAGAGACCCAGGAGATTCGCCAGAGCGAGTGGACCGTGGCGCCGATCCCGCGCGACCTGCTGGACCGGCGGGTGGAAATCACCGGTCCGACGGACCGCAAGATGGTCATCAATGCCCTGAACAGCGGGGCCAGTTGCTACATGGCCGATTTTGAGGACGCCAACACGCCCACGTGGGACAACCTGATTCAAGGCCAGATCAACCTGCGCGACGCGGTGCGCGGCACCATTCGCCACGAGGGCCCCGACGGCAAGAGCTACCAACTCAACGACAAGACCGCCACGCTGCTGGTGCGGCCGCGCGGCTGGCATCTGGACGAGAAACATCTGCACCTGGACGGCCGGCCGATCTCGGGCTCGCTGCTGGATTTCGGGCTGTTTTTCTTCCACAACGCCCGCGCCTTGCTGGACAAGGGCAGCGGTCCGTATTTCTACCTGCCCAAGCTGGAAAGCCACCTGGAAGCGCGGCTGTGGAACGACGTGTTTGTCTGGTCCCAGCAGCAACTGGGCCTTCCGCGCGGCAGCGTGCGGGCGACGGTGCTGATCGAGACGATCCTGGCGGCTTTCGAGATGCACGAAATCCTCTACGAGCTGCGGGAACATTCGGCGGGGCTTAACTGCGGCCGCTGGGATTACATCTTCTCCATCATCAAGAAGCTGGGGCGTCACCGGCCGTTTGTGCTGTCGGATCGCAGCCTGGTGACGATGACCACGCCCTTCATGCGCTGCTATTCGCTGCTGGCGATCAAGACGTGCCATCGCCGCGGCATTCACGCCATGGGCGGCATGGCGGCGCAGATTCCGATCAAGAGCGACCCGGCGGCCAACGAGGCAGCGCTGAACCGGGTGCGCGATGACAAGATTCGCGAGGTGGAGGATGGCCACGATGGGACCTGGGTAGCGCATCCCGGGCTGGTGGAGGTGGCCCGCCGGCAGTTTGAGAAGATGACCGGCGAGAACCAGATCTACCGCAAGCGCTGCGACGTGCAGGTGACGGCGGGGGATCTGCTGGCGGTGCCCCAGCCGCCGCGCATCAGCGAGCAGGGCGTGCTGACCAATATCAGCGTGGGGGTGCAGTACCTGGAGTCGTGGCTGCGGGGCCAGGGGTGCGTGCCGCTGTACAACCTGATGGAAGATGCGGCGACGGCGGAGATTTCGCGGGCCCAGCTTTGGCAGTGGGTGCATCATCAGGCGACGCTGACGGATGGGCGGAAGGTGAGCCTGGAACTGGTCAAGAGCCTGATGGATCGGCAGATGGCCCAGTTGCGCCAGGAGCTGGGCCAGCCGCGTTTTGCGTCGGGACGCTTTGAGGAGGCGGTGGAGCTGTTCCGCAAGATGACCGAGGCGCCGCGGTGTCCGGAGTTTTTGACGACGGCGGCATATGAACTGATCTGAGAAAGTCAGCAGATGCAATGTGCGTGGGGCACAAGGAGCATGCGATGTCCAGCAATGGCAACGGCAAGCAGCACGTCAGCGACCTGGCCAAGCTGTGGAAGGGCCCGCGATGGGAGGGCATCACGCGGCCCTACGGTTCCCAGGATGTGTGTCGGCTGCGGGGCACGGTGCGGATTGAACATACGCTGGCGCGGCTGGGGGCGCTGCGGTTGTGGGACCTGCTGCATTCCGAGCCGTATGTGCCGGCGCTGGGGGCGCTGACCGGCAACCAGGCCGTGCAGCAGGTGCAGGCCGGCCTCAAGGCCATTTACGTCAGCGGCTGGCAGGTGGCGGCCGACGCCAACGAGGCCGGCCAGACCTACCCGGACCAGAGCCTGTATCCGGCCGACAGCGTTCCGAACCTGGTGCGGCGAATCAATGCGGCCTTTGCCCGTGCCGACCAGATCCACCACGCCGAGGGCGACGATCAGCAATACTGGTTTGCGCCCATCGTGGCCGATGCCGAGGCGGGCTTCGGCGGCAATCTCAATGCGTTTGAGATCATGAAGGCGATGATCGAGGCCGGGGCCGCGGCGGTGCATTTTGAGGACCAGCTTTCCAGCGCCAAGAAATGCGGGCACATGGGCGGCAAGGTGCTGATACCCACGCGAGAGGCGGTCCAGAAACTGGTGGCGGCGAGGCTGGCGGCCGACGTGATGGATGTGCCGACGCTGCTGGTGGCGCGCACCGATGCTTACGGGGCCTTTTTGCTGACCAGCGACTGCGATCCGGCCGACACGCCCCTGCTGACCGGGCAGCGGACCGCCGAGGGATTCTTCGGGTTTCGCGGCGGCCTGGAGGCGGCCCTGGCCCGCGGGCTGGCGTATGCGCCCTACGCCGACCTGCTCTGGTGCGAGACTTCGGCGCCGAGCCTGGACGAGGCGCGGCGCTTCGCCGAGGCGATTCATGCGCAATATCCGGGCAAGCTGCTGGCGTACAACTGTTCGCCGAGTTTTAACTGGAAGCGCAAGCTGGACGATGCCTCCATCGCCGCTTTTCAGCGCGAGCTGGGGGCGATGGGCTATAAGTTCCAGTTTGTGACGCTGGCGGGTTTCCATGCTCTGAATCACGGCATGTTCGAACTGGCCCGCAATTATCGCGAGCAGGGGATGACGGCGTATGCAGCGCTGCAGGGGCGCGAGTTTGCCAGCGAGAGTCGGGGTTACGAGGCGACGGCGCACCAGCGCTTCGTGGGGACCGAATATTTTGACAAGGTGGCGGAGGTGATCGCCGGCGGCGAGGTGTCGACGGCGGCGTTCAAGGGCTCGACGGAGCAGGAGCAGTTTGAGCAGCCGCAGATGGCGCCGCTGGGGCGGTGAGGAGGCCGGCCGCCGCGGTGAAATGTATTTTGAACCGCGGAGTATCTCCAGAGTTCGCGAAGACGCCACGACGCGAAGGAATCGCGAAGATCATCAACTACCAACTCTGCCATTCTCCCTCCCCCGGTACTCCGGGTGGAGGGCCGGGGAGGGGGCAGAATGCAGACCAGAGCTCGCGAAGGCGCGACGACGCGAAGGAATCGCGAAGATCAGCAACTACCAGCGTACTGCGCCATTCACTACTGACCACGTGACCAACGGACCCACTACTGACTACGGACCACTGACTACTGACCCACCCGGTCGCTTGCTGACGCGCGCGGCTCTGAGGGGAATTTATTCTGAACCGCGGAGGACGCCGAGAGCTTGACGCGGCCTCGCTTCGCTCGGCCGCAACCAAAATGATGAAAGGCGTTGGCCCTGCGGGTACGGTAGGTGTTGCGAAGCACTAACCGTCCTACAGGAGCAACGCCGTGGAAAGTTTTATACAGC
>Ga0209450_10000980_pt1 | contig 14384 bp, 11 predicted proteins | sample FrelakmetLWP11LW_FD_187149 | JGI IMG/M metagenome (GOLD analysis project Ga0209450, IMG submission 187149) | Freshwater lake sediment microbial communities from the University of Notre Dame, USA, for methane emissions studies - LWP11 LW (SPAdes)... | ecosystem: Environmental > Aquatic >...
ACCAGCCCAGCAAAAACTGATCAACAACGCTATTGATGATTATGTGGTGAGCAAAGATCTGGATGTGCAGGTTCGTTTTGATGTAATCAGCATCGTTGTAGAAAATCAAAAAATCAGTTTGGAACATCTGGAAGATGCCTTTTTTCACTTTTGATATTATTCTCCAAACATTGACATGAGGTCCTCGACATGTTCAGGTTTTGCAATAATTTTTTTATTGGCATCCAGAACAAAAAAACTTGGAATTTCTGTGACCCCATAGTCACGCGCTTTTTTGCTCTCCCAGTTCTCACTTTCCAGGATCAGAATAAAATCAGTAAATTCTTTTGTCAATAGGGTATATGATTCAAACGATTTTTCGTCTTCCAGACCAATCGCCAAAACTTTCACATTCTCAATTTTTTTTATGTAGTCATGAAAGAGAGGCATTTCTTTTTGGCAGTGCTGACAGGTAGAACTGAAAAACGCTACCACATAATAATCAGATCCGCTTAAATTGTAGAGACTTCGCTCTTGTCCATTTTCTTGCCAGTTGAAGTCTGGTGCCTGAGAGCCAACTGTAGTTTTAAGAGAATAGCTGGTTTTACCATAAAAGCCATTATCACGGGCTTCCTTTGGCAGTGTCTTGTAATACCCAAGCACAAATTTTACCATGGCAACATTTTCTGTTTCAAGGTACTCATGGATCAAAGATCTGTAAAACTTTTCTTCAAGAATATGGTCTTCGTCAAGTTTATTCTTTACAATCAGCACGGCTTTCTTTTGCAATTCATCAGATGTCACCCTACTTTCAGCCTGGTTAAGATGAAACACATAATCATTCATTTTATCCAATAGAAAGGACGAATTTTTAAGTGCCGGGTTTGTGAAATCTATTGAGTCAAAATAATGGATTCTGGCTGCATCCATATAATCGGCAGGGATCTTAAAGGGTTTTTCTGCATTGTATTGCTCACTCGCCATAATAAAATGACTGACCAGGGTATTTTCTGATCTTTTTTCGAAAGAACTTTGGGTTTTTTTCAATTCGGCAAGCCTGGACTGATATTCTTTTGTGAGTTTTTTGTCTGTTTGGGCATCATTTGATTTAAAAAAAGAAACCTGAATGGTATCTAAAGCACGCTGTTTTTGAAAGATCGTTTCGTAATATTCGAGGTAAAGACTATTTTCAGCTGAATTGATAAACCGGATACTTTCAAAAGGGTGTTTCGGATCAAAGGTAAAATGAACTGCCTCCTGATTGTACAGAAATTCAACGAACATTTTGTTGTCAATTTCGTAATAGGCGCGATAAACACCGGAAGTTTGTTCTTTTGGCAGGTTAAAGGAAAAAATGCCGTTGCTGACTTCTGCGTTATTCACATAGACCTCCTGGCCATTTTCCATTTTGTAGAGCAGGATCCAGGAAATATTTTCCGGGGGATCTATTTTTCCTGAAACGCTGTTTTGGCCGGTTAATGAAAAGGAATATAAAATAAGAATAACCGCTAAAATTCTGAACATTTCTTTTTTTGCTCAAAAATAGGACAATTTTTATTTTTTAGCATTCATTGTTGCCTTGAAAAATTCTAATTGAAAGAGATCTCATTGTCTTTCATCAGCTTTTGAATATCCTCATGACTCAGGTTTGTTTTAAGGCCGAGTAAAACCAAATCCTCATCAGAGTTGATGGATACCACCACCTCTTTTATTTTTTCTTTTTCTTCAAGGGTGAAAATACTAATATTGTCTCCGTCATCATTTACTTTTACCAGCTTATCAAAAGTTGAATGCTTGATAAACTTGTCAAATTTTTTGTTCATTTCTTCGACATTCTCAGAATACACAAGTACCCTCACATGCTTTGCTTTTTTGAGCAATGGTTTAATATCGGCATAGTCTTCATCCGATAAAAATGAACTTACAATGGAAGTACTCAAACCCAGGTTAAAATCGGATTCTTTTTCATTGCTCTGGTAAAAATCATTGAAAGAGGTATGTGTTGCACAGGAAGTGAATAGAATTAATGCAGAAAAAAATAAAAGTTTGTTCATGATCAGTGTTTTAAGACAAGACGAATCAGAGGAAATTTTGTTACAAAAAAAAACCGCCAGACAATAAGTACGGCGGTTTTTCTGCTAAACCAGTTAAATAAAATTACAACAATTCATTGGCAAGATTTGCCAGTTCAGACCTTTCACCTTTTTCAAGTTTAATATGAGCAAAAAGCGGATTTCCCTTAAGACGGTCTATTAAATAGGTAAGGCCGTTACTTTGCTCGTCCATATACGGTGTGTCTATCTGATGGATGTCTCCGGTAAAGATCACTTTTGTCCCTTCACCTGCCCTCGTAATGATGGTTTTAACTTCATGCGGGGTGAGATTTTGCGCTTCATCAATGATAAACATGGCGTTAGAAAGGCTTCTTCCCCTGATAAAAGCCAGTGCAGTGATGGTGAGCGCCCCGGAATCTTCCATTTCTTTGATGGCGACAAACTTTTTCTCGTTGGACTTGAACTGCTTTTTTATAAAGGCCAGGTTATCCCACAGTGGCTGCATATATGGTGAGATCTTTTCGTTCGCATCACCAGGTAAAAATCCAATGTCCCGGTTGCTTAGGGGAATGATTGGCCTTGCCAGTATGATCTGGTCGTATTTATTTTTTTGCTCCAGGGCCGAGGCGAGCGCCAGCAGGGTTTTGCCCGTGCCTGCAACTCCCTGAAGGGCTACAAGCTTAATTTCATCGTTTAAAAGGGCATCTAAACCAAAGGTTTGTTCTGCATTCTTTGGTTTGATGCCATAGACATGTTTTTTCTCTACCTTTTCAATTTCGTCTGTTTTACCGTTATACCTGGTCAAAACAGAATTGGTGCAGTTGTTTAAAATATAGTAACCATTGGCTAATTTTTGAGCACCCAGCACGCCATTTTCTTTAATGACTGATTTTTGATAGATTTTTTTGATCACATTGGCATCAATGCCATCAATAATTGGTGAGCTTTTCGAAACAGTTTGGATATTTTTTACTTTTCCTGTGAGGTAGTCTTCAGAGGGCAGCCCAATGGCTTTTGCCTTGATTCGCAGGTTGATGTCTTTGGTAACCAGCACAACGTGTGCATTTTTTTCTTCGGTGATCAAGCCGGCAGCTGAATTGATGATTTTGTGGTCATTCTTTTTGCTCAGATAAACTTCTTCCGCATCAATGGCAGGCTGAAGATGATCCAATACCACCTTGAGTTTCCCTTTCTTCTCTCCCAGCGATATCCATTTATTCAAACCGTTGTTTTCTGAAAGTTTATCCAGAAAACGAATAACTTCCCTTGCCTCGAAGTTTTTTGTATCATTTCCGATCTTGAAATTATCGAGCTCTTCCAATACCGTAATCGGGATTGCAACATCGTGTTCTTCAAAATTGGTTAGGGCATTGTGATCGAATAATAAAACAGAAGTGTCAAGTACAAAAATTTTGCGTTTCGCAGTAACTTTTTTCATAGATAGCATTTATTGTTTTAATCTGTTTAAATGAAATACACCAGAGGATTTTATTCTTATCAATAGTTGTGAATTAAAATCATGGCTTTTTCATACAAAGAACTTAAGGGAAGTTAGCAAAAAAATGATTGTTGATAATTTGCATTCTGCTGAAAGCATCTAAACTTATGAACAAGTTATCAAATAGATCTCAGGGTACCCAATGCCTTTTGAATGCTTGTAATATGGATAAACGTGATCAAAAGACGCAGACCTTGCTTGGTATCCTTTTCTCTCATGACACATATTTTTGGGTTATTTTGCAGGAATTTAAGGATGTCTGTAAACCTGCTTGATTCAAAAAACGGACTTTTTTGATCGGCTATAAAATAACCCATCATTCTCTTATTATTCAGGACAAGCTTTTCCAATCCTAATTTTTTTGCTTCCCATTTTATTCTGACGCTGTCGAGCAGGCCTGCTACTTGCGGTGGGATTGGACCAAAACGGTCGGTGAGATTGGTCTCAAATGTCTGAAGTTCTTCCTCGTTATTTAGTTCATTTAATTCCCGGTAGAGGTTCATTCTTTCGGAAATGATGTTCACATAATCATCCGGAATCAGGATTTCAAAATCTGTATCGATCTGAACATCCTTTACAAAATCCTTTTTCTTTTCCTGTTTATAAAGATCTTTGAACTCATTTTCTTTCAGTTCTTCAATGGCCTCATTCAATATTTTCTGATAGGTCTCAAAACCGATGTCATTAATAAATCCGCTCTGTTCACCGCCCAGCAGATCTCCTGCCCCCCGTATCTCAAGATCTTTCATGGCAATCTGGAATCCGCTGCCCAGATCGGAGTGCAATTCCAGCGCCTGAATTCTTTTGCGGGCGTCATCAGTCATCATGTGGTAGGGCGGGGTAATAAAATAACAGAAAGCTTTTTTGTTTGATCGTCCTACCCTTCCACGCATCTGGTGCAGATCACTCAATCCAAAGTTATTGGCATTGTTGATAAAAATTGTATTCGCGTTGGGAACATCCAGTCCGCTTTCCACAATAGTGGTTGAAACCAACACATCAAATTCATTATTGATAAAGCCGAGCATGAGTTGCTCAAGTTTTTTACCATCCATTTGCCCATGACCTATTCCTATTTTCACGTCAGGCAGCAAGCGCTGCAACATTCCGGCAATTTCTTTGATATTTTCAATGCGGTTATGGATAAAAAATACCTGTCCGCCTCTGGAAACTTCATATAGGATGGCGTCGCGTATGGTGTCTTCATTGAAACGGATTACCTGAGTCTCAATGGGGTGTCTGTTGGGAGGAGGCGTGTTGATCACAGATAAATCTCTGGCCGCCATCAAAGAAAATTGCAGGGTTCTGGGTATGGGAGTAGCTGTAAGGGTCAGGGTATCGATATTTTCCTTTATTGTTTTTAATTTATCCTTTACGGCAACCCCGAATTTCTGTTCTTCATCGATAATTAACAGTCCGAGATCCTTGAATTTGATATCCTTATTCACGAGTTGGTGGGTTCCGATGACCAGATCTACTGAGCCATTTTCAAGACCAGTCAAGGTATCATGACGTTCTTTGGCACTCCTGAACCGGTTCAGATATTCCACCCTGACGGGAAAATTTTTTAGCCGCTCACTAAAAGTTCTGTAATGCTGGTATGCAAGAATGGTTGTTGGCACGAGAATGGCGGCCTGTTTACCATTATCTATTGCTTTAAAAGCTGCCCTGATGGCAACTTCTGTTTTACCGAAGCCCACATCGCCGCATACAAGCCGGTCCATGGGTTGTTCATTTTCCATGTCCCTTTTTACATCTTGTGTTGAGCTGAACTGGTCAGGGGTATCTTCATAGATAAAGCTCGCTTCCAGTTCGTGTTGTAAATAGCTGTCGGGACCAAAGGCAAAGCCTTTCTGCAATTTGCGTTTGGCATAAAGTTGTATCAAATCAAAGGCAATCTGCTTGACCCTGGTTTTGGTTTTTTGTTTTAAGACCTTCCAGGCATTGGAGCCGAGTTTGTACACTTTTGGCACGGCCCCGTCTTTTCCGTTGAATTTGCTAATCTTATGCAGGGCATGAATGCTGATGTACAGCACGTCACGATCTCCGTAGATCAATTTGATCGCCTCCTGTTTTTTACCGTCCACATCTATTTTCTGAAGTCCGCCAAATTTTCCTATACCATGGTCTATGTGGGTTACGTAGTCTCCTATTTCAAGATTAGTAAGTTCCTTGAGGCTCAGGGATTGTTTTTTGGTAAATCCGCTTTTTAAGCGAAACTTATGATAACGCTCAAAGATCTGGTGGTCGGTGTAACAGGCGATATGGGTATCTAGATCGATAAACCCCTGAAAAAGCGGAAAGACCAGGGTTTTGTAAGAAAGTTCATGGTCAATATCTTCGAAGATATCATGAAAGCGTTCGGCTTGTTTTTCGTTATCACAGAAGAGATAATTTGCGATTTTATTAGCCGAATTCTCATTCATATTTTGAATCAGCAGCTCAAATTGCTTGTTAAAAACAGGCTGTGGCTTGGTATTAAAAACAAAGTGATTGGAGGTGATGCTTTCTTTTTCATTATTATTAAAGGCTACCACTGTGAAGTTATTTATTTGTGAGCGAATGGTCTTGCCATCACAAAAAAGTGAGTCTGGAGAGGTAAGTTTTAAGAGTCCACTGTCCCTTTGAAATGTTTCCTCTGCCTTTTGGTAAAGTTTATCCAGGTCATTTTGCAGGGCGCTAAAACTCTCCACAAAAACCACCGTTTTTTTAGAAATGTATGAAATAAAGCTTTCCCGTTTCTCCTTCAGCAATTTATTTTCAACATTGGGCATGATGTTGATTTTTTTCAGTTTTTCCAGAGAAAGCTGTGTTTCTACATCAAATGTCCGCAGACTTTCTATCTCATCTCCAAAGAATTCTATCCGGAAAGGCTCATCATTGGAAAAGGAGAAGACATCAATGATCCCTCCTCTCACTGCGAAATCTCCCGGCTCGCCAACAAAATCAACCCTGTTGAAGTTGTATTCAAAAAGGAGCTCGTTGATGAAGTCGAGGGTAATTTTTTCACCGGCATGCAGGTTCAGTGAATTTCGCGTCAGTTCACTTTTGGTGATGGTTTTTTCAAATAAGGCTTCCGGATAGGTGAGAATAACAGAAGGTTTTTTCTGGGAATTGATCCTGTTCAGCACTTCGGCACGGAGTAGAATATTGGCATTATCCGTTTCTTCGATTTGGTATGGCCTGCGGTAAGAGCCCGGGTAGAAAAAGATGTTCTCTGTATCCAGCAATTGTTCCAGGTCATTGAGATAATAAGCAGCTTCTTCTTTGTCGTTGCAAATAATCAAAAATGGTTTGTCTGATTTTCTGAACAGCGAGGCTAAAACAAAAGACAAAGAGGACCCATTGAGGTTGGTCATGGAAACAGATTCCCGATCTCTGGCTAAAAGACCGCTTAGGGCCGTGATCTTATCCGACCTGTCATAAAGCTTTAGAAATTCCTGTTTATTCAAATGTTTTTCTGCAAATATAATTGAATGTTAATAGAAATATAATATTTGGATCTGGTTTGGAATAGTAATATTTTTTTTGTACTTTTAGTAGTTAGCAAAAACACATATTATGACCATTGCCGATTTATATCACAATGAAGAGAGAATAAGAAATCTTGCAGATCTGGCAAATCTTTACCGTGTTGCAAAATCCGATGGAGATGTATCTCCTGAAGAAATGCTTTTTCTCAGAAAAATTGCTATGAGGTATGACATTGAAGAGGAGGTATTCAAAAAGATACTGAAATCACCTGACGATTATCCGACAATTGGATATTACGAATTTGAAGATCGTGTAGAGCGATTTTATGACATGATGAAAATGATCTCGAATCACAATAAGAAATCATATCAAGAGGTTCGTGTGCTCAAAAAAGTTGTTACGGGTTTGTCTTTTTGTGTAAAAAAGGTAGATAATATCGTGGATGCCGCCAGTAAAATTGATTTCCAGAATTGTGAATTCGAGGAATTTAAAGAAAAGATTTTTGCGGTATGCCATTAAAAACGTGATAATACATTTTTGGTAGTATCGTTTTTTTTTGTATTTATTTTTAGACGCAACTAAAAATATATTTATATTTGTATAAAAAATTCATGCTTTCTCCTGCCGAAGAAAATTATTTAAAAGCCATTTATGCACTTCAATACGACCAGGGAAGCCCTATCAGCACAAATTTGATATCGGAAAAAATTTGTACAAAGGCATCTTCTGTTACAGATATGCTAAAAAAATTGTCAGCAAAGAATTTGGTGGATTATCAAAAATACCAGGGGGTTTTTTTAACCGATCAAGGTATGAAACATGCGTTGAAAGTATTGCGAAAACACCGGTTGTGGGAGTTTTTTCTTGTTGAAAAACTCAATTACAAATGGGAGGAAGTGCATGTCATTGCTGAGCAGTTGGAACATATCAATTCCGAGTCGCTGGTTGATAATCTGGATGCGTTTCTGGGATATCCGAAATTTGATCCTCACGGGGATCCTATTCCGGATAAGAACGGAAAACTGAGTTTAAGCGAACTGAACAATTTGTTGGATGTGAAGGTTGGTGGTTGTGGGGTTTTGAAATATGTAAAGGACTCATCAGAGCCGTTTTTGAAGTATTTAAATAAAATAAACCTTTCACTGGGTGACCGGATAGAAATTGTAGATAGGGAACCTTTTGATGATTCTTTAAAAATCAGAATCCATGAAAGGCATATCCAAATTTCTAAAATTATTGCAGAAAATTTATTTATAAAGAACCAATGTTAAACTACCATCCTTTGCTGGCCCTATTTATATTTTTCGCTTTTGGCGGATTGTTTTTTCTGTTGTTCAGGAAGGAGAAAGGTTGGTATTGGGTGATCATCAAAAACCAACAGCTTCAGCAAAAAACGGTTCAGGAGGATATCCTGAAACAGATCTACCATGCCGGCAACTCAGGAAAAAACATGACTATTTCGGGCCTTTCAGGAATACTAAAACGGTCAGACAAAACGATCTTTGATGCAGTGGAAAAATTGAGCAGGGAAAAGTTCATTGATCAGGAAGGAGAGATTTTAAAACTGACGGAAGCAGGCAGGGAATATTCCCTCCGCATTGTGCGAATGCACCGACTTTATGAAAAATACTTGGCCGAAAAAACAGGATTTTCAAAAAAAGAATGGCATGGAAAAGCTGAAGCTATGGAGCATATTTTAAGTGATCAGCAGGCTGCCAAACTGGCTTTGGATCTCGGTGACCCTTTATTTGATCCCCATGGTGATCCGATTCCGACCAAATCAGGAAAAATAGCAGAAATCAAAGGGGTAAACCTTTCTGCACTGCCGGCAGATTCCTTTGGTATGATCACACATATTGAAGATGAACCGGATGTTATTTACCGGCAAATATTGTCTGAAAACATACAACTGGGTTCCCGGATCAGGGTTCTGGAAAACAGCAGGAAAGGGGTGGTATTCTCATCCATTGGAGAAATTCATACCCTGCCTTCGGTTGTTGCTTCAAATATTACCATTGATCTCTCAGAAGAAAACGAGTTTGCTGATGAGATGACCTTCCGTTTAACCGGTTTAAAAGAGAACGAAAAGGCGGTCATTACAGGGATATCTAAGGAAAGCAGGGGCGAAGGTAGAAGACGCCTGTTAGATTTGGGTTTTGTTAGAGGAGCAGTAATAAGCGTTGACCTGCCTGGCCCCATGCAGAATCCCAGGGCCTATCTGATCAAAGGGACTTCGATTGCGCTTCGCGATGATCAAGCCTCAAAAATTTTGATAAAAAAAACCGAAGATGGAACAAAAGAATAGAACAGCATGTGAGACATGTCCGCAGCATGATCCAAAGGGCTTAAAAAAATTAGGTGAGGATACCAACTCGTACGACTATGTAGTAGCCCTTGCAGGGAATCCGAATACCGGAAAAAGTACTGTTTTTAACGCTTTGACCGGGTTGCGCCAACATACAGGTAACTGGCCGGGCAAAACGGTGACCCGGGCCGAAGGCGCCTTTGCTTACGCTGATAAAAAGTTTAAACTGGTAGACCTGCCAGGAACCTATTCCTTACTTTCAACTTCGCAGGATGAGGAGGTAGCCAGAAATTTCATTTTGTTTGGTAAACCGAGCGTTACCATAATTGTGGCTGATGCAAACCGCCTTGAAAGGAATTTGAATCTGGTTCTGCAGGTTCTGGAGATCACGGATCAAGCGGTATTATGCCTCAATTTAATGGATGAAGCCAAAAGGAACAAAATAGAAATTGATGTGCGAACCCTGGCCAGGGATCTCGGAATACCTGTAGTGCCCACCAGCGCACGGTATAACAAAGGTATCCCGGAGCTCATACAAACAGTCCATCAACTGGCAAAGGGTGAAATAAACTGCAAACCACACCGCATTCAGAATGTTCCGGAAAACATCCTGAGATCAATAAAAAAACTGGAAGCCGAGATCGAAAAGGAATATCCCAATTTACCGAACAAAAGGTGGATTGCATTCCGCCTGCTGGAAGGAGATCAGCATATTATTAACGCAATAAAATCAGGTGAACTTGTCAGCTAAAAACAAAATACATTCATTTGACCGTATTGTCGATCTTTCAAGAGATCTACGATTGGAAATCGGAGAAGAATTTCACGACGGCCTGATTGAGGGAATCTATGCAGATGCCTCAAAAATAGCCAATGATGCGGTTACTTACCCCGACAAGAAAAGAGCCCTTAGACTTGATACAAGAATAGACCAGATCGTTACCAGCAAGAGATGGGGTTTCCCCATCATGTTTTTGATCCTGTCAGTTGTTCTCTGGATTACCATTGTGGGGTCTAATTATCCTTCATCTTTATTAGCCGAACTGTTGTTGGACAATGTTCATCCAATGTTAAAAAAATTGGCAGCAGCCATGGCTCTGCCTTATTGGCTGGATGGTTTTCTGATTGACGGGGTTTATCTGGCAGTTGCCTGGGTGGTGGCTGTTATGCTGCCTCCTATGGCCATATTCTTTCCGTTATTTACCTTGTTGGAAGATTTTGGTTACCTCCCTCGTGTGGCTTTTAATATGGATTATTTCTTCAAAAAGGTGGGTGCGCACGGAAAACAGGCCCTTACCATGAGCATGGGTTTTGGCTGCAATGCTGCCGGTGTGGTAGCCACCAGAATTATTGACAGTCCCAGAGAAAGGCTCATCGCCATCATCACAAACAATTTTTCTCTTTGCAACGGTCGCTGGCCAACCCAGATTATGATCGCTACAATCTTTATAGGGGCTGTTGTACCTTCCTATCTCTCAGGATTGGCCTCTGTATCTGCTGTAATTGCGATCGCCATGCTGGGGATCTTCTTTATGTTTTTTAGTTCCTGGTTGTTATCCAGGACTGTTTTGCGGGGTGAGGTTTCTACATTTAGTCTCGAATTGCCCCCATATCGCCCCCCGCGCTTCTTGAAAACGATCTATACTTCTTTAATAGACAGGACTTTAATTGTTTTGTGGAGGGCCATTGTTTTTGCCGCGCCGGCAGGAGCCGTAATCTGGCTTATCTCAAATATTTCCATAGAAGGCCAAAGTATAGCGGGCTGGCTGATTGGATGGCTCGACGGTTTTGGCTGGCTCATTGGTTTGAATGGTATAATTCTGTTGGCATATATCGTCGCAATCCCGGCCAATGAAATTGTAATACCCACTATTTTAATGCTCACTGTATTAGTGACCGGCATGAATGGCGGTGAAGGCGCAGGGGTTATGTTTGAATTAGAGACCATGGAAACCGGTCAATTGCTTCAGGCAGGAGGATGGACGCTCCTAACGGCCGTTAATCTGATGCTATTCAGTCTGTTGCACAATCCCTGCAGTACGACAATATACACCATTTATAAGGAAACCAACAGCCTTAAATGGACTATCGTTGCTTCTTTATTGCCGGTTGTTTTTGGATTTGTCGTTACTTTTATTGTTGCCCAGGTCTGGCGTCTGTTTTAGGGTTTTACCTTAAGAACAATCCTGTACCTTGCTTTTCCTGATTCCAAATGTTCCAAAGCTTCATTAACCTTGGAAAGCGGATACTCTTCAGTTATTGGATAAATAGTATGACGTATACAGAAATCCAGCATTTTTTTAGTCAGAGCAGGACTACCAAGCGGACTTCCCGATACCGTTTTTTCTCCAACTATTAAAGAAAATGCGGGTATCTGAAGAGGTTCAAGTACTGCGCCAACCTGATGCAAGGTGCCTTTTGGAGCCAATACATTGAGATAGCCGGCCCAATCCAGTGCTACATTGGTTGTATTCAATAAAAAATCTAGTGAGCCATTGATCTTGGTCATGGCCTCCATATCTAAAGAATTTACCACCCTGTGGGCACCCATTTTCAGTATTTCCTTTTCTTTTTTGGGATTAGAACTAAAGGCGGTGACTTCGCATCCCCATTTATTTAAAAATTTTATTGCCATATGCCCCAAACCACCTATACCAATAACGCCAACCCTGTCAGTAGCTTTTACATCGGCCATCAAAATGGGATTAAAAACAGTGATACCTCCGCATAGCAGGGGACCTGCCTTGCTCATATCAATTCCTTTAGGTAGCGGGATTGCCCAGGACCAGTGACATCTTACTTTATCAGCAAAACCACCGTGCCTGCCAACGATTGTTTGTTCTACGGTGCCACAAAGGTGGTGAGCACCTGACATACACTGATCGCAGGACATACAAGACTCAGAGAACCAACCCAGACCAACGAGGTCGCCTACCTTTACATTTTTAACACCCTCCCCGGCTTTTATAATTTCACCAACGATTTCATGACCCGGAACAAAGGGATATTGAGTCATACCCCAATGGTTGTTCAGCATACTGAGATCAGAATGGCAAATACCACAATAATGGACTTTTATCTCCACTTCTTCTTTTTCAAGAGCAGGAAATTCATAGGTAAAAGGTGCTAGTTTTTGACCTTGGCTTAGCGCAGCATATGCTTTAACTGTATTCATTGTCTCTGGGATTAAGTGTTAGTATTTGTGAAATTTACAAAAATAGTTTCAATTTTGGTGTTTTAAAAACTGTGTATATCAAGTTTGAAAATTGCTTATTATTCGTCTCCTCCATATTTGTAATCCAGATCATTTGCCGTCATATTTTTTGAGATAAGCACAGGAATGGCAGAAGCAATGACCTTCTGAGTTTTAATGTCAAGATCTGTGCGGAACCATACATTCTGTTTATTCATGGGGTAGGTTTGCAAAGCGGCGATGATGCGGCCGTCCTGGAAGAATTCATATCCATAGATAAATACAATGGGAATACCCATAAAAACCTGGTTTTTATTCTGATCATTTTTTTTGACTTCTAAAATGGTAATATCCTTGTCCTGATATGAGATCAGACCACCAAAAAAGTAGCCTTCCAGATTTGAATCCATTGGAATTACAATAATACATTGCCAGGCGTCTCCGGAAGATTTTTCTATAAATTTCGCATCGGTTTGCTGTAAATTTTTTACGATCTCATACTCAGGCTGATCGCCAATCGCTACTGAAAAATTGTCATTGATCTGAATGTCTACATTGGTGATCATTCTGTAGAAAAAGGATTTTTTATCATCCAGCTCAAGAGAACCTATTTCGGTGACTACTGCACTCACAGTATCTGTTTCATTTTGAACCAGGTCATAACTATATTTCCTTTTCGAAGCCGCCTTTACATCACTTTTAAACAAATTACCGGATGTTGACGTTGTCATTCCTCCTTTTGGGTTGACAGTTCTGTAAGGACCATAAGTAAATTTTCCAACGGCATTCATTCCCTTTCTTTTAATGGGATAGGAAATGCTGTTAACTTTTAAGTCTTCATTCAATAGCATGGTTTTTTGACTGAAAAGAGGAGAATTGAAAAGCAATAAAACGAAAAGGACCAACGGGAAGTAAATCTTCAGGTTCATAAAAATAGATTTTAAATTAATAACTTCACTTGTGGCAAAAGATAAAAATTGTACTCAGAGAAATACCTCTCAGTCAGGAACCCAATAAAGATAATAAAAAAAATCAAAGGATATTTAAAGTGAAGCCAGTCCCAAACCAGGCTTATTATTTGGGCGCAATACACCTTTTTTAAGGCGGAACAAATCCTTAAACGGATCATTCTCAAATTCGAGATGTCCGTCGAGATCGGCATATTCCACATTGGGCCTGCTCAGCGCGAAATGGAGGCCTGCAGAGATTCCAATAGCACATTCGTCTAGACAGCCCACCATCACCTCAATCTGAGCGGACTTGGCTACGGAATTGATGTGTTTGGCCTCTAAAATTCCTCCAACCTTCATCAGCTTGATATTGATCATATCGATCAGTCCGTTTTTTGCCAGATGAAACGCATCTGTTAAAGATTTTAGACTCTCGTCCGCCATTACCGGTATGGCAATATTTTTTGTGATTTCGCCCAGTTTATAACTGTATTGAATCTTTGTTGGCTGCTCAAAAATTTGAATGCCTACATGCTTGGTCTGATGAAAAAAAGACAAGGCTTCAGCCAGGCTATACCCCTGATTTGCATCAAAACGAAGGATGAGATCAGGAAACAGTTCATTGATGCGAATTACTTTTTCTACATCTTCAGACAGGTTAATCCCACCTTTCAGTTTGATGATGGTAAAACCGTTTTTTTTGAAATCAATGATTTGCTCTAGGGTTTCCTTTAAAGGTAAAATACCGATAGTAATACTGGTGTGTATACTTTTTCGGTAACCACCCAAAAATTTAAAAAGCGGTACCTTCGATTTTTTTGCAAAAAGGTCAAAAAGAGCCATATCCACCATGGCCAGTGCCGAAGATTGATGCGGGAGCAGCGGTTTTAATTCGTGGAGTATCCGTATATAATTCAAAGGATTTTTTCCA
>Ga0209450_10000981_pt1 | contig 14382 bp, 19 predicted proteins | sample FrelakmetLWP11LW_FD_187149 | JGI IMG/M metagenome (GOLD analysis project Ga0209450, IMG submission 187149) | Freshwater lake sediment microbial communities from the University of Notre Dame, USA, for methane emissions studies - LWP11 LW (SPAdes)... | ecosystem: Environmental > Aquatic >...
CAGAACCTTTATGGGGAACGACCAGGATGTCCCAGTTGCTTTTTGTGTGAGGTCCGACGGTCAGACGGCTTATCTTGACCATGCGGGCCTCGATGACAGCCCCCCCGACAACCCGCACCTGCACCTGCACCTTTCTTTCTTTGCCTGGATTCATGGACAATTGATCCGCGATTTCGGTGTGGATCGTCGTCCTTGAAGCGCCGGTGTCCAGGACGAGATGAACGTCGACTTCACTGCCGCCGTACACAAGTGTCACAGGGACCAAAACCGTGTTCCCGATTATTTTAACCTTCGTCGGCTCGTCGCCCCCGGAAACGACAGTCTCTCCCATGCGCTTCCAGTTCTCGCTCCCCCCCTGCGCCTGCCCCTTCTTGCCGGATTGCGCCAACCGGATGCCTTCCGTCAGGGGAGAGGCAACGGCAGCCGAATCGGCCCCTGCGGTGACGCCCTCGGGAACCACCCGGTTTTCGGCCTTCGATTCCGGAGCCGGTTGACTGAAGCAGCAAAGGGCCGCCAGGGCATAACCGATTGTGACGCTCCGGAATCTCTGCATTTCCCCCTCCTCAACGGTATCTGGAATCGGCCCCGCACCGGTTACTGCCGCGCAGCGGCTCTGCACTCGACACGCTTCTTCAGGTCACTGCTGCGCAGCAGCCAGGCTGGGCAATGCAGGCCCCTTTTGCCTGTGGAGTCAATCACCCGGCAGCATAAATTGCAAGTACGAAAGCAGCATTGGAATCAACCCCTCTCTTGACCCCGGCGCATCTGTTCTTTCATCACGCATTTGTGGTAGAATTTTCTCATGCCGTGAGAATCTTTGCCATATCTGCGAAATACCGACAAAGTTACAGCCATGGAAAGGGAGATCCCATGATCCGGATTAAATCGGGGAAAATTCTCATATACCGGCTCTACGATGTGGCCCATGAAATCAATTTGCCGGGCGTGGAGGAGAGGCTCCGCGAGGAGGCGAGAAGACTGAAGATCGAGCGCAAGCCTTTCAGCAAGGCCCTTGAGTTCGCCAACCCGCCTGTCGTGTTTCAGCTCAAGAGCATCGAGTGGGACTCCGGGGGGCGCCGGTTTCCCGTGAACATCCACGGCAAGGCTTATGACTTCGGCGTTCTCAGCATCATCCTCGAAATTCCTTTGCAGAATATCACCCTGTCCGAATTTGAGGAAACAGCCGCTATGGTCTCGATGTCAGAGACCCTGAAAGAAGAGTCACGCACCCATCTCAACCAGACGATTTCGGCCCTGGGCAGCGCCATTGTGGGACCCAATTTGAGCCGTTTCGATGAGGACTATACCGTATTTTTCGTGGAGGCCCTGGAACCGGCGTTGAGCGCAGATGATTTTCTTCGGCACTGCGATATCTCCCGGCTCATGTCCGGGGAGCAAAAGATCCTCAGCGGCCGCATGAAGGAGGATCTCCTGCAGTACCGATACTCCCAATTCAGGATGACCTGGTCATCCTGAATTGGGACAATGCGCTGATGATCGAGCCTTCCGGAAGCATGGAGATCGCCGACATTCTGGAGTTTGCCAATGCGCAGCTGCTGGAGCTCCGGTATTACGATGACGTGGTCGACAAGGAGCTGGGTTCCATTCACAGGGACATCTCGGAAAAGGGTGCGCCGTCGATCTGGAAAATCAAGAAATACGAGAGGCTGGCCGCCGAGGTGATGAAGACGATTGCCGAGCTGATGGGCATCACCGAAAAGATCGACTCGGCCCTGAAGGTCACGGAGGACGTCTACTACGCGAAGATCTATCTCGCCGCCCTGAGGCTGTTCCGCGTCAAGGACTGGGAGGGGAGCATCAAGAAAAAGCTCGACATCGCTTCGAACACCTATGACATGCTCTACCGCGAGATCGCAACCAAGCACACGGAACTCCTGGAACTGACGATCGTGATCCTGATCATCCTCGAGATCGTCATCTTCATTAAATGAGGGTTTCCGAATACTCAGAAAGGTATCCTGATGGCGGCGATCGGCCCGGGGGATGGGCTGCTGCCGTCTCCTTCCTGTCCCTTGCAGGATCAGGTTGTTGTAAATAGACGCGAAAAGGCAGGGCCGGAAACGGCCCTGCCTTTTTTGAGCCCCGATTTGCCGGGCGATGCCGCCCATCCATCCACCGGCTGACGTCAGCGACGGGCATCGGCCTTAGCCGACGGACCCGGCGCTGACGGCAGGCATTCGACGAGATCTCGTGCCGCCTTCTCCATGAGCGTCCTCAGAGTGACGGTTCTCTCCATGAGGGTGTCCTCGGCATACTCGATCTCTTCCAGGGCTTCCCAGGCGATGCTTCCGTCGTGAGAGTCCCAGATCTGGAATACCAGCCGCAGCCGCGCGGTCTGCGTCTTGATCACGCGCAACCCGAAAACGCCGAGCCGGCCATCCGACCCCTGGCTGAACCCGGAAAGCTTGAGCTGCGCCAGGTAACGCTTGTTCGTGGCCTTGCCGATTTCACGGAGGCTGTCCAGCTTGAAGAGCCCGGTGTTGCGGTAGTCCTCGAACATGTTCGTGTACTTCAATTCGATCCCGGCCCGGTTCACGGCACTCAACGTCTGGGGAAGGCTCAGCAGTGGAATATCCGGGCGCTCTGCTGCGAGGATCTCGGTGAAAAGACTGGCTACCGCCTGCTTTTCATCCTCCTGTCCGGTGACGGTGGAAGGGGTAATGAAGGCAACGCCATTGCTTTCAAGGTCCAGCGGCATGAGCGTGTATGATCGGTGATGAAGCGACCTGTAGGTCTGAGGAATCGTTGCACAGCCGAGGCATAACGCCACTGCAGCAACGCCGGACCACAGCCGGATATGATAAAGAGGGTTGTGCAGCATGGCCGTCTTCCTTTCTGGTATGGTGATGATACAAATTATTCGACCATTGTCATCGCTTGTAAATAGTCTTTGTCCTTCCCCTTTCTCAGGAAAAGACAGGCCCGAACTCAGGAATTCCCTGAGCGGATATCACCGTTTTCCGCAACATCCGGTTTTCTTTTTCACCTCTCCCATGTAAAGACCAAAAGGCCGCCCTCGTGGCGAGGACGGCCTTTTGGTATTCGAATCAATGAGTTACGGCAGCGAAGCTGCTTATCCTTGCCGCGAGGCAGCCCGGTCCATGTGCAAGCCCGCCCCCCTGATTGGATGAAAGAGATCCTCTATCCGTTCACGACTTTTTCTTTTTCTTTGCGTCAGACATTTCAAGATGAAAGTGATGTAGAAATCGGTGGAAGACAGGGGCAATAAGCACGCTGGCGACAACCAGGAAAACGAGGCCGGAGTAAAGTGCATAAACAGAGGCGAATATCTTGCCCGAGGCACTCCATTTCTGTAATTCACCAACAGGTCCCATGCCGCCCAAAAGCATTGATGCATTCAAAAGGGCGTCCATCCAGTCTGCGTCCGCCAGAAAACGGAAACCCGCCACTCCAATCATCAATGATCCGGCCAGGATCCCCATGGCTATGCCGGCATGACGCAATAAACGGGCCATAAATGCCGCAAGCGAAAGCATGGAGTCTCGATGGTGCTCATACATTCTGACAGATACTCCTTTGGGCTCGTGCTTATGCGGTGCCCTGACGTTAAGTCTTCATATCAAGGATGGAGAGTTCAGCGATGAGGATTCAGGATTGAATTGCACAATGTGTCGGCATTCATTGAAACTATGGTTTTTGGGTCTGTATGGGGTGTTTCATCTGCGTATTCCGCGGACGATCCAGAATATGGCGCCGATGATGATGACCGCAAGCAGAATGTAAAGCAGTAAATCCATTGCTTGCTCCTTGTCGAATCGTATTGATGAATATTTCGATATCGACCCCCGAAGGCATAGAGGACATGGTCATGGTCGGGAGTTCAAACGACACACGGGAGCCTGCACGAAGCCCATCGAATCTCGATGGCCCCGAAAAGCGCGCAAGGGCCTCCGGGGGCATCAAGACCATTCAAGGGCCTTCACACTGACAGCCGTGAAGCCGTCCCGGCTCTCCTGGATATCCAGACTGACACGCATGCCCTCTTTAATCCCCTGCGGGTCAAATTCCGTGATGGCGTTGTTGAGAAACAGCACATTCTCGCCAGCATCGGTCCTGATAAATCCGGCGCCGATCGTCCGGTTGAACCACCTCACAGTGCCGTTTGACATGGTCCTCTACCTCCTTTCCATGAGTTTAGAATCTCCGGGGCATATCAATACTCGGATCCGGACGCACGTTCACCTGCGTTCGATCCCTCGATTCCATCTCCGGGAGCTCTTCCGCCCGCATGATCAATCGCACAACTCCCCTTAACTGCAGGTCTGTCCACGGGGACATGACAGGCCGGGTCGTATCACAGGTGTTATCGCTTGCCCTGTTACGGCAGGTCATGGCGCCGGCCTTGATGAGTTTCCCGACGGCATCATCATCATTGCGCGCGTCAACGCGAATCACTCGCCTGCAGGGGGCAGGACATGAAAAGGTATAGATCATTGTCGGTGCTCCTTTCTAAGTGAGAATGCTTCCCTGTACCTTCGCTATAAAACATAATCTTCGATACTCCTGCAATCGGGCATACGATGAATGACATGCTTTCCAATGCCTTAACGCGGGGTCATAAAAAGGATGAGCAATGCGGGAACACCCGAACAGGAATACGATATTCTTTAAGCTGAAACCGGCCGCTCCGCTTCACCTCAATTACACCGCCTGGGCCCTCATGTTGCGTCTCGACAACAGGATCGATCGTCGGGAAATTTATTATTCTTCCACACCCTCAAGGTCACTGTTCGCTGGTCCGTTAATGACCCGCCCATATCGGTCGTAACTCGAACCGTGACACGGACAATCCCACGTCTTCTCCAAGCTATTCCAACTTACGATGCACCCGAGGTGTGGACACATGGCTGAGCGTTGATGCAGTGTTCCTTGTTCGTCACGGTATACAGCAAGCTTCGTCATCCCGCGTCGGATGATCGCGCCTTCGCATCGCGCGATCTCTTCGGGTGAGTCAACGTCACCCCCTGTCAGATAATCCTCAACATACTGCACGGCAACATTGATATTCTCCCTGGCATATTCGCGGGAGGCGCGGAGAGTCTTGCGCGAGGGGTCGTAGAGAGGCACCCAGGAGCATTCGCGCCCCATGATCAAGTCCGTGATAAGAATTCCGGCAATGGTGCCATGCGTCATACCCATTCCTGAATCACCCGTTGCGATGTAGACGTTTCGCGGGCCACCTGGATTGCGACCGATGAAGGCAATGCCGTCAACAGACTCCATAACCTGACCGGACCAACGATACTCTATCCTCTCAATCATCGGGAATCGCTCCCGTGACCACGTTTCAAGCTTTGAGTGTCGCTGATCGCCATCGTCTGCCTGTCCTGATTTGTGATCTTCGCCTCCGACGATCAGAACATCGTAAGGGTCATCCTTTCTGGAGGAAGCGCCTTGAACTCTAACGTAGTGGTACGGATCGCCTGTATCCCAGTAGAGAGCTCTTATAACGGAGCCGCGCGGAATCCGGGCGCCAATAACATAGGTCGTATAAGGGGCCTGTTTGGTGTGAATGGTAACGATGTCATTGACTGGAGTGTTGGTGGCTATCACGATCGCATCAGCGGTCACTGTGTGTCCATTGCTTGTTTCGACCCGCGCCTGTGCGCCGCCTTCCATGTTGCTTGCGTGTGTTCCGGTGAAGATGCGCCCGCCGTCCCGTTCAATAGCGCGACTGAGTCCGATCAGATACTTCAAGGGGTGGAACTGCGCCTGTCGAGGAAAGCGCAAACACAACCCGGTGTCGAAAGAATCAATCGGCGCGCGCTCGACTTGCTCGACATCAGTTAGTCCCGCGCGATGCGCTGCTTTCAATTCACGTTCGAGCACATCTTTCGAGTCCCCGGGTTGAACAAAGAGGTAGCCGTCGAGGCGTTCGAAGTCACAGTCAATTCCTTCTTCAGCAACAATGGCCTCAATGCGGTCAATCGCCGCCGTGTGACTTTGGGCAGTGAGCCGTACTCCCTTTTCGCCATGCAGACGCGCGATCTCGAAATAGCGGTCGTCAATCGCATTGGAGAGGTGAGCCGTTGTACGCTCCGTCATCCCTCCACCAATGCGCCCGTCATCCAACACAATCACTGACCTGCCTTCGCGCGCAAGGAGATATGCGGTTGTCATACCGGCGATCCCAGCGCCTACGATACACACATCAGAATGCGTATTCTCGGTGAGCGTGGATTGTTCCGGCACTTCTGCCGTTGCCATCCAAATTGATATCGTTTGCCCGGAATGACTATCCATTGCCTTTCGTTCCGCCCCCTTATTTTGTTGGACCCTTAACCGGCAACCGTGGCGCGTGCAAAGCACGCCAGCCTGCATCCGTAAGGCGACGGTGCCGCCTTTGGACTGGATCTTACTATCGTCGTACTTGAGGCAGGTCTTGATCAGGGGGATGCAGCAATATATGTGTAGGACTCGTTTGAATTCGCAACGTGGTCTTGAGAAGCCAGCGGGCAGGGTCCTCGCTTTTCCCCGGGAAGGTACGCAGTCGACTCTCTATTCCGTCGTTTTGCCGTCGAAGTGTTCGCTGTCCTTCTCCGCTTCGGCGCGGGTGTGGTGGACAACGCCGTCCCGATGATTCGGCGGCGAATAAAGTGTATAGAGCTTCAGTGGAGCGCTGCCGGTATTGATGATGTTGTGATTCGTCCCGGCAGGTACGAGCACGGCGAAGCCCGCGCTGATCGCCGTGCGAACGCCATCGAGAACGGCCTCGCCCGCGCCTTCCTCCACGCGAAAGAACTGATCGAGCTTGTGTACTTCCATCCCGATCTCTTCCTTGGGCTTCAACGCCATGACAACGAGCTGACAGTTCTTGGCCGTGTAAAGCACCTGGCGAAAATCTTCATTTTTAACCGCAATGCCTTCAATGTTTTTTACGAAACCCTTCATGGGAACTCCTCCAGTTGACGATTTCAACATCGTCATTCGTTTAAGTGCCCCAAAGAGGTGGCACCTTTTCATGTCGCCCAACACGAACGTTCAGCACGGGGAGCGTTGTTCAGCGCCATGCTGTCATAGAGGTCGATTCCAGTGTGTCGTAGCGGTAGCGGGTGAGGGCATTGCCTGGTTTCCTGAACTTATGGAATGGCACTCTGTGCAGCAGCCTGTCAGGAATCTAGCGTCTATGCCATTACGGCTACCGCGTCAGCGGATATATTTTACAGCAAAATCGCTTAAGTGCACCCCCGCAGGACATACACCAGCAGCAAGATCGGGATCGGAACTCCCAGGAGCCAAAGCAAGATCCACCCGATTTTCCCTTCTTCTGTGTTACGCATAGCGATCCTCCGTTTCTTTCAGGCTTGGAACTTATCCTGTTTTGTGGATTGCCATATCCGGTAACAGCACGGTTTAGTGGAAATCCTTCAGGGCAATGTCGAAAGCGCGTTGATCGCGGGCTGTACTTACTCTTCGGTATGCGAGCGGCGGGAGATTGCGCCCAGGAGAAAACCCAGACCTATTCCTATCCCTGATGCGAGAAGAAGCGTCGTGCCCGGATTTTCGCTGCTGTAACTCCTGGCCCGCTCATAGGTTTTGCTCACCGCTTGGGCTGTTTTGTCATAAACATCACTTACAGCCTTTTCCGCCTGCCCGTAAACCTCGGCGCCGCGATCCAGGACTTTCTGAGCAGTGGCGCTGGCGCTGCCGGATTCTCCTGCCATTTTCTGGCTGGGGGTCTCGTATTTGTTCTTTTCGATATCCATGTGATCCTCCTGAGAAAGATTAAAGGTTAACTCTTAAGTCGATCATTTACGTATCCGCTCTCGGGCTGAAGATTGAACCGCGTCCTGCCTGCGGCCGAGGCACCGTGCCACTGCTTGCCGCAGCTGTCGAGGTTGCATTCTTTATCCAGTCGGAGGCAGCCTTCACGGCAATACCCAGCAGGGTTGCCTTGATCAGGCTGGGGCCGGCGGCTCCGGCACGCACGTCATCGATTGAGTCGCGACCTGCCTCGGCAATGGGATCCGTGATCCGCTCCACGGAAGAGGTGCGCATCCGTAACATCCCTGAAACAAGATAGCCCACGCCGGCGGCAGCCCCCAGCGCCCAGTATGGGGAGCCCTTGACATATCCGCGCCAATCCAGTTTCTCTGTGATACGCTCACCGATCTGCTCGACCGTCCGGGAAATGTTCTCTTCTTTTTTCGCTATATCCTGTCGTATGTCTTCGCTACTGCGCTCGACACCCGATTCCCTTGTGTGACTCAGATACTCTCTTGCAGCCATTCCTGGTCCTCCCTTTCAGTGTTTGCATCGTCTTCTACGTTTCAGGGTTTTATTTTTTCAATTGCTTGAAGCCGATGAAGACGATGACGACACCGATGAAAGCAAGCGCCCCTCCAGTGACAAGCGCCGCAACGGCGGGGGCCATATAAGAAGTGAGTCCGATGATCAATGCAGCGCAAAGAGACAGAAATGCGGCAAAACCGACGGCCGCTCCTGTCGCAACCGTTAAGACTCCGCTGCGAAAGGCCGTCACCCTTTCGCGAACACCCTGGATCACGAGCTCAATTTCGTCGTGAACCACCGCAGCTGAGTTGCTGACAAGCTGTCCCAGCAGTTCGGTGAAGGATTCGCGTTGTGTTGCAGGGTCCTTGTTGATCACGTTGATGTTCATTGCGAAGAACCTCCTCCTTACCTGCGTCGCAAAATAGCTCCGAGAATCAGGCCGACGGCTCCTGCAATCAAGAGGCTGCGCCCCGGGCTCTGCCTGACGTATTCTCGGACTCTGGCATCTTCCTGCTTAATGTCGAATTTCCGAACGTACTCGGCTGACCGGTCCATCCACTCGGATGCCTGCTTTCCGTACCGAGCGACGCCGGATGACGCACCCTGATTTTCCGCTTTTCCGGCCAGAGCCTCGGCAACATCATGCAACTTATCGGCAACGATGTTTTTTGCATTCCTGAAGCCGGTTGCCCTGGTGGAACATTGAAGCTCTGCCGCGGTATCTCCAGTTTTATCGACTGCCCAATTGTTCATTCCCATAGTTCACCTCATAAACAGTCAAAGGACGAAGCCGCCCAGGCTTTCTTCTGCCAGCACCGGACCTCCGCCATGTTATTATTATTTTGAGGAATGTACTGTGGCATCCCCTCATACCTGCTTCGATGTCCTCTATGTTTCGGATGTCAGGAGATGGAAAAACAATTATATATCGCGTAGATAGCAGGGCATATCCGCGTGGCCAAGCTATACCCTGCCACCCCGTGACTGCTTTTTTCCGGGGCTGGCGAAGGTGCACCAGGAGCCCCTTTCTCCGGCAGTGACGCTAGTGACGCTTACCCTCGTCTGCTCCAATAGTAACCGCCACCCCCGCCGAACAACAGGACCAACACGACGATGAGAATGATGAGCTCTGTACTCATGGTAATTTCCTCCCTTTTACATTGTTGAACATCTGTGTGAGTTTCTAATTCTTCCTTTTCCTCTGACCGCTCGCTCCGCGCATCCTTCACTGCGCTTTCGGCTTCGATGAAAATACATTCATATTTCGTTTGTATCGTATCGTAAATATTCATAAAGTGTCATCGGGGAAACGTTGATTTATAGCTTCGAAATGCCTGATGTGATGTCAGCTATCCTCATCCTGTACGGATACGATTTTCGCATTCGCAAACAGGGACTTGAGCGCCGGATCTGTCCCCGTGATCATCAGAAACCGTTTCCGGCCGATGCTCACTGTGCAGCAACAGACGCGGCATTCCCCCGACCGTACACTTATTCTTCCAGCCATAGAAGAAAGGCCGCCCCCATTATGAGGGCGGCCTTTTCTCCTGTTACTTCTTCACTCTTTGCTATCGGCTGCCTGCCATTCACTGCCGCGCAGCAACCCCCACGACCTGACCCCGGTTCTCCCTCTGAGATTTATTAGGATTGACATACGTGATGATCATGATAAACTTTGAATGGAAGTTCTCACGCCACTATGATCATTCAAGCCCTGACCCTCGCAGTTTTCTTCTTACTCTCTTTCCCAAACGGCTATTGATCATCTGCATCCACGACCCGGTAGTGCTGCCTTACAACTTTTCAATTCATGCAACCCGTATGTCATATGGGTCTGCTGAAGAATCGATTGCCGTTTTTTCATCGGGTGAGCAAATATTTTACTCGAAGCGTCAAAATCCGCGGGACATTGGTTAAATAGTTTCAACTGATTCAGCCCTTTAGAGAAAGGAGGAACCGTTATGTCCGTTTACAAGATTGTTGAGATTATAGGAACGAGTCCAAAGTCCTGGGAGGATGCCGTCCAGAAGGCTATCGCGACGGCCGGGAAATCCTTGGAAAAGCTGAGGGTTGCGCAGGTGGTGGAGCAGGATGTCACCGTCGACAAGGGAAAGGTTTTGGAGTACAGGATAAAGTTAAGCGTTTCATTCAAGTTAAAGGACATCTAACCTCGTGAAAAATGTCGGCAATACGCAGAAGAGGGAGGCCAATGATCCCTCTTCTGCTTTTTTTCTCCGCCACTTCAAGATCCCCCTCTTTCCCACCTGTAAAGTCACGAACCGTAATTCTTCCTCTCCCCACCGAGGGACAGCGGTGCCGTGAGCAGCCATGGTGAGCCCGACGAACCACGGACGGGATCAGAGGTGAGGGGGAATGATCCCTTTCTTTTTTCACTTATTCCTCTGACTCTTGAATCCCGAATCCGGAATCCCTTCTTTTCATGAACGCGCTTCCAATGGCGTTGCAGGCATAGCTTCCAGCTTGGCTTCCCTAACCTCAAGCAGTTCATCGAAGAGGGCGCGGTAATGCACCACAGCTTTACGCAGCTCCTCGGTGTCGGCTTCGCCGCGCTCATCGCGCACCGCGATGGCCTGCGCCGTCCGGTAATGGTCCACAACGGCAGGGTAATCGACTGAGATGTCGGCCGCGCGGCGTTCAAAATCAGCCATGGGGTAGCCACGCTTTAGCATCAACTCACGAACCAACTGGTCCGCCTGGATGACGACACCCTTGGGGTTGTCGACGAAGCGGCCCTGCAAAACTCCCCAAGCCTGGCTGAACCTGGCGGCTTCAGACGGCGACAGAGGTACGAGATTGAAGCGCTCAACGCGCTTTTCGCGCGCCTTGAGTTCCGATTCGGCCTTTGTTCGGCTTCCGAGTTCGTCGACGGTTCGGCCATATTCCGGACCGAACTGTTGCTGGAGTCTATGAGATTGCTTTTTTTGGTAGAAGAACCATGCCGAAAATGCAAACAATGCCAGGACCACAACGCCGGCAATGATCCATGTTTGTGTGCTGATCGTATCCATATGCACCTCCTGTCCTGTCTCCTATCTCATTTAACTTTCTGGCCTGAAGGGGGCTTCTGATAGCGGACGATGAACCCCTTATACTCCTCTGCGGCTTTTTCCTTGGCGTATCCATACCTCTTCTGCAAAAGTCCCAAGAGTTCTTCTTCTTTTCCTTCCACTTGGGCAAGGTCGTCATCGGTGAGTTTTCCCCACTTCTGTTTGACCTCCCCTTTGATCTCCTTCCATTTCCCTTTCAGGATGTCCTCATTCATGATGGTCCTCCTTCTTTCTGATTTGAATGTTTTGCTGTTCTTTCACCCTTTCTTTTTCCTTCCGATTTCACCCAGGCGGGCGGGATGCATCTCCTCCCGGATCCCGAAAGGATAGAAAGTTGATATTGAGCCATGTGGTCTTAATGATATAGACGCTGCTAGTCCTCCACAATCAGGGATAGTCTGATTTATGGCTGCGAAATACCTAACTATTGGCCTCGAAAAGGCTGATGGATTTGATCGGAACTTCTTCTTGTGAGGTGGCGATAATCGATGATGGAAGGAGGGAGGGGGTGAACCATGAATTTCGTTGCAAACCCCTATCCTTTATGGGAACAATTAATCAGCCTTTCATTAAAGCATCACGGAGTACTGGATTGTTATGCTTCTCACTCCTTTGCTTACCGTTTCAGCCATTTTTCTGTTCTTCAGTGTCCTCTTTTTCATTGCGGCACTCGCGGCGATAAAGAAGGGGCAACTCTTCGGAACTGCCACCAGCTTTGTTCTCGCTATGCTCCTGCTCACGCTCGCGGCCCTGTTCGGAACATTCACCATTGCAACGCAGGGTTACCGGGCGCTGATTCACGAGGAAATGGCAGCCGTGATCAAGACCGAGCCGACGGGGTATCGAACCTTCAGGGCCCATTTCCGATTCCCCGACGGCAGGGAAGCGAGCTTCGAGCTTGCCGGAGACGAGCTTTATGTTGATGCGCATATTCTCAAGTGGAAACCCATTGTCAATATTCTCGGCATGCATACTGATTATGAGCTCGACCGCGTTGCGGGGAGATACGCAGACGTTGCAGACGAACGGACAAAAGCTCGCACAATTTTCCCCCTCGTTCATGAAAAGCCGCTCAACATGTTCAGCCTTCGTCAGCGATACCGCTTTCTCGAACCGCTTGTAGATGCCGAATACGGCTCTGCATCATTCGTCTCAGCAGACAGGCCTGCGGAGCTGGAATTACGCATCTCCACGACGGGACTCTTGATCAGGAAGGTTCAGACAAAATAATTATTGGGGCGGTCAAGGGAAATCTCAATCGGAGCCTAATTTGTCGAAATTCAGCCCGCGTATGCGCGCCCTTTCCTTGAACCATTCATGCTCGGTTTTTGGCGGGGCGGTGATTTTCTCCTTTTCCTTGCGAACCATGCGGATGGCTTCCGTGGGGCAGGTTTTGATGCAAAGGCCGCAGCCGATACACCGATCCTCTACGACCCTGTAGATATCCTCCGTCTCCTCGATGGCCCCGACCTGGCAGCGCTCATCTGCGCACAGGCCGCATCCCACGCAGGCATCCGGGTCGATCTCGGCATGGCAGTAGGAATTAATGACCAGGGGGGCGGGGATGCCGAACTCGTTGATGCTCCTCAACACGCCGCAGCAGCACTTGCAGCAATTGCAGATGTACATGTGACCGGACTGGACATTGCCCGTCAGGTGGACAAGGCCGGCGTCCTCCGCCTTGTCCAGCAAGTCACAGGCTTCTTCTTTCGAAACCACGCGGCCGATCGACGACCGGTCAAACGTTCCGGGAATCGGCGATATGGCCAGGCAGACTCCGACGGGCCGCTCGCAGGGTTTCCCGACAAGCCCCCTCTCCTTCTTGCAGATGCACTCGTTGACGAGAAAGGACCGGCCGCTCTCGATGACCGCCGAAACCCTCTCATAAGGCAGGGCCTCCTGGGAGAAGGGGATCGTCACCTCGACGGAAAGCGTCTGCATCAGCTGCGGCTTTTTTGAGAAGAACTCCCTGCCGTACACCGGCCAGTACTCTTCGCTCAATTCCGCGAATTCCTTGTCCATGCGCGCGAGCTGGTATTCGTAGATTCCGAAAACCCAGGGCAGCATCCTGAACAGCCGGACGGGGCCCGGCTTTACCGTCAGGAGCTGCCCCTGGAATGCCATGGTGAGCAGCGTTCGCTCCAGTCCCTCCAGCGGGCGGCCCGTACGCTCGGCAATCTGCGCGGCGGACTCAAAGGCAAGCTTGAGGTCGCAGAACAGTTCGGCCTGCTCAGGAGTGAATATCTTCTTCAGCAGCTTGATCTCGACACCGCTTTCGGTAGGCGGAAAGCCATTGGGGAGGCTGTCGAGAACCTGGGCCAATTTGATATAGGACTCATCAGTCATTCGGGCACCTTCCATCCAGGCTGCAGATCGTATCTTTCCATCGTAAGCCTGTCACAGGATTCCGGACATCTCTGTCCGAGAGTCCTTACCACGCGTACGGGTGCCGATCCAGAGCAAATGATTGTGATCCTGATCATCCTCGAGATCGTCATCTTCAGCAAGGAACCCCATACCCCGGATTTATTAGCGATCCGTTGCAGCCGATTGCTCGACAGATAGTTTATTCAGAAAAAGCAGCATTCTCTCGGTCGAGTCAATCCTGGCTCTTCGGTTGCCCTCTTCGGCACCACTCGAGAGAAAACAGGATCAGATCTACTCCCGGAAAGACACCGCCACCGCAAAAACGGGGACAGCCTGAACCTACCCCAGTTTGACGGACACTTCGAGAAGGGGTATATCCCATCCTGAAAGGAGTGTCTGATGAGGGAACGGAAAGCGTTTAGCCGGGAGTTCAAACTGGAGGCGATCCGACAGCTGGAGGAGGGGCGAAAGAATCCAGCAGATCTGGCTCGGGAGTTAGGCATCCGCAGGAACCAGCGCTACAAATGGAAGGAGCAGAAGGAGAGAGCGGCCGGCAGGCCGTTTCCCGGCTCAGGGCACCGGGATCGAAAGGGCTCTGAGGCCGAAGAGATTGCTCGACTGCGCCGGGAGGTGGAGCAACTCAGACAAGAGAACGAGATTTTAAAAAAAGCCG
>Ga0209450_10000982_pt1 | contig 14367 bp, 16 predicted proteins | sample FrelakmetLWP11LW_FD_187149 | JGI IMG/M metagenome (GOLD analysis project Ga0209450, IMG submission 187149) | Freshwater lake sediment microbial communities from the University of Notre Dame, USA, for methane emissions studies - LWP11 LW (SPAdes)... | ecosystem: Environmental > Aquatic >...
CAGGGATTTGATTTCAAGGACCAGCTCCACCTCTTTGCGGGTGTATAGACGCTGGCCTGAGGGGGTGCGCCGGGGGCTGATCCGCGGAAACTCAGTCTCCCAGAACCGCAGGACGTGCGTGGGCACACCCGCGATCTTGCTGACTTCCCCGATCTTGAAATAGAGCTTGTCCGGGATGAGTGTGACGTCTGGTGAGGAACGTTCTTTCATAGATTGCTTCCCTCCGAAGGCCTCCCATCCGCTCCTGAGCGTTCGCTCGGGTGGTTACCGGGCAGCGGCGGTCCTCGCCGCGGCCCCTTCGGCACGCCCCCGGAGGCGGCTTCGGGCGCCAGAGGCTATCCTCCGGAAAGCGTTGCCTGGAATGCGGCCAGGAGGCGCTGGGTCACGAACTGGTGCAGCGCATTCACCTCCTGGTCCTCAAGCGTTCTTTCCGCCGAGCGATAGGTCAGCCGGAACGAGAGGCTGCGCTTGCCCGCCGGCACCGGGTCCCCGGTAAACACATCGAAAAGCTGAATACTTTCAAAAAGATCCAGCTCCATGGCGTCCACGGCGGCCAGCACCGATCGAGCCTCCAGCGAGCGGTCGACGATGAGCGTGATGTCGCGTGCCACCGCCGGGAATTTCGGAGGTTGCATGCGGTAGCGGGTTTCCGAGAGCGCCGCTTCGAGCTCGCCGACTTCCATTTCGAACAGGAAGGCCGTCTGCTTGAGATCGAACGCGGTGCGGACGCCGGAGCGCAGCTCGCCGATAAGGCCGATCGGCCGGCCGGAGGCCATGATGCGGCCGGAATGGCCCGGTCGAGTATACAGGCATTGTGCTTCCGGCGCCTGGGCCACCTCGACGGCCTGCAGATTGAGGGCGCCAAGCAGCCCCTCGACGGCGCCCTTGAGGTCGTAGAAATCGCAAGCCGTATCCTTGGCGTGCCAGGACAGCGGATCGCGCGAACCGCTCCACAGGCCGGCCACCATCTCCGGCTCGTCGGGGAGCTCGACGCCCGGGCGTTGCAGGAAGACCTTGCCGATTTCGAAAATCTTCAGGCGTCGCGTCTGCTGGGCAATGTTGTACCGGAGGGTTTCCAGAAGTCCCGGAACCAGCGAGGAGCGCATGACGGACTGGTCTTCGGCCAGGGGGTTGAGCACGGCGACGGTCTGCCGCCGGGGGTCGTCGGCCGGGAGCATGAGCCGGTCGCAGGAGCGCCCGTGGATAAAGCTGTAGGTGATGACTTCCGTAAACCCCAGGCCGGTCATTATGGTCTTGATGCGTTCGCGCAGCTCGATCCGTCTGGCGGCCGGACGTTCGCCGGAGGGCAGGCGCGGGAACGTGGTGGGGATGGTGTCGAAGCCGGACAGGCGCGCCACTTCCTCGATCAGGTCCTCCGGCCGCGACACGTCGACCCGGAAGGACGGCACCGTGACCCGCAGCTCGTCCCTGCGGGGCGCGGAATCTACCTGGAACCCGATCGCGGTGAGCAATTTGGCCGCTTTTTTTCGGGGCACCCGGACGCCGAGGATCTGGTGGGTGCGGCGCATGCTGAGGTCGATGACCCTGGGAGCCCAGGGACGCGGGTGGGCATCGATCAGGCCGCCGATCATCCGGCCGCCGCTGACTTCCACCATCAGTTCGGCGGCCCGGCAGGCCGCGCGGGCGGTGCCGGCCGGATCCACCCCTCTCTCGAAGCGCCGCGAAGCGTCCGTGCCCAGCCCCAGCTTCTTGGAGGTCTTGCGGACGCTCACCGGGTCGAAGCAGGCGCTTTCGATCAGCACCCGCCGGGTGTCGGAGGTGATTTCCGAATTCAGCCCGCCCATGACGCCGGCGACCGCCACCGGCCGTTCGCCGTCGCAGATCATCAGCATTTCGCGGTCGAGTTCGCGCTCCTTCTGGTCCAGGGTGACGAATTTTTCCCCCTGGTTCGCCGTGCGCACGACGATGCGGCTCTCCGCCAGGCGGTCGAGGTCGAAGGCGTGCAGGGGCTGCCCGCATTCCAGCATGACGAAGTTGGTGACATCCACGATGTTGTTGATCGGACGCAAACCCACGGACAGCAGCCGGTCCTGCAGCCAGAACGGGGAGGGCTTGACGACCACGCTTTCCAGCAGGCGGGCGACGTACCGCGGGCAGTGCTCCGGCGCTTCGATGGTGACCGACGCCAGACGCTGGTTCGGATCGTCCGGCTTCACCGGGCTCACCTGCGGCACGGTGAGCCGCGTCCTCTGTATGGCGGCCGCCTCGCGCGCCACTCCGATCAGGCTCAGGCAGTCCGCGCGGTTCGGCGTGAGGTCGATTTCCAACACGGGGTCCGAGAGGGAGAGGGCGGTGTTCAAGGCGGTCCCGACGGGCAGGGTCGCTTTCAATACCATGATGCCATCGGCATCCAGTCCCAAGCCCAGCTCCGCGGAGCTGCAGAGCATCGCTTCGGAACGCTGGCCCCGGATCAGTCCGGGTTGGAGCACGGTCCCGTTCGGCAGGATGGTTCCCGGAAGGGCCACCGGCGCGAGCAGGCCGGGTTCGACGTTGGGCGCTCCGCAGACCACCGGAAGAATCCCCCCGCCGGTATCCACCCGGCAGACCGCCAGCCGTTCGGCCGACGGGTGGGCCTCGACGGACAGGATGCGGCCGACCCGCACCGTGTCCAGGAACCGGTAGCGGTCGAGCACGGCATCGACGGCCAGCCCCACCTGGGTCAGGGCTTCGCCCAGATCGGCGGCGCTCAGCCGGATGGGGGTATATTCTTTGAGCCAGCTTAAGCTAACTTTCATGGGCGATCACTACTATGTTCTCTTTTAGGCGCCTAAAGCGGCAGGCACAGTTGGGGCGTTGACAACATCTTTCAAGAACGAGGTGATCGCGTTTTAAGTTTTAAGTGTTAAGCGGTAGGACACAGTCGGAAAAAAAGCGATCGATTTCATCTTGATGCTTAACACTTAAAAACTAACATTTAAAACGAAGATCTAAAATTCCGTAACCATCCGGCAGAACAGTTCAAAAGAGCCTGCGTTAGAACTGCGTTAAAAAGCGCAGGTCGTTTTCGAAGAACTTGCGCAAATCGTCGATCCCATATTTCAACATGGCGACCCGTTCCACACCCATTCCGAAGGCGAAGCCGGTGTAGCGCTGCGTGTCGTAGCCGACATTTTCGAAAACGGCCGGATGCACCATGCCCGAGCCCAGGATTTCCAGCCACCCCGTCTGCTTGCAGACCCGGCAGCCCTTCCCCCGGCAGATGACGCAGAGGATGTCCACCTCGGCGCTGGGCTCCGTGAACGGAAAAAAGCTGGGCCGGAAGCGGAGGCGGGTCTGCTCATCGAACATCTGGTGCACGAAGGTGGTGAGGGTGCCCTTGAGGTCGGCGAAGGAGATGTTTTCATCGACGAGCAGGCCTTCGACCTGATGGAACATGGGCGTGTGGGTCTGGTCGGAATCGCAGCGAAACACCTTGCCCGGGGCAATGACCCGCACCGGCGGCGGCTGACGCTCCATGGTCCGGACCTGAAGCGGAGAGGTATGGGTCCGCAGGACCACGTCCGCGGAGACAAAAAAGGTGTCCTGCATGTCCCGCGCGGGATGGTTCTTGGGGATATTCAGGGCCTCGAAGTTGTAATAATCCTTCTCGACCTCCGGACCCTCGACGATGTCGAACCCCATCCTGGAAAAGATGCCGCAGATCTCGGCACTGATCCGGCTGATGGGATGCAGGGCGCCCCAGGCTTCGGTTCTGCCCGGCAGCGATACGTCGATGCGGTCCTCGTCGCGCGGCCCCTGCCGTTGGAGCGCCTCCAGCGCGGCGGCGATGTCCGCATTCAGCCGCTGCTTGATCTCGTTGGCCTTTTGGCCGGCGGCCGGGCGCTGCTCTTGAGGCAGACCGGCAATTGACCGCAGCCACTGGGTGAGAACGCCTTTGCGGCCGAGATAGTGAACCTGCAGCGTCTGAATTTTCTGGGAATCCCCGGCTACCGCCTCCAGTTCCCGGCGCGCTTCCGAATAAATCTGATCCAGATCCAGTTCCACGATTCTCCGAAGCGGAAGGCGAGCCCGGGTCGCGGCAGGGCCGCAAAATCCGCAGGTTTCGCCTTTCGGATTACGCCTGCTTCGATGCCAGCTTGGCGATCTGGGCGAACCCGGCGGGGTCCGATACGGCCAGTTCCGCCAGGACCTTGCGGTCCAGCGCGATGTTGGCCAGCTTCAAGCCGTGCATGAACTTGCTGTAAGAAAGGTCGTTGATGCGGGCGGCGGCGTTGATGCGGGTGATCCACAACGCACGGAAATCACGTTTGCGCACCTTGCGGTCGCGGTAGGCATAGCGCAGGGCGCGATCCAGGGTTCCGGCCGCAGTGCGATACAGCTTGCTGCGCCCGCCTCGGAAACCCCTGGCGAGCTTGAGCACTTTCTGGCGGCGGTGTCTGGCTTTGAATCCACGTTTTACACGCATGGCAGTCTACCTCTAAATTAAAAATCTCAGCGAATCATCGGTTACGGTGGCGCCGTCATCCATTCGGCAGCAGCAGCTTGACGGCTTTCAAGTTGCTCTGGTGGACCAGAGGGCTTTTTCTCAGGGCGCGTTTGCGCTTGCGCGACTTTGTGCTCAAAATATGGCTGCCAAACGACTTGTGGTAGGCGATCTTGCCCGTACCGGTCTTCTTGAACCGCTTGGCGGCGGAACGGTTGGTTTTGATCTTCGGCATACAAAAAACTCCTTTGTGATTGCATTGGTTTCGGCTAATCAAAAAAAACCAAAACAGATGGCGCGAGCAACATCATCACCGCCCACGCCACCCGATGGATACCAGTACGACTCTGGAGGTCAACGGATCACATGCGCTGCCTCTCTCGGCGAACCGAAGGGTTCCCGGTCATGATTTCGGAGTCAGGACCATGAAGAGGGTGCGGTTGTCGAATTTCGGGGCCTGCTCGACCGTGGCGATGTCCTGCGCGGCGGCGGAGATCTTCAGAAGCAGATCCATCCCCATCTTTGACAGGGCGATCTCGCGCCCCCGAAACATCACCGTCACCTTGACCTTGTCCTTCTTGGAGATGAACTCCTTGATCCGGCCGATTTTGACATGAAGATCGTGTTCGCCGGTCTTGGGCCGAACCTTGATCTCCTTGACCTTGAAGGACGCCTGCTTTTTCTTGGCCTCGTGCTTTTTCTTGGTCAGCTCGTAACGGTACCGCCCGTAGTCCATGATCTTGCATACCGGCGGATCGGCGTTCGGCGAAACTTCTACGAGATCAAGCCCAAATTCCGCAGCAGAGGCCAAGGCCTGTTCAATGGGGATAACCCCGATCTGGGTTCCCTCCGGGTCGATCACCCGGACCTGCCTGGCTCGTATTTCCTGATTGATGTTGGTGCGGTCTGCTGAGCGGGGTGGCCGCATTGGTCGCGTTGTGAGTACTATCCTTCACCTCCCGGTTTAGATGTCCCGGCCGGCACCCCGGCTGTTCGATTCCCTTCACGCCTTCCGGCCGCAAAGTGCGGCTCTAGCGTGAAGGGCACCCGTTAAGCGCCTACTAAATAATCGACAACAATGGGAAATGCAAGAAGAAAATGCAGCGCGTTCTTTTGCCGACGCCCGAAGCACCGCATCATTGCTTCAGAGTGTATGCCGCCAGTTGGCTGGCGCTCCAGTAGCTGCGGGTCGGATCGGCAAAAAAAGCTTTAAACATCTCAAGGCTTTCGCTGCGCCGCACGCCGCCGCGGACCACGATGCGGCTGTCGCGATAAAGCGGGTTCAGAGAAGCCCGCGGGCAGGCCGTTCCCCCGCCCATCACGTCCTCATAGGCGTATACGATCGAACCGATGCCGTGCAGCATGAAGGCACTGAAGCACATCAGGCAGGGTTCCATGGTGCAGAAGGCGGTGACGGCGGCGGCCTCGGGTGCCGGCGTCAGCCGGGCCAGTCGCCTGAGCGCCACGATCTCGGCATGGTCCAGCTCGTTACCGTTTCCCCCGGCAGTGCCCCTGCGCCGGCCGCGCGCGACCACCCTTTCCCGGTACACCAGGACGCAGCCTACGGGGAATTCCCCCCGCGCGAGTGCCTTGCGGGCTTCCTTCAGGGCTTCGCCCATGAAACGGTGATCCGTGACGTCGGAAGGCGGAGGGTGGAAGGCGGAAGATCGGCAACGCCCAGGATTTTTAGTCAATTCCACCTTCCTCCTTCCGACTTCCGCCTTCAGGCAAGCGGCATATCGTATCGTCGCAGGGGCAGGCGCCGTCGACTTCATAGCAATAGGCGACGCGGCCTTCCATCACCGCGCGCTGCGGCGCCAGCGCTTCGAACGAATGGGCATCCATCAGCGCGAGCAGCTCCGACCTCGAGGGGATGGCATCCAGGCCGCGGCCCACGACGGCGCCCGAGCCGGCCGCCAGCACCTCGGCGTCTTCGCCGTTGGTGACAACGGCGATCGGCACCTGGTAGGCCTCCACCAGACGGGAAATCGCCAGCGCCGGACGCTCCCGCGATACGAGCGAGCCGGGTCCGAACCGAACCACCATGCCGACCCTTCCGGCCAGCCGCACCAGAAAGTCGATTTTGATGAGCGCGTGTCGATGATCCGCCTGCAGCATCAACTCCCGCCGCGGTTCGATCTCCTGGGCCGCATAGCCCTTGCGCTCCACCAGCCAGCGAGCGATTTTCTGGCGGTAGCGCTCGTCGAGGGTGTCGTCGAGGACCTCCCCGGTCAGGAAATCCGCCAGCTTTCCAAGAATCAGATGATGGCCGCTCATGCTGGATATTATATCATCGTCTATCGGCAGGCAACGGGGGCACACCCGTTTGCGATCGCGGCGGAAAAGCGTTGCGCTCAAGGGGGAAGTCTCCGGTTGTGCGGGGCCATCCCGGATCCACAGCTATTATGGGGCTTTACAAAATGAAACCGGGCGTCTACAATCGGCGGAACTGCAGCACCGCCTTACAGTTTAAGCGAGAGCGATCCGGCCATGACCCTGACGATCCGGGAGGAATTCGAAAAGCGCGAACGGTCGTTCATGTCGCCCTTCGCCTGCCCAAGCTCCCAGTCCAGGGGCCGTGGGGTTGCCGAAAAACCCTGCGCGGTGCGAACCGCCTTTCAGCTCGACCGGGACCGGATCGTCTATTGCAACGCCTTCCGGCGGCTGAAGCACAAGACCCAGGTGTTTCTGGCGCCTATGATCGACGACTACCGCACGCGCCTCACGCACACCCTGGAAGTGGCCCAGATCGCGCGGGCCATCGCCCGGGCGCTCTATCTCAACGAAGACCTCACCGAGGCCATTGCCCTGGGACATGACCTGGGCCATACCCCCTTCGGCCACAGCGGCGAAACGGTGCTGAAAGAGATCTACTCACCGGATTTCACCCACAGCGAGCAGAGCATCCGAGTGGTCGAAGTGCTGGAAAACGGCGGCCAGGGGCTCAACCTGACCTATGAAGTGCTCGACGGCATCCTGAAGCACTCCAAAGGCTACGGCAAGGTCCTGCCCGACAACCCCGATGAGCTGGCCTGCACCTACGAAGGGCGCGTGGTGCGGATCGCCGATTTCATGGCTTACCTGAACCACGATCTGGACGACGCGGTCCGCAGCGGAGTCATACGCGAGGAGCAGGTGCCGGAGTCATGCCGCCGGCTGCTGGGAAAGACCCACTCGGAGCGGGCCGCCACCATGATCAAGGACCTCATCTCATCCTCCACGGCCGAGGACGGCGTGTTCCACCTCAGACCCAGTCACGACGTGCGCAACGCCATGCTCGAGCTGCGGCAGTTCATGTTCGAGCAGGTCTACCGCTCCCACCGGGTCCAGCAGGACTTCGAAAAATCGAAGAAAATCCTGACCGAGCTCTACGCCTACTTTCTGGCGCACGAAGACATGCTCCGCCAGGGGCTCGCGGACCTGCAGATGGGCGGCGTCAACCATACCGGCGAGCCGCGCGAACGGCTGGTGTGCGATTTCATCGCCAGCATGACCGACCGCTACGCCATGAACCTTTACGCCAACCTCTTTTTTCCCTCGCCGTTCACCCAGAAGGTCAACTGATGGATCCGGCCCTGCACGCATCCTTCCTGGAGCGGCTGCGGCGGATCTACGCCGACATGGACGCGGCCTATGCGCAGGCCGCCGCTGGCTACGGATTCGTCTGCGAGGGCTGCGACGAGAGCTGCTGCCGCACGCGGTTTTTTCACCACACCCTGCTCGAGTACCTCTGTCTGCGCGAAGGCTACCACGGACTGTCCGCCGCGCGGCGGGAGCAGATCCGGGAAAGGGCCGCGGCGGTCGCCGCGCAGCATGCCCGGGACCTGGCCGCCGGAGCGGATACGAAACCCCTGTGCCCGCTGAACGAGACCGGACGCTGCGGGCTCTATGCCCACCGACCGATGATCTGCCGCCTGCACGGGATCCCCCACGAGCTGCATCCGCCTGGCCGCGCGCCCAAGACAGGGCCGGGATGCGCGGAGTTTCACCGGCGCTGCGGCCGCGGCGGCTATCATCCCTTCGACCGCACCCCGCTCTACACCCAGCTGGCGCGCCTCGAAGCGGAGCTCCAGCAGGCGCTCGGCCGGCGCCCCAAGCTGAGGATGACCATCGCCGAAATGCTGTTGGACGACGGAGGCCTGCCGTGAAGGAGCTGAACGCGGAAGACATCGACCGCCTGCCGGGCATTCGCATCCGGGAAGGAGAGGCATTCGGGTTCCGCTGCCACCCGGGGGTCGGCTGCTTCAACCGCTGCTGCCGCAATCTGAAGCTGTTCCTTTACCCCTATGACGTGATTCGTCTCAAGCAGCGGCTGGGAATTACTTCCGATGAGTTCATCGACCGCCACGCCGACGCGGTGCTGCGGCCCGGGAGCCATTTCCCGGACGTCCTGCTGCGCATGACCGAGAACCCCGAAAAAACCTGCCCTTTTCTCGCGCCGGAAGGCTGTCGGGTCTATCCCGACCGGCCCGATACCTGCCGCACGTTTCCACTGGAGCAGGGGCTGCGGCACGATGCCGAAAGCGGTGAGGACGAGCCGGTCTTCTTCTTCCGTCCACCCGATTTCTGTCTGGGCCGGCACGAAGACCAACAGTGGACGGTTCCGGAGTGGGTGGCAGACCAGGAGGCTGAAACCTACCATCGCATGACCATCCGCTGGGCCGAGCTGCGCCGGCTGTTCCAAAGCGACCCCTGGGGCGCGGAGGGGCCGACCGGGGCGCGCGCCCGGATGGCCTTCATGGCCGCCTACAACGTCGACCGTTTCCGCGAGTTCGTCCTCGGCAGCAGCTTCCTCAAGCGCTTCAAGGTCAAGCCGGAGATGTTCAGTCGAATCAAAAGAGACGACGCCCAACTCATGCTGTTGGGATTCGACTGGATCAAGCTGTTTCTCTGGGGGATCAAGAGCCAGCGGTTGAAGCCCAGGGGGAGTTGGCCCGTGGATATTTTGGCAGCAACTGTCTTGACAGGTAAGATCATTATAGGTATATTAGTAGTATGAAAAGAAAGACATCTATCACATTGTCAGAGGATATCCTGGAAGCTATCGATAAGCGGTCGGGAGATTCGAAAAATCGTTCCGATTTTATCGAATCGGCCATTCGCGCTTACATTGCCAAGTTGATTCAAGAAGAACAGAACGCGAAAGATCTTGCCATAATCAACCAGAATGCAGACCGCCTTAACATCGAGGCGGCCGATGTCTTGGCATTTCAGGTGATCCCATGAAACGTGGGGATCTCTACCGGGTTGCGCATCCGTCGAGCAGAGATCCCAAAAAGCAGCGCGTCTTTGTCGTAGTCAGCCGATCGGTTCTTATCGAGTCTCGCTTTTCGACCGTCATTTGCGCCCCGGTTTATTCAACACATGACGGGTTGTCAACGCAGGTCTTGATCGGCATCGAGGAAGGACTGAAACACAAGAGCAGCATTCATTGCGATGAATTGATTAGCCTGCCCAAGACGATGCTGACAAATTATGCGGGTGCGCTCTCTCCGAAAAAGATCGGCATGCTCGATCAAGCTCTGAGGATCGCGTTGGAAATACCAGAGTAGATTGCCAACCGGTTTTTCAGGCGCCGCCGGTCTTCTTGTTCGCTCGGCGCCTCATTCTTTTGTCCGTTTAAATCCGCCGCGAATAACCGAAACTGGTCCAGCGCCGCTTCCAAGTCCTGCACGATTTCCCTGGCGATGATGTCCGGCGACGGGATGTTGTCGGAGTCGGCCAGGATTTCGTCCTTCAGCCATCGGTTAACAGGTGGCCGCCTATGTCATTCCCGGCGGCAGCTGCCGGTCTCGGCGATCGCGTGAACTCCCAGGAAAGAACCGGCGGCGGTGTGCGCGAACCCGCCCGTGCGCTTGTCGATCACGAGGGTGTCGACGCTGCCGCTGATCGCAGCAACCAGCTGGATGACGACGGTTTGCTCGGATTCGAAAAGCTTGACCATAGACGAGCGTACGTGGCTTTCAAAAACCGCTTGGGGTGCTGCCGTCGTAAGGCCGGTAATGAATATCTTCTTTCCTATTTCCTCAGGAGTGGACGACGCCTCGATCGTGCAGGTCAGCGAATCCGACATGGTGAACCTCGAAGTGGCCAGCGACGGATTTCCGTGGGCATGGGACAGGATCATCACGATCAGAAAAAATCCGAAGCGGGTTATGGGTCGGTTGAGCGCCCTGCTTTTATCTCGCATCCCGCATCCTGCATCGAGTATCATGGTTTTCAGTCCTCGATCCGGTAGAGACGGCAGGTATTCTCAAACACCGTGCCGGCCAGCTCGTCCGGATCCTCGCCGCGCACCTCGGCCAGCTTGAGCAGGACCGAGCGCACAAAGGCCGGCTCGTTGCGGCGGAATCGGCGGCGCTCCGGCTCCGGTGTGAGATAGGGCGCGTCGGTTTCAAGCAGGAGTTGGTTCGACGGTATCAGAGGTACCAGCCGACGCAAGGGCTCCCCGCGTTCTTTCAGGGTGACGATGCCGGTGATCCCGATATAGTAGCCTAGGTCAAGGTAGCGCATCAGCTCGTGCCGGTTGCCGCTGAAGCAATGGATCACGGCCTTTCCAGCAGGCGGCGGACAGGTTTGAAGCAGCTCCAGAAAGCGACCCTGGCTGTCGCGTTCGTGAAAAACCATCGGCAGGCCAAGTTCCGCTGCCGCCTCGAGTTGACCGACAAACCATTTTTCCTGCTCATCCCGCGGAGAGTACATGCGGTTGAAGTCCAGCCCGGTCTCCCCCCAGGCCCGAACCTCCGGGCGGCGGGCCAGCGTGATCAGCTGGTCCAGGATTTCTTCGGTGCAGTCGTGGGCATCATGGGGGTGCACGCCCACGGAAGCGTAAACCCCCGGCCGGGTTTTCGCCAACTCGACCGCTAGGCGTGAAGTCCTGAGCGTGACACCGATGGTCATTATGCGCAAAACGCCCGCCGCGCGGGCGCGGTCGAGCACTGCGTCCGGGTCGCTTTTATAGGAAGGGTCGTCGAGATGGCAATGGCTGTCGAAAAGGTTCATGCGCTTCCGTCCCGCCGGTCATGATCCAGTTTCCGCTGCGCGTTTTAGCATCCGGCCGGCCGGAATAGCAATCTTTTTGGCTTGATTTCAGCGACGGTTTCTGACAATATTGCCCTCTTAGCCAATTTGGTCTTTTTAATCCTATCCAGTCCGAAGCGGAGGCAAAACATGTTTAAAATCGTCAAACGCGAGGAAATGTCCCAGGGCACAGTGGTGCTCAATGAAATCGAGGCGCCGCTTATTGCCAGAAAGGCCAAACCCGGCCAGTTTGTAATCCTTAAAGCCAACGAAACCGGCGAACGCATTCCGCTGACCATGGCTTACACCGATCCGGAAAAGGGCATTGTCGCCGTCATCTATCAGGTCGTTGGAAAATCCACCGCTCTTTTCAAGACCCTCAAAGTGGGCGAGGGGTATCAGGATGTCATCGGTCCTCTGGGCAAAGCCACGCACGTGGAGAAGCTCGGCAAAGTCGTCTGCGTCGGCGGCGGCACCGGGGTTGCCGTGCTGCACCCCATCACCCGGGCGATGAAGCAGGCTGGAAACCACGTCATCGCCATCATCGGCGCGCGGACCAAGGACCTGCTCATCCTCGAAGATTTCATGAAGACCGCTTCGCATGAGCTGCATGTCTGCACCGACGACGGCTCCTACGGCCGGCACGGGTTTGTCACGCACGCCCTCAAAGACATCCTGGACAAGGAAAAGATCGACCAGGCCGTGGCGATCGGACCGGTTCCTATGATGAAATTCGTCTCCAAACTGACCAAGGAGTATAACGTTCCCACGCTGGTCAGCTTGAATCCCATCATGGTGGACGGCACCGGGATGTGCGGGGGCTGCCGGGTTTCGGTGGGCGGCAAGACCCAGTTCGCCTGCGTGGACGGCCCCGAGTTCGACGGCCACATGGTGGATTTCGATGAGCTGATGCTGCGGCTGCAGGCTTACTGCGAGGACGAGAAGACGTGTCACAACGAGTTTTGCATGATGGAAGAATCATGGCATAAATAAACGGCGATCGATAGGGCTGATCGCCGTTTATTTATGCGCTTTAAAAACTAAAATAAAAAATATCAACGTGGTTACATTGGAGGAAGTCAATGTCGGAAGGAACCGCCGCAAAGGGAAAAAAAGAGAAGAAAGGCAGAGTGCGGATGCCCGAGCAGGAGCCCAAGGTGCGCGCCCGGAATTTTCTCGAGGTGCCCACGGGATACACGCCGGAAATGGCCAAGGAGGAAGCGGCGCGTTGCCTGCAATGCAAGAACCCGGGGTGCGTCGACGGCTGCCCGGTCGGAATCGACATCCCCGGCTTTATCAACTTCGTCAAAGAGGGCGATTTCACCCAGTCCATCCGTCACGTTTGGACCATGAACAGCCTGCCGGCGGTTTGCGGCCGGGTCTGCCCCCAGGAAACCCAATGCGAAGGCAAGTGCATCCTGGCCAAGAAAGGCGAGCCGGTGGCGATCGGCAACCTGGAACGCTTTGTGGCGGATTGGGAGCGGGCGCACGGCACCGGCGCCCTGCCCCCCAAGGCGCCAGCCACCGGAAAGAGAGTCGCCGTGGTCGGAGCCGGCCCCGCCGGTTTGACCGTGGCCGGTGACCTGATCCAGAAGGGTCATGAGGTGACTGTCTACGAGGCATTTCACAAGCCGGGCGGAGTGCTGCTTTACGGCATTCCCGAGTTCCGCCTGCCCAAGGAGATCGTCGCTCAGGAGGTCAACTTTCTGGAACGGTTGGGCGTCAAGGTGGAGTGCAATGCCGTGGTGGGCCGGACCGTGAGCCTTGATGAGCTCTTCGAGGAAGGCTATCAGGCCATCTTCCTGGGGTTGGGGGCCGGCCTGCCCAAGTTTATGAACATCCCGGGGGAAAACCTGGTGGGCATCCTCTCCGCGAATGAATATCTCACCCGGGCGAACCTGATGAAGGCCTACCTTTTCCCGAAGGTGGACACGCCCATTCCGCGCGGCAAGGAAGTCGTGGTGCTGGGCGGCGGGAACGTGGCGATGGATTCCGCGCGTACGGCCCTGCGTCTGGGGGCCGACCGGGTGCGCCTCGTCTACCGGCGCTCGCGCGACGAGATGCCGGCCCGGGCTGCGGAAGCGCACCACGCCGAGGAGGAGGGCATCGAGTTTTTCCTGCTCACCAATCCGACCCGCTACATCGGCAACGATAAGGGGCGCCTGACGGGCATGGAGTGCATCAAGATGGAGCTGGGCGAGCCGGACGCCTCCGGCCGGCGCCGGCCGGTTCCGGTCAAGGGCTCGGAGTTCGAGCTGCCCTGCGACCTGTGCATCGTGGCGGTCGGGACCGGCGCGAACCCCCTGCTGACGAGCTCCACCCCCGATCTCAAGATCAACAAGTGGGGCTACATCGAGGCGGATTCCAAGGACGGAAAGACCTTCAAGAAGGGTGTCTGGGCCGGCGGCGACATCGTGACCGGCTCGGCGACGGTCATTCTGGCCATGGGAGCCGGCCGCAACGCCGCCAACTCGATCCACGACTACCTGATGCGCGGCTGGTAATCAACCTCTGCTGCTAAGTAAATTCAGCCCTCAATTCAAACGCCGGGAGATGCTCCCGGCGTTTGATTTTTCCAACTCCCGTGATGATCCAGGCCCGTCCTGCCTTGCTGACTCATCTCCCAACCCTATTTTTTTGTAATTAATTTTTTAAGAATTAAAAAATTATAATATTTGATTGTTAAGTCGGTTTTTTTCATATAAAGCCTATCTCGTTTTCATTCTTAGGGTGCGGCGTACGTTGCATGAGTCAGTGTCCCGGATTCCCCAATTAGACGACGCCAAGGAGGGGCCATGTCATTCCGACTTTTTCCGAAAGCGCCCAAGTTTTTCGAATTTTTCCGTGAGCAGAACCGGATCATCGTCGAGGCCGCGACCGTGCTAAACACCATCGTTCTGGAC
>Ga0209450_10000983_pt1 | contig 14355 bp, 11 predicted proteins | sample FrelakmetLWP11LW_FD_187149 | JGI IMG/M metagenome (GOLD analysis project Ga0209450, IMG submission 187149) | Freshwater lake sediment microbial communities from the University of Notre Dame, USA, for methane emissions studies - LWP11 LW (SPAdes)... | ecosystem: Environmental > Aquatic >...
GGCGCCCTGACGCCGATGATCTCCCGCAACCCGCAGCTCAACGCCGAGGGCAAGCTCACCCACCTGCTCACGCTGGAGGGCCTGCCCGCGACGGTGATCACCGAGATCCTCGACACGGCCCACCCGTTCGTCTCGGTGGGGGAGCGGGAGGTCAAGAAGGTGCCGCTGCTGCGCGGCAAGGCGATCTTCAATCTGTTCTTCGAGAATTCGACGCGCACGCGCACGACGTTCGAGATCGCCGCCAAGCGCCTGTCCGCCGACGTCATCAACCTCAACATCGGCGCGTCGTCGACGTCGAAGGGCGAGACGCTGCTCGACACGGTCGACAACCTGGTGGCGATGAATGCCGACATGTTCGTCGTCCGCCACGCGCAGTCGGGAGCCGCCCACCTGATCGCCTCGCACCTCGCCGCGACGGGGCGTCCGCACGTCCACGTGGTCAATGCGGGCGACGGCCGCCACGCGCACCCGTCGCAGGGGCTGCTCGACCTCTACACGATCCGCCACTACAAGCGGGACTTCCGCGCGCTGTCGGTGGCGATCGTCGGCGACGTCCTGCACTCCCGCGTCGCGCGCTCGCTGATCCACGGCCTCGCCACGCTCGGCACGCCCGACATCCGGGTGATCGGTCCGGCGACGATCCTGCCCACGGGCATCGAGGCGCTGGGCGTGCGGCGCTGCCACGACATGCGGGCGGGGCTCGCCGGCTGCGACGTGGTCGTCATGCTGCGCCTGCAGAACGAGCGCATGCGGGGCGCGCTGCTGCCCTCGACCGGCGAGTTCTTCAAGCACTACGGGCTCACCACCGAGAAGCTGGCGCTTGCGAACCCGGATGCGATCGTCATGCACCCGGGCCCGATGAACCGCGGCGTCGAGATCGACTCGCCCGTGGCCGACGGCGCACGCAGCGTGATCCTGCCGCAGGTGACGTTCGGCATCGCGGTGCGGATGGCCGTGATGAGCATCATCGCGGGGAACTGATGAAGACCGAGATCCGCGGCGGCCAGGTCGTCGATCCCGCGTCGGGGCTCGACCGGTCCGCCTCCGTATTCGTCGCCGACGGGCGGATCGCGGCCATCGGCGACGCGCCGGCGGGCTTTCGCGCGGATCGCGTCATCGACGCCACCGGTCTCGTCGTGGCGCCCGGCCTGGTCGACCTCGCCGCGCGGCTGCGCGAGCCCGGCCTCGAGCACAAGGCGACGCTCGAGTCGGAAATCCGCGCGGCGGTCGCCGGCGGCGTGACGAGCCTCGCGTGCCCTCCCGATACCGACCCCCCCCTCGACGAGCCCGGGCTGGTGGCGATGCTGACGCAGCGCGCCAGGCTGCTGCACCAGGCCCACGTCCATCCCGTCGGCGCGCTCACGCAAAGGCTCGACGGCGCGGAGCTGGCGGAGATGGGCGAGCTCGCCGATGCCGGTTGCGTCGCGTTCTCGCAGGCCGACCGGCCGCTCACCGACGTGCAGGTGCTGCTGCGGGCCATGCAGTACGCCGGGACGTTCGGTCACCGGGTGTGGCTGCGGCCGCAGGATGCGCACCTGTCGCGAGGCGGCGTCGCGCACGACGGCGAGGTGGCGACGCGCCTCGGTCTGCCGGCGATCCCGGTGATCGCCGAGACGGTCGCGCTCGCGACGATCCTGGTGCTCGTCCGCGCGACGGGGGTGCGCGTGCACCTGTGCCGATTGTCGTCAGCCGACGGCGTGGCGATGGTTCGCACCGCGAAGGCCGAGGGCCTGCCGGTGACCGCGGACGTCGGCATCCACCACCTGCACCTCTGCGACGTCGACATCGGGTGGTTCGATCCGCTCGCCAACTTCGTGCCGCCGCTGCGTGCCACGCGCGACCGTGACGCGCTGCGAGCCGGCGTCGCGGACGGCACGATCGATGCGATCTGCTCCGACCACGCGCCGGTCGACGACGACGCGAAGCAGGTGCCCTTCGCCGAGGCCGATCCGGGGGCCACGGGGCTCGAGCTCTTGCTTCCCCTCACGCTCAAGTGGGCATCCGAGGCCCGCGTGCCGCTCGTGCAGGCCCTGGCACGGATCACGAGCCTGCCCGCTGCAATCCTCGGCGTCGACGCCGGCACGATCAAGGTCGGCGCGCCGGCCGATATCGTCGTATTCGATCCGCGCCGACCGTGGCGGGTCGAGCGCGGCGCGCTCGAGAGCCAGGGCAAGAACACGCCGTTCCTCGGCCTCGAAATCGAGGGACGGGTACGAGCCACGCTGGTCGGTGGCGCGGTCGTGCACGAAAAGTCCTAGTTCCGACGAGGGCCGACCGGGAACCGATCCGGCCGGTCGCGGTCTGTCGTCTTCTTCACCCTTCCCCACCGCCGTACCGCGGCGCGAAGCCCAACCCGCAAGGAGAGAGCACCCATGAATGAGACCGTCCATCCCGAGCTGCGCAGCCTGCTCGGGGATCCCCGCAACGTCGACCGTCGCACGTTCGTCGTGACGAGCCTCGGCGCCGGCTTCGCCGCCGCCGTGCTGCCGGTTTCCGCGCAGACGATCGCCACGCCCGCCGATGGCCTCGTCGCCGGCGAGGTCAAGGTGCCCACGAAGGGTGGCGACATGGTCGCCTATCGCGCGATGCCGGCGACCGGCGGTCCCTTCCCGACGGTCCTGGTGGTTTCCGAGATCTTCGGCGTGCACGAGCACATCAAGGACGTCGTCCGCCGCTTCGCCAAGCTCGGCTACTTCGCGATCGCGCCGGAACTCTTCGCGCGCCAGGGCGACGCGGGCAAGGTCACCGACGTCCAGGCGCTGATCCGCGACATCGTGGCCAAGACGCCCGACGCCGAGGTGATGGCCGACCTCGACGCCGCCGTCGCCTACGCGAAGGCGAGCGGCAAGGCGGATACCTCGAAGCTCGGCATCACCGGATTCTGCTGGGGCGGGCGCACGACGCTGATGTACGCAGCGCACAACGCGGGGGTGAAGGCCGCGGTGCCGTGGTACGGACCGGTCGCGCGCAACTACCACCCGGGCGACAAGACCGCGCTCGACGTCGCGCCGCAGATCAAGGCGGCGGTGCTGGGCCTCTACGGCGGCGACGATCCCGGCATCCCCAACGACACTGTCGAGAAGATGTTCGCCGCGCTCAAGGCGGCGGGCAACGCGCGCACCGAAGTCGTGATCTACCCGGGAACGCCGCACGCGTTCCACGCCGACTACCGTCCGAGCTACCGCAAGGACAAGGCGGAGGACGGCTGGAAGCGGGCCACCGACTGGTTCAAGCAGTACCTCTGAGTCCCGCGCGGGACCTCGCAACAATGACGGGCGGCCTGCCGGCCGCCCGTGTTCGTCGCCTCAGGCCGGCTTGCTGCGCGGCAGCCGCCCGAGCAGGAAGAACTCGTCGTTGGGCCGCATGCTGATCAGGTTGGCCATGCGGTTCGACAGCGCGAAGAAGGCGGCGATCGCGCCGATGTCCCAGATGTCCTCGTCGCCGAAGCCGTGGGCGGACAGCGCGTCGAAATCCTCGTCGACGATCTCGCTCGAGCGCTGCGCGACCTTGAGCGCGAAGGCGAGCATCGCCTTCTGCCGCGGCGTGATGTCGGCCTTGCGGTAGTTCGCGGCGACCTGGTCGGCGACCTGCGGGTGCTTCGCGTACACGCGCAGGATCGCGCCGTGGGCGACGATGCAGTACACGCAGTCGTTCGCGCCCGACGTGGCAACGACGATCATCTCCCGCTCCGCCTTGGAGAGTCCGCCCTGCTTCAGCATCAGCGCGTCGTGGTAGGCGAAGAACGCGCGGAACTCGTCGGGCCGGTGCGCGAGCGTGAGGAACACGTTGGGCACGAAGCCGGCCTTCTCCTGCACCTCGACGATGCGCGCACGGACGTCCTCCGGAAGGTCCTCGAGCCGGGGGACCGGGTAGCGCGAGATCGGGCGGGTGTCGCCGCCCATCGTCATGTCTTGGGCGGCACGTAGCCGGAGGGCACCTCGGCGCCGCCGCCGAAAAAGTGCTTCTCCATCTGCTCGGCGAGCCACTGCCGCGCGCGGGCGTCGGCGAGCGTGAGGCGGTTCTCGTTGACGAGCATCGTCTGGTGCCGCAGCCACTGTTGCCACGCCTCCTTGGAGACGTTGTCGTAGATGCGCTTGCCGAGCGCGCCCGGATAGGGCGGGAAATCGAGACCCTCGGCCTCGCGGCCGAGCTTGATGCAGTTGACGGTGCGGGCCATGTTCGGGGGTCGGGTATCAGGGGTCGGGTAGCAGCGGTCGGTATCAGAGGGACTTCACGTACACCTGCGACTTGCGCTGCCAATTGTAGAGCGACTGCTTCTGCTGCGGCAGGTCGGCGAGCGAGCCGGGCCGGAATCCCCGCTCCTGGAACCAGTGCGCGGTGCGGGTGGTGAGCACGAACAGCTTGCCGAGCTTCAACTTGCGCGCGCGGAGCTCGACCTCGCGCAGCAGTGCCTCGCCGTAGCCCTCGCGGCGGAAATCCGGGTTGACGGCAAGCGCAGCGAGCTCGCCCACCTTGTCGTCGGGGAAGGCGTAGAGGGCCGCGCAGCCGACGATGTGGTTGTCGTACTCGGCGACGACGAAGCGCTCGATCTCGGCCTCGAGGCGCTCGCGCGAGCGCCGCACCAGCACGCCCTCCTCCTCGAGCGGCGCGATGATCGCGAGGATGCCGCCGACGTCATCGATCGTCGCGCTGCGCAGGTGCGCGAGCGCGGTGGACGCGACCATCGTGCCCACGCCGTCGCGGGTGAAGAGCTCGAGCAGCAGCGCGCCGTCCACGTGGCGCGAGATCAGGTGGGCACGCTTCACGCCGTTGTCGCAGGCGCGCACCGCGGCCGGGAGATAGACCCGCACGTCCGGATGCAGTCGCTCGCGCTTGCCGGCGAGCAGTGCCTCGGCATCCCGCGTCGAGAGCTCGGTCAGGAGCTGGCGCCGGCCGTTGCGCACGCCGTCGGCGTCGATCAGGTAGACCAGCTTCGTCGCCGCGGCGCGGACCGCGACCTGCGTGGCCACCTCCTCGACGGTGAGGTTGAAGATCTCGCCGGTGGGCGAATAGCCGATCGGCGAGATCAGCACGATGTCGCCGTCCTCCAGCCGCTGGGCGATCGCCTCGCTGTCGATCCGGCGCACTTCGCCAGTGTGCTGCATGTCCGTGCCGTCGACGATGCCGAGCGGCTTCGCGGTGATGTAGTTGCCCGACGACACGCGATTGCGGGCACCCGCCATCGGCGAGTTGGCGAGCCCGAGCGAGAGCAGCGCCTCGATGCGCGCCCGCACCTGGCCCGCGGCCTCGAGCACGCAGTCCATCGCGTCGGCGTCGGTCACCCGGACGCCGTGAGCGTAGGTGCTCTCGAAGCCCTGCTGGGCGAGGATCGCCTCCACCTGCGGCCGGCAGCCGTGCACGACGACGAGGCGGATGCCGAGGCTGTGCAGCAGGTTGAGGTCGTGCACGACGCCGAGGAACGACTCGTCGGCGACGACCTCGCCGCCGAAGGCGATCACGAAGGTCTTGCCGCGGAACGCGTGCACGTAGGGCGCCGCGGCGCGGATCCAGTGCACGAACGTGCGCATCGTCGCCGAGTTCGCGGGCGGCTGGGCTTCGGACTTGGGCGCCATGGACGGGCGGCGTTGTGCGACCGCAATAAGGAAGGGCGCGCGGATTATAGCGCCGGCTCCGCGGCCGTCGGGATACTTTACGGACGAGCATCCGGATCACGCGCATGAATCGGCACACATGCGCATATCCAATCGGTTACGTGTCGTGGCGCGCATTTCGCTACCGGTAGCCGATCGTCGCTTTTGCGGCGACGGGACACGAGGGGGGGGGAGGATGAAACGCTGGCTGGCAGCGGGCCTGGTGGCCCTCGGCGCGAATGCGGTCGCCGCGCCGATCAACTTGCAGCAGGACTTCGACAACCTCGCCACGAGCGGGTGGTCGATCGTCAACAACAGTTCGCCCGCGGGGTCGACGAGCTGGTTCCAGGGTAACGCCGGGGTCTTCGGCGCGCAGGCCGGTCCTGCCAGCAGCTACGCGGCCGCCAACTATCTCAACACCGCGCCGCAGGGCGGGACGATCAGCACCTGGCTCATCAGCCCGGAGATCGAGTTCGCGTCGCAGGTGCTCACGTTCTTCACGCGCACCGAGGCCGACCCGCTGGGGGCCTTCGGCGATGGGCTGCGGGTGCTCGCGTGCACGTCAGGCGCGTGTGGCGCGCCCGCGGATTTCTCGGAAATCCTCGGCATCAACACCGCGAACGCGGCCGCCGGCTTCCCGCAGGACTGGACTCAATTCGTGGCCCAGCTCGCCGCCAGCGGCACCGGCCGCATCGCCTTCGAGTACACGGTCGGACCGCGCGCGTTGGCGAACTACATCGGCGTCGACACGGTACGCGTGTTCGTCGCGGTTCCGGAACCCGGCTCGCTCGCGTTGATAGCAGCGGGCCTGTTCGGCGCGCTGCTGCTGCGCCGTCGCGGTCGCGTGGCGGCACTGGCCACGGTCGGGCTGGTCGCCGCGGGCGCGGCGGGGGCGCAGGGCGTGGCCAGCGGTCCCAACGGCATCATGACCTTTCCCAACGTGCGGGTGATGAGCGCACCGAATGCTCACGCGCTCCCTGAGCAGACCGCTGCGGAGGGCTTCCGCGCCTACAAGGACGTGGAGACCGGGGAGTTCGTCGCCCCCTCGATCGAGGAAGCGAGCGCGCTCAGCGATGCGCTGCCCGCGGAGATGAAGAAGCCGCCACGCAAGGCGCTGTCCGTTACGCGCCACGCCAACGGCACGATCGAGATGCGCCTCGGTCGCCAGTCGCTCAACTATTCGGTCGCGCGTCGCGACGCCACGGGCGCCGTCTCCCGAGCCTGCGTGCAGGGCGAGGACCTTGCGCTCGCGCTGGTCGAGTCGTCGGCCGCGCCGAGTGGAGGTGCGCAATGAGCCCCGGCACCGCATTCCGCCGCGCGGCGACGGTCGCCGCGACCGCGCTCCTGCTTGGCGCATCGTCGCTCGCGCTCGCCGCCGCGACCATCGTCATCGTCAACGGCGACGGCCCCGGCGAGGGCTTCAACGATCCGACGCCGGTCGCGCCGGTGGGCGGCAACCCCGGGACCTCGCTCGGCGCGCAACGGCTCAACGCATTCCAGTACGCGGCGAACCTCTGGGGGGCGACGCTCACCAGCACGACGCCGATTGTCGTGTACGCCGTCTTCGACCCGTTGCCCTGCACCGCGACGTCCGCGGTGCTGGGCGCGGCCGGCACGTGGTCGGTGTTCGCGAACTTCCCGGGGGCGCCAGCGGCCAACACGTGGTACCACGGCGCGCTCGCCGACAAGATCTCGGGCGTGGACATCGATCCGGGCGAAATCGACATCATCGCCCAGTTCAACGTCAACCTCGGCCAGCCCGGGTGCTTCACGGGATCGTTCTTCTACCTCGGCCTCGACAACAACGCGCCAGCCGGGCAGCCGGATCTCGTCGCCGTCCTGCTGCACGAATTCGGCCACGGACTGGGCTTCTCCGCCGTGACGAGCGGCAACACGGGCGCGCGCATCGGCCCGCCATTCTTTCCCACGGTGTGGGAAGGGAACGTGCTCGACACCACGACCGGCCTCACCTGGCTGCAGATGGACGACCTGCAGCGGGCGAGTTCGGCGCGCAAGCCGCGCAAGCTGGTCTGGACCGGCGCGAACACCACATCCTCGGCGCCGTCGGTGCTGCTCGCCGGAACCCCGCGTCTGGTGGTCGGCGGGGCCAATGCGGCGGCCGGCACGTACGACGTCGGCGCGGCGTCGTTCGGACCGGTGCTGACGTCGGCCGGCGTCACCGGGGACATCATGCCGGTGGTCGATCAGGTGAACGGCACGGGCCTCGCCTGCAGTCCGCTCGACCCATTGAACGCACTGGCCGTCGCGGGCAACATCGCGCTGGTCGACCGGGGCGTCTGCGGATTCACCGTCAAGGTCAAGAACGCCCAGGATGCCGGGGCGAAGGCGGTGATCGTCGTCGAAAGCGTTGCCGGCGGCCCGCCGACGGGTCTGGGCGGAACCGATCCGACGGTCACGATCCCGTCGGTGCGGGTGACGCTGGACGACGGCAACCTGATCAAGGCGGCGCTGCAGTTCCGGTCGCGCACACGTTCGGGCGTGATCGGCACGCTGAACCTCAACACGGCCCAGCTGGCCGGTGCGGATCCGCTCGGGCGCCTGCTGCTGTTCACGCCGAATCCGTTCCAGCAGGGCTCGTCGGTCTCGCACTGGGACACGAGCGCGATCCCCAACCTGCTGATGGAGCCGTCGATCAACCCCGACCTCTCGCACAGCGTGGTCCCGCCGCAGGACCTGACGTTCCGGCTGCTGCAGGACATCGGCTGGTAGTCTCGCATTGTTCTCACGCGAACGGCCCGGGCTTGCCCGGGCCGTTCGCGTTGCGCCGGCCGCGCGAGATCGCCGCCGCAGGTCGACGCGGGCGCGCGCCGTATAATCCGTGGCCCCGCGCGCGCTGCGCGCTTCGTCGCGCACGCCGGCGCCGCCGGGGGAACGCCGTCCCCGCATGCCTTCACCGCTCCTCGCCGATCTCAACCCCGAGCAACTCGCCGCGGTCACGCTGCCGCACGCCTCGGCGCTGATCCTCGCCGGCGCGGGCAGCGGCAAGACGCGCGTGCTCACCACGCGCATCGCGTGGCTGCTGGCAACGGGCCAGGCGAGCCCGCTGTCGGTGCTCGCGGTGACGTTCACCAACAAGGCGGCGCGCGAGATGATGACGCGCCTCTCCGCGCTGACGCCGGTCAACACGCGCGGCATGTGGATCGGCACGTTCCACGGGCTCTGCAACCGCATGCTGCGCGCGCATCACCGGGAAGCGGAATTGCCGCAGCTGTTCCAGATCCTCGACACGCAGGACCAGCTCTCCCTCCTGAAGCGCCTCTACCGCGCGCACGGCATCGACGACGAGCGCTATCCGGTGCGGCAGCTGCAGTATTTCATCGCCGACGCCAAGGAGGCGGGGCTGCGCCCGAACGCGGTCGAGGCCGGCGACGAATTTGCGCGCGCCCAGGTCGAGCACTACGCGCTCTACGAGGCGATGTGCCAGCGGGAGGGGGTCGTCGACTTCGCGGAGCTCCTGCTGCGCAGCTACGAGCTCCTGACGAGGAGCGAGCCGATCCGCGAGCACTACCGGCGGCGCTTCTCGCACCTGCTCGTCGACGAGTTCCAGGACACCAACGTGCTGCAGTACCGGTGGCTGCGCACGCTTGCCGGCGAGCGCACCGCGGTCTTCGCCGTCGGCGACGACGACCAGTCGATCTACGCGTTCCGCGGCGCCAACGTCGCCAACATGCAGCACTTCGAGCGCGACTTCGCCGCGCCCGACGTGCCGGTGCGCCTCATCAAGCTCGAGCAGAACTATCGCTCGCACGGCACGATCCTCGACGCCGCGAACGCGCTGATCCGCCACAACCGGGCGCGGCTCGGCAAGAACCTGTGGACGAGCGAGGGCAAGGGCGAGCCGTTGCGCGCCTTCGTCGCGCCCTCCGACCTCGACGAGGCCGCCTTCGTCGTCGACATCGTGAGGAACCTCGGCGACGAAGGCGTGCCGCTGTCCGAGGTCGCGCTCCTGTACCGCAGCAACGCGCAGTCGCGCGTGCTGGAGCACGCGTTGTTCGGCGCGGGGCTCCCCTACCGCGTCTACGGCGGGATGCGATTCTTCGAGCGCGTCGAGGTCAAGCACGCGCTCGCCTACCTGCGCCTGATCGCGGCACCCGACGACGACGGCGCGCTGCTGCGCGTGATCAACTTCCCGGCGCGCGGCGTGGGCGCCCGCTCGCTCGAGCAGCTGCAGGACCACGCTCGCGGCGCTGGAACCACGTTGTGGCAGGCCGCATGCGGCGGAGTCGTCGGCGGCCGGGCCGGCGGCGGCGTCGCCGTGTTCGTCAAGCTGATCGAGCGGCTGCGGCACGAGACCGCCGCGCTGCCGCTCCCCGAGGCGGTCGCCCACGTCATCGAGCACACCGGTCTCGCTGAGCACTACCGCCGCGAGAAGGAGGGGCAGGACCGGCTGGAAAACCTGCAGGAGCTCGTCAACGCCGCAGAGAGCTTCGTGCGCGAGGCGTCGATCGCCACCGACGCGCCGATGATCGGCGAGCGCGTGGAGGCGGGCGCCCCGTCCCCCGAGGACGGCCCGCAGGAGGGTGCGACCGACCCGCTGACCGCGTTTCTCGCTCACGCGGCACTCGAGGCGGGCGAGACGCAGGCGGCGGAAGGCCGCCCGGCGCTGCAGCTCATGACCGTGCACGCGGCGAAGGGCCTCGAGTTCCACACCGTGTTCGTCACCGGGCTCGAGGAAGGGCTGTTCCCGCACGAGAACAGCCTGTCCGAGTTCGCGGGCGTGGAGGAGGAGCGGCGGCTCATGTACGTCGCGCTCACGCGCGCCCGGCGCCGGCTGTACCTGACGCTCGCACAGACGCGGATGCTGCACGGGCAGACCCGCTACAACATCCAGAGCCGTTTCGTCGACGAGATTCCGCGCGACCTCCTGCAGTGGCTCTCGCCGTCGCGTCGCCGCGTGGTGGACGTCGACGAGAGCGAGTGGGGCGCCACTGCCGTGCCGTCGTATCCGCAAGCCACGCCGCCGGCGCCGGCGTGGCGCGTCGGCCAGAGCGTGCGGCACGCCAAGTTCGGGCTGGGCGTCATCGTCGACGCTGAAGGACGCGGCAGCGACGCGCGGGTGCAGGTCAACTTCCGCGACGCCGGCGTGAAGTGGCTCGCGCTGGAATACGCGAAGCTCGAGGCGGCGTAGCGGACGCTCGCCGCGTCCGCGATCAGCCCCGCGGCTGCCCGCCCGTTGCCGCGAGGAAGTCGTCGACCGCCGCGTGGGCGGAGGGAAAGAAGCGCTCGTGCGCGATCTCCTGGCCCTTGAGCCAGCGCGTCAGCTGCTCGCGCAGCGGCCGGTTGGCGCGCGCGAAGCGGACGTCGATGCCGGAGCCCTGCAGCTCGTCGTGCAGCGCGACCAGCACCTCGGCCGCGGTGACGTCGACGTGCGTCACCGCCTGCATGTCGAGCACGAGGCAGCGCAACGGGGGATCGGCCCGCGCGACCAGCGCGCGCAGCCGCTCGGCCACGTGGCGCGCGTTGGCGAAGATGAGCGGCGCGTACAGCCGATACACGAGCACGCCCGGCGGCGACTCGCCCGCCTCGTCGTCGTCGAGGTCGTGGAAGTGCTTGTCGTTCGGGCGGCGGCGCAGGAATGCGTCACGTGGCCGGGCGGTCTCGATCATCACGCGGGCGATCGAAAGCGCGATGCCGAGCAGCACGCCGGGCAGCACGCCGAGCACGAGCACGCCGGCCGAGACCGCGAGCGACAGCCACAGCGAGCGCCGGTCGAGGCGCGCGAGCAGGCGTGTCGCGGCGACGTCGAGCATGCCGATGCCGGCGACGATCAGGATCGCCGCCAGTGCCACGCGCGGCAGCCGCCCGATCAGCGGTGCGAGCCAGAGCATGAAGACGAGGAGCAGTGCGATCGCCACCCACTGCGCGAGCTGCGAGCGGCCCCCCGCGGCGTCGGCGGTGATCGAGCGGGAACCGCTGGCGCCGACGCTGTAGCCGCCGAGGGCGCCGGAGGCCGCATTGGCGATGCCGAGCGCGGTCAGCTCCGCGTTCGCGTCGACCGGCTCGCGGCGCTTCGCGGCGAGCGTCTGCGCGAGGACGATACCCTCGGCGAAGATCAGGAACGCGAGTGCGATCGCCCCCGGCACGAGCGCACGGACGTCCGCGAGCGCGACGTGCGGCAGCGCCGGCTGCGGCAACCCGGACGGCAGCGGCCGCAGCATCACGAGGCCTTGCGCGGCCAATCCTAATGCGTGGGCGGCCGCGACGGCGGCGATCACGGCGACGAGTGCCGCGGGCGCTCGCGGGGCGAGCACCCGCAGCGCGAGCAGCAGCGCCACCAGGCCGAGACCCAGCGCGAGCGTCGGTGCGTGGGCGCTCGGCAGCGCGGCCGCGGCGTCGACGAGCTTGCGGAAGAAGCCATCGCCGGCGATCGGCACACCGAGCAGCGACGACAGTTGCGAGGCGACGAGGATCAGCGCGGCGCCATTTGCATAGCCCACGAGCACGGGCCGGGAGAGAAGGTCGGCGGCCGAGCCCAGGTCGAAGCGGGACGCGATCACCAGCAGCGCGCCCGACATCATCGCGAGCGCGGCGGCGAGCGCGGCGGCTCGCATCGGGTCACCGGCCGCGAGCGGTGCGATGGCGCTCGCGGCAAGCAGCGCCACCGTGGTGTCGGGCCCGACGATGCACTTGCGCGAGCTCGCGAAGACCGCGTAGCCGGCCATCGCACCCAGCGCCGAGTACAGTCCGAGCTCGGGAGCGACGCCGAGCAGCTCGGAGTAGGCGAGCACCGACGGGATCATCACGATCGCGACCGCGGCACCGGCGGAGATGTCGCGACCTGGCGCGGCGTCGCGCCCATCGGCGAGCTGCGCGAGGCCCGGGAAGAACCGCGCGATCGGACTCCGCGTCGGCCGCCCGTCGTGCATCTGCTACCGCGATGGGCCGGGCGTGGTCGGCGCGAGGGTCTCGCCGCTGTGGAACACGTCGCGGTAGCTCACGTAGTCGGACACGTGGAGCGTCGCAGCGAACATGAGACCGTAGGCGAGCAGCAGGAAGCGCACCACTGCCAGCATCGTCTCGCTCGGCAGCAGCATCAGCAGCACCTGGCCGGCAAGGAGCGGCAGCAGGACACCGAAGGTCAGCACGCCGACCGCGTAGACCAGCAGCGGCCGCCAGTTGGCGAGCGCAGCACGCAGGCTCGCACCGAGCGCCACGCCCGGGCCGACGTCCTGGAAGACGACCAGCGCCGGCGCGAACCACAGCGCGAGCGTCACCGGGAGCGCGACCAGCGCGCCGAACAGGAGTCCCGCCTGTAGCCGCGAGCTCGACAGCGACTCGAGCGACGCCGGCTCGTCGCCGGCGACGAGCCCGAGGAACATGCCGCCGTCGACGAGCGACGTGGAGAGGGCCGCGAGCGCCACGCCGGCGATGAACACGACGCCGAGGGGCAGCAGTGCGCGCACGTTGGCCTTGAAACCCTTGAAGAGATCGGCGGGACCGGGTGTGCCGCCCCGCTCCTGTGCCCACGCTGCGGCGAGCAGGCCCACGGCGAACACGGGTTTCAAGAGCGGCCACACCAGCTGCCCGACGATCGGCACGACGTTCACCAGCAACAGGATGACGTAGTAGATCGAGATGAGCACGAGCCACGGCATCCGGGCGCGCGAGAACATCGCCCACGACTCCCTGAGCCAGGCCAAGCCGCGTCGCGCCGGATGGCGCGTGAACACGATGTCGGCGGCGCGCGCAGGCGTCGTCATGCGGTAGCGGGGGCGTTGCGGCGCGCCGCCAGGCGGGTCGTCAGCACGGCAGCTCGGGCATGCGCGGCGTCGCCGCGGCGCGGTCGCGGAGCAAGCGCTCGAACCGCGCCGGGTCGTGCGCGTGGGTGAGCTCGCCGGGACGCGGCAGGTACAGGTCGTAGAGCCGCGACAGCCAGAAGCGCAGCGCGGCCGCGCGCAGCAGCCCCGGCCACTGCGCACGCTCTTCGTCGGTGAGCGCACGCACCGCGTGGTAGCCGGCGAGGAACGCGGCGGCAAGCTCCGCGTCGAGCGCACCGTCGACGTCGCACCAGTCGTTGACGGCGATCGCGACGTCGTAGGCGAGGAAGTCGGTCGCGGCGAAGCCGAAATCGATGATGCCCGCCACGCGATCGCCGGCGAAGAGCACGTTGTCCACGAACAGGTCCGCGTGGATGGCGCCCTTCGGCAACTTGAGCCGGCCCCATCCCTGCTGGAAGGCGAGCTCGGCCTCGATCGTCGCGTTCTGGTCCACGGTGAGGAACGGTCGCACCGCGCGTGCCGCCTGCCGCCACCAGGCGGGACCACGGCGGTTGGTGAGCCGCGCCCGGTAGCCCTGCGACGCGACGTGCAGCCGGCCTAGCGACGCGCCGACAGCGTGGCAGTGCCGTGCGTCCGGCGACGTGACCGGCGCACCATCGACGCGCGCGACGAGCCCTGCCGGCTTGCCGTTCAGGATCGAGAACAGCGCACCGGTGCGATCGGGTTCCGGCGCGGGAACCTCGCAGCCGTTCCTCGCGAGGTGCGCCATCAGGTTGAGGTAGAACGGCAGGTCCTCGGCGGGGAGGCGCTCGTAGAGCGTGAGCACGTACCGTCCCCTGGTGGTGGTGACGAAGTAGTTGGTGTTCTCGATGCCGGAGGCGATCGGCGCGAGCTCGGCGAGCGTGCCCACGGCGTAGCGGGCGAGCCACGCATCCAAGTCTTCAGCCGCAACCGTGGTGTAGACCGACATCGGGAAACGCCCGCCACTTTGGCAGTGCGGACGACCGGGGAGTTGTCGCTGACTT
>Ga0209450_10000984_pt1 | contig 14348 bp, 11 predicted proteins | sample FrelakmetLWP11LW_FD_187149 | JGI IMG/M metagenome (GOLD analysis project Ga0209450, IMG submission 187149) | Freshwater lake sediment microbial communities from the University of Notre Dame, USA, for methane emissions studies - LWP11 LW (SPAdes)... | ecosystem: Environmental > Aquatic >...
CGTGCAGGCAGGGGCAGGCGGCCTCGGGATTGCCCAGTTGTCCGGCCAAATCCCGCATGCGGTCCAGCTTGAACTCCACCGCCTGTCCCTTTTCCGCGTTGACGAAGGAGAGGAAGTACCCGTAGATATCCTGGACGCCGCGGAATACGGGATCGGCCATGGCGCTAGTATTCGTGTCCCCCGACTGCCGTGTCAAGCTCGGGGGGGAACCGTGATGTAGACCACCGCAAAGGTCCAGGGAATCGGCCTGCCCAGGACCGCGCGGTCAAGGCTGTCCCGCAGGACCCGGAGTTCCGGCTCTGAAAACCGGGCGGCCAGGGCGCGGCCGTAGGGGGAGCTCCCGGAGAACCAGGAATCGAGTTCCCGTTCCGAAAAAACCCGGCCATAGTCCCGCTTTTCCGTTTCCACCGCCCCCGACTCAAGGCCTGCGGCAGCCATCCATGCTTCAACGTCTTTGTCCGCCCAGGACAGCTCAGGCCGATCCGATTCCGAGTAGAAGGTCTCCTCGAATCCTGAAAACCGGGCGGCCAGGTCCGGATTGACGGTCTCCGCCAGAACCTGTATCCGGGAAAGCCGGCCGCCTCCGGAAGCCGGGCACTCCGCCAGGACCAGCCGCGCCCCGGGATAGGCCCGGGCCCAGGCGGCCAGGAGGGCGGGCTTGTCGGATGCCGGTGACAGCAGGTCCCGGCCCACAACGATGTCGAACTCCCCCAGCCCCCCGGCCTCGATCACGGCGCTGTCCGGTTCCCGGCCGGGATGGAGCACCACCGAAGGCCGGCAAATCTCTTCCAGCCCCACGGCGGAGCCCTCGATCAGGCCCCGCTCCCGCTCCGTCCGGACCAGGGCGCAGACCGCCCCTTCCGGGACCCGGCGCAGGGCTTCCCAGACCAAAAAGCCTTCCCGGGCGTCGACCACCAGGATCCGCTCGTGCCGGCGCGGGGCCGCCCGGGCGAAGATCCCGTCCCGGATCGCGGCCAGCCGCTCTGCGGCCCGGGCTTCCGAGCGGGACAACCACTCGGCCCGGCGGTCCGCCGCCTCGGAGTAGGTGAGGTTCTCGGCGGTCCTCGCGCCGGGCGCGGATCCCGCCGCGGCAGCCTCGGCCGCGGCATCCAGCACCGCCGCCACCTGGGCTTCCCGGCGCCGGAGCACATCTCCCCGAATCCGGCCTTCGTAGCCCGATTCTCCGGGCTTGTAGAAGACCCGGCCCGCCAAGGCTTCCGGCAGGTAGGCCTGGGCCACCCAGTGATCCCGGTAGGCGTGGGGGTACAGATAGCCCTCGCCATGCCCGAAGCCCGGGCCGTCCCGGCTCGCGTCTTTGAGATGATTGGGCACCTCCGCCCGCTCCTTCTCGATCTCAGAGCGAGCGTCGAAGTAGCCCAGGGCGCTGTTGGACTTGGGCGTCGTGGCCAGGTAGAGAGCCGCCTGGGCCAGGTGGAACTGCCCCTCCGGAAGGCCCACCCGGTCGAAGGCCCGGGCGCAGGCCTCGACGACCCCCAGGGCAGCCGGATCCGCCAGGCCCACATCCTCGGAGGCACAGATGAGCATCCTGCGGAGCAGGAAGGCCGGGTCTTCCCCGGCGTAGACCATCCGGGCCAGCCAGTAGAGAGCCGCGTCCGGGTCGCTCCCCCGGAGGCTCTTGATGAAGGCCGAGATGGAGTCGTAGTGGTAGTCCCCGTCCTTGTCGTAGAGGATAGCCCGCCTCTGGATACTCTCCTGAGCGGCTTCCTTGCTTACCCGGATCTCGGTTCCTTCCGGAGGCGGCCAGGACTCGACACCGGTCTCCACCGCCAGCTCCAGGGCGTTCAAGAGGCTCCGGGCGTCCCCGTCCGCCGTGTCCACAAGGTGTGCGAGGGCGCCGTCCTCGAAGGTGACAACCCAGCGGCCGTAGCCCCGCTCCGGGTCGGCCAAGGTCCGCCGGGCCGCCTCGGTCAGATCCGCATGGGTCAGGGCGCTCAGCTGGAAGACCCGGGAACGAGAAACCAGGGCCCGGTTCACCTCGAAGAAGGGGTTTTCCGTGGTGGCCCCGATCAGGATCAGGGTGCCGTTTTCCACCCAGGGCAAAAGGGCGTCCTGCTGGGCCTTGTTCCAGCGGTGGACCTCATCCACGAAGAGGATGGTGCGCCGGCCGTAGAGGTCCCGGTTCTTGGAGGCCTCCTCCACCGCCGCCCGCACGGAGGCCACCCCGTCCAGTACGGCATTCAGGGTGACAAAGCGGCTTTTCGTGGTGTTGGCGATGACCCGGGCCAGGGTGGTTTTGCCCGTGCCCGGTGGGCCGGAAAAGATGACGCTGGCCAGCTGGTCTTTCTGGATGGCCCTGCGAAGGAGGCGGCCCGGGCCTACAATGTGGTCCTGGCCCACGAACTCGTCCAGGGTCCGGGGCCGCATCCGGGCGGCCAGGGGTTCTTTGCCGCCCCCGGACCCCGCGAAAAGCGGGCTTTCGGAGCTCACCTCACTCCCGGTCCCAGCCGCTCCAGGAAACACCATCCCAGGTGTTCGACCAGAGGCCGCCCATGACCGTCCGGGCGAAGATCGTTTCCTCACCCAGTGTATCATCGTAGTAGAATCCCTCGATGGATAGGTCGTCCAGGGTGGTGACGTAGTTCGAGTTGTCCGAGACCATGTCGTAGGCGGAACTGGGGACTACACCGGAGCCGAAGTTGGCTAACGAATTTTGCGAAGCATTGTACTCGTAGTAGCCCGAGTACTTGTCGGAAGCCCAGGACTTGACCCCTACAACTGTAGCATTCCCCCCGCCGTTCTTGGGTACCACGATCACCGAGGACAGGCGGCGCTCGGAGCTGCCGAAGGTGCCGGAAGCGACATAAACTCCGCCGGTGTTGAGCTTCCAAAGTTTCCCGGTTGCGGCCGCAAGAACAGCATCATTCGACGTTATGTCGTTGTCATAAAAAAGGCTCAACACAGGATTTGTAGAACTGAATCCTGCGGTTGCTGCTTGGGCGTCGGATCCCAATCCAGCTGGAGTTGCGCCTTTGAAAATCCTATTTCCCGCTGCGATCCAGTAGTTTGATCCATCCCATGCAATGGATGAAGGTAATCCACTCGCTATCGTCGAGCCGTCGATTGGCGTTTCTGCCCATGGGCCACCATTATAAAAATAAATTGAATAATACGTTGTGTAGTCTGATGAAGAAGTGCCAGTTGATGATTGTGTAACAGCAAACAATTGCCCGTTTGCACGAAGAAGAGATTGAACGGGTTCCCCTGAAGGTATAGTTCCATAAGGTCCCCAGATAGTACCATTGAATCTCAGAATGGTATCAACCGCAGGGGCATACGATATAAATAGGTTTGTCCCATCTGATACTCCAGCCGTGATGTTCGATCCCGCGGGTGCCCCCGGCACTGTCACCATTTCCCACGCACCCCCCGCTGTCGGCCGTCGAAGCAGGGTCGCCCCGACCGCCGCGTAATAGTAAGTGCCAGCTCGAGTCACAAACGCCGCGGTGTTCGCGTTGAAGGCCGCCGTCCCCTTGTCCAGGGGTTCCTCCTCCTCCAGCAGGGCGAAGAGCCCCGCCGGGCCGGGCTCGCAGGAGACGAGGATTGCGGCAGCCAACAGGACTGCGGCGGCGATCGAAAGGATTCGTTTCATCGGAAGGCTCCTACAGGTGGTAGACCGCGGTCAGGCGGGTGTCCAGGAAGATCCCCAGGCGGTTGTCCTGGGGAATGTCGCCGTAGAACTGCCAGACCGTCCAGGCCTGGGCGTCCAGGCCGAAACTCCAGGAGGAGCTCTGACGCCAGAGGAAGGCCGCCCCGCCCTTGATTATGGGATTGAAGTTCGTGTAGCCCTGGTAACGGACGATCGCCAGGCCCGCGGACACGGTGGGCACGATCTCGAAGGGCATTTTCACGAAGTACCAGGAGACCTTGGCCGTAAAGGGCACCATGAAGAAGGATGACTCCGCGGTGGTGCCGCAGGTGGCTCCCTCGATCTCCCCGCCCACGGAAAAGCCCGGGGACAGGACATAGCTGTAGGAGATGCCGAAGCCGGCGCCGATCTTGAGGTTCGTGTCCGCGGTCCCGCCGGCGTACAGGTTCAGGAAGGTGATCGGGAAGAAGGCCCCCAGGTTGAACGAGAGGGTCTGCTCGCCCCGTACATAGGGATTGGCGTTGAAGTCGGAACCCGGAAGTTCCGCCGCGGGAGGCTCTCCCTGGGCGTATGCCCCCAGGGCCAGGCAGGAAAGCAGTATCACCGAGAGGACCGTTCGAGGGCTTCGCATTTTTCCTCCGATTGCGGGATAGTATCACAAGAGCCGTTCCGTGAAAAGCCGACGGATATGCCCTCAGGTCCGTGTCTCCCGCCGGAAAGGATATCGCACCGCTGCCGTCGGTTCCCAGGCCAGGGCGGTATTCCAGGGTCGGCCCCAAGAAAGGTGGAGCATGACTGCCTGGAAGGTTCGGAAGGCTATCCGGGGGGGCGGAGGCAGGGCGGCCAGGGTTGAAGGGGCGAGCTCCCCGTCCGGGATCCGGGCCAGGGGAAATCCCTCTCCGGCGGGCAGGGGAAGTCCGTCGGGCCGCCCAGCCTGGTGGGCTGCCTCGGAGGGCGCAAGGAAGAGAAAGCCGCTCTCGGTCCGGTACCGGTCGTAGACCCGGGGGGCCTTTTCCGCCAAGCCCCGCAACGCGTCCAACCCGGGATCCGACTCGAACCAGGCCAGGGGCGCAGCGCAGGGTAGGGGAGGGGGAGCGGGGTTTCCCGGGAGACGGGCAATTTCACACCGGAGCTCCCGGATTCTTACGGCCAGGTTGCCCGGCGGGAAGAGAGCGGCCAGGTACCCGGATCCCGGCGATATTTCCAAAGGCATGGATCCATGATAGTATCGAACCCAGCATGCGGTAAAGGAAGGGATGATGCGCCGGAAAGTGGAGCGCCTGGCGGGCACGTTGACGGCCGCCTTCAAGCAATGGGAAGGTGTCGAGGCGGTGGTCCTGGGGGAAGCGTCGGAGCAGGAGATCCTGGATCCGTACTTCGCCCTGGTCGTGGACGTGTATTTCAAGGGACGGATACCGGAGGCCCAGGATCGCTGTGCCGACTTCGGGGATCCGGGAGCCTTCGAGTCCGCGGAAGTCCAGAAAAAAGACAGGTTCTTCCTGGAAGAGCTCCCGATCCGGGTGGAGTACAAGAGCCTCGATTTCCTTGAAGATATTCTCCGGAGGAAATTCGATCTCCTGTGGGTCTTCAAGGGTTCCGGGACCTACATGTTTTACCGGCTGGAGCACGGCACGGTGCTTTACGACAAGTCCGGCTGGATCGCGGACGTCCGCAGGCGCATCCAGGAGTTTCCGGAATCCTTCTGGCAGGGTTTACGCGCCATCTTCCAATCCAAGATGGAGCACTACCTGTCCGACCTGGGGGCGGCGGCCCTGCGGGAAGACGGATTCTTTTACACGATTTCCCTGGGCGGGTTCATGAAATATGCCGCGGCCGCGCTGTTCATGATCAACCGCCGTTTCGAGCCCTCCCACCGGAGCATCGCGGAACAGCTGCGGGAGCTCTCCGTTCTTCCCGAAGATTTCTGGGGCAGGTGGGATACCCTGCTTCGGGTCGACGGGGAGATGTCCCCTTCCCGCAAATTCCAGATAGCCCAGCTCCTAACCCTGAGCATATTCTCCCTGGGCCGATGAGCCGTCCATCCCTCCGCGCGATCTGCGCCGTCCTGCTCGGGGCGGCCTTTTCCGCATGTTCCCCGATCCAGCCGGCCCCCTTCACCCTTCGTGCGGAGGACGGCTCCATTTACGCCCTGAAACCGGACGCCCGGCCCGCGGAGGGCTTCGAGTCCTTCGTCGGCGGGGGAGGTCGGGCTCGGGTCCTCTTCACCCTGGAGGACGGGGTCGTCGTACGGGGGGAGCGACCCGCCCTGGAAGTCCAGTATGAACTTTCGGGAGCCGCGCGGCTGGAACTGTACACCGACAGCTCCAAGGAACAAGCCCTGGAGTCGGTGGAACTGGCCCGCGGACCCGGCCGGCTGCGATGGATCTTGCCGCTTCCCCGGGGTTCCCGGCTCACGGCCTTCCGGTTCACGGCCCTTCCGGCCGGGCAGGAAGCCAAGCCCGCCGACTCGGTGCTGAAGATCCTGTCCCTGGAACTCCGTCCGGCGGAGTTCGGCTTCGCCACAATATCGGAAGGGGCCCGGTTTTCCCGGGGGACCTCCCTGGTCCGGAATCCCGGCACCTCGGGGGAGACCTTCCGGGTGGAGCACCCCTTCGGCCCCGCGGACAGTCCGGTCATACGGGTCGAATCGGACGGGACCCGCCTTCGGGCGCGCGCCGGTTCCGGCCCTTCGGCCTTCACGGAGCGTTCCCCGGAGGGGACCTTCCTGCTGCCCCTGGCGGCCCTGGGCGGATACGGACCCGTTTCCGTCGAGGCGGGCGCCGCGGACGCGATCCGGTCCGTCGCCGTCCTGCCCGGGTCGGAGCTGACCGGACCCCTGCCGCTGGACCTGGCGGTCATCCTGGCCCTGCCTCCCCCGGAGGCTTCCTCCCGGCCCTACGACCTCTACCGATGGAGCGCTTTTCCGGAGTGCCTGGTGTTCGACTTCCTGGACTATGCGACCCAGGACGCCTACCTGAAGCGCCTGGCCTTCTTCGTGGAGAAGGAGGGTTTCCGGGGGCGCCTGGCGGAAGACCGGGAGCTCGCGGGGCTCCACGGGTGGAACGCCCACGACTATCGGGCCGAAGACCTCGCCGCTTTTTTCGACAAGGCCGAGCGGGCTTCCTTTCCCCTGTCGGCCCCGGAACTCGAGCTCCGGGAAATCCTGGAACGGGAAGGAATCCTCCTCCGGGAGGGCGGCCGCATCCGGCCGGGCCGGGGGGTTTTCATCTCGATCTCCCGGGAATCGACCTCCTACCTCCGGGCCCTGTTCCTGAACCACGAAGCCTCCCATGCCCTCTTCTTCCTGGACGGGCGGTACCGGGATCTGGCCCGTTCCCTGTGGAAAGCCCAGGGGGCGGAAACCCGGAGGTTCTGGAACCTCTTCCTTTCCAACCGGGACTATGACCCCACGGACGCCTACCTCGCCTACAACGAACTCCAGGCTTACCTGGTCCAGCAGGCACCGTCCCGGCTGGAGTCCTGGCTCAGGGACGTAGCCTTCGCGAGGCTGGCAAAATCCTATCCGGCCCGGGCGGCGGGTATTCTTTCCGACCTGGAGGCGGCCCTTCCGGAGTTCAAGGCCGCCGCGGAGACCCTGGATTCCTACCTGCGCAAGACCTACGGCTTCCGGGGAGGGTCCTTCGAGGGCGTACGGTTCGAGTGAGGATCAGAGGCCGGCATCCAACTCCGAGGACACGATCTCCAGGGCCCATATGCGGGTCCGCTCCATGAGTTCCGCCGGCGTGATCCGCGTCTCCCCCATTCCCCGCCGCAGGGCCGCGGCCGCAGGAAGAAGGGTCGTCCACAGGTCCTGTTCCTCCGGAGAGAGGTTCCGGAGCGTCAGCGCAGATGGCGGAGTCAGCTCCGAAAGCTTTGAAAGGCCGTCCCGATAGCCCTCAAGAAATTCCCGGGCCGTACAGGTCGATCGCCCCGGCGCGAAGAAGGTCAGTCTGGAGAAACGGCTGGGTGAGCCTTGAGCCGGTCGCGGAACTCGTATGGTAACCCCCGCTCCGCGCACGGGCACGAGTTCCGCCTCCAGGGTCGACGCGAAGCTCTCCAGCCTCTGACGGTAGGCCTGCAGGGGTTTGGTGACATAGCGAAACCTCCCGTCCGGGTCGGTTTCGCGATCCACCTGAAGGTTGCGGTACAGGAACGAAGCGAACAGGCCCTCCTGGGGCGACATTCTTCCGGAACGGATCTGGAAGTAGCGGTAGATATAGGTTCCCCGGGCATAGCTGGCGCCTGCGGGATAGGAGAAATCCGCGCCGTACAGGAATATCCGCCGGGCGCCCAGGGCATCCGCAAGGGAGACGGCGGCGTGGGTCACGTTGCCCCCGGAGGTGTCGAGGGACGGGAAGGGACGGAAGTGGGCGGACACAAAGCGGCAGAACGGGTGGCCGGAGGAAAAGAAGTGGACCCTCCGTGCCCTGCGGGCTACGGCCGGCGGGGATGCCAGGTCCAGGACCAGGGGAACCTCACCGGGCACCGGGTTCAGGAAGTGGTAGTAGGAGATGTGCTGGCAGTCTATGGACACCACCGCGTCCGGTATGATCCGGCGGGCCAGGAGGGCTCCCAGACTGGTGTCCGTGGCGATAAGGTACTTTCCTGCCCGGGCTTTTTCCAGGTCCGGCGCCTGCTCATCCAGGGACGGCCCGGCGGCGGTGACGATCGCTTCCCGGACGGGAGTCAGGGGACGTACGGTTTTTTCCGCGGCGTATAGATTTCGGATGGTATTGGAGAACCATCGGCGGCCGAAAAAAGCCTGGACACTGTAGTCGTCGGAAACCCGGGAGATAACACGCCGTACCGCCTCCACCGCCTCGGAAAATCTCGCCGGATCGGCATCTACCCGGGATCTCAGGGGTACCGCGGAGAGGTCTCCGTTCAGGATCGGAATGTAGGCCTCGAAGATGGCCCGCTCCAGGGTGGGTTCGTCGGGATCCACGAGCAGCCGGACCCTGCGGTCCGAAAGCAGGGGCGCCAGGTCGAACTGTTCCAGGATAGCCCGGAGGATGTCCAGGGAGTATTCCACCACCAGGACGCCTCCCGTTGTGGGCCGGTCCAGGAAGGGCCGGATGCCGTATCCCGCTCCCAGGCCCAAAAACACGATGAAGCCGCCCCCTGGATACGCCCCGGCCAGCCGCTCCGCCTCCCGTTCGGGATCCATCCGCGAATGGAGGGCGATAGTTCCGGCTTCCCGGCGCAGCACGGGAATCGGGACCCCGGTTCGGGCAGTTTCGAGGGTGAGATCGGGATCCGGCCGGGCTTTCGAGATCCGGTCCGCGAGCCCGGGGTCCGAAGCGGAGACGGCCAGGAGGTTTCGCTGCAGGATGCCGTTCATACGGCCAGCTTTCCGAGTTCTAGAACCGAGCGACGGACGGCCGCCCGGGCTCGGCGGGCTTGGTCTTCTTCCCGAACCCCGCGCGCCGCCTCCGCCAGGAAGGCGGCCGCCTCGGATCCTCCAAGAGCGTACAGCAGGCGGCGGGATCGGGAGGAAAGAGGAGTGCCCGCGGACCCGGAGACGGCCGTTTCCGCCTCGGCTTCCCAGGATTTCAGGATCGCCAAGGCCAACGCGGCGCGGCGAGTGCGTCCGGGCGCTTCCATTCCTTCGGCCCGGGTTTCTGGCTGCTGGAGATCCCCCGCCAACAGGGTCTCCAGATCCTCCGGGACCAGCGGAACCGTCCCTTCCACGGGGATCGGCGAGGGCAGAAACCTGCGGATCGCCCCTTCCGGATCCGTGCACAGTCCCGCGGCGTACAGGTCGAAAGAGCGACCCCTTCTCCAGCCCTCGAATCGGACTGGAAACGCGGCGGTTTCCCGCTCCCAGACAAGGGATAGCCCGGGCCGGAGCCTTCCCTCGGGGCGCAGGACCTGGGAATCGAATCCATAGGGTCGGCAATGGGAACGGAGATCCCGGGAACCCAGGTCCAGTCCCGCCGCGATCACCGCTCCCCTCGTGGAAGCCCGGGCCAAAGCCAAGGTATCGCCGGCCGCCGTGCCCCGGGCGGGCACGGTGAGGATCGGCAGGCCGGCGGCGGCGGCCAGGTCGGACTCCGGCGTCTCCGGGGGTGAAAGCAGTACCCGGGGAAAAAGCGCCCGGGCACGGGGCGGAATCCTCGAGGTGAGGTGCGCCGCAAGGGGGGGCGGGTTTTCCGGGGACTCACGCAGCAGCGCGTCGAAATGGCGATCTGCCCAGAACCCGGGATCGGTGCACGCGATCAGCTCCGGGCGCCATCCGGCCCGGAGGCAGGCCCCCGAGGCGGAAGAAAGCGCCCAGAGCCGGATGCGGTTTCGGAAAGGCCGCAGGGCGGCAAGCGCTTGATCCAGGCTGGGCCCGGCGGCAGCGACTACGATGGGCGGCGAACCCCGCGGCGGGTCCAGGTATCGGTCCGTATCCAGGAAGTTTGTCAGGGCGTTCTTCATCCATCGGCGGGACCAGTACCGCGTGGTCGCGGCATCCGAAGTCAGTTCCTCCAGGGTACGCCGAACGACCCGGAACACCAGGGCCGCCGAATCCGGAAAGGCCCGTTCGGAGGGCTTCCAGGAAAGGACCGCGATACCCCCGTCCAGACGGTCGGGTACGGCGGCGTACAGGAGGGCGGAAAGATCCGTCCCCTCGTCCGGGTACCACCGCAGGTCGGCGCCCGGACGTTCCCGGCCGCGGCAGGAAGGATCGAATTGAAGAGAGAGGATCAGGGAGCCCGGAAGCCGATCCCGGGCGAGCTGGGAAAGCCAGTCCTCGCCGCCTCCAAGTACCAGGAGGCAGGAGGGACGACGGCCTGAAAGGCTTCGGTCCAGGAAACGAAGGGCCTCCCCCGAGGGATCAACCCGCGAATGGAGGAGGCGCTCGGCGCTTATCCCGCCCATGGGACCGGAATACTCAAGGCCGTCTTGGAGCCGAGCCGGCAGCGCAGTCGGCCAGGAACTCTTTCATCTCACCGGCCCTGGGGGACTCGAAGATTCGGGAATTATGAATCGCCACCGAAGCCTCTACCTCGGCGCTTACGAACCTGCGGAGGTATTTTCCCACCTGGGCCTGGAGAAGATCCGTGTCCGCGGGTCGTGAACCGCAGGATAAGGCGAGCAATTGACCAGAGTCGCAGAGGAAAATCCCTCCCGATGCCTCGAAGAAGGCGGCCAGGCAGCGGACCACATCCTCCCGGAGACATTCGGGATCCATCGACGGAAAGGCCGAAAGTGCCCGGTCCAGGAAGGGTTCTGGACCGAGGAGGCAGAGGGTGGCGAAGTTGGCCTGGGAATCCAAAAAACGGGTTGCCGCGGCTTCCGCAAGCTCGGAAGACCTGCGTTCCTTCGGAATGGAGCGGGAAAAGCAGGAGGGGCGGGACGCGTCCATGCGGACCGCCAGGGATGCTCCCAGGAGGGAGAGCATCCGGTCGGCGCCGGATATGCCCAGGATCTCCAGCCGGTACCGGAGGCCGAGGGGACAGCCGCTTCGGACGGAATCATCCCCGTCCGCCGAGGTCGAGGAGAACAGCCTGGGTTCCGTGCCCGGAGGGTCCTGAAGGGTCACCCGAAGATCGGAAAAACCCAGCCTGTCACGGAGTATGGTCATTACACGCGCTGGAAGGAAGTAATCCCCGGGCGCCGCCAGGCTCTCCGCCAGGACGGCTCCCAGGATCTCGTCGGATTCAGGAGTATCTAGTTTTTTTTTTCCCTCGGGATCCTGACGCGACCTGGAAGCTTTCTTCAGGAGCCCTCCCCCCCGGGACGGGGCGGGCTCGGCGCGATCGCGCGATGCCTTGTCCAGTAGACCCATACCTTATACCAACCCCAGATCTTCGAATAGCTTTTTGTATGTCTCGAAATGTTCCGAATTGGCGAACTCTTCGATCTTTTCCTCGGGAAGGGACTCGAGAAGTTTGTCCAGATACGTGAGAACGCTGCGGACTTCGTCCTTGATTCGACTCGGGATCGGTTCCGGTTTTGACGATTCGCCCGGCTCCAAATCCTCGACGAGCAGGGACTCCGAGTCGGAGGAGATTCCTTGCTTCCCGGGGCTTTCTTCCTGATGGAGAGCGATTTCCCCGAACCCGTCGATATCCGCTTCAGACGGCAACTCCTCTACGAATTCCTGGACGGTGTCGTCGGATTCGGAAGGCGTCTCCTCGATCTCGGGGATGGGGATTTCGATATCCTTAGGGGTTTCAAGGACGAGGGTAGCGGGTTCGCTGTCCAGTTCCAGGGTGAGCTCTTCAAGCTCCTCCGTATCCTCTTCCAGGTCTGCGGGCTCTTCCAGGCCGTCCGCGGATTCGAACTCCGCCAGGGGAAGTTCTTCGGCGTCCTCGAATCGCTCTTCCACCAGGTCGTCGATATCGAGTTCCTCCGGCGAGGGCTCCAGGAGGGGCGCTTCCGGCAGCTCTTCTTCTCCGAGCAGTTGCAGCTCCTCAGCCTCTTCCAGGTAGGAAGTGTCGTCGGGGGGCGGGGTCAGAGGCGCAACCCCTTCTTCCGCCAAAAACGCGATGCTGTCGTCGACCGAAGCGATCGAACCGGCGGAATCCTGCTCGTCCTTCAAGGGAAGGCGGAATTCCTCGATACCGGCTTCTTCGGCCGGCCGGCCGCCGGAGGTGTCCGCGGTATACTCCCCCGTCTCGGGAAGGAGGTCCCCGAGGCCTTCCAACATCTCGGATCCCTCATGAGCGGCGGCGATATCCGCGTTTTCCTCGGAAAACTCCGCGGTATTGAGGATGTTGTCGAGTTCGTCTCCGGTAAGGGCGATCGTCTCGTCTTCTTCCTCGTCGAAAAAGCCACCCGCCTTTCCGCCCTCGGCATTTCGGACCTTCCCGGCATCTCCGGAAGGCGACAAGCCCGCCGATTTCATGGCGGCGATCTGGGATTTCAGGGATACCAGCTCCTGCTTGATGGAGGACAGCTCGCCGGCGATCTTGGCCAGTATCTCCGAAGAGGCGTCCGAGGCCGAGGGGACGGCGCCGAGGCGTCCGGAGCTTCCGGCCAGGTCACGCTCCAATTCGGCGAGATCGTCGATGGGATCTCCCCGAGGGAATTCCGGTACGTCCTCCAGGCTGAACTCGTCCTCCCCGGACGCGGCAGCCGCGGATGCCGAGGGGGTCGGTCGAGGTGGCGCCGGCATCTCGAAAGAATCCGCCTCCGTCGAGGCTTGGGATTCCGGATTGTTCAGAAAATCATCGAAATCCGTAACCGTCTCGAAGCCGTTATCGCCGGGAGGTCGTGCACGGTCCACCTTGCCTCCCTGGGCGGCAGGTCGCGGCGGCAGGGTGTCGTCGAATTTCAGGTCTATGTCGAGGGATTCGAAATCGGTTTCCGTACCGGCTTCCAGTACCGGTTCCGCTTCCTCCAGCCCGAAGTCGGATACATCCTGGAATTTCGTCGGCCCCCGGGATGATTTGGAGGGAGGGACGGCGGCTTCGGGGGAGAATTCCTCGATCGGTACTCCCAGATCCTCCAGGGATTCAAATTCCGCCATGTCGGGAATGCGGGGGAGATCCTCCTGCCCGCCCGGGGAGGATTCCTCAAGATCGGGGATGGTGAGCTCCTCTTCATGGAGGGAAGGGATTTCAGAGGTCGACAGGAAGACCTCTTCTTCGTCCGTCAGGAAGGATTCGTCGATGACCGGAGCAGCATCCAAAGCCTCGGATAGGAGGGAAGGCTCCTCGGAATCAGGTTCTTCGAGGACATCCTGAGGTTCCGCTTTCACCCACACTCCGTACTGCTCGAGGTCCCGATCCTTGGCGTCGGGGTCGATTCCCTTCAGGTTCCGTCCTTCGTGCCGCTCAAAGGTCGCCATGGTCGCTCCGTTTTACAAGGGTCGTTCTGCTAGTGTATCGGCAAAGATCGTCTCAGAGTAAACGACCGTTTTCAAGTCTAATCGGGGCATATCTCGTTGTCAATGTAGGGCGATCCGCGGCCGGCGAGGTTTCCCGGACTGGAACCGCAAACGTATAAAGATGGAAGCCCTTCCATCCGTAAATGAATCGATGGGTACTCGAATCGCCGCGGGCGGCTATATAGGGCTCGCCGTCTATTGTCTGCTTTCCCTCCTCCTCGGTCCCATGGGAACGGCTGCTTATTCCGACCTGGACGCCCGCGTACGCAGCATGCGTGAAAACCTCACTTCTCTGGAAGCCCTGAATGCCGAAGCTCGGGCGCGCAAGGATTCCGCCCTCTCCGATCCGGAAGCCCTGGCGCTGGAGGCCCGCAGCCTGGGATTCGTCGGACCGGACCAGGTTGTCATTCGTCTCGGGTTTCCGGAGGGCACCGCGTCGCCTCGCGACCTGGGTACCCTGGTTCCCTATGTCCCTCCCCGGGGCTTGGAGGATTCCCAGCTGAAAGCGGTCTCCCTGGCCTCGGCTCTATGCGCCGTCTTTGTCGGCTTTCTCGCGGGCCCCGGGCGGCGGAAACCGCGCGGAAACCGCTGATCAGACCGAGCCGGCGCTACGGAAGCCGGGAACGCCCAAATAAGCGACGGAAAAAAGATTTCAGGGCTTCCCATATCCTGCGGACGATATTCGGGCGCCGGAGTCGTTCCAGCCGGGCGTACCCCTCCTCGAGTTCCAGGTAGGAGAGGGCGGATCGTTGGACGTTTTCCTCCAACTCCAGTTCCAGCCTGTCGGCCCTGCCGTCCACGTCCACGATCAAGGCGTTGATGGTCTTCCATCCCAAGCGCTTGGCGGCGGCCAGCCGCCGGCCCCCGGCGATCAATTCGTTGCGGCGTCCGAGCACGATCGGATGCAGAAAGATCGGA
>Ga0209450_10000985_pt1 | contig 14342 bp, 2 predicted proteins | sample FrelakmetLWP11LW_FD_187149 | JGI IMG/M metagenome (GOLD analysis project Ga0209450, IMG submission 187149) | Freshwater lake sediment microbial communities from the University of Notre Dame, USA, for methane emissions studies - LWP11 LW (SPAdes)... | ecosystem: Environmental > Aquatic >...
TGTATTGGGTATTTGATCATAATAGATATCTTCATTGAAAATAGGAAAGAAAAAGAGTTTTTAAGAAGGGTTGAATCTAGACTTTAAATTTAAAATGTGAAAAGTAAAATGTAAAATGTAAAATGTAAAATGTAAAATGTAAAATATAAAATCCCTCTTATTCATTAGAGGGTTTTAGGGAAGAGTGATAAAACTGTAATGTTAGTAGCAGCACTCGTTATTCATGGTTTTTGGCCAAAATCCTGATGTGTCCACATGCTTGGACATTCTTTTCTAGAATTTTCTTTGGCTTTGAGTTCAGCTTGTTCTTTTTGATTGCGACTTGTTCTTGGTTCAACTTTAGGTGAGTGTGTGTATTCAGTAGAAATACCAGCAAAACCTTTAGTGATTGACAAGAGATTTTTATATGTTTCTTTATTCTGCTGTATTTTCTGTTCTTTCTCTGCTTTGATTTTGTCTTTGTCCTCCTGACTCAGATTATTGTAATGAATAGCTGAAGCTTGTAGAGCTAACTTTTTGTCATGTTTATCTTGTAAAGTGTTGGTTTTCTGCTGTTGAATTTTTCTTTGAGTGTCTGAGTTGGCCTGAAAAAATTGATTTTTCACAATATTTGGTTTTAACTTCCAGGTAGATACAGGCGTGGTTGAAGGAGAGGAGGACGGAGAACTTTCAGCTGATTGAAAAGATGAATCTGCTGAGATGAGTGATGAGTCAGAATCTTGAGTTGTTTCTTGGAATTTCAAATTTGCCAATGATTGTAGTATTGGAGTTCTGGAAACTTCTGTACTTTCAGGAGTATACAGATCCTTAAAATCTGTTGGCAAAGGATGTGTTTTGGGTCGATGAGATATTAAAGTCAATTCAGCTTCGTTCTCTGACTCTTCAGAATTAGAGATAGAATCGTCAGTAGAAACTGTAGAGAGTTGATTGAGGCTTGCTTCAAGATCTGATTCCGCTTGATCATAAGTTTCGTCTGAGTCTGCCTCTGATTCAGAAGTGTCGTCTTCTAAATCTGGCATCTCTTCAAAAAGATCCACATCAGGTGATCTGTCAGAAGGTTCTGAAGGGTCTGAAGGTTCTGTGGCTTGAGACATATATCCGTGATCTGTGATTGATCTGGTTCGATTTAAAAGAGGTCCTTGATTTGAAAGTCCAAAATGAATCTTGTGAGTAAGAGCATCTTTAACGTCCCAGTGTTCGTCTGGATGTCCAGTGAGAATTAAATTTTGGTTTCTTTTTGAGATGGAGGTAAGGAAGTTTTGTTCATTTTGAGTGATTGAATTGAACTTAAATTGTTTAATGAGAATTTGGCGCAAGGTTGACTTTGTTTCATCAAACGTTGAGTGTTGAATTGAAATTTCATTAACTACATTTAGTTTTTCATGTTGGAAATCTGGAAGTAATTTAGCTGCAGAACGAGTGATCCTTGGATTGGAATTGTTTTGAATCTTTTGTTTGCGTGCTCGTTTCTTTGGAATATGAAATTCATCATCCTTTTCTTTTTCAGATAAAACTGGTTTTGGTGGGAGAATTTCCTTTGGGTCTGTTTCGATCGAATCCTCAGGAATGTTATTGTAAATTTCTTCTTCAGAATCAGGTTGATGAATTTTTTGAACAAACGGTTTGATTCTGTCAACATTTACAATATGTTTTCTTTTTGTGTCTTGAAATTGAACTTCCACAACCTTTTCCGAGATGATTTTCGTGATGGGCATTGGGCCGATCCATTTAGGACAGAACTTTTTATTTTTGCTGGTAAAGACTGGGTTGTTAAGAAGAATAAGTTGGTCCTTTTTGAACAAATTTGGTTTGGGCAGAGCTTTCTTGTTGAAATTTTCTTCAGATTTAAGTCCTGATTTAACAATGTTTTCAGCGGCAATTTGTCTAGCTCGTTGGAGAGTTTGGAGATGTTGGGACACAGGGCCTTCTCCGTAATGAACGATTTTGAGGTCTGAAGCTGGGAATGATGGGAGCCTTGGGTCCATGCCAAATGTTAACTGAAACGGGCTAGCTTTAATTGTAGCATGAAAGCTAGTGTTGTAGGAAAACATCAGTGGAGCCAGGTAAAGTTCCCAATCCAGAGTTGAAGGATCAACAACTGAAGTGAGGTATTTTTGAACCGTTTTGTTGAAAACTTCCACCTGAGCGTTACATTGCGGATGATAGGCTGAATTTTTTGTGTGTTTGATTTCCAGTTTTTCACAGAGTTCTTTTGACAATTTGTTGACAAATTCTTTTCCTCCGTCAGTGTGAATTTGAGATGGAACTCCGTATCTGCAAATCCATTTGTCAAAAAATTGAGCTGCAACAGTTGGTGCTTCTTTGTTTTGAATTGCCACAACCTCTGCATATTTGGTAAAAGCGTCAGTCATACAAAGAATGTAGTTGTTTTTGTTGGAAGATGATTTAACGGCTCCAAACAAATCCAAATGAACTCTTTGATTTGGAGCTGAACAGGTAGGCAGAGATTGTAGAGGTGATGGCTTTTTCTTCATTTTATCCTTCATTTGACATTGCAAACAGGATTTGATGTGGTTTGAAATGTCAAAATCCATGTTTGGCCAGAAATAGGAAGTTAATAAACGTTCCTTTGTTTTTTGAATTCCGTTGTGGCCAGTTAAAAGTTTGCCATGAGCTTCACAAATAAGTTGTCGTCTTAGTTTGGTTGGAACAAACAACACCGTTCTTGGCTGTGCATCCCAAGAGTCTTGAGCTGATATCTTCTTCCACAAGACAGATTGGTCGATGAAACAGGTATCCGCCAGATCTTTAATTCGTTGGGTTGGGTTGATCAAGACTTTGTAGATTTGTTCAATAATCATTTTGGATTGAGAACATTGTCTTTGCAAAGTTGGCAAATCTTCATTGAAAGGATTGATTGCATTGATTTCATCGACTGTTGCTCTTGACAGAAAATCTGCTGGCATTTCAATTCCTTTTTTGTATTGAATTTCGAAATCAAAGTCCATCATTGCTGTTTGAAGTCTGTTGAGCGTCTTGGTGTGGATGTGACTCAGAGCTTCAAGTGGTTTGTGATCAGTGTAAAGAATGAATCGTTTTCCTCGAAGATGTTCTTGGAAATAATCCATTCCCCACACAGCGGCTTGCATCTCCAGAAGATAGGGTGAGTAATTTTTCTCGTGAGTGACAAGTTGTCTTGATGCATATGAAATAGCATGAAAAACTCCTTTATCATCAATTTGAGTTAAAATTGCTCCAAGTCCTCCAGGTTTGTCAGCCGTGCCGGTTGCAGCATCCACAAGAAGTCCATAGGTTCGATCAGAAGTTGGGTAAGCCATCACAGGTTCAGAGCAGAGAGATTTTTTCAAGGTATCAAAAGCTTCATTTTCTTCTTTGGAATAGGTACCATCAAAATTTTTGTCCTTTCTTGTAAGTCCGTAGAGAGGTGATGCAACCATTGAAAAGTTTTTGATATGAGTCCGGAAGAAATTGCAAAGTCCCAAGAAAGCTTTAATTTCAGTGACCGTTTTTGGGCGAGGAGCTTTCTGAATTGCTTTGAGTTTGTCTTTTCCAGGAAGAATTCCGTTTGGGGTTAGTCTGAATCCCAAGTAAGAGACTTCTTGAGATCCAAAAAAACATTTCTTCAAACTGATTTTCATTGAAGATTTTCTCAGAGCTTTGAAAGATTCTTCCAATGCCTCTAAATGCTCTTTGTGTGTCTTTGAATGAATGAGCAGATCATCAATGTAAACAATGACATTTTTGATATTTCTGAAAATCATTTCCATCAATCTTTGAAACGATGCCGGACATCCAAGTAGTCCCATAGGAGAAGTAACCCATTCAAATTGACCAAGTCCTGGGATTGTGAATGCAGTAGGTGCTCGTGAATGTTCTTCCAAAGGCATTTGCCAAAATCCAGATGTCAGGTCCAAAGTAGTAAAAATCGTTGATTTCGCTCTTCCAATGTCTCCAATGCATTCGTTGATCTCTTTCATTGAATATTTGTCCATGTAAGAATGTTTGTTTAGTTCTCTGAAATCTTGAACGATTCTGAGACTCCCATCCTTTTTAGGAACACAAAACACTGGGCTGTTGTAGAGCGACTGAGATCTTTGGATTACTCCAAGTTTTAACCATTCTGTGATGTTTTCTTCAAGAAATGGTTTGTGCGCATCTGGAATTTTGAATTGCTTTCTGTAAACAGGTTCTTTGTCTTTGAGATGAATTTTGTGAAAGAAATGAGTAGCTCTGCCAAGATCATATTTTGTGTCACTGAAAAGGTCACTGTATTTGGTCAGTAGAGCTAAATATTCTTCCCGGTATTCAGCTGGAACATTGATGTTGGCTTCATTTTTGATTCTGTTTTTCTTTTGTTCCCATGTAAGTTTGTCTGGAACTGTTGAGGTTTCTGAGGCCGTTAAAATTTTGTCCAAAAATTCATCGTTCAAAGCTGCAATTTCCTGGCCGATAGAACAATTTTCCATGAAACCTAATTTTTCATTTCTGGCAATAGAAATGTCAAACGGTGCACAATTTTGAATTCTGACAAACGTATTTCCGGCCGAGTTGAATTTGACTAATCCTGGCTGGTTGGTCAAGTACGGATTTTGAGAGTGAATGAACGCAATGGCTTCTGTCTCAGTGGTACATGCCTGCCCTTGATCATTGACAGTGTTAACTTTGACAACTTTTGTTTGCAGAGCTGGGATTGTAATGTGTTCATTTGCCGAAAAGACTGCGTTGGTCCATGATTCATGTTGGTCAGCCCAGTTGAAGGATCTTGTATAAGCATTGTAGGAGATGTGATGACGGTGCATAAAGTCGGCTCCAAGAATAGAGTCGGTTAAGTTTGTTAAGACAACCACTTCATGTTGCACTCTTCTTCCGTTAATGTTCATGTCAAGCAAATAAATGCCTTTCATTCCAAGATCGTTTCCTCCTGCATCTTGAAGTTCAAGATCACTATTTTTCTTGGGCAATGGTTCAGGTCTGTTGCCAGTAGAAAACATTTTTCTGAAAGTTGATTCTGGCATACAGGTTCTAGAAGCTCCAGTGTCAAAAAGCCACGATGATTTGTTAGCACCAAATAAAATGTCAATTCTTGGTCTCGAACGTTCTTTATTCAGATCATTTAAGTTTTGAGGTACAGAAATGTTACAAATCATTGTGATTAATGTGAAGATGTTATTCACCACTTTTTTGACTGGGTTAATAGCATGGAGCGCGCTATAACCCTTTACTGAAAATCCTGATCATTGCAGTATCCTTGAATTTTTGCATCTTTGCAGGCTGAAATTTCTTCTGAGGTTATTCCACGTTCTGGAATGACGTCAGCACCGTTGATCAAAAACACTTTATTGTTTTTGGTGACAAGAGGTTTTCGGTCTGCAATTCTTTTGAAACATCTGGTTTGAAGGTGACCATTGTTTTTGCAGTACCAACAGGTGGCATTCTTGTAGCTGTTCGAACCTTTATTGTTTCCATTTTGGTTTCGATTTCCATTGTTATTGGAAGGTTGGTTTGAACCTCGAGATTGATTTTGCGACCTGTTTTGATTGTTTGAACTTCTCCAATTATTGTTTGAAGATCCACCGTCAGAGCGGTTTTGATTGGAGCGTTCAGATTGCATTGCGGCGGCAACGGCGGCGGCAACAGTGGTTTTGAGATCCATAGGCTCAACTGCCGGAGTTTCTGGGATCTCGGAAACACTTTGTTTAGGTTTCTTGATAGCTTCTAATTCAGCGGCATAATCCAAAGTTTCTTCAAAATTTAAATTGGGTCTGGAGAGAACGTCATTCTTGAGTTCTGGCAGCAGTCCGATGACGAAAAAACTTTTGATGAGCATTAGCTTGAATTTATAAGAGTTTTCCAGAGCGTGTTCTGTGGCCATAGCTTTAGTTCTTTCTCTGTTTCTGAGAGCTAAGTTTGGATCGACCGTGTGTAGAGCGGCTTGACAATCCTCAAAAGGCTCCTTATCCTCTGGAGGTGAAAGTTCAAATGATTTGTACATCTCTCCAATGGCGGCGGTGACTCGGGCACTGAATTTGAGAACGGATTCATTTTTGTTTTGACAAAGTTTGCCAATGTTTTCAGATGCCACAAGGGAAGTCAGGGTAACTCGATAATCCTTGATGAATTTGGCGCGCAATTGTGGCCAGTCATCAGGCTTTCTGTTGGTCTCCACAAGCGCATCAAACCATAGTTTAGCGTCGCCTTTGAGAACCGTTGGAAGTCTGAGAAACATGTTTTCAGCTGTAACCCATCCATTGGAGATGTTTTCATCAATTTTAGTGATGAAAAGTTTGGCAGTCAGAGTATCGACTTTAGGATCATCATAAAAGCAAGGGATGTGGCCCGCGTTGTTGGCGAAGTCCTTGTCTCCCCTGGCTCTGATCTGGTTGTCGATTTGAACATTGAGAGCTGCCATGTTGAATTGTAAGAAGCTTCAAAGATTTTTAAAATTTAAAATCTGATTGAGATAATACTTTGTGTAAGCTTGGTAAGCGTGGTTGGCGTCGGAAGCGCGGAGTAATTTAGTGTAAAAAATTACCTCAAATTCACAAAATGAATTTGGAAAAAACTTAAACTTTTAGAAATAAAAGTTTGAACAATGTTTGAAAATGTTTGTGAGTTATAGTGTATCACAGTACTGAAAATTGTAGAATTCTATCTTCGATTTGAAGTTCACTAAATCTTGTAAATTCACTGGTTGAGAGACTGAAGACTCCGAAGATAATCCCGCTGCTGTCCACCAATTATTACGAAGATAGTTTGCACAAATAAAACAAGTCTGTAACGTTTAAGTTCAGAAGATTTATTGATAACTTTAAGAGAGTTACACAAAGTATTTATAGATGAAATAGATTAAGCATTATATTAAGCATTATATTAAATTAATATTTATAATTAAAAGATTGGAATAGATTTAAACAATATGTTTTAATTAATATTTCCTAACAAAGAAATATTAATTAAGAGAAATGGGAAAACCATATTGATAAATGAAATATAAGAATTGTCGTTTCGAATAAATACTTATTCGAAAGTTTAGATGAATTATCTTTATAATAATCCCTCTTATTCTTTAAAAACTTAATGCCTAGGGGATGTTATTTTTAGTTCTTTTATGTAAGAATAAGTGGTAGGGTGTTGTATCGGGTATTAGATCATAATAGATATCTTCATTGAAAATAGGAAAGAAAAAGAGTTTTTAAGAGGGGTAAAATGGAAAGCTTTGAATTTAGACTTTAAATTTAAAATGTGAAAAGTAAAATGTAAAATGTAAAATGTAAAATGTAGAATCCCTCTTATTCATTAGAGGGTTTGAGGGAAGAGTGATAAAACTGTTATGTTAGAAGCAGCACACGTTATTCATTGTTTTTGGCAAAAATCCTGATGTGTCCACATGCTTGGACATTCTTTTCTAGAATTTTCTTTGGCTTTGAGATCAGCTTGTTCTTTTTGATTGCGACTGGCTCTTGGTTCAACTTTAGGCGAGTGTGTGTATTCAGTGGTAATACCAGCAAAACCTTTAGTGATTGACGAGAGAGTTTTATATGTTTCTTTATTCTGCAGTATTTTCTGTTCTTTCTCTGCTTTGATTTTGTCTTTGTTTTCCTGACTCAGATTATTGTAATGAATAGCTGAAGCTTGTAGAGCTAACTTTTTGTCATGTTTATCTTGTAAAGCGTTGTTTTTTTCTTGTTGAATTTTTCTTTGAGTGTCTGAGTTGGCCTGAAAAAATTGATTTTTCACAATGTTTGGTTTTAACTTCCAGGTAGATACAGGCGTGGTTGAAGGAGATGAGGACGGAGAACTTTCAGCTGATCGAAAAGATGAATCTGCTGAGATGAGTGATGAGTCAGAATCTTGAGTTCTTTCTTGGAATTTCAAATTTGCCAATGATTGTAGTATTGGAGTTCTGGAAACTTCTGTACTTTCAGGAGTATACAGATCCTTAAAATCTGTTGGCAAAGGATGTGTTTTGGGCCGATGAGATATTAAAGTCAATTCAGCTTCGTTCTCTGACTCTTCAGAATTAGAGATAGAATCGTCAGTAGAAACTGTAGAGAGTTGATTGAGGCTTGCTTCAAGATCTGAGTCAGCTTGATCATAAGTTTCGTCTGATTCTGCCTCTGATTCCGAAGTTTCGTCTTCTAAATCTGGCATCTCTTCAAAAAGATCCACATCAGGTGATCTGTCAGAAGGTTCTGAAGGGTCTGAAGGTTCTGTGGCTTGAGACATATATCCGTGATCTGTGATTGATCTGGTTCGATTTAAAAGAGGTCCTTGATTTGAAAGTCCAAAATGAATCTTGTGAGTAAGAGCATCTTTAACGTCCCAGTGTTCGTCTGGATGTCCAGTGAGAATTAAATTTTGGTTTCTTTTTGAGATGGAGGTAAGGAAGTTTTGTTCATTTTGAGTGATTGAATTGAACTTAAATTGTTTAATGAGAATTTGGCGCAAGGTTGACTTTGTTTCATCAAACGTTGAGTGTTGAATTGAAATTTCATTAACTACATTTAGTTTTTCATGTTGGAAATCTGGAAGTAATTTAGCTGCAGAACGAGTGATCCTTGGATTGGAATTGTTTTGAATCTTTTGTTTGCGTGCTCGTTTCTTTGGAATATGAAATTCATCATCCTTTTCTTTTTCAGATAAAACTGGTTTTGGTGGGAGAATTTCCTTTGGGTCTGTTTCGATCGAATCCTCAGGAATGTTATTGTAAATTTCTTCTTCAGAATCAGGTTGATGAATTTTTTGAACAAACGGTTTGATTCTGTCAACATTTACAATATGTTTTCTTTTTGTGTCTTGAAATTGAACTTCCACAACCTTTTCCGAGATGATTTTCGTGATGGGCATTGGGCCGATCCATTTAGGACAGAACTTTTTATTTTTGCTGGTAAAGACTGGGTTGTTAAGAAGAATAAGTTGGTCCTTTTTGAACAAATTTGGTTTGGGCAGAGCTTTCTTGTTGAAATTTTCTTCAGATTTAAGTCCTGATTTAACAATGTTTTCAGCGGCAATTTGTCTAGCTCGTTGGAGAGTTTGGAGATGTTGGGACACAGGGCCTTCTCCGTAATGAACGATTTTGAGGTCTGAAGCTGGGAATGATGGGAGCCTTGGGTCCATGCCAAATGTTAACTGAAACGGGCTAGCTTTAATTGTAGCATGAAAGCTAGTGTTGTAGGAAAACATCAGTGGAGCCAGGTAAAGTTCCCAATCCAGAGTTGAAGGATCAACAACTGAAGTGAGGTATTTTTGAACCGTTTTGTTGAAAACTTCCACCTGAGCGTTACATTGCGGATGATAGGCTGAATTTTTTGTGTGTTTGATTTCCAGTTTTTCACAGAGTTCTTTTGACAATTTGTTGACAAATTCTTTTCCTCCGTCAGTGTGAATTTGAGATGGAACTCCGTATCTGCAAATCCATTTGTCAAAAAATTGAGCTGCAACAGTTGGTGCTTCTTTGTTTTGAATTGCCACAACCTCTGCATATTTGGTAAAAGCGTCAGTCATACAAAGAATGTAGTTGTTTTTGTTGGAAGATGATTTAACGGCTCCAAACAAATCCAAATGAACTCTTTGATTTGGAGCTGAACAGGTAGGCAGAGATTGTAGAGGTGATGGCTTTTTCTTCATTTTATCCTTCATTTGACATTGCAAACAGGATTTGATGTGGTTTGAAATGTCAAAATCCATGTTTGGCCAGAAATAGGAAGTTAATAAACGTTCCTTTGTTTTTTGAATTCCGTTGTGGCCAGTTAAAAGTTTGCCATGAGCTTCACAAATAAGTTGTCGTCTTAGTTTGGTTGGAACAAACAACACCGTTCTTGGCTGTGCATCCCAAGAGTCTTGAGCTGATATCTTCTTCCACAAGACAGATTGGTCGATGAAACAGGTATCCGCCAGATCTTTAATTCGTTGGGTTGGGTTGATCAAGACTTTGTAGATTTGTTCAATAATCATTTTGGATTGAGAACATTGTCTTTGCAAAGTTGGCAAATCTTCATTGAAAGGATTGATTGCATTGATTTCATCGACTGTTGCTCTTGACAGAAAATCTGCTGGCATTTCAATTCCTTTTTTGTATTGAATTTCGAAATCAAAGTCCATCATTGCTGTTTGAAGTCTGTTGAGCGTCTTGGTGTGGATGTGACTCAGAGCTTCAAGTGGTTTGTGATCAGTGTAAAGAATGAATCGTTTTCCTCGAAGATGTTCTTGGAAATAATCCATTCCCCACACAGCGGCTTGCATCTCCAGAAGATAGGGTGAGTAATTTTTCTCGTGAGTGACAAGTTGTCTTGATGCATATGAAATAGCATGAAAAACTCCTTTATCATCAATTTGAGTTAAAATTGCTCCAAGTCCTCCAGGTTTGTCAGCCGTGCCGGTTGCAGCATCCACAAGAAGTCCATAGGTTCGATCAGAAGTTGGGTAAGCCATCACAGGTTCAGAGCAGAGAGATTTTTTCAAGGTATCAAAAGCTTCATTTTCTTCTTTGGAATAGGTACCATCAAAATTTTTGTCCTTTCTTGTAAGTCCGTAGAGAGGTGATGCAACCATTGAAAAGTTTTTGATATGAGTCCGGAAGAAATTGCAAAGTCCCAAGAAAGCTTTAATTTCAGTGACCGTTTTTGGGCGAGGAGCTTTCTGAATTGCTTTGAGTTTGTCTTTTCCAGGAAGAATTCCGTTTGGGGTTAGTCTGAATCCCAAGTAAGAGACTTCTTGAGATCCAAAAAAACATTTCTTCAAACTGATTTTCATTGAAGATTTTCTCAGAGCTTTGAAAGATTCTTCCAATGCCTCTAAATGCTCTTTGTGTGTCTTTGAATGAATGAGCAGATCATCAATGTAAACAATGACATTTTTGATATTTCTGAAAATCATTTCCATCAATCTTTGAAACGATGCCGGACATCCAAGTAGTCCCATAGGAGAAGTAACCCATTCAAATTGACCAAGTCCTGGGATTGTGAATGCAGTAGGTGCTCGTGAATGTTCTTCCAAAGGCATTTGCCAAAATCCAGATGTCAGGTCCAAAGTAGTAAAAATCGTTGATTTCGCTCTTCCAATGTCTCCAATGCATTCGTTGATCTCTTTCATTGAATATTTGTCCATGTAAGAATGTTTGTTTAGTTCTCTGAAATCTTGAACGATTCTGAGACTCCCATCCTTTTTAGGAACACAAAACACTGGGCTGTTGTAGAGCGACTGAGATCTTTGGATTACTCCAAGTTTTAACCATTCTGTGATGTTTTCTTCAAGAAATGGTTTGTGCGCATCTGGAATTTTGAATTGCTTTCTGTAAACAGGTTCTTTGTCTTTGAGATGAATTTTGTGAAAGAAATGAGTAGCTCTGCCAAGATCATATTTTGTGTCACTGAAAAGGTCACTGTATTTGGTCAGTAGAGCTAAATATTCTTCCCGGTATTCAGCTGGAACATTGATGTTGGCTTCATTTTTGATTCTGTTTTTCTTTTGTTCCCATGTAAGTTTGTCTGGAACTGTTGAGGTTTCTGAGGCCGTTAAAATTTTGTCCAAAAATTCATCGTTCAAAGCTGCAATTTCCTGGCCGATAGAACAATTTTCCATGAAACCTAATTTTTCATTTCTGGCAATAGAAATGTCAAACGGTGCACAATTTTGAATTCTGACAAACGTATTTCCGGCCGAGTTGAATTTGACTAATCCTGGCTGGTTGGTCAAGTACGGATTTTGAGAGTGAATGAACGCAATGGCTTCTGTCTCAGTGGTACATGCCTGCCCTTGATCATTGACAGTGTTAACTTTGACAACTTTTGTTTGCAGAGCTGGGATTGTAATGTGTTCATTTGCCGAAAAGACTGCGTTGGTCCATGATTCATGTTGGTCAGCCCAGTTGAAGGATCTTGTATAAGCATTGTAGGAGATGTGATGACGGTGCATAAAGTCGGCTCCAAGAATAGAGTCGGTTAAGTTTGTTAAGACAACCACTTCATGTTGCACTCTTCTTCCGTTAATGTTCATGTCAAGCAAATAAATGCCTTTCATTCCAAGATCGTTTCCTCCTGCATCTTGAAGTTCAAGATCACTATTTTTCTTGGGCAATGGTTCAGGTCTGTTGCCAGTAGAAAACATTTTTCTGAAAGTTGATTCTGGCATACAGGTTCTAGAAGCTCCAGTGTCAAAAAGCCACGATGATTTGTTAGCACCAAATAAAATGTCAATTCTTGGTCTCGAACGTTCTTTATTCAGATCATTTAAGTTTTGAGGTACAGAAATGTTACAAATCATTGTGATTAATGTGAAGATGTTATTCACCACTTTTTTGACTGGGTTAATAGCATGGAGCGCGCTATAACCCTTTACTGAAAATCCTGATCATTGCAGTATCCTTGAATTTTTGCATCTTTGCAGGCTGAAATTTCTTCTGAGGTTATTCCACGTTCTGGAATGACGTCAGCACCGTTGATCAAAAACACTTTATTGTTTTTGGTGACAAGAGGTTTTCGGTCTGCAATTCTTTTGAAACATCTGGTTTGAAGGTGACCATTGTTTTTGCAGTACCAACAGGTGGCATTCTTGTAGCTGTTCGAACCTTTATTGTTTCCATTTTGGTTTCGATTTCCATTGTTATTGGAAGGTTGGTTTGAACCTCGAGATTGATTTTGCGACCTGTTTTGATTGTTTGAACTTCTCCAATTATTGTTTGAAGATCCACCGTCAGAGCGGTTTTGATTGGAGCGTTCAGATTGCATTGCGGCGGCAACGGCGGCGGCAACAGTGGTTTTGAGATCCATAGGCTCAACTGCCGGAGTTTCTGGGATCTCGGAAACACTTTGTTTAGGTTTCTTGATAGCTTCTAATTCAGCGGCATAATCCAAAGTTTCTTCAAAATTTAAATTGGGTCTGGAGAGAACGTCATTCTTGAGTTCTGGCAGCAGTCCGATGACGAAAAAACTTTTGATGAGCATTAGCTTGAATTTATAAGAGTTTTCCAGAGCGTGTTCTGTGGCCATAGCTTTAGTTCTTTCTCTGTTTCTGAGAGCTAAGTTTGGATCGACCGTGTGTAGAGCGGCTTGACAATCCTCAAAAGGCTCCTTATCCTCTGGAGGTGAAAGTTCAAATGATTTGTACATCTCTCCAATGGCGGCGGTGACTCGGGCACTGAATTTGAGAACGGATTCATTTTTGTTTTGACAAAGTTTGCCAATGTTTTCAGATGCCACAAGGGAAGTCAGGGTAACTCGATAATCCTTGATGAATTTGGCGCGCAATTGTGGCCAGTCATCAGGCTTTCTGTTGGTCTCCACAAGCGCATCAAACCATAGTTTAGCGTCGCCTTTGAGAACCGTTGGAAGTCTGAGAAACATGTTTTCAGCTGTAACCCATCCATTGGAGATGTTTTCATCAATTTTAGTGATGAAAAGTTTGGCAGTCAGAGTATCGACTTTAGGATCATCATAAAAGCAAGGGATGTGGCCCGCGTTGTTGGCGAAGTCCTTGTCTCCCCTGGCTCTGATCTGGTTGTCGATTTGAACATTGAGAGCTGCCATGTTGAATTGTAAGAAGCTTCAAAGATTTTTAAAATTTAAAATCTGATTGAGATAATACTTTGTGTAAGCTTGGTAAGCGTGGTTGGCGTCGGAAGCGCGGAGTAATTTAGTGTAAAAAATTACCTCAAATTCACAAAATGAATTTGGAAAAAACTTAAACTTTTAGAAATAAAAGTTTGAACAATGTTTGAAAATGTTTGTGAGTTATAGTGTATCACAGTACTGAAAATTGTAGAATTCTATCTTCGATTTGAAGTTCACTAAATCTTGTAAATTCACTGGTTGAGAGACTGAAGACTCCGAAGATAATCCCGCTGCTGTCCACCAATTATTACGAAGATAGTTTGCACAAATAAAACAAGTCTGTAACGTTTAAGTTCAGAAGATTTATTGATAACTTTAAGAGAGTTACACAAAGTATTTATAGATGAAATAGATTAAGCATTATTTTAAATTAATATTTATAATTAAAAGATGGAATAGATTTAAACAATATGTTTTAATTAATATTTCCTAACAATGAAATATTAATTAAGAGAAATGGGAAAACCATATTGATAAATGAAATATAACAATTGTTCTTTCGAATAAATACTTATTCGAAAGTTTAGATGAATTATCTTTATAATAATCCCTCTTATTCTTTAAAAACTTAATGCCTAGGGGATGTTATTTTTAGTTCTTTTATATAAGAATAAGTGGTAGGGTGTTGTATTGGGTATTTGATCATAATAGATATCTTCATTGAAAATAGGAAAGAAAAAGAGTTTTTAAGAAGGGTTGAATCTAGACTTTAAATTTAAAATGTGAAAAGTAAAATGTAAAATGTAAAATGTA
>Ga0209450_10000986_pt1 | contig 14337 bp, 10 predicted proteins | sample FrelakmetLWP11LW_FD_187149 | JGI IMG/M metagenome (GOLD analysis project Ga0209450, IMG submission 187149) | Freshwater lake sediment microbial communities from the University of Notre Dame, USA, for methane emissions studies - LWP11 LW (SPAdes)... | ecosystem: Environmental > Aquatic >...
AATATGAAGTAGTGTATAACTTTGTTCAGAAGCTGAATACAGCAAAAATTGTCTGCCAACCCACAATACCAGTACGCGAGCAGGTAATTCAGGTTAATTCAACCCCAAGAAAAATAATATTTGCTCATCCTCCTTCGAAGATCACATATTCTGTCACCCTTGAAACCGTTTCCTCTCTGGCTTTTGCGATCGGGATTCTGCCTGAAGCCTGGGAAAAGATATCTCAGGGAATAAAATTCGATATTGATATTTTAGCACAAGGAGAAAAGAGTAATATCTTTTCCCGGGTTCTTCAGCCAAAAAGGAATATCGGTGACCGCGGATGGCATAATTTTATTGTACCACTGGAGAAGTATACCGGGAAATCAATTTCAATTACATTCAGTACTTCTGGATCAGGAGACGATTTGAGTTACGGATGGGCTGCATGGGGATGGAGTAAGCTGGTTACGAATCTTTCGCAAAAATTACGCGAGGACAGTAACACAAATGAGTATTATAAACAAAAAATTGCTGATCGAATGAATTATGGTAATAAAAGAGCAGAACTCATAAAGATCGAATTGTTAGATGAATGTGGTAATCCTAAGAATATATTCAAACCTGGTGAATTATCAGTAATTGCGTGTCAAATAATATTTAATGACGATATTGACCGAGATTTTGTTGTAGGTTACAGTATTTATGGAAAATTTGGAAGAGTATTTGGAACATGTACATTATGGGAGGGTATCAAATTCAAAAAACACAAGAAAGGAGATGTCATTTTCATCAGATTTTCCCAAAAATTATTCTTAGTACCTGATTTTTATTCAATAGATTTTGATATCGCCACTGCAAAATTCCCCGCTGATGATATTGAAGTATTACACAACAGTTCAAGTGTTTTGTTGTTTCAAATCGAATCTCAAAAGCCATTTGCAGGGATAATAGATCTCAATTCTGAAATTCAGGTAAAAGAATAACAAATCTCTCGATCTACACAATCGGCCCAAGAAACGTTCCTTTCATGTGTGTATTAGTATCTTCAGGAAGTTTTTATTGAATCCCCGCTTTTTTGGATATTCTCTCATGTTAGATAAAAAAATGCTCAAAGGGGGTAATTAGATCTCAACTTATGAAGATTCATTTTTATTGGATCGTGAGAACCCAGAGGAATTTTGATTACAATTTTAAGGATTTTCAGGAATTGGAGCCAGAATAACAGCATTTAAGTGAAGGGCCTTTTTATCCTTTTGGCTGGGGGATGTGCAATAGGAAAGAAGAATGTAAGGTTGTAGAATTGCCAAAATTTTTTTAATTTTCAGACTTTTGTAGGAATTCGGGGCGCTGCACGGTGTTTATCCATTGAGATATTCCTTTTTTCAAGCATTCTTTGCAAATAAACTGATTTTGTTTATTGTTTTCAATCTCTTTTTTAGATAAGGAAAAGAGGGAGCCGATTGCGTAATCGGGATCTGCTTTAGAAATTAAACAACACGTTAAAACATTACAATATTCATCAATTGTCAAAATGTTTTGTTGGGGACATTGATAATTACCCAGGGGGGACGAGGTGATATCGTCAACATAGTACAATAGGAGTTCCTTTGATGCATTTTCTAAGATAGTCGGAGTTAAATTATGATCAAGATACGATTTCGTTAGGTTAAAATCATTGAAATAAGCAAGGTAAGGGAAGAATTTCACACTCCGTTGTTTAAAATACAATGACGCGTGTTCGATTTCATCCAGATTAAACTGATACACATGAAACTGAATCTGTATCTTGTCAGGCCCAATCAAATGTATCCATAAATCAATATTTTTTAATATTTTTTCGAAATCGAATCCATGAATTTTATTATAGGATTTTTGGCTGAATCCAGGAATGGAAATGAAAAACTGTTGCAGATTCTCTAATAGAATGGAATCAAGATTCAGAAATCTTGAAGCATTCGTAGATAAGGTGTATTTTAAGTTATAATCAACAAGAATCTGAAGAATCTCCTTCAACGATGGATGCAACAAGGGTTCGCCGAAATTATATAAATTAATAATAGACTGTGAATTAATAAGTGATTCATCGAATAAACGCTTAATGGCTCTTCGGAAATCTCCAGGTGGAATAAATCTTGAAGGATATGCTTTCAAACCACCCCTTCCGGTAACACACCATGGACAATTTGCATTACATATACCAGAAATTTCAAAATATACTGTATTATACATAGAAATTACTCTGCGATTGCTTTGATGCGTGTGTCTGATGAACATATAAAAATTAACGTTTAAGAAAAATTATTATTTCCTTTTTAGTTACCACGTATAAAATGAAGATTCTATTTTTTTTTTTCAACTTTGCATATCCATCGATTCTTTTATGATTTCAACTCACTTTAATTAATCACACGCTTAATGATTAGGAAAGCATATGATGCAAAATTTTGTTCACAAAAATTGAGGATGAATAATGAGATGATGGTATTTCAACATACAAGGAAAAATGTTATTTGCCATATTTGTGGTTGTAAAACCTCGTTCTTTGGTCCTGAAGGAGTAAGTCTAAGGGAAGCCACATGTCCTGTATGTGGAGCGACTCAGCGTGCAAGTGATGTTGCAGGAGTCATTATTCATACCTTTTCAAAAAATGACACTCTACCATTATCAAAAACTTCTTTGTCGTTAGTTTCCAAAAAAATTTATGAGTCACAATCGATCGGTATTATTCATGAATGTCTTAAAAATTTACCCGACTATCATTGTTCAGAATATTTTGATGATGTCATGCCTGGTGGATTAAATAAGAACGGGATTCTATGTCAGGACCTTCAGAAATTGACTTTTTCAGACAATTCATTTGATTTGGTTATCACTCAGGATGTATTCGAACATATCCAAGAGCCGGAGAAAGCATTTGCTGAGATTCACCGCGTGTTAAAACCTGGGGGATATCATATCTTCACTATTCCCTATCATGAGGGTAAAAAAACGCTCAGAAGAATAACTATTGAAGATGGAAAAAAGGTTTTTAATTTTTCCCCGGTTTATCATGGCGATCCCCTTCGTCAACAGGGTGCGCTGGTATATACAGATTTCGGGGAAGATTTTGTAACAATGCTTGAGTCAGAAAGTTTTGTTACAGATGCATTTCTTTGTGGGCAGTGGTATGATTCTGATGAAATACCAACCATTTTGGATGAAACTTCATATGATACTTATCTTAAATATTATAACACAAATGATCTCTGCAGATTTTTTAAATATAATTCGTGGGTTTTTCGAACTCAAAAATCCGCAAACAGGGTGAAAAACAATGCTTGAATGGACAGGTGAACGATATTTACCCTTTATAGAGCCTTCAGTCTGCGGAGCTCAGATCCATTATGAGCATCTTCATCGTTATGCTTTTGTAGCACAGTATGTAAAAGGAAAAAAAGTCCTCGATCTTGCATCAGGAGAAGGGTATGGGACTAATATTCTTTCGAAAACTGCAGATTATGTTGTCGGTGTAGAGATCGATCACCAGGCAGTAATTCACGCTTCAAACACCTATATAAAAGAAAATATCGAATTTAAAGAGGGCTCAATACTCAGCATACCAATTACGGGAGAGAAAATATTTGATGTGATTGTATGCTTCGAAGCAATCGAACACATTGAAGATCATGGTACATTGTTCACAGAGATAAAACGGTTGCTAAAAGAAAATGGTATTTTAATCATATCCACCCCCAATAAAAAATTATACTCCGATGATTCAGGGTATATTAATCAGTTTCATATAAAAGAGTTGTATTATTCTGAATTTTTGACAATTCTGAAAAAAAATTTTTCAAATATCCATGTATTTGGTCAGAGAGTTTTTTCCGGGTCTTCAATTTACCCCGCATCAATGAAGGCAACAAATAGTTCCAGTGAATTTGTCATCTCACTCGAGAATTCTCGTTTTTCTTTTGATAAAGATGATGAAAAAGTACCAATATATTTCATCGCAATCGCATCAAATGAGAAATTAAATCCAAATACCATTCAAAGAAGTTACTTAGTCGATAAATCAAATACAGAAATTGTCATTTTCCAGGATATTATCAAACAAAATAGTGCAACTATTCATTCTCTTGAACACACCATCATTCAAAAAGACTCCTTCCTTGCCGCATCAACAGCAAATATCCAGTCTCTGGAACAGGTTGTAATCCAGAAGGATTCGCAACTCACAGCGATTTCTGGAAAAGTCCAGTCTCTGGAGCAGATACTATCGATAAAAGATCAGCAACTTCTGGAACTTTCTGATCAACTCCAGTCGTTAAGAGAGCAGGTCCAGTCGTTGAGAGAGCAGGTCCAGTCGTTAAGAGATGAAAATAATTCAATGAAACAGAGTATGACGTATCAATTGTCAATGAAATTCCATAAAAAAATAATCGGGAAGTTGTTTCCCGAAGATACTCGCAGAAGAAGATTTTATTATCTTGGATTGAAAGGTGGACGACTTTTCATCAATGAGGGCTGGAACAGTTTCTGGATACAATTCAAGGCAAAATTATTGCACAAACCAATCCCATGGGAAAAAATTACAGTTCCGAGTATAAATTATACGGATGTTCAAAAATCAGATGATAAAATACCCATAGCAACGAGTGTATCGGTCATAATTCCAACAAAAAATGCAGGACCTGGTTTCGAAGCAAATCTCGAAAAAATCTCGCGTCAAAAAGGTATCCAAACCACAGAAATCGTCATTATTGATAGTGGATCGACTGATAAAACATTGGAGATTGCCAGAAAATATGGGGCAAAGATCTTCCAGATAGATGAGGAAAATTTTAATCATGGAACCACACGGAATTTTGGTGCTGAAAACGCTTCAGGTGAGTATCTCTGTTTTTTGGTTCAGGATGCGTTTCCCATAGGTTATTACTGGCTTTATGAAATGGTGGATGTCCTGAACAAGGATCAACAAATCGCAGCAGTGACCTGCAGACAAATTCCTCGAAGTGATGCGGATTTATTTGCCTGCTTTGGTTTATGGCAACATTATACGCATACACTTGATGCAAATTCAGACCGGATCTATGAATACCATAGTGATTTCAACGCTCTTTCCGGTGAAGAAAAACGGAGACTTGCCGGTCTTGATGATGTTTCATGCCTTGTCAGAAAGAATATTTTTGAGAAATTCTGGTTCAGAAAAATTCAGTCTTCAGAAGACCTTGATCTTGGAAAAAGATTTATCCAGGAGGGTTATAAAAATGCCTTTTTGTTTTCTAGTGGTGTGATACATTCCCATAACAGGGATGCCGGATATTTTTTAAACAGATCTTTTGTTGATACAAAAACCGTTACAGATATTATCGGTCATAATACCCAGCAAATTACAGATAATTGTACGTTATCAGAAGCTTTTGGTTCAATAATTATCCTCTACAATTCACTCAATTTTACGTTATTTTCACTGGGAAAATCAGCATTTTCTTTGCCAACACGGGAATTATGTATGAAAATCAGGTTAAATCTTATGAATAATTTCAGGTATTGTGAACAGAATTATGATCAGAACGAATCATTACTTGAGAATAGTGAATGCTCTCCAGGAGATCAGATTCTCGCATTACTAAAAAATCTGGATCATAAACCTGAGTATACCAATAAAAAACAGAATAATCTGATTTTGGATCAATATTTATGGGTAATCAATAACTTTTTGGAATATGTTGAAATTTTTGATTCTATCGAAGCCAAGAAAGATGAGTTCATCGATTCTTATTACAAAATATTTTCAGTAGTTTCCGGCGCAAGCATCGCAAGTTATTATCTTCAAAAATCTGTAATGAATGATATCGGAAAAGAATTGGAACAAATCAATCTGAAGCTTTCCAAAGGTGTCTGATGAAAATCCTGTTTGCCGTCCATCAGTTTTTTCCGAACCATTATACCGGAACTGAACGACTTGTCCTCAACCTTGGCAAGCAAATGCAAAAGATGGGCCACCGGGTTAAGGTTATCACGTATGCCATAACAGAAACTGAGGGATTTACTGAAAAAAATGGTGCCCTGTTCAGAAAATATAGCTACCAGGGGGTTCCGGTTATTGCGGTAAGGCATAAAATTGCAAATCCGAGTCTTGTAAGCTTTTCAATATTTGATACAAGTCTTTCAGGAATAATGGATGAAATCCTTTCAGAAGAACAATTTGATATTCTTCACGTCTGTCATCCTATGCGCATTGGAGAAATAATAAAATCGGCACACACGAAAGGAATCCCTATTATTCTGACACTAACAGATTTCTGGCTTATTTGTCCCCGGGGAATTGCAATCACACAAAACGGGGTTCTTTGTGAGGGGTCTGATGACGGGAAAAATTGTTTAAAAGAGTGTTATTCAGGAGATTTTTGGAAAAATAAGATTGTAGAGAGATTTCAACAGACAACTGAATTGTTCAATTATATCAGCTGTGTTGTTTCCGCAACACGGTTTATGAAAATGATGTTTGAAAACAGGAATTTTTATCAGGATATTCATCTCATTCGGTTTGGAAAAGATTTTAAAAATATTCAAAAAAATAACAAAAATTATTCCAGAGATTCGATTGTAACAATAGGCTACCTGAGCTCCCTGAATCCTCATAAAGGGGCACATCTTCTTCTGGAGGCATTTATGCAGGTGAATCCTCAAAATATGAGAATAAAAGTTTACGGGGATACTCTGTCAGATCCTGAATATTTTACAATTCTCAAAAAAATTTCAAGAGGGCATCCCCACATTGAATTCTGCGGAAAATATGCTTACGAAGAGATGTCCCAGATATTTGAAAAAATAGATATTATCGCTGTTCCCTCAATCTGGTGGGAGAATTCTCCTCTTGTACTCCTTCGTGCAATGGCACACAAGGTTCCAGCAATTGTTAGCGATCTTGGAGGACTCACAGAGATTGTTAAAGATGGCGTAAACGGATTTACATTCGCTGTTGGATATACAGATTCATTGGCGGACAATTCAAAAAATATTTCAGAAATAATCAGAAAAATAAGTGAAAATCCTGAAATCCTGAACGATTTAAAAGCCAATATCCAATCGCCTCCAAGGATTGAAGAGGAAGCATTTGAATATGAAATATTATTCAGGACTCAGTTGCATAAAACACTTGATTAAAGAATAATTACAATCAATACCATAACAAGGTTGAATGGATTGACGGTTGCACTCATTTTTGGCGGAAACGGATTTATTGGTTCTCACCTGGCAGAACGGCTGGTACATGATGGATTTGAAGTAAAAATATTCGATACCTTTAACACCGGAACGCGCAACCTTGAACCAATAATCAAAGACATTGAGATTATACGTGGCGATTTTTTAAATAAAGACGATCTCTCCCGTGCTCTCAGGAATGTTGAGTTAGTTTTCCATTATATATCAACCACTAATCCTGTAACAGCAGCGAATAATCCGGTTTTTGACGTTGAATCCAACATAATTGGTTCCATAAGACTTTTCCAGACAGCAATTGAGAATAAAATAGAGAGAATAGTATTCCCTTCATCCGGGGGCACCATTTACGGTCCGGTTCAGGAAGATCTTATCACGGAGACACATCCTTTAAACCCGGTAAATCCTTATGCAATTTCAAAATTGACGATTGAGAAATACCTTCATTATTTTAACTATTCCTCAGGGATGAATTATTTCATCCTTCGCTATTCAAATCCCTATGGGGAACGACAAAATCCATTGGGAAACCAGGGAGTTATTCCGATATTTCTGAATAAAATAAAAAATAATGAACACCCGGTTATTTATGGAGACGGTTCTGCTATACGTGATTATATCTATATAGATGATGCCATAGAAGCTACTATGGCTGTCCTGAATTCAAACACCAATGAAACACTTTTCAATGTTGGTAGTGGACAGGAAACCTCCATAAATCAGTTACTGTCTGTTATGTCCGGTGTCACAAATCATAGAGTTGATCCGGTGTACAGGGAAAATACAGGACTATATTTACCAAAAATCGTTCTTGACATTTCCCGTATCCGCAAAGAAACAGGATGGTATCCCAAAACAGATATTAAAGAAGGAATTAAGAAAACCTGGGAGTGGATAGAGAGAATATGATTAAATGAATTTTTTTAAGGCGAATATCATACTAAAACGGGGGGTCCATTCGAGATAATGACAATCGATACAATTGCATTTGATCAGGTTGATAAAACAATCTCACCTCATGATTCTATGTTCAAGGGTTACCGGGAACATTATTTTTATGTGGGTAATTCCGCGTTAAAATGCATACAATTCGCAATAAATATTTCCGAAAAGGATCCCTCCGGTATTAAAAAAATTCTGGATTTGCCATCGGGATATGGAAGAGTGTTACGGTGGATAGATGCCACATTTCCGGATGCTGAAATTTCAGCATGTGATCTCGAAATTGAAGGGGTAAATTTTTGTGTGCAGCAATTTGGTGCAAAACCTGTTTATTCTCAGAAGGACCCTAAAAAAATTGTTTTTGGAGATACATTCGATCTAATCTGGTGTGGATCATTGTTTACTCATCTGGACGGTGAACAATGGAAAGATTTTTTGAAGTTATTCAGTTCACTATTAAATCCGGATGGATTATTGCTCTTTACCACACATGGGCCATATGTTGTATTTCGTGGTCAAGAGGGATTTGATTATGGATTGAAACCCAGACCATTCAGAAAAATGGTAAGTAACTATGAAAAATCGGGATTCGGATATCAGAATTATGATAATAATCAGGGATATGGAATCTCTGTTGCGAAACCATGGTATGTCACCAAATTATTGGAATCTGTTCCGGAACTGAAAATGCTCTATTATAAAGAAAAAGGGTGGGATCATCATCAGGATGTAGTTGCTTGTTTTAAAGACCGTCATTTTAATGACTTTTGTTTTGACTATAAAAATTATTTTTCACAGGTTGAATTGGATATTTAAACCTAAGAAAAGTTATGGATAGACATGAGGTAAAATAACAAATTCCCGTACCTCAAATAAAAATTTATAGTAACCGGACTTCAATTGGAAACATCCTTTAGATTTTGGCCAGGGGGAGTCCTTTTTTTCAAGAATTAAAAGATGTTAAATCATTAAAATTGTAATATGTTTTGAGATATCATGGTAATGGGAATCATTCGATTGATATTGGCCCTAGAAGTTTTAATTTATCATTTGCCGAATAATTCATATTTTGACTATATCGGAATGAATGGATCCATTATCGTGAACGGTTTTTTTATAATTTCGGGATTCTTTATAGCCCTTGTGATTAACGAGAAATATTTTAAAAAAGAGGGGAAATCCTATTTTTTATTTATCACAAACAGATTTCTAAAATTATATCCAGCATATTTCATTACTTTGATTTTTGCCATAATAGTATCAATTATCGGTTTTTTAATCATAAATAATTGGATATTTCTACAAAGTTACTTCGATCAAAATCTTAATATATATTCTTTACTAATTTTTTGCTTTGCAAATATTTCCATGATTGGAATCAATACAATTTCTTTTTTTAGTGTAAATCCAATAACTGGCCAGTTATTTTTTACCGGGACGCCGGAGTCTAACGCAATAAATTTTATTTTCATCACACAGGCTTGGGCAGTTAGTATTGAATTAATTTTTTATTTTATTGCTCCATTTATTTTACGAAAAAAAATTTCGATACTCGTTGGATTATTAGTATCGAGTTTTTTTTTAAGAGTTCTTCTTTATTATTTTGGTTTTTCTGATAATCCTTGGAGAGATCGTTTTTTCCCAACTGAACTTGTGTTTTTTATGCTCGGAGCAGTTGTATACAAAATATATAAAGTATACAACCTAAAAAATTTTATTAATAGTGGTAATGTTCTCTTATATATTGTTCCATTGATCAATATTGCATTCATTTTTTTTTATCAATACTTCCCAGATAAAACCTTCTTATATTTTTCCATAAAAGAATGGATATTTTACGGATTATTAACCATATCTCTCCCAATTATGTTTTTATTATCAAATAATATGAAAAAAATTGATCGGTTTACTGCTGAATTGTCCTATCCTATTTTCCTTTCCCAAGTCGTAATATTAAACCTGGTCGCAATTTTTATTAATTTTAATGTACATGATAACATTGCGAAAACATTAACAATTATCCTTACCGTATTATTTTCATTAATTATTACTAAATGTCTGATGGATCCGATTGAAAAAATTCGTCAGAAGAGAATTGAAAAAACACGACTTGATAAAAAATAAAGAAGAAAATAACTTCGAAAACACAGTCATTGATTTTTTTTAACACTGCTCGGGATTAATTTATAGACCATATAGGGGGGAAGTCTGGACACATTATTGGATTGCGCACAGAATCCCAAATCCTGATGGTTTTGTCCCAGGAAGCCATAGGGTGCCAGAATGATTTTTGTTTCATGGTATTGTACGTCATATCCTCTAAATACAACGGGGAAATCTTTTCCATCGATGAAATCTGTTAGTTCATAATAATAACTCAGATAATAGCGTTCATTTGGTGATGAGAAATCGCGGGTTCTGACGCGTGGTGCAAATGAAAGGTTAGTATCGGCAACATCAATAAGTTCCAGATAAGGGAGTCCCTGATCAACACGCATAATAAAGTACGTTTCATTAGTTTTACATATCTCAGGGGAGATTTCATGATGAGCGCCCAGCAGAGCCACTTTAAATACAGGACCAAACGCAAGTGTCATCCCGGCTGACGCCAGAATAATTATACCGATAATTATTGGGATATTAAAAGAATACAGGGGATCTAATTTTTCAGGAGTAATATTTTGTCGGATCATCGGTTTCGCCCTCCATCCGATAATTCCGATTATTATCCCGATCGCAAAATATGGAAAAATTATCACAAGGGTCCGTATTCCACCATCCATAAAGAAAAATGGCAATGCGAGAAATGTAGTGATGATTAAATACAGGCAGAGGATTTTAACATACTTTAATTCAGAATAAAGGAAAAAACGGATACATCCAATGAAAATGCACAACACTACAATTAAAAAAAATGTAAATCCTAATTGATTAAAAACTGGATTCACAGAATAACCTGTGATAAGATGATAGAATTGAACTACAATATCATATGGCCCTGAAACATATCCATTGAAAACTGCCTTAAGAAATTGCATAGGGTTTGCAAGGATCATTTCAAATGATTTCTGATAGAGAATGGGAGCCAATTGGCTTTCTGGTAAGTTTGCTGATTCATTAGGAAAATCCAGTATTGATTGTTGCCATCCTTTCCCACCGGCTGCAAGCCCATAGAAAACAGTGGCATAATTCCCCATAAAAAGACCCCTTCCATCGCCATACAACCAGATGAACATCTGATTAATGAGTATCCCTATGCCGAGAGGTACACAGGAAAGAACAGTTTTTTTCCAGTTAAACCTGTTTTGATCGGAAAATATTGAACCTGCTAGTAATACCAGAGCAGGAAATAAAAGCAACGGGCCCGGACGGATCATAAACCCAATCATTAAAAAAAACAGTCCAAAAAGATATGCCATAAAATTCTGCCTGAAAATACCCAGCCAGATAAGACAAAAAGATATACATCCAAAAATGATTCCCAGACTTTCGCTCAGATTGTCCGGCAGAAAATAACTGGACATTACGAAAAGGATTGCGAACATCAAAAAACCAGCAGTTTTCCCAAATGTGCGTGAAACTGATAGGGCTGCCAGAAAAATCGTCACACCCACTATCATTGCCTGCAGTATCAGAGTTGATCGAAAGTCAAAATTCGTCAATAATAATCGTGTAGCAAGAAACATGGAGGTGAGAGGTCTTCGTTGGTTCCAGGAATCCAGTTGGCCGGTGTCCAAAATGTGTTCTGCACCCCCATAATATGCCCCGGCATCAAAGATGGGAAACAGACCTCCAACGTTATTTTGATGAAATTCTGCCAAACTCCATGCTGAAAAAAGTGGGATCATGGATAAACAAACAGCAATAGTTAATAAGGCAATTATAACTCTTCTTTTCGGGAGATATTTGAAAAATTGAAAGTAGTTCAACAAGTTTTCATAGTGAAACCACGTGAGAATAAGAGTAACAGCTGAAATGCATAAAGCTAAGGTAACAAGGAATAGGCCGAGGGGATATATCAATATAATGAGTGATTGAAAAAAAGAAGAATTCACTCCCAAATAGGAAAAACCAAGGATTACTCCAATACAAATTAAAATTTCAGAACAAATTACCATAGAGTTATGAAAATTTTTCATAGCAATCACTATTTTTCACCGTTTTTGCGAAACAATATACCTATTGAATTTTCGCTGTAAGGGGTATAATTATATGGTATTTAATGTTGAATTGCATTTATTGCATTTCTTACCCCAAGGGCAAAAAAGGCTTATTACCACAACAGGTAAAATTCCAGCACTTGTGTCTCAATCTGCGTCACCAAGGTGGATTTTTTGCCCTCCACCGTTCCATTTTTTCGTTTGAGAAGGGATTAAAAGAATATTTTTCGATCCGCCGACTGGGATGATCTTCCTGATATACACAGGATCCATCGGCAGCTTTGTGCCGGTATCTGCATCCGACATGATGTAATTAAATTGTGAGAAGAGATTCAGCATTGCTTCAAATTGTCCTGTCTTGGGATTGTACAAATAAGGGGCAAATTCCATCAGAATTATTGGAGTGTGGGTTTTGAGGGTTTCTTTACCCCCCATAAGGACAGAATACTCATGTCCATCTACATCCAGTTTGATAAAATCAATGGTATTGATATGCATTTGTCTGACCATTTGATCGAGAGTCATGGCAACTGCACCCTTCGTTTCCATCAATTGCCCTTTGTGTTCCGGATGAATCCCTTTTCCATCATGAAATAATGGCCAGCTTGAATAGATACCGGATTCAAGGTGTTCATTTTCATCTGCTACAAGCATTATCTGAAAAACAGAAATATTGCTGGAAAGGTCTTTATTGAGGTTGATATTTTTACGCAACTTAGTAACAGCATACTCGGTTGGTTCAATTGCAAAAACCTTTCCGCTTTTCCCCGTGTTTAACGCCAGTGGTAAGGTGTGTGATCCAATATTCGCACCGATATCGAGAATACAATCACCTTTTTTAACAATTTTTTTATACAATTTCAAGGTTTTTGGCTCGAACCCGCCAAGCAGATAAATTGAAAAATCTATCCCTTCGGTTAAGTCAAGATCCCACCAAATTCCCCCGCGTTTTACAATTGCCTGGCTCTTTAATCCGCGAATTTTTCGAAGGCTGAGAACAACTGAACAAACAATTTGTGCGATTTTTATTTTTTGTGCTGTTTTTATCGTAAAAAATCCCTCCCTTATTTCACGATTATTCACAGATTATTCTGTTTTTTTTCGATTACGCAAAAAAAACGGAACGCCATCAAAGGACCCAATACGGGAAGTATATTTCTTTCGATTCCTAATAAACCTTGGACACATCTGTGAGGTAACAGGCACCACGTACGGAATCCTCCCGATAGAGGGTATGCAAATAGATCCAGATAGTTCAATGAAATAATGCTCAAATCCGGAAATTTATGAATGAATTCCGTTTGATAACGACCAAAAAGTAATGTTGGTATGGCCTGGTTCGCATCGAAGGGTTCTCGTGAGGGATCAATATCCGGTTCATCGAAAGGATCGTCTCTCATATCAATGGGCTCCGGGTGGAACAGATGCAGAAATATCCAGCTCACCGGAGTAATGGCAGGTTCAATCAGGATTATTCGACCGCCGGGTTTCAGAATTCTCCCGGCTTCTTTAAAAAAACCAGAAGGATTCTCAAGATGATGAAGAACATCAACCATTACAATATTCCCAACGCTTTCTTTTTTAAAGGGCAGCATTTGAGCATATGCAATAATATCAAGCCATGGTAAGCGCACCACGTCAAGCGAAATGCTGTTCGGTAAAAATTCTTTAAAATTGCCGCTTCCACCCCCGATTTCAAGAATCGGGCCATCGACCGATGCATTTCTTATCATCTCAAAATAATTGAGATATATCTCCCGAAGTACTGGTTTCTCGCACCAGATTTTTCGATGCTCCTGTAATGCCTTTTCGGCGCTTGTTGTTTTCATATTATAAAAAACTAGTTAAAACGCTTTCAGTTTTCGAAAGGCAAATATCACCATCTTTACAAGAAGAGAGCCATGACTCAACCGGGATATCTGGGTTGTTCCATAAAGCCTGCTTGAGTAACGGATCGGGACTTCGACTACTTTAAGATTAAGTTTTGTTGCCCCAAATATCAGGTCGAAATCACCAAACGGATCAAAATCCCCAAAGTATGACC
>Ga0209450_10000987_pt1 | contig 14326 bp, 13 predicted proteins | sample FrelakmetLWP11LW_FD_187149 | JGI IMG/M metagenome (GOLD analysis project Ga0209450, IMG submission 187149) | Freshwater lake sediment microbial communities from the University of Notre Dame, USA, for methane emissions studies - LWP11 LW (SPAdes)... | ecosystem: Environmental > Aquatic >...
CTCCCGCTCGCCCTGGAGCACGTGGATGGACACGGCGGTCTGACCGTCGCTAGCGGTGGAGAAGATCTGGCTCTTCCGGCAGGGAATCGTCGTGTTGCGGGTGATGAGCCGGGTGAACACGCCGCCCAGGGTCTCGATGCCCAGGGACAGGGGGGTCACGTCCAGGAGGAGCACGTCCTTCACGTCGCCCCCCAGGATGCCGCCCTGGATGGCGGCGCCCACGGCCACGGCCTCGTCGGGGTTGACGCCCTTGGAAGGCTCCTTGCCGAAGAGTTCCCGGACGATGGTCTGGACCTTCGGGATGCGGGTGGACCCGCCCACCAGGATCACCTCGTCGATCTGCGCGGCGTTTATTCCCGCGTCCGAAAGGGCTTTCCGGCAGGGATCCTTGGACTTTTCCAGAAGGTCCTCGATCAGGCGCTCGAAGTTGGCCCGGGTCAGGGACTTCTGGAGGTGCTTGGGGCCCGAGGCGTCGGCGGTGATAAACGGGAGATTCACCTCCGCCTGCTGGACATTGGAAAGCTCGATCTTGACCTTCTCCGAAGCCTCCTTGAGGCGCTGGAGAGCCATCTTGTCCTGGGACAGGTCGATGCCGGAGTCTTTCTTGAACTCGTCGATCAGCCACTGCATGATGCGCCGGTCGAAGTCGTCTCCCCCAAGGTGGGTGTCGCCGTTCGTGGACTTCACCTCGAAGACGCCTTCCCCAAGCTCCAGGATGGAGATGTCGAAGGTGCCGCCCCCGAGGTCATACACGGCGATGACCTTCTCTTTCTTCTGGTCCTTGTTGAAGCCGTAGGCCAAGGCCGCCGCGGTGGGCTCGTTGATGATGCGCTTGACCTCGAGCCCGGCGACCTTGCCGGCGTCTTTGGTCGCCTGGCGTTGGGCGTCGTTGAAGTAGGCGGGAACGGTTATGACCGCTTCGGTGACCGTCTCGCCCAGGTAGTCCTCGGCGGTCTTCTTCATCTTCTGCAGGACGAAGGCGCTGATCTCCTGGGGGGAGTACTGCTTGTCGGATATCGCTACGCGCACGTCGTTCTGATGTGCCACGACCGTGTACGGCACCAGCTTGATCTCGGTCTGCACTTCCTCGATGCGCCGCCCCATGAAGCGCTTGATGGAATAAACCGTGTTCTCGGGATTCGTGATCATCTGGTTCTTGGCGGGCTGGCCCACCACGCGTTCGCCCTTGCCGGTGAACCCGACGATGGACGGTGTGGTTCGCTGTCCCTCGGAGTTGGCGATCACCAGGGGTTCGCCGCCTTCCATGACGGCGACGCATGAGTTGGTGGTGCCGAGGTCGATGCCTATGATTCTACCCATTTCCTTCTCTCCTTGTATTCCTCGTAAGGCGCATGATTCTCAGTTCTGTGCCGGCCCGCCGGCTTTTCCGTCCCCTTCCGGGCCTGCGGCGGTTCCGTCGGGCATCCGGACCTTAACCCTCGCGGCGCGCAGGACACGGCCGTGGAGCTTGTAACCCTTCTGGAACTCCTCCGATACCACGGGTTCAGGAACGGCCCCCTTCTCCATGGCCACGGCCTCGTGGACATTCGGGTCGAAGGAGGCGCCGGCGGATTCGTACCGGGCCAAGCCGTACTTCCCCTCCAGGGTGGACAACATCCGGTTCCGGACCATGCCGATGCCGTCGTGAAGCAGCTGGAAGTCCCGGGAGACCTCGGAGCTCGAGATGGCCCGGTCGAAGTCGTCCAGGATGCCCAGGAGGTCCTGCAGCAGGGCCGTGTTGGCGAACTGGACCGCATCGTCCTTCTCCCGGAACAGCCGCTTCCGGAAGTTCTCATAATCCGCCAGTTTCCGGAGGTACTGATCCTTGAGTTCGGAGTTCTCCGCCTGCAGCTCCGCCGCGCGCTTCTGGGCCTCGGCCATGCGGGCTTCCAGGATGCGTGCAAGATCCTCGGTGGCCTCGCAGGAATCCTCGGGGATCAGGCCGTTTTCGCACGGGGTCTCGGTGGAAGGAGGATTTTTCGGCTCGGTTTTACTCTCGGTCTTGGACATCTTCGACATTCGATCACCTGAATATGGGGAGTTATGTATCCATAAAATACCGAGGATGTTTTTCCAGGGTCAAGCGGAAAGCGACGGGCGGGCTCCCGGGAGGTCCGCGGTGGGCCCGGAGGGTACCCGCGGCCGGACCCGCGCCTTGACTTTCCGGGGTGGGGTCATAACATTTGAAGATGTAGATTCGAGAGGAGCGTTCGTTGCAGCTTCAGAAGCCGGTGCTGGTACAGGAACAACGCCAGAAACTCAGCCCCCAGATGATACAGTCCATCCGGCTCATGGCCCTGCCCCTTCCGGAACTGAAAGACGAGATTCAACAGGAAATCGAGGCAAATCCTGCCCTGGAGGTGGTGGAGGACCGATCCACGGTCTCCCTGGAGTCCTTCCCTGAGGAAAGGGAGGCTGATTCGGACGCCGCCCGGGTCTACGAGAACGCCTCCGACCCGGGATACGGCAGGGGCAGGGACCCCAACGACGACTCGAAGCGAATGTTCCTGGAGGGAGCCATCTCCCGGGCCGAAACGCTCCAGGAGCATCTTCTTTGGCAGCTTCGTCTCCAACCCGTGCCCGAACGCGTCCGTTCGGCCGCGGAAAACCTGGTGCAGAACCTGGACAGCGACGGGTTCCACAAGGAAGACCCCCGCTTGGTTTGCCGGGACGTCCCGGAGGACGCGCTGAGGTCTGCCCTGTCCCTGGTCCGGGGTTTCGAGCCCGTGGGGGTCTGCGCCGTGGACTACCGGGAGTCCCTCATCATCCAGGCCGAGCTGGGCCCCGAAGCCCCCCCCCGGACCGTGGAGGTTCTCCGGGACCACATCGAGCTGTTGGAAAAGGGCAAGCACGAGGACATCCGCAAGCGGTTGAAGCTTTCTGAGGCGGATCTGGCCGCCATCCTGTCCTTCATCAAGACCCTGAATCCCTTCCCGGGCAGGCAGTACTCCTCCTCGGAGCCCCAGTACGTCATCCCGGACATCCAGGTGAAGCTCAAGGACGGCGAGTTCGTCATCGTCCTGAACGACGAGGAAATACCGGTCCTGGGCATCAACCCCTTCTTCGACCGTCTGTCCGGAGAGAGGCACGACCGGACTACGGACGTCTTCGTCAAGGACAATATCCGCCGGGCCAAGTGGTTCATCCAGAGCATACACCAGCGGAACAAGACCCTGCTCAAGGCCACCCGGGCTATCGTGGAATTCCAGCGGTCCTTTTTCACCAAGGGCCCGAAACACCTTGCTCCTTTGACCCTCCGGGACATCGCCGGGGAGGTCGGGGTCCACGAGACGACGATCTCACGGTTGGCCAATCGGAAGTACGTCCAGACCGACTGGGGGATCTTCGAGCTCAAGTACTTCTTCACCAATTCGATATCCGGAGCCGGTTCCTCCGGATCCAGATTTTCCAAGGAGGGGGTCAAGCAGGTCATCAAGGAGATCATCGAGAACGAGGCTCGGGCCCTGTCCGACCGGGACATCGCGGACCAACTGGCCCGGAAGGGCATAAACCTGGCGCGCAGAACCGTGGCAAAGTACAGGCTGGAGCTGAACATGGACTCCTCCTTCGGCCGCAGGCACGAATGAAAGCCCGCTACGGCCGAACGATCCCCGCACGGGACGAAAAGCGAAACCGAAGCCCGGCGCCTAGGCCGCCGGCACCGTCAAATACACGATACTTCAGGAGGTGCGCATGAACGTCGATGTACGGTCCGTCCACTTCGATCTGGGAGCCCCCACGAGGGAATACCTGGACAAGAAGCTCGAACGCCTGAACTTCGCCAAGGACTCCATCGTGACGGTGGATTTTGCCTTCACCAAGGAAAAGGACTTCATCTGCGAGTCCACGATCCACTTCCGGTGGGGAAATCAGGCTCATATCCAGGAGCGCGACTTCGAGTTGGCCGCGGGCATCGACAAACTGATGGATAAAATGGAGATGAAGGTCCAGAAGGAAAAGGAGAAGGTGCAGGATAGGAGGTAGGTGAAAGGAGTCAGGCCACAGGACACGGGACACAGGACTCAGGGACAAGAAAGGCGACCGTGGGCTCCAGCCTGTCATCCGTCGTTACGCAGTCTATCTGTTACCTGGATCCTGAGTCCTGAGTCCTTTTCACCCGTTTACCGTTTACCGTTTACCGTAGTACACTCCCCCGAGTATGGAAACCGTCCGCTTCACCGTATTGGACTTGCTCAACCTGGACCTCCGGGAGCATAACGCCCTGAACCTCCGGTGCATCGGTGGACGCAAGGGTCTGGGGCGGGAGATCTCCGTCCCGGACCTCAACCGGCCCGGGCTGGCCCTTTCGGGATTCTTCGACGCCTTCGCCTTCCAGCGCATCCAGGTATTCGGTCGCGGGGAGTACGCGTACCTGGAAAAGCTCGAGCGGGAAGGGTTGCTGACGACGGCCAACCGGGTCTTCGAATTCGAGATGCCCTGCTGCATCTTCACACACAGCCTGTCTCCCCAGGCCGAATTTTTGACCTCCGCGGAGACGGCCAACTGCCCCATACTCCAGACGGACCTCTCCTCCAGCGAGTTCGTCGGCCGCATCCTTCGGGTGCTCTCGGACATCTTCGCGCCCAAGACCTCCATCCACGGGGTCCTGGTGGAAGTTTTCGGCATCGGGATACTCCTGTCCGGGGATTCCGGGGTGGGCAAGAGCGAGACTGCCCTGGAGCTCATCGAACGGGGGCACCGCCTGGTAGCGGACGACGTGGTGGAGATCCGCTGCGTCAACGGCAACTACCTCATGGGCCAGGGGGCCAACAAGATCGTCGGGCATCACATGGAGATCCGGGGTCTGGGGATCATCAACGTGACCCACCTCTTCGGGGTGGGGGCCATCCGGGACAAGAAGCAGATCCAGCTGGTCTGCAACCTGGAAGAATGGGACGCGGACAAGGTCTACGACCGGATCGGCACGGACGAGAAGACCGTGGACATCCTGGGCGTCAAGATCCCCCAGTTGGACATACCCGTAAAGCCGGGCCGCAACATCCCCATCATCATCGAAACCGCGGCCATGAACGAACGGCTCAAGAAGATGGGATACCATTCAGCCAAGGAGTTCAACCGCAATATCCTCCGGTGGCTCGAGAGCGAGAACGCGCGGGCCGTGTATTTCGGCCAGGACGACATCCTATGAAAAACCGCCAAGCGAGGACTCCATGACCGAGAAAATCGTATCCATCAAGAACCGGGCGGGAATCCACGCGCGGCCCGCCGCCCTCATCGTCCAGACCGCCTCCAAGTTCAAGTCCAAGATCTTCATCGAGAAGAATTCGGACCGCATCAACGCCAAGTCCATCATGGGAATCATCACCCTGGGCGCGGGGTTCGGGGTAGAGCTCCGCATCCTGGCCGAGGGGGAGGACGAGGGCGCGGCCGTGGAAGCCCTCTCCCTGCTCTTCGACAGGAAGTTCGAGGAAGAATGAAGGTCCCCGAGGGGTCGGGTCCGACGCCCCGGTTCGGACTGGCCGCCCTCATCGCCGCCTTCGCCCTGGTTTCCGCGGGATCCTTCCTCCTGGCCCGAAGCGCACTGCTTTCCGGGACGCCGAGCCCCGGGGTTCCTGTCCTGGTCTACGCGGGCCTCCTTTCCGTGGTACCCCTGTCGCTCCTGGGAATCCTCGGCTTCCGTCTCCGGCGACTCGTCCTGGACTACCGCCTCCGGGGCTATGGAAGCCGGCTGAGGGCCAAGCTGGCCCGGCAGTTCCTCCTGGTAGCCCTCCTGGCCTCCATTCCCCACGGCATCTTCCTGGGAGCCCTCCTGCGGGTCGCGGTGACCGCCCCCTGGTCGGCCGGCACGATGGACGCCCTGGACACGGGATTCCGGGTGGCCGTAGCCTTTCAGGAAGAGCGATTGGCGCGGCTGGCCTACCTGTCGGAACGGGACGCCCCGATCCTGGGGGAACGGCTCGGCTGGGATCCGGCCCTTATTCTCGCCGCCCTGGTCGAGCGTGACCGCGGGGTCGCCGCGGTGGAGGTCTTTCGGGACGGCCTTTCGTCCGGATTCGCCGGCGCCCGGGACGCCCGACTGGGGGACGTTACGGCGGCTTCCCCGGGTCCTCTGTCCCGCATCGGCGCCGGGGACACGGTCTACCTGCGCCACCTGGCCCGGGCGCCCGGTCCGAAGGACGTGTCCGTGGCTGTCAGCCTGCTCCTGCCCCCCGAGATCGACCGGGCCGCCGCCGCCCTGGGCCGCACGAGCGGATTGACCGCAGCCCCGGGGTTCATGGATCGCAGGTTCGCCCCCTTCCTGGCCTTTTACTGGTTCCTCTTCGCCCTCCCGCCTCTCCTTGTTGCGCTCCTGACGGGTCTGGCCGCGGCGGAATCCATCGTACGGCCGGTCGCGGCCCTGGAGGACGCGGCCCTGGCCGCCGCCCGGGGGGATCTATCTCCTCGCCTCCTGCCGCGCCCGGGGGACGAGCTTGGAGGACTGGTATCCGCGTGGAACCGCATGCTCTCGGGGGTGGAAGCCGCCCGGTACGAGGCCGCGGCGGCGGAAAAGGTCGCGGCCTGGCGGGACATCGCCCAGCGCCTGGCCCACGAGCTCAAGAACCCCCTGACCCCGATCCGGCTTTCAGCCGAGCGGGTTCTGCGCCGCTGGCAGGCCGATCCGGCCTCGATCGGGGATATCCTGGAGCCCTCCATGCTGGCCGTCCTGCAGGAGACGGAGGTCATGAACGCCCTGCTCACGGACTTCCGATCCTTCGCACGGCTCCCGGAACCCTCGCCGGACTGGACCAATCTCCGCGCCCTGGTGGAAGAATCCTGCGCGCCCTACAGGACATCCTTCCCGGAGACCCGGTTCGACGCCTCGGATGTGGAGCCCGACCTGGTGCTGAGGGTGGACCGGACCCGGATGCGGCAGGCCCTGGAGAACCTGATCTCGAACTCCCTGGACGCCATGGACGGGAAGGGCTTGGTCTCGTTCCGCTCCGACCTTGTCAAGGCCGCGGAATCCCGCTATTGTAGGCTCCAGATACGAGATACGGGCCGCGGTATCCCGCCGGAAATACGGGACCGCATCTTCGCCCCCTATTTCACGACCAAGCGTGCGGGGACCGGCCTGGGTCTGTCCATCACCGAGCGCATCGTTCAGGATCATGGAGGGCGGATGCGGTTCGAGTCCGAGCCCGGCGCCGGCACCGTTTTCTTCCTGGATCTCCCGTTCGACTCCTAATTAAGGAACCCGCCTGAATGAACACGATCCTGGTGATCGACGACGAACCCGCCATACGCGCCGCGGTGCGGGATATCCTACAGGACGAGAAGTACCGGGTGCTCCTGGCGGAGGACGGGGTCGTCGGGCTGGGTATCCTGGAAACCGAGCGGGCGGACCTGGTCATCCTGGACGTGCGGCTGCCACGGATGGGCGGCATGGATGTGCTCAAGGAGATCCGGCGCCGTAAGCCGGATCTGGAGGTCCTGGTCGTGTCCGGCCATGGGACCATCGACATGGCCGTCCAGGCCGTGCGCCTGGGCGCCTTTGACTTCATCGAAAAGCCCCTTTCCATCGACCGCCTCCTGACCGCCGTCCGAAACGGCCTTTCCATGGCGTCCCTGCGGGCGGAAAACCGCCGCCTCCGCAGCGCCGTCCTATGCGAGGACGAGATCATCGGCGATTCGGCCGCCATCCGAGAGGTTCGGGACCTGGCGGACCAGGCGGCCCGGAGCGACGCCCGGGTCCTGATCACCGGGGAAAACGGGACCGGCAAGGAACTGGTCGCCCGCAGAATCCACCGGGCCTCCGCCCGGGCCCCGGGCCCTTTCGTGGAGGTCAACTGCGCGGCCATTCCGGATACCCTGATCGAGAGCGAACTATTCGGCCACGAAAAGGGAGCCTTCACGGACGCCGTATCCCGGCGGATCGGCAAGTTCGAGGCCGCCGACGGCGGCACCCTCTTCCTGGACGAGATCGCGGACATGAGCCTTTCCGCCCAGGCCAAGGTCCTGAGAACCATCCAGGACCTGCGCTTCGAGCGGGTAGGCGGCGAGGAACCCCTGCAGGCCGATGTCCGGATCATGGCGGCGACCAACAAGGACCTGGAGGCCGAGATCGCGGCGGGGCGCTTCCGGGAGGACCTCTTCTTCCGGTTGGCCGTAATCCTGGTCCGGGTACCCGCCCTGCGGGACCGCCGGGAGGACGTTCCCGAGCTGTGCCGGCGCTTCCTGGCACAGCGGCCCGGGGGAAACGGCGAAGGCCGGGAACTATCTGCGGCGGCCCTCGGCTTCCTATCGGGGCACGACTGGCCGGGGAACGTCCGGGAACTCCGGAACCTCATGGAACGGGTATCCGTGCTGTCCGACGAGAAGGAGATCTCCGAGCTCACGGTCCGTCGACTCCTGGGCGCCGGGGAGCGCGCCCTTCCCGACCCGGGGCTCGTACCCGAGGAATACGGCGTCTTGAAGCTCCTGGAAGCCAAAGAACGATTCGAGCGGAAGTATCTTGTACAAAAATTGCGGGAAAGCGAGTATACTGTCACCAAGGCAGCCCAGGCCGCCGGGATCTACCCCAGCGCCCTGCACGCCAAGATGAAGAAATACGGGATAGAGAGCGGAGAATGAAGGACCTGACGGACCGTCAGAAGGAAGTGCTGGCTTATATCTCCTCCTTCTCCGAGGAACACTCGTATCCACCCACCATCCGCGAGATCGCGGAACGCTTCGGAATTTCCGTAAAGGGAGCCTACGACCACGTTAAAGCCCTGGAGCGCAAGAAAACCTTGCGCCTCGGGGAAAACCGTTCCCGCTCCATCGAGGTGCTCTCCCGGGAAAAGCCCGGCGCCCGGTACGCGGAGGTCCCCCTCCTGGGAACCGTGGCCGCGGGCCGGCCCATCCTCTCGGAGGAGAACCTGGACGGCACCATCCGGATCCCCGCGGAGATGCTGCGTTCCCGCCCGGGATTCGCCCTGCGGGTGCGGGGCGACTCGATGAGGGACGCGGGGATCCTGGACGGAGATCTGGCGGTCATCGAGGAGCGGCCCATGGCGGAGAACGGCGAGATCGTCGTGGCCATGATCGACGACGCGGTCACCCTGAAGCGCTTCCACCGGGAAACCGGCCGCATCCGCCTGTCCTCGGAGAATCCCTCCTACGCGCCCATCTACACCCAGGACGCCCGCATCCTGGGGCGTCTCCGCGGTATACTCCGGACCTACTGATGCCCCCGCCTTCCGTGGAAATCCTCGCCGGACCCGAAACGGGACGCCGGAACGATCGCATCGCCCAGATCCGTCGGGAATGCGCCGAAGCCTGGGGAGCCCCCCCCGAGGAGCACCGCCTGTACGCCTTCGAGACGGAGGTCCAGGATCTCCTGGGACTTCTGCGGAACGGGTCCCTGTTCTCCGCCGGCAAGCTGGTGTTCCTGTTCGGGGCGGAATCCGTCAAGGGCAAGACCGACCTGGCCGATCTGGCCCGGTACATCCGCGCTCCCGCGGACCAGACGACCCTCATCCTGGTCACCGAAGGCTACGGGATCGAGAAGTACCTGGAGGATGCCGCAGGACGGGACGGCAAGAAGATATTCTGGGAGCTCGGTGAGGACGAGAAGGACCGTTGGGTAAAGGATTACTTCCGCCGGGAAGGCCTGGGGGTCGAGGATGAGGCCGTCGAAGCCATCCTGGAACTGGTGGAGAACAACACCGAGGCCCTGAAGCTGGAATGCTCCCGTCTGGCCCTCTTCTTTCCCCGGGGAGATATGGTCACGGCCGCTGCCGTTGAGACCTACATAGCCCACAACCGGGAGGAAGACGCCTTCAGCCTCTTCGCCCGGATGGCCGAGGGCAATCTCGAAAAAACCCTGGAAACCCTGGCCGCAATCCTGGTGAGCCGCGAAGGCACGGGCATCGGCCTGCTGGGCGGTCTCCTTTGGAGCCTGCGGCGCCTGGGATCCCTGCACGAGGAACTGGCCGAGGGTTCCTCCTGGGAGCAGGCGGTCCGCGCCCAGCGCGTCACCAGCCGGAAGCTCCAGGCCGTCTACGACGACGCCCGCCGGCGCTGGCCCCCCGCGGCCTGTGAATCCCTCATCGCCTTTGGCGTGGAGACCGACGCCCAGCTGCGGTCCCTCGGCTCGGGGTACGAGCGCCTCCTGCTGGAGCTCTTCGTCTACGCCTGCGTAGGGAAGAAGGGCCCCCTAGCCCTCACGGCCCCGGCGGCGGAGCGAAGGTTCTAGCGGCTTCTCGCGGCGCCCCCCTGAGGCCGGTCAATTTCCAGGATCAGCACCTCGTACCCTGCAAGCTCAATCGTCCCCCGCTCCGTCACCGAGCCCTCGGCACGCCGCGTTCCCGCCAGGACCCGGCCGCCTTCGTACAGTTGGAAGGCACGCCGGTCACCTGAGAAGTTGAGGGTGACCACGATTTCCGAACCCCCGCCGGCCGAGGATGCGCCGGGCTTCCCGGCTGCACCGGCCGTCGTCCTCCGGTAGGCCAGGACCTCCGGGTCGTCCCCAAGGAACTCCAGATCCCCTGAGCGAAGAGCCGGCGTGCGCCTGCGAAGGGCCAGGAGCCGTTTATAGAAGGCTAGGAGGGATCCCGGGTCCCGCTCTTGTGCGGCGACATTGCGGACCGGATAGTCCGGGTTTACCGGCAGCCAGGGGGTACCGGTGCTGAAGCCCGCCCGGCCCGAGGCATCCCACTGCATGGGGGTGCGCTCAGGATCCCGCCCGAACCCCGAGAGGGGCCAGGTCCGGATGCCCAGGGGATCCCGAAGGGTGCGCCGGGGCAGGCGGACGCAGCCCATGCCGATCTCCTCTCCGTAGTACAGGAAGGGAGTTCCCCGGAGGGTCAGCAGAAGGGCCGCAGCGGCCCGGGCCCGGGCCTCCGTGTCCGAACCCATCCGGTAGCGATGGATATGGCGGCTCTGGTCGTGGTTGCTCAAGGTGAAGTTGGGCCAAGCCCCCGGCGGCAGGGCGGCGTACCAGCGCCGGGCGGAATCCCGGAAGGCTGCGGCCCCCCAGGGGCGGGTCAGGAACTCGAAGTTGAAGGCCATGTGGAGTTCGTCGCCCGCGCTCCCATGGCAGGAGGCGGCCAGGGCCCTGTCATGGCCGTGGGGTTCCGCGATCAGGACCCGGCCGCCGTAGGAGTCCGCGATGCGCCGGAAATCCCGGAAGACTTCGTGAACCTCCGGGCGGTTGCGGTCGTAGAGATGCTCCTGAAGGAGCTCCGGCACCAGGGAGGCCTTGAAGGGATTGGAGCGGAACAGCTCGTCCTTGAAGTACCCCGTTGCCACGTCCAGCCGGAACCCGTCCACCCCCAGGTCCAGCCATTCCCGGAGCACCCCGTACATCAGCTCCCTAAGCTCGGGATTCCGCCAGTTCACCTCCGGCTGGTACCGGGAAAACATCGCAAGGTACCACTCCCGGGTGGCCGGATTCTCGTACCAGGCCGACCGGAGCTCGAAGAGGCTGATCCAGTTGTTGGGAGGCCGCCGGGAGCCGCGCTCCGGAATGGGCTTCCAGATATACCAATCGTGCTTCGGGGAGTCCCGTGATGCGCGGGCTTCCCGGAACCAGGGGTGCTCGTCCGAGGTGTGGTTGAGCACAAGATCCACAACCACCCGGAGCCCCCGCTTGTGGGCCGATTCCAGGAGGCTCTTGAAGTCCTCCATGGTTCCGAAGACGGGGTCCACGGAGACATAGTCCGCGACGTCGTAGCCGAAGTCCTTCATGGGAGACTTGAAGAAGGGGGAAATCCACAGGGCGTCCACCCCAAGGCCGGTCAGGTAGTCCAGCCGGGACTCGATGCCCGGAAGATCCCCGATCCCGTCGCCGTTCGAGTCCTGGAAGGACCGGGGGTAGATCTGATAGAAAACGGCATCCTGCCACCAACGCTTGTTCATCCTGTCCCTCCTTTGGTTCCAGGTCCCGGGTCCTCCAGGGACAGGACCGCCTCGATCTCCGCGTCCCGGGCCGCGTGGGTCTGGCAGGCCAGGCGCTCCTCCGGCCCCGCCCCGGCGGCGGAAAGGCGGGCCCGCTCGCGGTCGGAACAAGGACTCAGGGCCCCGGCCCCCACCAGCACCCGCACCCGGCAGGTTCCGCAGAGGGCCTTGCCGCCGCAGTCGTGGCGTATGGACCGGCCCGCCTTGAGCACTGAGGTCAGGATGGATTCCGCGAGATTGGTGGAAACGGCGTCGGGGGTCGGGCGACCGGGCCCGCGGTATCGGAGGACGGCCACGGCGGCTAGGGGGAAAGGGTCGTCCGGTTCCGGCCTTCCTGCTTGGACTGGTAGAGGGCCTTGTCGGCCCGGTCCAGGAGGGTCTTGGCGGACACGTCGCGGAGCGGATCGTACTCCGCGGCGCCCACGGAGATCGTGACGCTCAGGTTCTGTCCCTCGTACGCCACCTGGTTGGACTCCACGGTCCCCCGGATGCGCTCCCCGATGGCGGCGGCGTGGGGGCCGTCCGTATTCTGAAGGAGCAGGCAGAACTCTTCTCCCCCGTACCGGGCTGCCAGGTCTCCCTGCCGCACGCTCTCCTGCAGGACGAAGGCGGTCTGCTTGAGCACGAAATCCCCGCAGGAGTGCCCGTAGGTATCATTGAATTTCTTGAAGTGGTCTATATCCAGCATCAGGACGGACAGGGGCTTCCTCTCCATCCGGACGCGCTCCATCCTCTCCAGGAGCACGGTGTAAAAGTAGTGCTTCATCTTGAGCTTGGTCATCATGTCCGTAGTGGTCATCTCGAAGAGGAACGCGTTGCTGATCGCGATGGCCGCCAGGATGGCGATGTTGATGACATACTCCCGCTCGGTGGCGGAGAACTCGTCCCCCTCGATCCGCTCCCCGATCACCAGGATGCCGTTGATGACCCCCTTGGCCTTCAGGGGGATGACCAGGCTGGGCTCCAGGGCCTCCAGGCCCTCCAGGCCGGCCAGGGATCCCAGGGTGCGCCGGATCTCCTCCAGGGTCAGACAGCCGTAGGCCCGGGCAAAATGGACCATGAGGGGATGGTCCTCCGGAATGGAGTACTCAACCTCGCGCTTTAGGTCGAAGCCCTGGTGGTTCCGATGGAGGCTGAAGGACGGCGAGTCCAGGTTCTTCTTCGCGAAAAGCCCCGCCTTGAGGACCTTCATCTGCCCCATGATCGTGAAGAGTATGGAATCGATCAGGATCGGATAATCGAGGGTGGAATTGAGGCTCTTGGAGATCTCCAGGAGTTGGCGCAGATCGAAAATCTGACGCTCGTACTCCTCCGCCGCTGCTGCGAATTCTTCCTTCATGCTAGTCGACACCCCGGAGCCGTCTTCAAAATCATTCTCGTTTAGTATAGGGGGCGGGGCCCGGAAAATCTACGCCCGGACGACGGCATTTTTAAAAATCTCAAGACCCGTCTCCCGGGGAGGGCGGCGCCGGCGATCCGGATGGTTTTCCGGAACCAGGAAGGCCTCGGGGTGGGGCATAAGGCCCAGGACCCGGCCCGTCCGGTCGCAAACCCCGGCGATGTCGTTCGCGGAGCCGTTGGGGTTGCGGCCCTCGTAGCGGAGGGCCACGAGGCGCTCCCGCTCGAGTTCCGCCAGGGTCCCGGCGTCCCGGGCCAGGAACCGCCCCTCCCCGTGCCGCACGGGCAGGTCCAGGGTCTCGAGGCCCCGGGTCCAGACACAGGGGCTCTCGGTCTCGATCCGCACTCGCACCCAATCGTCCAGGTAGCCCGGCTTTTGGTTATGGACCAAGGTGATCTCCCGCTCCCAGCCGCCCCGGAGGTTGGTCAGGATCCCCGTCTTGGCCAGGACCTGGAAGCCGTTGCAGATCCCGATCGCCAGTCCCCCGTCGGCCAGGAAGGCCTCGATCTCGGGACGGAGACGCCGTCGGAGAAGGTTGGCCAATACCATCCCGGAACCCAGGTGGTCCCCGAAGGAGAAGCCTCCGGGGAAGGCCAGGATGCGAAAGCGGGCCAGCATGCCCGGCTCCGCGAGGAGATCCGTCAAGTGGACCCGGGAGGGTTTTGCACCGGCCTGGCGGAAGGCTTCGGCCAACTCCTCGTCGGAGTTGATTCCGAAACCGCAGGCGATCAGGACCGGGGCGCTCACGGATACCTCCTGCCGGCTATGGGGGTCTTGTAGGCCGCTTCGATACCCTCCAGGGTCGCTGCCAGGATCTCGCTCCCCGCCAAGCTGAAGCGGAGCCGGGGTTCCCCGGTAGTCGTCCCCAGGAGCCGATGGGGCAGGCCGGAAAAACTCCGCTCGAAGCGCTCCCGATCCTCGGGCCGCACCGACACCAGGAGTCGGGAGGGCGTCTCGCAGAAAAGAAGCCGGACTGCCTGGGCAGGGCTTCCGCCGGGAAGGGCGTCCAGGCGAAGATCCGCACCCACCCGACCGCCCAGGCAGGAC
>Ga0209450_10000988_pt1 | contig 14324 bp, 10 predicted proteins | sample FrelakmetLWP11LW_FD_187149 | JGI IMG/M metagenome (GOLD analysis project Ga0209450, IMG submission 187149) | Freshwater lake sediment microbial communities from the University of Notre Dame, USA, for methane emissions studies - LWP11 LW (SPAdes)... | ecosystem: Environmental > Aquatic >...
CTCCGGTCCGTATCCCGAGGGCTTGGTTCAGCGCCTGAAGGCCCCTGTCTGGAAGCGGCGATGAAGCTGGCCCTGGAGCTTGAGGAGATGGGGATCCGGACCCAGGTCACGGGAGGGCTGCTCAGGGTATCCGCAGATTCTCTGACCTTCCACGCCTGGAATCTCATGGAAGGCTCCGGGATGCCGATGGACGCAGTCCTTTTCGCCGTGGACTCGCTGAGGGGGGTCGGTCACTCCTCCACCGACCTGATCCCGCTCTGGGACCTCGGGGCTTCAGGGGGCCACGAGGTCTCCGTACTGTTCTCGGGGGATCCTGATGGACTGGAAGTGAACATGGAGGTCTCCTTCCTCGACATGGAGCTCCTGGACCTCCTTCTCGGTAGTTTTCCCCTGCTGTCATCTCCACTCGACGGGTCTGAGCGCTTCTTCCGGTGAACAGGAGGAGCTTCCTGAGAGCGGCAGCGGCCATGACAGCGGGGACCGCGATAGGCGGGACATGGTCGGTGCTGGTGGAACCTGGCTGGCTCGAGCTGACCAGGACGGTCGTACCGATCAGGCGGCTGCCGGAAGGGTTCGCGGGTTTCACGATCGGCCTGGTCAGCGACACGCATCTGGGGCCGTTCGTGGGGAGAAGCAGGATCCGCGAGGCCGTGGACGCCCTGAACGAAGCCTCCCCCGACATCGTAGTGCTTGCCGGAGATTACGTTCTCCACAGCCCGGAGTACATCGAGCCATGCATGGAGGAGCTCTCCAGGATCAGGGGGCGGACCTTTGCCGTACTCGGCAACCATGACCACTGGGAAGACGCGGATCTCACTTCCAGGCTGCTCGAGGAAATCGCCGGCGCTGAGCTGATAAGGAACAGGGGAGGCTGGATCGAACGGGGCGGCTCCGCCCTCAGGATATGGGGCGTGGGAGATCTGTGGGAGGACGACCAGATCATCGAGGGGGCGAGACCTGAAGGCTATGATGGTCCGCTCATCCTGGTCTCCCACAACCCGGATTATGCAGAGGTGATTCCGGAGGGGACCGCCGACCTCATCCTCAGCGGGCACACCCACGGCGGCCAGGTTGTACTGCCCTTCCTCGGCGCACCCATGCTCCCTTCATATTACGGACAGAAGTACCGCTCCGGACTGGTCTTGAATTCCGGGACGGCAGTTTACATTTCCAGGGGAATCGGCGTTGGCAGTCCTCCGGTCAGGCTCAACTGCCGGCCTGAGCTGTCCATCATAGAGCTCGCGGCTGCTCCCTGAGGGAGCGCCGGACAACGAACGGGGACCTCGATGAGAATCAAGCTCGCAGGATCGATGACGGCTCTGATGGTTTCAATCGCGATGGCTCTTTCCTGCGGCGCCGGAACCCCTGATGACGCCCCTGCGCCCGGCGCGGCCCTTCTTGACAGCTGTGCCGCTGCGCTCGGAGGGGCCGTACGGCTCGCGGAACTGAACGTGATCCACACGGTTGACAGCATCCAGGTAGCCGGGCTGTCCGGAACCACGGAATCCTGGTGGGTCAGGGATCCGTTCATGGGGCTCTCGGTCACGGCGGCCGGACCGGTCAGGCAGGAGATGCTGATCATCGGCGACAGCGTCTGGACCGTGGACCGCAACGGACACCTCTCCCCGGGAGGGGCGGACGCCGAGAGCCAGCTCGAGCTCTCGAGGATGACCGTTTTCTACGATTACCTGATGGATCCCGCAATGGTGGAAGTCGGCGCCGACACGCTGATCGACTCCATCCCGGTGGTGCCCCTCAGACTTCCGGGCGAGCAGAATGTAGTGATCTTCTGCAGGAAGGACTCATGGCTTCCCTACGTCATGACCGCTACCACCATGGGTCTGGAGATCCTGAGCTATCCTGACGATTACAGGAACGTCCAGGGCATCGTGACCGCGATGACCACGCGGAGCGTAATCCCGGCAGTGGGCCAGCAGATCACGTCCACGAACATCCTGACGGAGTACGATGTTCCGGTGCCGGAGTCACTCTTCGTGCTGAGCTCGGGGGCCGCGGACTGGGAGCTGAGCGCTCAGGGTGTTCCGCACCCTTTCTCGCTCGATCTGGAGCATATCTTCCTTGAGGGCGAGGTCGAGGGAAGACCGGCTTTGGTTCTTCTGGACAGCGGTGCCGGGGCTACTGTGCTCGACAGCTCCATGGCCGCCTCACTGGGGCTCGAGACCTCGGGCAGCCTCCCGGCGAGAGGCATCGGCGGCACGGAGGAGTTCTCATTTGCCGTTGTCGGGGAGTACTCGGCTGCAGGCGCGGTCGTCAGAGGGCAGAACCTGGCTGTCATGCCGATATCGCAGGTCTTCTACCCCTCCACGGGACACAGGATCGATCTCATCCTCGGGTATGACTTCCTGAGCCGCTTCGTTGCCGAGATCGATTACGGATCGGGCGCGATCTCGCTCTTCAGCCCGGACAGTTTCGATGCGTCATCCTTCTCCGGGGCAGTGATCCCCGCAGAGAGGTCGATGAGCCTCCTCTCCGTCGAGGCCGTGCTGGAAGACTCGATCACCGTCAGGCTGCTTCTGGACACAGGAGCGGGAGGCAACATCCACCTGACGCCGGCCTTCTTCGAGGAGCACCCCGATTTCCTCTCGGGAAGGCCCGTATTCCAGACGGCTGCCACAGGAGTAGGAGGCGAGGAGGCGATCACCGGTTTCCGGGTGTCGAGCGTCACCCTTGGCGGCTACTCCGTCCCGGGAGGGCTCTGCTCCAGCTTCACCGGCCTGGACGTGTTCGATGCTTATGACGGGATCCTCGGCGCCGGGGTTCTGTGTCGTTTCATCGTGGGTCTGGACTACTCGGGGAGCAGGATTTTCCTGGCTCCGTCCTCCCTCTTCCACACCGGCCTGCAGGAGAACCTGACCGGCCTCGGGCTGGAGATCTCAGGCGGTTTCCTGGTGATTGGCGCAGTCATTGCCGGCTCCGCAGGAGAGCTCGCCGGGATACTCGAAGGAGACACCCTCCTCGCCGTGGACGGACTCCGCGTGGGTCCTGATGACCTGCCGGGAATCACGGGCCTGATGCCCGCCGAGCCTGGCGACCGGACCGTACTGACCGTTCTGAGGGAGGGCGTCGAACAGGACCTTGCCGTGACAGCCGCCCGTCTGGTGCCGTAGACGGCTCCGGCTTGCGGCCCGCCTAGAACTCCGGGTAGATCTTCTTCATGCAGTCGGGGCACAGGCACCGGCTGACGTCAGCCCCGGAATTGGCGGCAAGGTAGGTTTCAACGTCGCTCCAGTAGCCTTTGTCGTCCCTGATCTTCCTGCAGTGGACGCAGACAGGCAGCAGACCGCTGAGAGTCTTCACCTTCGCAAGAGCCCCCCTCAGCTCGTCGTTCACCTTTCTGAGCTCCATGATGTCCGAGAACCGCGCCACGGCAATGGTGATGGCCCTGTCGATCTCGGCGACGCTGGAGGGCTTGAGAAGGTACGCCCCGGCTCCCGCCGCGGCCGCCTTCGCAATCAGGTCCTCCGACTCATACGCGGTCATGATGACTACCGGCGTGGGGAAGTGTTTCTGGATGAGCCGCATCCCGTCGATGCCGTCCATGTCAGGCATGTTGATGTCCATGATCACTACTTCCGGCCGCAGATCGCGGGTTTTTTCCGCGGCCACGTGTCCGTTCTCCGCGACCGCAACCACCTCGTGCCCGAGCTGCTGCAGCTGGCCCTTCACCATCTCGGCCACCAGAAAGTCGTCCTCCGCCACGAGGATCCGCAGCTTGCTTGCCTCGCGCCCGATGCTCTTCAATTCAGCTCCTCCTGTGGAAGGTGATGTCAACTACCGCCCCATCAGCATTCCCGAAAGCGATCTCTCCGCCCGGGAATGACCGGACGATATTCCGTACGAGTTCGAACCCCAGGCTGTGCCGCTCCAGGGCAAGCACATCCCGGGGAAAGCCGGGACCGTCATCGCGGTAGGTGAGCCGGACCTCATCACCGTTGATCAGGATCTCGAGGATGATGCTGACATGCTCTCTGAAAGGCACCGCATGCTTGAGCGTATTCGCCGCCAGTTCGTTGATCAGCATTCCGAAGTTGTGAGCCTGGTCGGAGCGGAGCATCCACGGCGACCGGGCCACCTGCACGGAGCAGGATCGTCCCGGGGGAAGCACTTTCATGACGGCGTTGATGAGGCTTTCCGCAAGGTCGCTGAATGGGATCGGTGCCCATCTGACGGCGCTCAGCATGCTGTGCACCACGGCAAGACCCTCGATCCTCCGTATCAGGTCCTGACGGACCGGCGCCCAGGCAAGAGCCTGGGTGGGGTCCAGGAACCTCTCCTCTGCGTAGAGCATGCCGATGATTGCGGCAAGATTGTTCTTGACCCTGTGGTTGACCTCCTTGAGCAGCTCCGAGCGGGTTTCCGCGTCCTCCCTGGCCTGCCGGTACATCTCCTCCAGACGGCTGACGTTGAGGATCATCGAAAGCGCCCGGCCGATCCACTGCGAAACGCTCCCGAGGATCTCCCTCGTTGCAAGGGGTACCACACCGACGTCCGAGGAGGTGAACAGCATGACCGCGATCATCCTGCCGCCGAACTCCACCGGCAGCATGCAGGCGCATGCTGGTTCATTCCCGGAAGGCATGCCCAGCGGACTGTAGTAGACCGGCGAACCGCTGCAGCACCGGCAGACCGGGGAAGTCTCAGGTCTGCACCCGACCAGGCTTTCAAACAGGGCGTTGCCGGTGTCGCCCTGGATGATCGGGGTGAGCTCCCCGCTCTCCCCGGAAGGGACCAGCACCGAACCATCGTCGAAGGGATCGAGTGCCGACAGGATGTCGAGAGCGCCTGACAGAGCAGCCCTGTAGTCAGTGCATGCCGCGATGACGCCGCCAAGCTGTCGCTGGACATCGAGACGCACTTCGGATCGCCAGCGGGAGTCGACATCCTCATGAAAGCCGGCAAATCCGGTGGGCCGGGCCGAGCCGGTCTCAGACGGGGCAGAAAGCTCCCGAACCCGGATGTATTCGCCGTCGCTCCTCGCAACCCTGTACTCACAGCTGCAGCCTGCGGCAGCGCCCTCGACCATCGGCGCCCTTGCGGCCGCAAGCAGCTCCCGGTCATCGGGATGCACAAGATCGTTCCAGGAGGAGAACTCCATGCCGTCCGGACCGCTGGACTAGCCCATGGCCATAGCCCACCGGGCATCGACCCGCACCTCCCCCGAGGGGATGCTGCAGACCCATGTCCCGAATCCGGACATCTCCACGAGTCGCTGGAGGGCCTGCTCGGGTATGGCCACCGTGCCTCCCTTCCCTCCATCAGCTTGCCTGTTTGGATCATACTCGATTGTGTCTGCTTCGCCACAGAGGTCCGAAGGCGAGCGACTTCAATTGCCCGCCGGTGGGAGTGCGGATATAATCACTTCAAGCGTTTCAGATCGATCCGTTTTCGGAGGTGAGATGACCTCGGGCCTGGCTCTTCTGGAGAGATTCGGCATCAACGTAACCGATTCCCTCCCGTTCATGGACGACCTGACGGGACTGCCCAACCGGCGCTTCCTGCGGCGTGCTTTGGACTCGCTCATCACCGCCGGCATACATTTCTCGCTGCTCTTCATGGATCTGGACGATTTCAAGAAGGTCAACGACAGCGGAGGGCACGAGGAAGGCGACCGCCTGCTCAGGAAGCTGGCTCTCCTGCTCGAGGGCTCTCTCAGAAGCGGCGACTTCGTCGCCAGATACGGAGGCGACGAGTTCGTCATCATCGCTTCCGGCGGCACTGAAGCCGGCGGCGTAAGCGTTTCAAGGAAGATCCTCTCGGAGATCTCCAGAGAGCTCACCCCGGAGTGGGGTGTATCGGCCAGCATCGGGATCGCCCTCTTCCCTGAGCACGCCTCGGTCGCGAGCGACCTCGTGACACTCGCGGACAACGCCATGTATGCGGCCAAATCTTCCGGAAAGTCCTGCTGGAAGGTCTCCCTGCGGGAGGGGAGCACCCTGTTCTGGCACGACGATGTCTTCATGGCCAGGAACAAGGAGCTGGACCGCATTCTGTCTGCGATGTCCGCGGACCATGGCAATTCCCTCATCCTGGTCTCAGGCGAACCGGGCTCCGGAAAATCATCTCTTCTGACCGTTCTCGCCGAGCGTCAGGGAGCGCGGGCGGCGATGAGAGTCCAGTGCAGGCCCGAGTTGACGGACATACCCTGGGCTGCTCTGGTACAGGCGGTGAGGGTCTTCGCGAAGGATCATGAGCCGCCGCACATGCCTCCCCTCTGGAGGAACCTTCTTGGACGGCTGATGCCGGAGATCTTCGGAGAATCCGACCTGACCTCGACACGGATGGACAAGCTGGCGCTTCTCGATGCCTTCTCAACGCTCCTCAGGGGATGGACCCCCCTGGCCATTTTTCTGGACGACGCCCAGTGGCTCGATACCGAGACCGCCGGCCTGCTGGTCTATGCCCTGCAGACAGGCGTGGAGGAAGGCCTGTCAGCCTGCGCCTCCATCACACCGGAGGGCTTCGCCGAGGCCAGGCCTGCATCACTGCTCGCGGATCTTCCGATGGCCGTCACCGTGGCCCTCGAGATGCTCACCCCCTTCCAGACTGCCGAGCTGGTCCGTGGAAGGCTCGGCGTGATCAGGGGCGTGGATGACCTGGCCGGGACGGTCTACGGCTTCTCCGGCGGAAACCCCCTGTTCGCCTGCGAGTATCTCAGAAGCATGCTGAATACCGGCATGCTGCACCTGGAGGATGGCATGCTCAAGCTCCTCCCGAACCCCGGAACGATGCCTGACAGGATCAGGAACATCGTCGGACGGAAGCTCAGTCTCCTGGATCTGGATTCCCGCAGGCTTCTGCAGCAGGCGTCCGTGATCCGGAGCGGCGCCTTTGACACGACGGTGCTCATCAGGCTTTCCGACCGCACGGAGGGAGAGGTGCTGAACATCCTTGACCTCGGCCTCAAGCACGGCATCCTCAGGACCGGGAAGTCCGACCCGATGGCCTTCCACTTCACGAACGACGCGTACAGGAATGAGGTATACCGCAGTGCGGGAGAGCTGCTGATCAGGCGGAGCCACGCCATCATGGCTGAAAAGAGACTCGACGAGGGTGAGCACCTTGCCGCAGGCTACCATTATGAACACAGCGGTGAGCCCCTCCGGGCTCTGGAGGTCTACAGGCAGGGCGCTCGCGCCGGACTCGGGGCAGGACTGCCGAAGACTGCCGTCAGCTGTCTCGAGCACGCAGACCGGCTCGGAGCCGAGCTGACCGATGGTGAGCTCCCGACTGAGCAGCTCCGCACACTGAAAGCGGAGCTATACGAGGCCTACCGTCTCGCAGGAGACTGGTCGAGGACCCGGGAGATCGCGTTGCAGCATGCCGCCCTGTCGCAGGAGATGGGGGCGCTCGATGAGGCGGGACAGCACAGCAGGATGCTTGCCGCCGACTGTCTCAGGATGTCCGGCGGGTATGAGCAGGCACTGGATGAGCTGATGGCGATGGAAGTCGACCTTTCCGGCACGCCGCTCATTGACTGCATGATGAGATGCGCGGACAGCCTCAGCCGCCTCGGCCGCCTCGGTGAAGCCAGAGACAGACTGGACTCCACGGAAGAGCTGGTGGATGCCTGCTCCGACCCGCGGTGCCTTAACCTCCGCGCTGAGCTGATCCACCAGCGCCTCATACTGGAGATGTCCACGGAGGACTTCACCTCTTCGACGGACCTGGCCGAGCAGCTCATCTCCATGCAGGGAACCGCTTCGTTCTACCCGTGGTGGTACCCGTACGACATGGCCGAGGCGATGCTCCAGTCAGGGAGACCGATGCGGGCGGTCGAGCTGTTCAGGGAGGGTGTGGAGAGGGCGATGGCCGAGGCGGCGCTCTACGGCAGGCTAGTGATCCAGGCGGAAATGCTCGATGCGCTCTTCAACGCGTTCGATCTGACGCAGACCAACAGCCTTCTCAGCGAGGTGGAGGATCTCGCCGGCAGGTTCTCCGAGCAGTCGGTCCTCGACGACTGCCAGCTCGTGAGGATACAGCTCGCCATGGAATCAGGGCGCATCGATCAGGCCAGGAACATCATGGAAGTGCAACTCGGCAGAAGGCCGGAGAACCCGGCCGTAGCCTGGATCAACTCCCTCCTGCTCGAGCGGCATGACGACCCGGAAGGTTCCCTCGCCGAGGTCAGGCGGGCTCTGAGGATACTGGACGGAGTGAGCATGACCAGCCTCATCGATCTGTCGGTGATTGCCACGTTCGAGGAGATGAGGCTCCAGGAGGCCTGGGCTGCGTATCTCGTCAATGGAGACCGGGACTGGATCCGGTCCACCATGGACGCGCTCCCCTCGATGGGACCGCGCGCCGCCTTCACCGCCCATGGCAAGATCGCGCTCGCCCTGCACAGGACAGGCAGGACCCGGGAGGCCGAGCTCCTTCTGTCGGTTGCGCTCAAGAACCCTGATTGGGCCGAGATGCGCCTCTTCAGGCGGAGGAATCTGCAGATCAGATCACTGTGGCACGCCCCCTCCGCCGAGGAAGCCCGCCTCCTGAAGGTATTCGTACCACTTACGACTTAAATGAATCGTGTGGGTTACTGATCAAGCGAATGACGCAGAACATCCAGCCTGTGCTTCGCCGCCGGATCGATCATGAACACAGCCTGCAGCTTCGAGCAGGGATAATCGCAGCAGGCCGCGCAGCTCTCCAGCCCCCGATCGCGGGCACAGGAACGGATCCCGCAGCTCAGGCAGGACGGAAGGAGCCTCCCGGTTTCATACGTACAGCCGTCGCAGCCTTTGACATCTTCCGTCTCCAGGTCCATTCCGTGGAGATTTCGGGCGGTGCACGCAATCGCGGTCCTGAGGCGGGTCTGCATCTCCGGATCTGCCTCCGTCGTCGCCCAGCGGACCGGACAGCCGGCGCAGGCGATTCCGCAGTAGGCCGGAAGCCCGTCTGCTTCTGCTTCCCCCGCTCCGACATGCGCAGGGGCGGACTTCGGACGGGCATTCTTCCGGCACTTCCATTCGTCACGCAGGATGCCGAACACCACCACGTCTTCCCGCCTGTCCCATTTCACCTCATGCTCCCGGAGGATCCCCTCGCGGGTCATCCCGAGCTTCTCCATCACCCTTCCGGATGCAGGGTTGCGGGGAAAGTGCTTCGCACAGATGCGATGAAGACCCAGGTCCGTGAAGCCGAAGCGAAGTACGGCATCCGCTGCTTCAGTGCAGTATCCCAGACCCCAGAACGGCACCCCGATCCAGTACCCCAGCTCAGCCCTGTCGAACCCCCGCTCCAGGGTCAGCCCGATCGCTCCCACAAGCCCGCCGCCATCACGGAGTGTGATCGCGAAGACCGCTTCCTCCCCGGCCTCGAAAGCGGGCCGGTGTGTCGCGATCCACTCCTCCGCCATCCCCGGCTCGTAGGGGTGCGGAATGGTGAGCGTCGTATCGGCCACGGCCCGATCCCCGGCCAGCCGTGTCACGTCGGCGGCATCGTCCATCGCAAACGGCCGCAGCACGAGCCTGTCGGTTTTCAGTACGGAGGCTTCCATGCCTGCCCATCCCGGACTCCTGAATCCCATCTGCAGCCTCCATGAGTGATGCTCATCCCAGCCGCCGCTTCATGAAGACCGCGACCTCGCCGTCGGGCCAGTCCGAGTTGCCGTAGTACGACAGGTCGATCCCCTCCACCCGGAAACCCAGGCACCGGTAGAAGTCCATTGCGGGTACGTTGGTGGTCTGGGTCTCGCAGACGATGGTCCGCAGCCCGGAGGCCGTGCCGCGGCGAACCAGCTCCTCCATCATCAGCCTGCCGATGCCCTCTCCCCGGCGTCCTTCAGCGACGTGGAACTCCCAGACCCAGAGGCTCAGGTTCCACTCCTCGACATCCGCGATGGCCACCCCGACCTGCACCGCCCCATCGAAAGCCCCGAGGGAGAACCCGCTACGAACAGCCTCCCCGTACCTGTCCAGGAGCTCTCCGTCCGGCGGGTCGTACTGCTTCACGTAGGGCCGCTTCAGCACTGTCTTCTCCAGCGTGAAGGTCGTGCGGTTTTCGGAGTCTTCCCACCGCACCGCATACTTCTCTTCCGAAACGTACCCTGCCATGAGCCCGAGCGAGCACGAGTCCAGTGTCTCCAGAGCCCTCAGTTCAATCAACTGCCTGCTCCGAACCGTGAAGCCAGCTCCTCCGCCCATCGCCCGGCGGCTTCCGGATCGGTCTTATCCTGATGCTTCCCGCCCTGACCCGGCATCACGCCGGGGAAGGAACCGGTCATCACAGGCTCAAGACCGGACTTGGCGATGAGCGGTTCCACGTACTTCTTCCCGGCCTTCTCCGGGTCCTCCACGGCCATCCCGGTACAAAGGAACACCGCGAGACGCCTGCCAGCCAGATCCTTCCTCTTCAGGAACTTTCTGGCCTTCCCGTAGACCAGCCCGATCCTCACCCCCGCTCCGACCACGACGTTGTCATAGGATGCGAGGTCGCCGACCTCCGATTTGTGGAGGTCCGCGACATCCACTTCACCCCCCCGCTCCCTGAGCTTTTCCGCGATGAGCAGGGCGTACTTCTCCGCCGCCCCGGCCTTGCTCGCGTACGCCACCAGAGTCCTGCCGCTCACTCTTTCCTCCTCTGCTCGATTCAACAGACTTCACTGACTGCGGACCCCAGGCACGGCAGATGACCGGGGATGGTTGTGCTGCACGGCTACTCCGGGCACGGCTGGATCCGGATGATCCTCCTCCCGGTATCCTCGCTCACAAAGATGCGACCGTGGCAGTCCACGAGAACATCCTCGATGTTGCCGAAGCCGGAGGCGAAGACAGCAGTTCTTCCTTCTCGGTCCACGACACTCACCCGTCCGGAGCCGTCACCCAGATCCTCCTCTGCCACATACATGGGGAACCTGCCGCCCGGGGAGAAGCAGAGCCCCTCGCAGGAGCGAAGGCCTCTGCAGAAGACCCGCAGGGCTCCGACAGACGGGTCGATGCGGATCACCGATGCGTCGACGAACGGCATGCCCGCGCTCTCGTTGCATACGAAGACCGTGCCCGAGCTGTCCACCGCCACTCCGGAGAAGCTCCAGAGGTAGAGCGAGGACGAGATAACGGTGAGACCGTCTGAGTCGCCTGATGAAAGACTTGTGAGAATGGGGGGAAACGGGGCTCCCTCGGCGGATGATTGAGTGACGAACGGAACCCCTGCGGCAGATACTGCCACCCCCTCGGGATTGGCCAGTCCTTCCGCGATGACCAGAATGTTCCCGGTCGGATCGATGGAGAGCAGCCTCCCGGAGGCTGCATCCTCGACGACGAAAAGGCAGCCGTCCGGACCGGCGGCGATGCCCTCAGGGTGATCCAGCCCCTCGACCAGGATATCCAGGCTGTCCGGTCCGATGACCTTCAGAATCCTGCCGGTCGTCTCGGAGGCTACGAACAGCTCGCCGGAGGACGACATGGCGAGCCCGTCCGCGCCGGGGATGCCGGCGCAGAGCACCACGGCGGTCCAGCCTTCCGGCACCACCACACCTTCAGCTTCCGGCAGGATCGAAGAGTGCAGCGGTGGAAGCTCACCCGTGGAGCCGGCTCCCGGTACCGCGCAGATGATGAGAATCATCCTCAGAGGACTCAATCGATGCCTCCCGTCGGGCTCCATGGAGATCCCGGAAAAGCGAAGGGGCGCGGCACATGCGGCGCCCCACGATCATGTAAAAAGCCGGAGGTATTGCCTAGAAGTAACTCGGTGACAGGATACTCCATTCTGTTCTCAGCCTGGACACTCGACACATGTGCAGCGAATCAAGTATCCTGTCACCGTAAGAGCCCCGCTCCCGCGAGGGAACGGGGCTCTTTCGGTCGTGGGTCCTGCCCGGGTGCGCTACCTGAGGAGAGTGAACCTAGCGATGGCGCTTCCCGCGGGGGATGATGCCTGTATGAAGTAGATACCGTTGCCGAAGCCATCAGGAATCGACCAGCTGAAGCTGTGGTTGCCCTGCTCCATCTGTCCGTCGTGGATGACGGCCACCCTTCGGCCGGAGAGATCGAAAACGGAGATGTCCATTTCGGTCCAGGAACCGGTGAAGAGGTCGAAGCGGACTGAGGAGGTCACAGGGTTGGCTCCGGTGCTCGAGATGACCACATCGGAGACTGGCGTACTGGCGCCCCCCTCGATGCCGAGTTCGATCGCAGCCAGAACGGCATTGTAAATCTGCACCCTGCCTGAGCCGTATTCATTGTCCTTGCCGGCCGCTCCTCGCTCGAGGGCCGTGGTCTCGAGCAGCATGTCCACCTGCGCCGGCGAGAGCTCCGGATTGGCGTTGAGGAGAAGCGCCATGCAGCCCGCAAGGTGCGGAGTCGCCATGGAGGTGCCGCTCATGGTCGTGTAACCGGAGGGGTTGGTGTAGTCGCAGCTCAGTATGTCCACTCCGGGGCCGGAGATGTCGGGATCGATGAGGCCGATGTCCGGCGAAGTGTCAGGATAATCGTACCAGGGGGCCTGCGTCTCCCAGGTGGAGTAGCCCCTGCTGGAGAAGGAGGCGATGATGTCGCCGCTGTCCGTGGCGCCCACCGTCACGACCGCGCTCAGGCCGCCGGTCGTGGTCTGGTTCGGGTGCAGCCAGGGTGGAGGGACATCTCCCGGGGTTCGGATGTCTCCGGGATCGCTGGGTGAACCACCCTCGTTGCCTGCCGCTATTGAGTGGCAGATTCCAGCAGCGTAGACATTGTTCTCCACCTCGCGCCAGGTCTGGCGGTCCGGGCTCTGGCTCTGGGGCCATCCAAGAGAAGTTGATATGACGTCGGCGCCATGCTCGATGCTGAACTGGAAGGCATCCCATACGTCCTGCTCGTCCGAGAAGGTCACGCCGACACGCAGGGCCATGATCGTTGCAGAGGGTGCTACTCCGCAGACCGTGCCGGCAGTGCCGTCGCTCGCGACGCTTCCCGCGCAGTGGGTGCCGTGACCGTAAGAGTCCATCGGGTCGAAATCGCCGTCCGCGAAGTCATAGCCGTAGTGGTAACCGGCGGCGGTGTCGTGCCACATGTTGTTGTGAAGGTCGAGGTGGTTGTAATTGACCCCGGTGTCAACAACGCTGACGATGATGCCGCTGCCCTCGTAGCCGAGTGCCCAGACGGAAGGGGCGCCGATCTTGTCTACCCCCCACGCGTTGCCGTCGGTGAGCTCGGTGTGCAGGGGTGCATGGACATCTACGGGCTCAATGAGGATGTCAGCGGGGTTCATGAGCCGGATGTAGAGGACGTCATCCCGGGAGGCGAGCGCCGTGATGGCCTCGGGGGTGAGCGAGACCGAGATGGCGTTGAGGATCCAGTAGGGGTGGACATCATTCACCGCTGCGGCGCCGAATGTCGCCATCTCGGCGATGATCCCTGCCTGGGCCTCGGTTGCGTGTTCCTGCATGACCTCGGCGGCAAAGTCCCGCCTCGCGTCCCGGTCCATGCCGGCGGCCGCCCTGTCAATGTAACCCGTGTCAACCACGCCGACGGGCTTCACGAGCACTCTCAGGAGCTGGTCCTGCCCGCTCTCGGCCATGGCATCGCGGAGCTCCGGCGTTATGGTGCCGGCAAAGGCGATACCGGTCAGCAGGAGCATGGAGAGCAGCGTCTTCATCTTTCTCCTTTCGGGTGATTCATCTGGACTTTTCTGAACCGGACCGGGCTGTCCGCCCGGATGATGACCTGTCAGCCGCACGCTCAAGATGCTTGGCCTCGATCCAGGCCTCTTCCATCTGATCGAGAGTCGATGCTTCGAGTGTGACTCCCGATGATTTCAGTATACTTTCCATCCTCGAGAAGCGCAAGACAAATTTGCTGTTGCTCCTGCGCAGAACCGCCTCCGGTTCGAACCCCATAAGTCTGCAGAAGTTCACGATGCTGAAGAGGACATCTCCCAGCTCCTCCTCCTGCGAGTCCGCATCTCCCTGCCCGATCGCCCGCTCGAACTCCTTCAGCTCCTCCTGAATCTTCTCCCTGGCGCCCTCAGCGTCCGGCCAGTCGAATCCGACATCGGAGGCTCTCTGCTGCAGCCGCCAGGCGGTCTGAAGGGCCGGCATCCCTGGAGGGAAGGATCCGAAAAAGCTCTCCTCACGGCCAACTTTCTCCATGGCCTTGATGGACTCCCACTGTCGCTCCACCTCCGCTGGCGACAGACTGGCCCCCGCCCCGAACACATGCGGATGCCGCCGGATCAGCTTCTCCCGGATCCCACGGATGACGTCTTCCAGGCTGAAAAGGCCATCCTCCTCGCAGATGACGGCCGACATGACAACGTGCAGGAGCAGGTCTCCCAGCTCCGCCCTGAGCGTCGCGGGGTCTCCCCTGTCCGCCGCATCGGCGACCTCGTAC
>Ga0209450_10000989_pt1 | contig 14316 bp, 11 predicted proteins | sample FrelakmetLWP11LW_FD_187149 | JGI IMG/M metagenome (GOLD analysis project Ga0209450, IMG submission 187149) | Freshwater lake sediment microbial communities from the University of Notre Dame, USA, for methane emissions studies - LWP11 LW (SPAdes)... | ecosystem: Environmental > Aquatic >...
GGATCTGTATCCGTGGCATGCGGATTTCTGCTCGAGGCTGGGCATGACCTTCAGCAACGGGGATTACTCCAGAAATCAACAGGTGAAAGAGAAAGCTGAAACTGCCGATAAGCTCTTCAAGAAAGCGCTGGGGTACTGCCCGGATCACAGGGCGTATCTGGGCCTGGGCATCATCAGACAGCGAAAGGGCGAATTCAAAGAGTCGATCAAGTTCCTGGAAGCGGGGTTGAGGCATTGGCCTGGAAGCGAAGACCTCACCGTCTGTCTCGGCATCAACTACATGAACCTGGGAGATTTCAGAACCGCTCTGGATCACTTCTCCAAGTTTCCGCAATCCAAAATAGCGATTCAATACAAGGAGGAATGTGCGAAAGCGCTCAAGGGATGACGGGGAAGGATCTGATCTGACTTCTCATGAGATCATCTGCGTGCTCTGTAAAACAACTTAAAGAAGAACAGGCCGACAAAAAGGCTGAGACCGGCAGTGAGGAAGAGCGCCGGGAAACCGGCCTGCTCTCCGATGTATCCGAGAAGAATGGATCCGAAAAAGGCGCCTCCGTCCATGGAACCCGTAAAGGCGCCTGTCACCTTTCCACGAATGGCGATGGGTTCGTCCCGAACGGCAACGGCGGTGAGGCATGGAAAAAGAAATCCATGGCCGAGTCCGGACAGGAGGCCTGAGAACACGAGGATCCCCTCCCCACCTAGGAAACAGAGGAGAAGAAGGCCTGCCCCTGTGAGGATCATGGCATAAGGGATAATCCGCAACTCCCCGAGTCGGTCGGCCAGCCTGCCGCCCACGAACCGGGTAAGGACAGCCATCCCCGAGTAACTCAAGTAATAAATAGATATAAAGGCGAGATTTTTTTCCTTGGCAAAAGGGGAGACAAAGCCTCCTGAAGCTGCCAGAGCATATCCAAAAAGAAAGGCCAATAAGGACACTCTTAATGTCTTCGGCCTAAGGAAAACTGAAAAGAAAGACGAGGAGCTTAGCGAGGTATGTTCAAAAGTGGATTCCGGGATTCGAAGCTGGAGGATGAATCCCATGGCTCCCATCCCCGCGGCAGCAAGAAAAAAGGGGACAAATCCCGCATGCTGGATTATGACCTCAGCGATCGCGGGTCCGACAGCCATGCCTGAGAGACCGGTGATGCCGAACATGGCCATGCCTTCGTTCAGCCTGGTTTCGGGGATAATATCCGCCATATAGGTGAAGGCAGAAGTGAAGCAGAAGGCCAGGCCGATGCCGTGAAGAATGCGCGCAAAGAGGAGCGCAGGATAGACGCGGCTCAAGTCCTGCTGAAAGAGAAGGTAGGAAAGGGGAAGAATCGTCATGATCGCGCACCCTAACGTGTAGCTCCTTTTGCGGCCGATGCGATCGACCATGGAGGAAATCCAGGGGCGGGAGAGGACGGACGCAAGAGAGAAAACGCCCATCACAATGCCGATGTCCAGCTTGGATCCCCCGAGGTGTGAAACGAAAAGGGGAAAGAGAAAAAACGAACCGAAGCTCGAAGTGGTGAAGAAATTGGCCAGAGACATGGTCAAAAAGGTTCGGGTATAAAGGGTTGGTGCTGCTTGCATGAGGGGGAAGCATACAGAGAGAGAAGGTTTTGTGCAACAGGCCTTTTGGTTCCAAGCCTTTTCACCCTTGACAGAAGAAGAGCCTTTCCTATAAAGTTTTTCAACAATCAGCATAGCGCTTCCGTCCTATTCTTTCTTGGGGAATCCACATGCCTGAGACATGGATCAATTACTGGTACTATGGAAAAGACGGTAAATTGATCAAGACGGAAAGGCTGCCGAAAAAAGACATCCTCTTCGTCTACGAGACAGCGGAAAGACCGACGGCCCAAATATCGCGCCACACCTTCTTTTGCCCCAGCACCGGAGTGACGCAAATGCTCGATGCCGTTTCCGAGGGAGACCGCACGGTGAAACGAAGAGAGATCGTGAGGCAACTGCTCGGTCAAGCACCCATGGCCTGAGGCGCGGCTGCCCACGAGAAGAACCACCCTTCCTGTTGTTGACCGAAATCGAATTCTGACTACTTTCTATTCATACACAATTGTGATCGTCTCTTAATGTTTTCGCCATTATCGGCGGCGAGAGGAGGACGGCAATGCCAAGAAATAGAGTCGAATTGCCCTACCACGTGGAATACGTCTCCGTCCTGGACGAGGAGGGGCGCCTGGATCAGGCACTGGAGCCCAAGATCCCCGATGACCTCCTGCTCAAGCTCCACCGGGCCATGGTGCTTGGCCGGAGGTTTGATGAACGATTGCTGAGCCTCCAGAGACAGGGCCGCATCGGAACCTTTGCGCCAATTACCGGCCAGGAAGCCTCTCAGCTGGGGGCAGTGGCTCCTCTCATGCCCGGTGATTGGATGGCGCCCTCTTTCAGGGAGACGGCGGCTCAAATCTACCGGGGGCTTCCCCTGGAAAGCGTCATTCTGGGTTTCGGAGGATACAATGAGGCGGCTTCCCTCGTTAAAGAAGGGAATGATCTGCCCGTTGCGATTCCTGTGGCCTCCCAGGTGCTGCATGCGGTGGGCCTTGCCTGGGGAATGAAGTACCGCAAGAAACAGAACGTGGTCATGACCTTTTTCGGAGACGGCGGTACTTCGGAGGGAGACTTTCATGAAGGCATGAATTTCGCAGCCGTTTACCAGGCGCCGGTGGTTTTCATCTGCCAGAATAACCAGTGGGCCATTTCAGTGCCGCGGAGCAAACAGACCCATTCCAAGACCATCGCCCAAAAGGCCCTGGCCTATGACATGCCGGGCATTCAGGTCGACGGAAACGATGTCCTTGCCGTGTATTCCGCTGCGAAAGAGGCCATAGACAGAGCGCGATCCGGGGGAGGACCGTCCCTGATCGAAAACGTGACCTACCGGATGATGATGCACACCACTGCGGATGACCCGAAGCGCTACCGCAAAGATGAAGAGGTGGAGGGTTGGAGAAAACGGGATCCCATTCAAAGGTTTCAGAAATATCTCAAAGACAAAGGACTCCTTTCAGATCAGAAGATCGAGGAGCTGGAAGCTCAAGTGAAGGAGGAAATTCAAAAGGCTGTGGAGCACGCAGAAGAGCTGATGAAGAAGTACAGCGATCCTCTTCCCATGTTTGAACATGCCTATGAGGAAGTGCCGGCTCATCTGAAAGAACAGAGAGAAGAGCTGAAGCGAGAGTTGGCTGAAATGCCCAAGGAGGAAGACCATGGCTAAGATGACGATGGTTCAAGCACTCAACCTGGCCCTTCGTCAGGAGATGGAAAAGGACGATCGGGTCATAGTCCTTGGAGAGGATGTAGGCCGCGACGGAGGCGTTTTCAGGGTGACCGAGGGTCTGATCGATCAGTTCGGAGAGGAGAGGGTCCTGGACACCCCGCTTGCGGAGTCGGGCATTGCAGGAATGTCGATCGGCATGGCGATCTACGGTCTCAGGCCTGTTTGTGAGATCCAGTTCTCCGGATTCAGCTATTTCTGCATGCATCAGATCGAAGCTCACGCTTCGCGCATGAGGTGGCGTTCTCAGGGCAGCCTGACGGTGCCCATGGTTCTTCGCTGTCCCTATGGCGGAGGCGTACGGGCGCTGGAGCACCACTCGGAAAGCCGCGAGGCCTTCTGGGCTCACATCCCTGGGCTCAAGATGGTCATTCCTTCAGGACCGCGAAATGCGAGGGCCCTCATGATCAGTGCCATCCGCGACCCTGACCCCGTGATCTTCTATGAAGGCAAAGCTATTTACAGGGCTTTCCGGGAGGAAGTGCCGGAGGCGGAGGAGTCTCTCCCCATCGGCAAGGCCCAACGAATCCTGGGGGGTAAGGACCTCACGATAATCTCTTACGGAGCCATGATGCGTCCTACACTGGAAGCGGCCTCTTTACTCAAGGAAAAGGACGGGGTGGAGGCTGAAGTGATCGACCTGCTCACGATTTCCCCTCTGGATGAGGCGACGCTGGTGGAGTCGGTCAAAAAAACAGGCAAGGCGGTGATCGTCCACGAAGCCCCTCGGAGTTTCGGCCCAGGGGCGGAGATCGCTTCCCGGCTGATGGAAAAGGCCTTTTTCTATCTGGAAGCACCCATCGCCCGGGTCACGGGCTTTGATGTCGTCATCCCGTTGTTCAGCAAGGAGCAGGCTTACCTGCCGAATGCGCAGAGGATCATGAAGGCTGCCAGAAGCTTGCTGAGTGCATAAAGGAGGAGAGTCATGGCAAGAGCGTTCAAGCTGCCGGATCTGGGCGAGGGTATCCACGAGGGGGAAGTTCTGTCCGTGCGCGTGGCCGTGGGCGACAAGGTGAAAGAAGGGGATATCATCCTGGAGGTCGAGACCGACAAGGCGGCGGTTGAGATCCCTTCGCCTTACACCGGCGTTGTTGAAGAGATCCTGGTGAAACCGGGCGACACGGTCAAGGTCGGCCAGGTCCTCTTGACTTTCACCGGCGCGGAAGAAGCGGCCCCGGTAAAAAAAGAAAAGCCGGAGAAAAAAGCTCCGGAGCCTCCCAAGCCGGTCGAAGTGCAACCGGAACCGTCGCGCAAGGAGGGCCCTGTGCCTGCCTCCCCTGCCACAAGACGTCTTGCCCGCGAACTGGGAGTCGACCTGCGCATGGTTACCGCTACCGGTCCCGGCGGTTTGGTGACGGCCGAGGACGTGAAGGGCTTCGCAGGAAAGAAAGAAAAGGTGGTGGAAGCCCCGGCGGCCGTTGTGACGGAAGAAAGACCCCAGGAGGCTCGTCCGTTCGCGCCGGCAGTGCCTAAACTACCCGATTTCTCGAAATGGGGACCCATCGAACGGGTGCCCCTGCGGTCCATCCGAAAGGCCACGGCAAAGCAGATGACCCTCGCTTGGTCACAAATTCCCCACGTGAACAATCAGGACGTGGTGGACATGACAAAACTCGAAGAATTCCGGCGAAGGCACAAGGCGGAGATCGAGGCAAAGGGAGGAAAGCTGACGCCGACGGTCTTTGCGCTCAAGGCCGTTGCGGCAGCCCTCAAAGCGTATCCTAACTTCAATGCGTCATTGGACACTGAAGCAGGAGAAATCGTCGTCAAGCGCTATTACCACATCGGGGTGGCCGTGAATACCCCGGACGGCCTCATTGTTCCGGTGGTCAGGGATGTGGACAGGAAGAGCATCGTGGAGCTGAGCATAGAACTGAAACAACTGATCGAAAAAACAAGAGCGCGAAAAACGACGTTGGAGGAGCTTCAGGGCGGAACCTTTTCCATCACGAACGTGGGCAACATGGGCGGAGGCCACTTTGTCCCCATCATCAATTACCCGCAGGTGGCTATCCTGGGGATGGGAGCGGCTACCATGCAACCCGCGGTGACAGGCAATGAAAAGGACGGATATCAGATCGTGCCTCGCCTTCTCATGCCGCTCGTGCTTTGCATTGATCACAGGGTCCTGGATGGGGCAGATGCCATTCCCTTTATGAGGAAGATTGTGGAACTGCTTGAAGATCCGGAACAGCTCTTTATGATGATGACCTAATGCAGGCCTATGGCCGCAACCAAAAAACACCAGACCCGAATGTCGAATATCGAACAAGGAATTTCGAATGATGAAGTCAACCCCTCCTGCAGTTGCCTTCGGAGTTCGATATTCTTTATTCGATATTCTGCGGTTCGCTTTTGAATTTCTATGCAGCTTGCGTAGAAGTTACAGACTAGGATTCTAACCCTTATTCGAGCTTTGGATTTCCATGGAGGTGTCCCATGGTCATGGGTGAGTTGGTGCAGGAGACAGAGGTCCTGGTCATCGGGAGCGGACCGGGCGGGTATGCGGCTGCTTTCAGGGCAGCGGATCTCGGTCTCGAGGTCACTATGGTGGACGTGGCAGCGAGACCCGGCGGGGAGTGCCTTTACCGTGGTTGCATTCCCTCAAAGACCCTGCTCTACCTGTCGGAGCTTCTCCATGATGCGCATCGCGCCAAAAACATGGGCATCACTTTTGGTGAGCCCCAAGTTGACCTTGCGAAAATTCGCGCGTGGAAAGAAGAGGTCATCGACAAGCTGGCCTCAGGGCTGGTGACCCTGAGCAACAAGAGGGGCGTGCAGCTCATCAAGGGGCGAGCGGTTTTTGAAGGCTCCGACAAAGTCCGCCTTCAAGATTCAGAAGTCAGCCACATCAAGTTTCGCCACGCCATTTTGGCCACAGGGTCTAAACCGGCTCCTTTTCAGGGGATAGCCTTTGAACATGGAAGCCGGATCATGGATTCCGCCGGAGCGCTCGATCTGGCCGACATCCCCGAGCGGCTTCTCATTCTGGGCGGAGGGTACATCGCCCTGGAGATGGGAACGGTGTATGCCTCTCTGGGAAGCCAGGTGACCCTCGCCGTTCGAGGAGACCGTCTTCTGCGAGGAGCAGATCAGGATCTTGCTGTTCCACTCATCAGGCGACTGAAGGAACTTTTCAGTTCAATTCATTTCAATACCAAAGCCTCATTCATCAAGGAGAAGGAAAACCAGGTCGAAGTGGGTCTGGAGGGAGAAGCGGAAAAGCCCAAGCAAACCTATGACCGTGTGCTCATTGCCATGGGCCGCCAGCCCAATACGAAAGAGATCGGACTCGAGAACACCAAGGTGAAGGTGAACGAGAAAGGCTTTGTGGTGGTTGACGAACAGCAGAGGACGTCAGATCCGAAGATCTTTGCCGTGGGGGATTTGGCAGGCGAACCCATGCTGGCCCACAAGGCGTTTCGAGAAGGGAAGGTGGCTGCTGAGGTCATAGCAGGCCAGCCTGCGGTTTTTGATGTGCAGGCCATTCCTGCGGTGGTTTACACAGACCCCCAGGTGGCCTGGGCAGGGCTGACAGAAGAGCAAGCCCGAAAACAGAACCGACCTGTCCGGATCGAACGATTTCCCTGGAAGTTCTCGAACCGGGCCATTACCATGGGCGCGACAGAGGGGCTCACGAAGATAATCGCCGACCCTGAAACCGGAAGAGTGCTGGGAATCGGTATCTCAGGGAGGAGCGCAGAGGGAATGGTTTCCGAAGGGGTCCTGGCCATCGAGATGGGCGCCCTTGTTCAGGACATGGGTCTCAGCATTCATCCCCACCCGACGCTTTCAGAGACCGTGGGAGAGGCTGCGGAAATTTTCCTCGGCAGCGTGACCCATCTCCTGCCGAAAAAAGAGAAGTGATCGAAGGGCATCGGAAATTGGGGTCAAAGGACCTCGGATAAGGATTGAGGAGAAGGGATCATGAAGAGAATAGTGTGGACAGTATTCTTTTGGGCACTGGCCTTTATCGGTTCCGTGGCGTTTGCTGCGGAGCAGGGCAAAATCAAGGATACGGAGTCGGCTGCGCACGGCGACGATGCAGCCAAGCATCAGATCGTGGACACTTACAAGTTCCAAGGCTTTGAGGTCGTTCAGGTCAACCTGCCGGTGCTCTCGCACTACTCGTACATTCTGGTCTCCGGCAAGGAAGCCCTGATCGTGGATCCGGACCGGGATGTGCAGTTTTACCTGGATTATGTCGCCAAGAAGAACCTGAGCATCAAGGGGGTGTATCTGACTCACTCCCATGCCGATTTTGTGGCCGGGCATCTGGAGATCGTCAAGGCGGTGGATTGCCCGATCTTTCAAAGCGCCGCCAGCGGCGCGGCCTACAAGATCAACCCCATGAAGGAAGGCTCGACCTTCAGGATCGGTTCCGCCATTGTGAAAGTCCTGGAGACGCCCGGACACACACCGGACGGGACCTGCGGTCTTGTCTTCAGCGGAGAGGAAGACAAGGTGGGCCAGGTCCTCTTTACGGGCGACACTCTTTTTGTCGGCAGCGTCGGGCGTCCGGACCTGCTGGAGGGCAAGATGACGGCTGCGTCGCTCGCGTCCATGGGTTTTGACACGTGGAATAACAAACTCTCCAAACTGGCCGACTCCGTCATGGTGCTGCCGGCCCATGGAGCGGGCAGCCTCTGCGGGGCGCACTTGAGCGACAGTCCCAAGAGCACCATCGGCGCCGAGCGGGCCTCCAACCCGTACTTCACGCTCAAAGGCCGATCGGAGTTCATCGCAGCGGTGTTGAAGGATTTGCCGGAGGCGCCTCAGTACTTCAAGCACAATGCCGCCATGAACCGGCAGGGACCGGCCCTGGTCAACTGGGCCGCGCCTCTGCCCGCAGAAGTCAAGGCCGAGCAAGCGTTGATGGACACGTCGAAGGTCTACGTCGTGGACATTCGGGACTCCTCGGTTTATGCGGCCGAACACATTCCCCGTTCCGTTAATATCGGAATCCGAGGGAGGTTCGAGACCTGGGTGGGGATCATGGTCCCATGGACCATGCATGAGTCGGACAAACTCGTGGTCCTGGGCAGCAAGGCGGAACTCAAGGAAGCCCTTTACCGGCTCCACCGCATCGGGTACGAAGCCGGCGTGCTCACGCCGGAGAGCTGGAAGGCCGCCAAGCTGCCGACCAAGAAGGTTGACTTCATCAAGCCTTCCGAGCTTTACAGCCAGATGAAGGCAGGGACCGGCCCGATCATCGTGGACGTCCGGCTGCACAGCGAATGGATGGGCCTGAGGATAGGGGAGGTCGTGAACCTTCCCCTGACCCATCTGAGCGAGCTGTCGTCCAAGCTCGATCCGTCTCAGCCTGTCGTGACGGTCTGCAATTCCGCCTACCGGTCGAGCATGGCCATTGGGCTTTTGGAAGCCAAGGGATTCCAGAAAGTGACCTCCCTTGCCGGAGGCAGCGAGGCGTGGATCGATGCCGGGCTTCCCGTCTATGGTGCTGAGACGGCAATCCCTGCTGCCGGAGCCGGCCCGGTCAAGCGGGAGATCCGGCTGGCCGATCGGATGTCGGCCGATGAGTTGCGCCGCCTGGCCAAGGACCTGCCGGGGACCTTCGACCTGGTAGATATCCGGCCCGCGGATCAGTTCAAGGATTATCACCTTCCGGGCTCACGGAATGCCGATATCGCCGAAGTGCTCAACAACCCGGCCTACCTGACCGGTGCCGGGCCGCTCATCCTTGTTGATCGCGACGGCTCGCTGGCCATGCAGATCGCCGGCATCCTGTCCCAGAAAACACAGAGGACCATCAAGGCCCTGCACGGCGGCCTGGAAGCATACTGGAAGGACAGCGGCTGGAAGGAGTCAGGTAAGGCAGTCGTCGCACCGGCTCCGCCTGCGCTTCCTGCTGCTCCTGCTAAATCGGAAGCGCCCAAAGCAGAACCGCCAAAGGCTCCCAAGAAGAAATCCGCGGGGTGTTGATCATGAAAGAGTCCATGGGACCCAAACCGTACATGAATCCGTACCTGGCAGGGGTGATTCTCGGCCTGACGCTCCTGGCCTCTTATCTTGTGCTCGGAGCCGGGCTCGGGGCATCCGGCGGCATCGCACGAATCGCCGCTTATCTCGAGGGCGGGCTTGCGCCTTCCCACGTCGGCTCCAGCGAGTACTTCGGGGCATGGGGAAAGGAACCTCTCAATTACTACCTCGTCTTCATGTTCCTCGGCGTGTTTGCGGGAGGCTTGATCTCCGCAGTCCTCAGCCGAAGATTCAAATTTCAGGTCGAGCGAGGCCTAAAGGCCCCTAGACAATTTCGCCTCGTGCTGGCCTTGGCCGGAGGCGTGCTGGCCGGTTTCGCGAGCCGGCTGGCCCAGGGCTGCACCTCGGGACAGGCTCTGTCCGGAAGCGCCATGCTCCTCTCAGGCAGCCTGGTCTTCCTGATCTGCGTCTTTGCCGGGGGGTATGCGGCGGCATGGTTCGTAAGGAGGCAGTGGCATGATTAGCACGTTCTTCGGACTGGATGCGCTGTCTTCGTCGTCTGCCATGGCGGCCGCGTTCCTGATCGGACTGGCCTTCGGATTTTCCCTGGAACAGGCGGGTTTCGGCAGTTCCCGCCGGTTGGCGGGCATCTTCTACTTCCGGGATATGGCGGTACTGAAGGTCATGTTCACGGCGCTGCTCGTGGCCATGCTGGGGCTCCAGTATGCGAGCGGACTGGGGCTGATCACCGAAGATCAGCTCTTTTTCATGCCCAGCATCTACGGGCCGCAGATCGTGGGCGGATTGATTTTCGGAGTGGGCTTTGTCATGGGCGCCTGGTGCCCGGGCACGGCTGCGGTCGGTCTGGCTTCAGGCCGTATGGACGCTCTGGTGTTCCTCGCCGGAGCGGGTCTGGGGAGCGTTTTCTTCAACGAACTCTTCGGCGTTTTAAAAGGCCTCTACACCTGGGGAGACAGGGGCGTTCGGTTTGCCTGGCAGGACCTGGGCCTGTCGGCTGCGGGATTCGGCTTCCTGCTGGTGGCGGTGGCTCTGGTCCTTTTTTGGGGAGCCGAGTACCTGGAGAAGCGCAGAACAGTCGGCGGTGAGTATTGGCGAAGCCCCTTTCTGCGGTCCTTCAGCTCTGTCATGATCCTTCTCGCCCTTGGCCTGATGGCCATGGAGGGAAGGGTTGCGGGCGACAGGCCTGCAGGCCTCCAGATAAGCACCTCCGCCATGTTGGCGGAGATTGAATCGGCAAAGGACCACATGGAGCCGGAAGAACTGGCCGACCGGCTGATGCGGGGAGAGCCGGGGCTCATGGCGGTCGACATCCGTCCGGCAGAGGAGTATGCGGAGTTTCACATTCGCGGCGCAGTCAACATCTCCATGGCCGATTTGCTGGAGGCCCTTGCGGGCAGGGAGAACAAGGGCATTATCGTTCTTTATTCCAACGGCATGACCCACCCGGCCCAGGCGCGTGACGCCCTGTTCCGAATGGGTTTCACGAACGTTTACATGCTCACGGACGGCCTTGTGGGGTTTATCGACCGGATTCTGAAGCCTGCTTCCCTCAGGACAGAACCGCTGTCGGCGGAGCAGAGGGCCAGAATCAACTCGTGGCGGCAGTACTTCCTCAGTTCGGAAAAACCACAGCCGGCTCAAGCCGAGCCGGAAGAGTCTCTGGCCGTCTCTCAACCTGTTGCACCCAAGTGGCCGGGCCTGGTGGAGCCTGCGTGGCTGGCCGAGAACCTCGGCAATCGTGAAGTCCGGGTCATCGAAGTTCGGGCTCAAGCCCAGTACAACAGCGGCCACATCCCGGGTTCCGTGTGCGTTTCCCATGACAACTTCCGTGGCGTGGTGGGCGGCGTCTCCTCCATGCTGCAGCCCCCTGAGCTGCTGGCTTGGCACATGTCCCTCATGGGAATCCGGCCCACGGACAGGGTGATCCTCGTTCCCGATGACGAACCCCATGATGCGACCTTGGTGGCCATGGCATTTGCGCGTCTAGGCCATACACGTTTCGGGATCCTCAACGGAGGCTTCCCGCGCTGGATCCATGAAAAGCGTCCTGTCACGACGGAACTGCCTCAGGTTGAGAAGTCCCAATACCCGGTTCCCTCTCCCGATGTCTTTACGGTGACGCACAAGGAAATCATGGAGGTCCTCAAGGCTGCGGATCATGTCATCCTTGATGTCCGTCCAACGGAATACTACACGGGGGAGAAGGTGGATGAAGCCCGGGGCGGGCACATCCCCGGAGCCAAGAGCCGGCCCTACACGGAAGACCTTTTCAAGCACGGCAAGGTCACCCTGCTAAAGCCGTTGGAGGAACTCGCCAATGCTTACACTTCCCTCGTGCCCAATAAGCAGGCGACGGTGATCATCCACTGCCGCACCGGCCATCAGGCCAGCCAGACCTTTTTTGTGATGCGATACCTGCTGGGCTATGAGAGGGTGTTGTGGTATGACGCAGGCTGGTCTGAGTGGGCTTCGAGAAGCGAATTGCCCGTTGAGAAATGATGCGCAGAGCAATCGAAAGATAGTCGCTGTATCTTTGAGAGGGGGAAATGGCTGAAATCCGCTGGGCAATGATCCCCGGCGATCTCTTAGCGGTTAGAAGTCTTTTTCAGGAGTACGCCGATTCTCTGGATTTCGAGCTGGACTTCCAGGATTTCAGGGAGGAGATGGAAACCCTGCCGGGAAAATACGCCCCGCCTCTGGGATCTATCCTTTTGGCAAGAGAAAACGGGGAGACGGTGGGCTGTGTCGCTGTGAGGCCCCTGGGTGAAGACATCTGCGAGATGAACCGTCTCTACGTGAGACCGGCCTACCGCGGCAAAAGACTGGGCCGGGAACTCGCCCTGGCGATCATCGAAGAGGCCAAGAGGCTCGGGTACAAGGCGATGAGGCTGGACACGGTCGTTGCCATGAAAGAGGCGTCGGCCCTTTACCGCACTCTCGGATTCCAAACCATCTATGCCTATTGCTACAACCCCCTGCCCGACGCCATGTACTTTGAGCTAAAGTTAGCGTAGGGCTTAGAGCAGAGAGCCTAGAGCAGGGACCATAGAGCAAAGGGCATAGAGCAGAGAGCGGAGAGCAAAGAGTAAAAGCCGTTAAGAGATGCCGTACTTCTCCTTGAGAATCTCGGCGGCGCCTTTGATGTCTTCTTTGATGATGGCAGCCGACCGCTCCAACTGACCCCGAATGTCCTTGACAGGAAGTTCGTAGATTTTTTCGACACCATAAGGGCCGATCTTCGCCGGCACCCCGAAGCTCATGGAATCGAGGCCGTCTTCTTTCTTGAGCAGCCCGTATTCGGCCTCGAGGATGGCAATCACGGGCTGCACTTCGGATTCCCCTTTGACAATAGCGCGGAGCATGTCGCACGCTGCCCTGGCCGGGCCTGCAGAGGCGCTTTGTCCGGTTTCATTCACAAAGTGGGTGCCGCCTTTCTTGGCTTCATCCATCACGTCTCGGATCTTTTGCGCATCAACACCGGCAACCCTGATCACGTCCTCCAGGGGAATGCCGCTCACCGAAAAGTAGCGGGGATGAGCCACCATGGAATCCCCGTGTTCGCCGAACACGATGCCCTGCATGTTCGCGCCGGAGACGCCGAGCACCTGGGAGACCGCATGGCAGATTCTTCTTGTGTCCAGGTTGCCGGCCTGGCCCAAGATGTTTTCCCTTGGAAAGCCGCTCACCTTGTACCCCGCCCACGTCATAGCCGTAACCGGGTTTCCCATATAAATAAGGATCGGGAGATCCTGGGAAGAACAGCCTTCGTAGAGTTCCCTGATTTGGCGTGAGGTCTCGGCAATCACTTGCGTGTTCATTGCGAGCAGATCTCTCCGGCTCTGGCCTTCTTTTCTCGGAACTCCTACGCCGATAAAGATGACGTCGAGGCCGGCCATGTCGTCAAGAAAGTTCGTACCGACAAGACGGGGTCTTCGAAGGGCATTCGCTTTGAGATCTTCCACCCACGCGCCGGCCCTGTTGGGATATTTGTCCGCCGGCCTGCCATAAAAGACCACTTCCTTGCCCAGGCCTTCATCGACAAGCGTGAGCACGACATCCCTGGATACATTTCCGAATCCCCACACGCCGATCTTGTCTCTTTCCTTGACGCGCTCGATAAATCTGCAGGATCTGGGAGTCTCTATTTCCATAATGTTCCCTCTTGTCGAATTCTTAGTGGCTTTCAGACGCATCCAACTTAACAACCGCGTTTTTCCATGTCAACGCTGATCATTCCCATTGACGTCGCCCAAGGGGTTATCTATCTTAGAACGGTTTATGCTTTGTTGATGACAAAGGGCCGAAGGCATCGCTCACGGGAATAGATCTGCCCCATGGAATTAAGCCGCCCAGAGAAAATCTTCTTGATGCAGAAAGTGATGCTCAGGGTCTGCTATGCTTTGATCCCCCTGGTCTTCGCTTCCGTTTATCTTTTCGGGTGGCGGTCGCTTGCCGTGGTCGTGGTGGTCCTCGGATTCGGCATCGCGACCGAGGCCCTCTTCACCTTTCGAGAAAAGAAACCCGTCACTTCCGCGGTCTTCGTGACCTCTCTCATCTTCTCCCTTTCCCTTCCCCCCATGATCCCTTTCTGGATGGCGATTGTCGGGATCGTCGTGGGGGTTGGCCTCGGGAAAATGGTTTTCGGCGGTTTTGGCCAGAATGTCTTTAATCCGGCCATGGTGGGAAGGTGTTTTCTTTACGTCACCTTTCCCATAGAGATGACCAATCAGTGGGCTACTCCCTTGTGGGGAGGGGCGGCAGGCTTAGGCAGATGGTCCCTGTCTTTGGACGCGCTCACCCAGGCGACGCCTCTGGTCGAATGGCGTAGGGGAATCTCCGTACCGATGGAACAACTTTTCTTCGGGAACACGGCAGGCTCCCTGGGAGAAACGTCAGCGCTTCTGATCCTTCTGGGTGGCGTCTACCTGATCTACACAAAGGCGGCGCCGTGGCGCTTGGCCGTTTCCTGCCTGATCGGCGGCATCCTGCTGAGCAGCGTGCTTCACGGTTTCGGAGCAGCGGGTGTCCCGTCCGCGCTGGTCACGTTGCTCTCAGGATCTTTTCTC
>Ga0209450_10000990_pt1 | contig 14314 bp, 5 predicted proteins | sample FrelakmetLWP11LW_FD_187149 | JGI IMG/M metagenome (GOLD analysis project Ga0209450, IMG submission 187149) | Freshwater lake sediment microbial communities from the University of Notre Dame, USA, for methane emissions studies - LWP11 LW (SPAdes)... | ecosystem: Environmental > Aquatic >...
ACGAATCTTGTTTGATTGCTCTGGCTAACAAACAATATTTGGACGCAATCCACTTGTGCAATTTCTCTATCTCTCGTCCTAACGAACTTCTCTATCAAATCCAACCTGATCAATATCTACTATACTCGGCCGACCATCAATCTCAAGTATATCAGTGTACTGGAAATAATTGGAGCGGATTATCCATCACCGCCGGAATCTCACTCCTGAACCTCAGCGACGAATGTAACCTGAATCTCACTGAACATCAAATCCATCATCAGGCTTATTACCAATCGACACCAGTGATCGAACTCTTCGGCATTGCATCTGTACCTAAGCAAATTTGGAAATCATACACCAAAACACAAACCATCACAGAACTAGTTACTTTCTGTATCCTTGTTCTCCTAGCTATCATTGTTACTATCCGAGTTATTATTAAACGTGTTAATCGCCAACGACTTATTCAACTTCCCCTATAAAATTTCAATTACAGAGCCTATTACAAAATAATGTTATATTTCAATTATATACAACATTGTAAACATTAACAGACTCGACGTTGTGTATTCCATAAATTGTAAAATTCTTCTGCATTTCTATATGTGTACGAATACATTTTTTGGGTAATAACAACAATTTGGTTTTTTTGTCGAAATAATCCTACGGATTTAATGTTTCATTATTTTACAATATTTAGCTTGCAACACCGTGCTTTTTCGTCAGGCTTATTGTTTTATTAGTTGGATACATTTTACAGCATATTGGAACAAAGCTATGTACTACTTACATACACACACATTTATACCAAGGCATGTTACATTGAATGCAAAAATCAGGTACTTCACATTGATCTTGCCTTTGATGAAAAAAGGGTCATTTTAATATATAGTACAACTTCTTATTTATATCTCAATTGTACCATGAAAAAAACTATCGCTCAAAACGAACATATTCAGTTAGGCTATTCTTGGAATGTTAAAATAATACTTGATATTGTTGGCTACGGTTTATTAAATTTTTGGCTTTCAACAAACACTAGGTAAATTAACCGTAGGTTGTTTTTCTAGCTATTCATATGTTGTTTATGTTTGTCAGTTTTGTGCTATGGCTCAACAGAATTCATCTGCATTTATTTGTAATATTTATACACCTGTTGTACGAAATGTTGTTGTTCATATTGTTTGCAACGGTTGCTTGTTTCACTGGCTACTCATCACTTGCCTATCCTTGTGAGTATAGTGCTCTTGCTGAACTTAACTTATCTTCATTTATTAATTTTACCATGTACACCTGTAATACGTTATGTTGTTTTGGATGTTATTTTTTTAACAACTTTACATAAACAAACATAAACAAAATGACTATACCAGAACCTAACCATAACATAACGTGCTACAGCTGACTTGTGCAGAAGAGATGATATAAAAAATATTATCTTTCATTTAATACTATCTCTAATATTTTAAACCTAAAATAAAGTTACTGTTCTTGATTGTTTTACTGATTGGGACATTTCCTTTTATTTTCTAGTTAATATGTATATTAAATTACAATTTTTATAAACAATTTGTAATGATGTCCAAGATAAAAGTACTCTGGAGGGCTTCGTCGAGATTTGTTGGATTGTATGTATAGTTGCGATTGGATTTGTCAAAATAGCTGTGGATGTTTGCAATTTGCTCAACCTTGATTGTTGAGCAGTTCGATGAGTCTTTCGGTGATCACACGTTCATTGTTAAGACTAGCTTGCAGTTTATCACATTGGTTCAGAGTGAACATTCCCATGAATGTTCCTAAGGCACCAAATAACATTTGTAGCATAAATTTTTTTTGTTTCTGTTTATGCATACACTCGACGCTTACTTGCTCAAAATTACCTTTGACGTCATTGATTCTGGCTTTCTGAGTGTCAAGATCGTCTAGATGAATATTGAGGTTGTTGATCATTCTTTCTTTAAGGTCGTTCTGTTTATAATTATTGCGCTTAGCTGGAATGTTTTGGACTTGTTTAATAAACGATGAAATGTTTTCTCTGTATGTGTCTATGCTATTTTCGAGTCTGGTTAGATTGAGGTTCGTTGGTGAAAAGACATATTGGACTGAGCTGGACATTTGTCCTATTTCTTCAAACAGTACTTGAAATTTTTCGTTGGTGATCGGTTGGCTGGCGAAGTTATAGTTGTAGGCGTAAGAGTTTGAGTTGAAGACACTGAGTAACAGAATCAGTGTCAGTATAAGTTTCTGTTTAGAAGGCTTATTTTTTCCCGAAGCGCAATGAAAGTCTGAAGGGGTTCGCCCGGGATTGTCGTCCTTCCTCTTCTTGGAGTTCCCGGTCTCGAATATTGTAGTAGAACCTCTCTTGGAAATAACGCTTCTCGTGTTCGTTGAGGTGTTGCATTTGCGCGGCTTTTTCAAACTTGGCTCCGAACAACTCCGGCCTGATATGTTCCAAAATATATTTAGGAGCTCGCTGTGCTTCAGGGGCAATCGCACCAGCTCCATCCTGTCCGCCGGGTCGCACTCCATCCGTTGACGAAGCTTCTGTTGCTTTCGACGTTGTCGCTTGTGGCGCTTCCTCATTTCTTTGATCTCCTTCAGCTTGACGTTCTTGCTGAGGAAGAGCTTGTTCCACCACATCATCGATTGGTCCCAGAGGTCTAGGTTGTCCCACCACCTCAGTCGACGAGCCTCCTTGTTGTTGTTGTTGTTGTTGTTGTTGTTGTCCATCCTGTTGAACAGGTACTTCTCTCTGAATTACAGTTGGCAGGTTTCCGATAATAGTTGTTGGCAAACAGGGGTTGTCAGCTAGACTGATGAGGTTTGTAACGTCGGGACCCTCATATATATACCCACTCCACAAGTAATTAATTATTTGTTTGTCAGTCCAGTTAGGGTAAGTTGTTTTTATTAAACTCATGGGACAGGATTTAATTATTTTTCGGTATTCTGTGATGAACGGATCAACTTGGCTGAGGAGACTGACTTTAATTAAATCTGTATTAATTAAATCTTTGCTTACAACCTTTTGAATTGTTTTAATGCGCTTCGCAATATCTTTCTGTAGCATTTGTACAATCATGTCTTTTTCTGGTAACTCCTCCCTCCTTATTGGCTGTGCTTCTGTGGCTGACTTTAATTCGAATTGTTTGCCTGTCGGAGCTTCTCTTAATGAGTTTTTGTTGGCCCCCTGGGACATTGACATCAAGTTGTATCGTTTGTCCAATTCTTTTAATGTTGGAAAGCTTTGTTTTCCTAAAATTTTCTCTTTCTCCTCCTCTGTTTCTGTTTCAGATGCAGATATAATCGCACGGTTACGTTGACTTAAGTTTGTTGTTTTTCTGTTTTTGGATAAAATCCGACGGTTTCGATGACTATACTTTGTGTTATTTTCATTGTCACTGTCGGTTGTACGACGCTTCTTTACTATTCCTTTACTCTTTTTTTTGTGAGTTTTATTTTTAAAGTTACCAGTTTCAGAAGTTGATTCATCTTCATCAACCTCTTTCTTTTCAATTACAGATTTTCTATAAATTTGTGTAGCCGCTGTACTTTCCACATTGTATACTTTATTATTCTCTCCTTGATTGAATGCTGGCTCACGAGCGTGCTGCCCGACGGTCAGAAAATAAGGAGGAGTATGAACCGTTTTTGGCAACGAATTCGTGTACATGAACTTGGGTTTCATTTCCCCATTCAAGGTTGATAAATCTTCTTCTTCTCTAAAGTCTTTTACAATTGTTCTGTGCGAAACTTTATTGATTCTCTCTATTATTTGGTCGTTTGTCCACTTGTCGAGGTTGGAGAATAGCAAGTTGAGAACAAGCCAGTCCCCCAGCCTTGCGACACATTTGAGCTGCTGGGAATGAACAGCAGAAATAACATTGTCCTGGTTGACGGGTCTTGGCAGCCTGGAGGAGATGATCTGGACTTGAAGGCGGGGGACGAGGATGACAGTCAAAAGGTAGGCCAAGTACAAGGTCGTCATTGTCGCAACGCACACAAGCCAAAACCAGAGCACAATGTACACCTTTTCGTTCAAGAAATTGATCGGTAGGGTGCAGAGAGTGTCTAGCTTGTCGATTTGACCTGAAGGTCCGTAGCGCCGGAAACTGCACTTGGACAATTTTGGAAATACTGCGCTCAGAACGTCGACCCGGACTTCGGCAGGCATCATGGAGTTCTCAATGATGTCCATTCCAAAAGTCCAGAATGTGTACCCAAGAAATTTGTCTATGAGAAACATCTGGCCCAAAACGTTGACCAGATTCAGAGTCTCGCAGCCGAGGTAGCCGACAGCGAGGTACCAGTAGGCTCCCCTGCTGTTGGCCCATTCTTTTGCAAAACGGTCAAGCTGAGTGATTCTTTCGTCAGAATCTAAAGCACCAGACCTGAGATTGGGTAGCATCAGGGACGAGATGCTGTCGCCCAAGATCTTCTTCCAAAGGTAGTTTGGAAGACAAAAGCACAGAGCCTGGAGGAAGAGAACTAAACTCACCCAGGGGTAGTAACTTAGATATCGTTTGTCGTTGACATCTGTTGTTTCAGCTGCAACTCCTGGGTAAGCGTAATCTCGTCCTTCCTGGCCTCCTCCAACCTTGCTGGTCACTAGATAGATCTGGTTGGTCCAGCAATAGCTGTCGACTACTTCTTTGGACACTCCCGGGATGTCGGTGCAATGAATTGGGTCGCTAAAGTATTGGCCATGCCAAGTAATTATAGCTCCTATTAGAAAAGTTGGTAACGTCCATTTTGAGTGAAGAATAAAGTTGAAACTGTCACACTGACCTCTTTCTGGCGGGAAAAGGCTCATCAGTTGATTGATCATTGTTCTGAAAGCGTACAAAACCAATAAATGGTAAGTGTATATAATTTTTCCCTACGGTTAGAGTTTTACAATATTGTTAAAAAAATTATACTACTTCTAACATAAGTTTTATTTTCAAAATCTAAACCTTGCTACTACATAAACAATACTGGTTCTGTGTGCGACTCTTATATTGACAAAGTTTTGAAATAGGAGATATAAATCTTTAACTTTAAAAATATAAAAATTGTTAGACTACTCGGCTTAACCACTCACAAAGGAATGAGCTTTAGTGAGGTTTAAAAAAAAAAATTTTCAAGGACAAAATATTAAGACTTACCTCTTTGAATGTTCCGCCTAAACTTATAATAATATTAACTATCAGTGCGCCCTGGGTTTTAATTATAATTGTCAATCCTATATACTTGCCAGGATGTAAAAAAGACCAAACAAAAAACTTTGATGCATTAATTGTCTTAAAACTCGATCACCATTACTAAATGCGACCTGATTTGACTCTAATAACAATATACGAAATGTTAATTTTTAAGTTACTGTTTCTCATAACACGCTTTTATTACAAAAATATTACTCAAACACCGTGGGTTTGTTGTAAAATATTATGTCTTTTCAAATCAAATTATTTAAAAAACATTGCTTTTTTATCATAATACTGGTGCGCTTCCTTTCGTTAGCATTGTTGTTTCAAATAAATTAAAGCATTTTCCAAAATGTAGAAATTTATTAAAGATGCTACATTTTTTAATTAAATTAGTAATTTGGTTATTTGTTGTCTATTATTGGGAAGTTTCTCCTTTACTTATGAATCTCCTATAAATACAAGCTTCATCAAAACTATTTTCATCAGTCCGTGCTTTGGTGTTGTATCAATTAAAAGTTTTATAATACAACTGGCAATTACTACATTTGATACCTTTCAACGACCAAACTTTGAAAGTAACCGAAGATATCTTTCAAGATGAAGATTCATTCCAAACGCCACCTACAGCGGCCCAGCCTTCAACGACCAAAAAGGCAACGGGAACATATAAAGGATCAAGGCCAGGTCGAGGCAACCAGGATTGACTTTGAAAGTTTTGCAACCAAAAGTATGTATTCTTTTCAAAGTATTGTACTTCTGCTGATTCTCATGATCACCATTGTCAATGCTGACAAATCACCAACGACTGAACCTCTCATGATCAACATTGTCAATGCTGACAAATCACCTACGACTGAACCTTTCAGTCAGTCTCAACAATACTTGGTAGTCATGAAGGAAATTGGATTGTTATTCAATCCTAGTGGCGTCAAAGAAGCTGGGTGGACAAATAATTCAAACCTGACAGAATCAATCACCAATTACCTAAAATCTGAACACCGCTCCAACCCTCGGCCTCTACATGAGACCCAGACACTGTTCAAGATCCAACCATCAGCCGAGCTATCACAGTTACAAGTCGAATTGTTTAAAACAGATCCAGAGGCCAATATTATTCGAGAACTCAATAGTATCGAACGACGTGGGTCAATAGGAGTTACTACTGAGGTTCCCACCTTGCACTATCCCATTATTTCTCCAGCTGTACCACCTCCTTTATCCGCTTCAATCGGTACCCTTTATAGAATTCTTCAACTGCAAGAGTTTCCTTGGATTCGGAATGGAGTACCTTCTATGCCAACGCTGGCTTCTGGTCGACTCCTGGCTATGCCAATAAACGACGATTCTGAACCGTTGGATATCGATTTCAGTAAACTGCTATTATGCTCGCAGGTTAAAACACTCTTTCATTGTGATTTTTCTACCTTGGACATCCTTCCACCAGACGAATCTTGTCTTCACGCCATAGCCCATAAAAATTTCTCTAAAGTTGAGGAACGGTGTTTGTTCGAGAATTACAAAAACCTTCATTTAATTCCAATCCTTGATAAAAAAGACATCGACTACAGATTTTTTGATATAAATCGTGTCATTCCAATCAATAATGAAACAGTCCTTGTATACTCCATGAGTGAAAAAGTACCAACATACAACTGCGAAGGATATGTCTGGAACAGGACTTGGATCGACGCCGGAATTTCAATCCTAACACTTCCATCTCACTGTGATTTCAAACTTGGCAACACACAAATCAGACCCTATGAATTGGTTAACTCAACACCAGTCATCGAACTATTTACTATCCCAACTGTAGACTTGGTATCCTCAACACCAGTGATCCCTACTATCCCTGTCAGTACTGTTGATGGGAAACATAACACTCAGACATTATTAATAATTGCCATGGCTGTACTCACCATTGTCAACTTCATCGTCCTTATTGTAGTTGTAAAACATAACATAAAATTGTGTCGCGCTTGTCCCCGAACCATTATCAATAATATTTAATTGAAACCACATCATTTCATCCGCTTTAATACAATTTATCTTTTGTCAAATAAAAAATTTTCAAACGGATCTTTGAATGAAAGACAAACTAAACATAAAAGATCAATCCCACGGTTGAAGTTTTTTGTGTATTAACAAAAATGCTGTTTTATAAACCGTGGGTATATAATAGGTATATAAACAATTAAATATGATAATAAGAATTTAAAATTAAAGGAGATTACGTTCCCTATGAAAGTAAATATATCACATAACAGTGGAATTTTTTTCAACTTTTTAGTACAAGTTATGGTAGGTTTAACATTCAACTAAGAAATAAATATTATTTAAAATACAGTTAAGGCTATGTCTCACTTACAAAAAAAAAATTAACATTACACGGTTGTCTATCCGAATATCTGTAGAAAAAATTATATTGTTACTTAATTATTATTTTTTAATGTTGTCTAGGTTTCTCTCCTACTTAGATAATGCGGCATGCCTCTTCTAGTATTTGCCTACATGTACATTATGTAAAACAATTTGTGTTTTATTTAATAAGCGCCTAAAATATGTATCGCAGAAAACTTGGAAGCTCGGATAACGGGTTCGCCTCGTGTCTGGGCAGCCCGAGTTCGATTCCTGACTAGTTGTTTGCGATCCTTTTTTTTTTTTCTTTTTTTTTTTTTCTTTTTTTGGAATTAATTTTAGGCCAATGTTATAGGTGTTATGAATTTATGGTTGACAGTCGTAATATTTATCTGTTACACTTGAAAATGCATTACTTGTTAGGAACTAACGGCCATTTTTAACGAAAACCACCTAAACATTTTATAATTCAATTAAAATAACACGGAAAAGCTTTCATTTCATTATTATCAAAATGTACGTTTTAAGACCGTGGGTTTCCTTTTATGAATTTATGAAATAACTAGATATCAGAAATAAAGCTTCTGGTTACTGGTTCTAGTAAGTATTTTTAACATTCATCTTCAACAGAAAGTCTATTTGTAAATAATTCATCAGTAGCTACAGGTAAAATTATACCTTTTTTTGTTTTCACTATACTTACTATATTACCAACATCAAAAAATTGGCTGTCTCTTAGATGCTAGAAAAATCGGACCCACATAACATCTAAAGTATTGATAGGTACAACATTAACAATGGGAAACTGAGATATATTGTTAAGTTTTTGACTTTGGCAAAGGATGTTAATTGCCAATGAAATTAAGCTGAATCTACAAATAATAAAAAACAGGCTTTTGGTTATAGACATTGTTTATTTTGTATTTCTATAACACTAAATAATATAATAAAGTTGATTGACATTTCAAGACAGGACTTGATTTATTCGCTCTACTATTTGTCCGTTTGTCCACTTGTCGAGGTTGGAGAATAATAAGTTGAGAACAAGCCAGTCCCCCAGCCTTGCGACACAGTTGAGCTGCTGGGAATGAACAGCGGAAATAACATTGTCCTGGTTGACGGGTCTTGGCAGCCTGGAGGAGATGATCTGGACTTGAAGGCGGGGGACGAGGATGACAGTCAAAAGGTAGGCCAAGTACAAGGTCGTCATTGTCGCAACGCACACAAGCCAAAACCAGAGCACAATGTACACCTTTTCGTTCAAGAAATTGATCGGTAGGGTGCAGAGAGTGTCTAGCTTGTCGATTTGACCTGAAGGTCCGTAGCGCCGGAAACTGCACTTGGACAATTTTGGAAATACTGCGCTCAGAACGTCGACCCGGACTTCGGCAGGCATCATGGAGTTCTCAATGATGTCCATTCCAAAAGTCCAGAATGTGTACCCAAGAAATTTGTCTATGAGAAACATCTGGCCCAAAACGTTGACCAGATTCAGAGTCTCGCAGCCGAGGTAGCCGACAGCGAGGTACCAGTAGGCTCCCCTGCTGTTGGCCCATTCTTTTGCAAAACGGTCAAGCTGAGTGATTCTTTCGTCAGAATCTAAAGCACCAGACCTGAGATTGGGTAGCATCAGGGACGAGATGCTGTCGCCCAAGATCTTCTTCCAAAGGTAGTTTGGAAGACAAAAGCACAGAGCCTGGAGGAAGAGAACTAAACTCACCCAGGGGTAGTAACTTAGATATCGTTTGTCGTTGACATCTGTTGTTTCAGCTGCAACTCCTGGGTAAGCGTAATCTCGTCCTTCCTGGCCTCCTCCAACCTTGCTGGTCACTAGATAGATCTGGTTGGTCCAGCAATAGCTGTCGACTGCTTGTTTGGAGACTCCCGGGATGTCGGTGCATTGGATCGGCTCTCTGAAGAATTGTCCATGGCAAGTAATAATAGCTCCTATTATAAAGATTGGTAACGTCAATTTTGAGTGAACGATAAAGTTGAAACTGTCACACTGACCTCTTTCCGGCTGGAAAAGGCTCATCAGTTGATTGATCGGCATCATATTGCTGAAAACTTACAAAACAAAGAAATGGTTAAAAGTTAAATGAAGTACAATTTTACCATCACAACCTACGGTTAATGTATTATAATTTTGTTAACAAACTTGCACGAGTTATACCGTACTTTTAAACAATTCAATTTTTACCTTCTTATCATAAAAATTTAATAGTTCGGAACACTCTTACTTGATATTGCAAAAAAAAACCAACAACTTTCTATTGTAAGAATGTTACGCTTGAGCGCACAAAAACGAATGAGCTGCTTTAAGGTAAATAATTAAAGTAACTTCGACGCAAAACTAAAAGGACTTACCCCTTTTAATGCTGAGAAGAAACTGAATATTTATTGAACTGTGAGTGAGCACTGAGTTTTAATTAAATTTGTCAGGCCAATCAAGTTGCTTCGCAGGATGTTTAATTATACATTGTAGAAAAGATGCTTAACATAATTAAATTAGACAACAATATACAAAGAGACATTCAGAAAAACTATAATTACTAATTATTTTGCTTTTAAGCATCAAACGTATTATAAGTTAGATATCTACTGACATTTCTTTCAGTTTAAAACTTTTCCAAAAACAGTATTTCAATCTTCCGGAAATTTGGTTCTAGGTCATTTAAATCAGTTATGCGAGATTGGTCATTCCTTGACTTTGATTTGATTATTTGAAATTATGGTCATAGGAACCTGTACTAACTAACTTATAACCTTGGTACCTGTAAAGTGAAAGTTCATTATTGGTTGTAGCTAATACTAGCAACTAATCACCCTGTGAAGATAAATGGTCTTGAAAGTAAGAATCGCATAGGATAAACAAAGTTTATTTTATAGGGCGTAGAAATAGTACTGATGGTAATGATCTAATCACAATATTACTTACAGTTAATAAAAATAACTTCTTACCAAGTGTGGCTAAGATGTGTAATGGTTTAGTTCTTTGTTGGAAAAACCGACATAAACTAAATTTATACAACATAAAGTCCAAAACGGATGGTGGAAACTAATCAAGAGATACTGTATCTATCGTACACTGCCACACATCAATAAGTAATTGATTGTTTAAAAATTTATATTTTTCTCAGGTTCATTTTATTTATTTTTTCGAACAAAATGTAGACATTGTATGTATGTTGTAATATAGCAAGCAAAAACTGGTTAAAAATGATTACAGTACAGTACATTTATTCAAACATATTATTAAACGATTGGTAGGGTGTCTTCAATTACATCCAAAACTGCACACCATAGATGTGCATCAATATTCTTATAAAGGAGAGCCAAGATAAGCCTTTGTCCGTAGGTGAAATTCCTTAGTCCCATTATTTTCTTGTTGTTCCTTTTGGTCGTTATGTGGAACAATGTAATCGCAAAAAAGCTAACTAATATCGACACTACTTGCAATGACGTTATAAGAGTTAAAAAAATTATGGCAGAAACATACAGTTTTTCCAAGACATGGTTGACTACAGCAATGCAGACAATTCCAGAACGCTGCAAAGTTCCACTATTGCCTGTACTTTCATAGGGAAACACCAGTCTCCGGGGAAATAATTTTATCATGATGTCTGTTCGCTGTTCCATGTCAGCACGGGTCCACTTGTTGAAATCGTTGACACTGAAAGGGTTACTGAAATAATCAACTGACTCCAAGTACCAAATTAAAATGCCAACCATTACTCCTAGACTAATCAGGTTTGCGATAACATACTTTTTCATTAGGTTTTGTCCTCTTTCGCACTTGTTAATGTAACTAACTATATCAGTTGCAAGTTCTCCTCGTTTCTCTGGCTCTAATAATGAGTCTTGGCATTTGGATGACAGAAAAGTGAGGTGATTGCTTTCCATAAATTTCCAAAAAAATTTGCAGCATAGAAAAGATGTCCCACTGAAAACGAATGAGAGAATAGACCATTGGAAACTGAATGGTTGTTTGTCATTCGGATCTTTGGCACCAATTGGCAAGTAATAATTTTGTTTAAGAGCGTTCCGAGTCGCAGCTTTACTATCCAGTTCCAGGATTCCATTGCAATCCAACACTAAATATAACAAAAACTTTTTTATTTACATTTGCATTAACATTTTTATTTAATAAACAAGAATATTTTCAATGTATTCATTGAAAACAGCTGCGTACTAAAATCAAAGTTAAAGTTAACGTTCAGTTTATATTGTCAGATTCTGTATGATTGTTAATGTTACTTACCAGTTCCTTTGCCTAGTACATATCCGCCTATTGAAGCGATCACAGTAAAGAATGACGCTAAAGCAAGAAGATTAAAGTTTTCAAGGTACAAATGAATGTCAGCACGCCTGTTGCTTACAAAAGACTTCAAAATTATGGCTCCTCCAACAATCTCGTGAAACGTTGAAGCCATGAATGTTATTAGTAGTCTGGTGTTGGTAAGTCACAGTGGCCAACTGAGGATTAATATGTTATGACAGGTTCACAGCATTACAATTGGCATAACAAAACAAACTCGTTTATACAACAATACTTTATTTTAATTTTCACACGCCCATAAATTTGAAACTGACATATCTTAAATGAAATAAAGGGATGTGAAGACCCGTAACTGTCTCGAACATTAACGATGGCGAGGTTATGAAACATACGGTTTTTATAACTTAGAAATTTACAAAATGTTTCAGTACCGACCGTAGGATTGTATTCTTTTCACTTTTTCTGTGCGATGATTTATCCTTATTAAAAATACTTCTTTAGCACGTTACATATATAGTTGATTGACTGACACGAACCCTAATATTCTATGTTTACTAAGGATTTTGGACATGTTGACAGCATTCATGTTGGTATTAAAAAAAAAAACGTTTTGTCTACAATACTTTATATGTTTATAAACGCCAACTGACATATCAAAGTTAATCACCTTAATGAAATAAAGGGATGTGCAGACCCGGACCTGTCTCATAGTATATGATCGATATGATAAATATACGATCGATTCTGAGGTCTTTAAACCTACGGTTTTATTTCATAACACAATTACAAAATGTAATACAAGTAACCGTAGGATAATCCATTTCAATTTTTTTGGACATGTTTTATGATTCTAATCAATAATTTTTAAAAGTAAAGTCGATTGACTTGCACTAACCCTAATACCTTTTTTTTAACTTAACAATGCGTAAAGGTAGTTCACACATTGAAGTCATATTGAGTAACGCTGTTTAATTTATGATAGTTCATTGGGAATTCTATTCAAACTGATACATTAACTTTCACAGTAAAATATATCAACATTTCAATTACTCGTCACTAGTCCTTCAGTTAACAACTGCAACTATACTTAATGGCTCCTTCTCAGGAAATTCTTGGAAATTCAGGTTCGAATAAGCTTATCTTATATTTAACAAAAACGACGATTTGTATTGCATTTAATTTTTAGAAACACTATAAAACTACATACTCTTCATCAACAAATAATACGTTTTTAAATTTATTTCATTTCTTGGCAGGTCAACTATTTAAGGAATTTACTGCTAACAAAACTCCAAACATACATCTTGGACCTTACAATCTAATAGTGAGATTCGTAGCAGCATTCTTCTTAATTGGGTATGCTGTATTACAATTCCAACCTTTGGGGAAAATGATCGGATGCTCACCACAAGCAGGGGACACATCAGTCCATGACTCATTTGCTGTTAACTATTGCCTCAACAGATATGCTTTGCGACTGATACCACCAACACCGGCGCCAACTATAAAAACAGGTCATTTCTAATATGCTGCAATGTAGGTTTAAGGACGTAAGACTTGGCCTAAAATACTTCTATTTTTATATACTTATTAGAAGTTAAGATATTGTGAATTTTTTTTTGGTTATTACTTGACACTCTTATTTGAATACTATACTAAAGTTACATAATTTTATTAACAAATATTGACTAGGGTGTTTTGCTCAATTTTTGGTATTATTTTTTACATTTTTCTTAAGGTACTTATATTCTTCCAAACACAATTTTTTGTAGCTGAAGAAATTCGTATCGAGACTAATAAACTTGAAATCGAAGCATGGAAGTACCTCATTCACCAACCCTCTGACTATGAAGTCAGGAAGAACAAACAAAAAATGCCCCATGTCAGTCCATACTGGCGTTTCTCATCAGCATTTATGTTGTTGTATTTTATCCTGATGATGACTTGCATAAATTCTTGGACAATGATGGAAGGAAACCATGTCATGTACATAACAGACGGATGCAGAGGGGAAATGTTAGACACAGATACAGAAAAAAGGGAAGCAATCATTTCAGATATGATATTGTACATGAATAATTTCCACAAGAGAAAGAATTATCTTGGAAGATATATTCTCTGTAATATTTTCACCTTGACTGTTCTCATCGGAATTACTGCATTCTATATGTATCTGTTTGAGTGGTTCTTCGATGCAAATGAAGGAGGAGGATACTCTCCTTTACAACTGATAAGGTGGACAAAAGCAGACAATTCCTATCGGGATGACCCATTGATTAGACTGTTTCCAAGAAACATGGGTTGTGACATGGAATACTATGGACCTTCCGGAACAAGAGAATTCAAAGAATTCAAGTGCGAAAGCCCTTATAATAATGCAAATGAATTTATAAATGTGGCAGCATTGTTTTTAATGCCAGTTCTGGTGTTTGCTATAATACTCAACATGATCTACACGATATTATGTGTTGTGTGCCTTACAACCACTTGCTGCCAAAATACTCGTTTT
>Ga0209450_10000991_pt1 | contig 14309 bp, 8 predicted proteins | sample FrelakmetLWP11LW_FD_187149 | JGI IMG/M metagenome (GOLD analysis project Ga0209450, IMG submission 187149) | Freshwater lake sediment microbial communities from the University of Notre Dame, USA, for methane emissions studies - LWP11 LW (SPAdes)... | ecosystem: Environmental > Aquatic >...
AGGGCGGAGCCTTCCGTACCGGCCGCCCCAGGATCCAGTACGCCTACGATGACGCGGGCGCCAAGATCCTGGAAACCCTCGCGACCCCGGCCGGGAGCTACGCCACGGCATACGAGAACAACGCCCTAGGCTGGCCCCTGGCCGTGAGCCGGGACTACACCGACCACGCGGGAGGAACGCCCGAGGCCGCCGCGGCCCGGGAACTCTATCGGTACGATCCCGCCGGAAACATAGTCCGGAAGGTGGACGCCAACGACGGGACCAAACCCGAATCCCAGCGCCTTTCCTCGACCACCCTCTGGTCCGCCCGGAGCAAGCCCCTGTCCGAGACCGACCGGGCCGGAAACACCACCACCTACCAGTACGACGGGGAGGACAACCTCGTCGGCATGGTCGATCCGCGGGGAAACGATCCTGCGTACGCCTACGGCTTCTACGAAGCCCGGTTCGCCTACGACGACGCCGGACGCCTCGTGCTGGGTATCCTGCCCTCCGCGGCCGGAGGGACCGCAACCGCCCGGGTGGAGCTGGGCTACGACCCCCGGGGCAACCTCGTACGGCGCGTGGACGCGGACGGAAACCGGACCGTCTATACCTATACGGCCCGGAACAAGCCCAGGACCGAAACCCTGGGCGTCCAGAACCCCATCGTCACCCTCCGGACCTACGACCCCTCGGCCAACGAGATCGAGACCCTGGTGGGCGGCGTCGAGAAAACCACCCGGACCTACGACGGTCTGGGCCGGGTCCTCAAGACCGAGCGGCCCTCCGGGTCCTACGAGACCGCCGTCTACGACGCGGCCGGGAACCCCCTGCGGGTCGAGAACGGGGAAGGCCACGCCACCACCTTCGAGTACGACGTCTACGGACGGGCCGTGAAGACCACCGACGCCCGGGGAGGAGTCAAGACCGTGGCGTACGACGCACGGGGACTGGCCACCCGGGAGGTGGACGAGAACGGCAACGTCCGGCTCCTGGACTACGATGAGCTCGGCCGCCTCGTGAAGGAGACCCGGGCGGACGGATCGGTCTACCGCTACGCCTACGACGCCGTGGGCAATCCGACCTGGACCCGGGACGCCCGGGGCGTGGAGACCGCCTGGACCTACACCGCCGACTACATGCCCGCCGCGATCGTGAAGACGAAGGACGGATCCGCGGACTCCAAGACCTACACCTGGGACGCCGCGGGCCTCGTCACCAGCGCCTCGGGCTCGGGAGCCGCCTACGCCTACAACCGGGACGCGGGCACCGGGACCTACCAGTCCGACCCGTACGGAAGGACCCGCGCCGTGCTGGCCGCGGTCGGAGGGACGGACCTGGTCGCCCGCTTCGACTACGACGAGGCCGGGCGGACCCTGAGCGCGGCCTACCCCGGAGGCGCGGCCGTCTCGTATACCTACGACGACCGGGGCTTCCTCTCCGGAGTCCCCTCCTGGACCGAGCCCGGAAGCCACCAGCGGAACACAGCCGGACGGCCCCTGTCCCACACCCTGGCCAACGGAGCCGCCGCTTCCCGCACCTGGGACTCCGACGGCCGCCTCACCCGGATCGGCTACACAGGGCCCTCCGGGTTCGCGCTCGCCGGGTACGACATTACCTGGGACCGGGCCGGGAACATCACCTCCAAGAACGGGAACACCTACCGCTACGACGAGCTGGAACGCCTATCCTACGCGGACGAGAAAGGCACCGGTACCGCGAGCCGAATGATCCCGGAAGCCTCCGCCGCGGAAGAGGATCACACCGGGCAGGAGGACCTGACCCTCACGGCGGCCGATGCCCAGATCAAGGTCGACCGGGCCTCCACCAGCGTGGGCACGACCTTCACCGGGGAAGTCTCGGTCACCAAGCTCACCCTCAAGGCCCCGAGCCCCGGCCACCGCGTCAAGGCCCGGAACGTGGAAGCCTGGATCCTCAAGGACGGCAAGGATACCTGGGAGAAGGTCACCCACGCCGCGGCCAGCGTGAACCCCGAAGGCGACGTAAGCCTGAGCTTCGCCCGCTCCGAGGACGCCGTGGGCGTGAAAGTCCACTGCCTCTACGATGAACGCGACCTCCAGGACCAGGCCCTCGACTACGCCACCTTCATCCAACGGTCGGACTCCATCCTGGAGGTGGGCTACCACACCAGCCGCCGGATCGAGACCTACGTCTACGACGCCAAGGGCAACCGGATCGAGGTGTCCACCACCGGGATCGGGGAGGGCACGAGCGAAACCACCACCAAGGCCGCGACCTACTGGCCGAACACCGACCGCATCAAGACCTACGGAAGTTGGACCTACGTCTGGGATGCCGCCGGGAACCTCGTCGAGAAAGGCACCGAGTACGCGGAAGGAACAGGATTCTCAGCCGCCTCGGGCCTGTATGTCCGGTACGAGTACGACCTGTGGAACCGCATGACCGCGGTGCACAAGGGCGAGGCCGGGACGGCATCCGCGAATCTGGCCGCCACCTACGCTTACGGCCCCGACGACATCCGGGTGTCGAAGGTGAGCGCGGCTGCCGGCGGGACCGCCTGGCTCCACGACCCCGCGGGAAGGGTCCTCCACGAGGAAGGCCCGGACTACGCCCGGGACTACGTGTGGGCCGAGGGCGTCCTCCTGGGCTACGAGGAAAAGCGGGACACGAACGGGGACGGGACCCGGGAACGCTTCCGCCGTTACATCCTGACCGACCACCTGGGATCTGCGATAGCCGTGCTGGACGAGGAGGGAAACCTCCTATCGACCACGGACTACTCCGCCTTCGGGGAGTCGGGAGACGCCTCCCCGATCCTGGCCCCGATCTACACCGGCAAGCAGTGGGATGCGGACGCAGGGCTCTACTACTTCAACGCCCGGTGGTATGACCCAGAGCTTGGCAGATTCACGACCGAGGATCCGATCAAGGACGGGGGGAACTGGTACGCCTACGTGGGTAACCGGCCGCTTGTGGCGACAGATCCGACGGGACTGGCGGGTCCTGCAAAAGAAATGGATAGCTGGGAATGGCGAGCTGCAATCGCTTATAATATGAGTCATGGATACAGTGCTGCAGAGTTTTTACCAAAATCTGAACGAACTCAGGCATTTAGAAATGTGGCTAAAGATCCTGGTGTTCCATTGAACAAAGACGAAAAAAAATGGTTAATAGATGGAAACCAAGTCTATCTAAACTACATCCACTCAGGTGAAGATAGGGCGATACCTCGTGCGAACCTGGATGAGCCCTCAGAAGGAGTATATGTATCACCAGGTTATTATAGAGTTGTCGAAATAGATACTAAGAATTTCTTACTTGTTCTCGAACGGATTGGTACAGATAGCCATGAGGTTTTGCGACATTTGGACCCAAAAGATTTAGAAAAAATTAAACTGGATACAGTATTTAAACCAGGAGAATCGATAATCCCGTATCCGAAAAAAGAGTACGGTACCTCAGGAGGTTTGCATGGACATATTGAGGAAACAAGGATTGGGAAGGATGGCTTTAGAGTGTTTGTCAACCCAGATACTCATGGGCTAGATACAGCACTTGAGCCGGAGGATACTAAGGGGACGTATACCTATACTAAAACAGTAAAAACAGAAGAAGGGGAAAAAATGGAATCAGTTAAATGGCCGGCTTTCCCAAGAATAAGTGCACGTTAGGAGGAATATATGAGGAAACTGACAGTCTTGATTTTTCTATTGTGCATTTTTGTTTTTACCATTTCATGTCAAGAAAGAAAAAGTATTTTTGGGGTATGGGCTTTAGAGTCCAACGATTACAAATCACAATCGTATCTTGTGTTAGATAGAATTGAAAACACGCAAGTTTTGATCTTGTTCCTGGATATGAAAGAAACAGACCTAAATAGAAGATATGTCGGTATGCAGCTATCCCCCACTGAGATTTCCTTTCGAGATCCTGGTGGTGCCGAATGGCGCATAATTCTATTTGGTGAAAAACTTGAAGCCAAAAGCGAAATAAAACTACCTGAATACGAACCTTTTATTTATACCCGAGTGAGATCCGAGGAAGGGGGGTGGAAATAATCAAGTCCAATGGAGGAGCGCTACAAAGTGTACAGTGCTGGTATTCACCTGACAGTCTGTACAAAGCGAGAAATTACCTGACAGTAGCCCCCGGATGGACACAATCAGCTGGCCTCCTTATTCTCAACCAGAAGTCCGTCGATGAAATTTCCTGACAGTATCTTCGCGTTGCTTAAGGCTGTGCCACCGGCATTTTTCTCAATATAAATATCTCCTAGGTTTTCCTAGGAGACATGATCCTGAGATATCTTTTGTCTAGCTATTGAATATCCAGATTTGTTACCCCCGATAAGGGTATGGAATATCTAAATGTAGGTTTTCCACATGAGCCTTCGAAGGACTACATAAAAGTCCGGAGAAGGCGATTGTGGGAAACCGTAGCACCTTTTTGATTGCACTAGGTTAATCATAGAGTTCAGCTTTCCCCCCCCCCCACTGTACAAAAAATGTGCCAAACCACCTCCTGATAGCTCGGTGTAGTTCAGGACAGCTCAGGAGAATCCTGAGCTGTCATTTTCCTAACTCTTGAAATAATTGGAATTGCATGTATCCTGTAGTCTAGAGTGCTCTGGAGGTACCAGGAGCTACTCGGTGTAACCACGCCCCTGTGCCCTCATAATCCGTAGGTCGCTGGTTCAAGTCCAGCAGGGCCCATAAGCAAGTTGTTTTATGGGAAAGAGTTAGAAGGATTTATAGAGGGAACACTACCGGACTACCGGCGTGATTACCCTTCAGATCTCAACTAACACACTTAATTACAGATTGAAGTTCTTTACTCCAACAATCGGCCAGGAAGGGAAGAGCCGAGAATTGAAAGGCGTCCGGGAGTAGCTAGTGACCACATCACTCAGACGCCGCAATAGTTGACCATTTAGCGATGCACCGTACTCGCCGCCGGAATCGGCTTTCCCTTCACCATCCGGAGCGCGCTGCGGGGGCAGACGTCCACGCACGTGGAGCACGCCAAGCACAGTTCCTTGGCTATGGTGGTGACTCCGCCGGGGTGCGAGATGGCCGGGCAATGACCGATATTCCAACAAGACTCGCATGAGTTGCACTTCTCGAGATCCACCTCCGCGTTACCGCTGTAGACCGTAAGTTCAGTGGCCGCCTTGATGTTCTTGTGCAGCAAATCCCGGAAGTCCCGGATGCGCGCGTATCCCATTCCCCTCATGTATGCCTTGAGATCGTCGATCATCTTCGGCAGCCAATTGAATCCGCGTAGCATGGTTTCTGTACAAATCCACACGGCATCCGCTCCGACCATGATCTGCTGGACCGCGCTGGATAGATCCGATACTCCCCCCGACCCGAAGACAAAGGAATTCATGCCCATTTTATTTAGGAAGAAGCGCATCTCGTAGGTATCCCGGAGGGCGAGCGGCCGGATCCAGGGTCCCGAGAGACACCCGAGAGTGATGTTGTCCTGGAGTCGATAGATCGTTCCCATGGGATCCTGTATGTCGATGTCAGGGATCCCGAGCCGGTTCGCAACCCCGCCAACGGCGGCAGCTCCCGCCTTGAGTGACTGGTAGGCGGCCTGGGCGATTTTGCCTCCTTCCGGCGTAAGCTTGACGATGACCGGTATCTTCACGGCATCCACGATCCGCTTGACCACCCTCGGAAGCTCGACCAGGTCGGAGCCGAGGCTGGCGCCGGTTGCCTTCTCCGTACGTTCTCCGGACGTGGTTAGATTGAATGACATGTTGGGGCAGCACATATTCAACTCTATAACATGGGCCCCCGCTCCTTCGAACCGCTTCGCCATGATAGCCCAGCCCTCATCATCCTCGCCGTCGTAAGTAATAGTCGGTATAAGCACGAGATCCTTCGTCACCCTTCGGCCTTCTTCTAAAAGCTTCAGCGATTCGTTCGGCGTCAGCCGCGCTTCCGCAGAAAAGATATGTAGCCGATTCTTCCGGAGCCAACGGTACCGAGGAGGCCAATTGATATAGGGGAACGGCTCGATGGCCAGCTTCAACGAAGCCCCCGCCCAGCCGGCGTCTTCCGCCTGCCGAAGATGATCCAGACATTTCACCGTCGGCCCCGCTCCCACGATAAAGGGATTTCGGAACTTTACATCCCCCATTTTCACGGAAATATCGACTGTGTCACTCACGACGACCTCCTGTGCTTGAGTATTGGAATTCGTCTATAGTAAACGTTTTCTATAGATTTATACCACGACATTGACGGTCTGTCAATAAAAACCCCAGGCAAATTAACCAAGTGGACGACATGCGGATTTACTTCATTGACAAGACAATCCGCGTTGGCTAGTCTGTGCCCACATGGTCGAACGGATATCCATTCAGGATGTTGCGCGAACCGCGAATACATCCATCGCAACAGTATCTCGGGTCATGAATGGAACGGCCTATCCGGTCTCCGCCGAACTCAGAGACCGAATTCTTCGTGCCATCAAAGAGCTGAACTACACGCCGAATTCCGCAGCGCAGAGGCTTCGAAACCGGTACAGCCCGGTTATCGGCATCGTGGTACGGGACATCTCGGATCACTTTTTTGGGGAGATCGCACGTGGTGCGACGGATGAAGCCCTGAAAAACCGCTATCTGACGTTTATCTGCGACACCGGTAGAAATCCTGTAAACGAGATGGAAATTCACGAGTTGTTATGGAAAAACCGTGTCCGAGGCATCGTCCTTGCCGGAGGCGGTATAGACAGCGCCGAATATCGCGACATGATAGCGCGGCAGGTGGAGCGCTCCGCGATGTTCGGTCTTCGCCTCGTGGCCAATGCTCCGCAGGGCGTAGAGGTTCCAATCGTCAGCGTAGACTTCGCCGCAATGATGGATCGAATGACGGAGTACATGGTCGAGAACGGCCACAAGCGAATCGCCCTAGTAACCGGAAGCGAAAAAATACTCAGCTGCCAGGAGCACGTAAAGGGATTCCGGAGAGCTTTATTGCGCTCCGGGATAGAGCCCGATGATGCACTGGTTCTTTATACGGGTTTCACCGAAAAGGCAGGATACGACGCCCTAAAGTTGTTCCTGGGACTCGCGGATCGACCTACCGCGATCTGTTGCGCAACCGACCTTTGCGCGATCGGCGCCATGCGGGCGATCCACGACGCGGGATTGGAAGTTCCGGATGACTTTTCACTGATGGGAATCGGGAACATCCCCCTCGCTGGCTACACCCGTCCCGCCCTGACATCAATCCGGATGCCGCGGTACGAGATGGGAATGCGGGCGGTGAAGCTCATCCTCCAGAAAGAACTGGATAGCTCGTATTCCCTCTTCCTTGAGACCGAGTTGGTCGTCCGGGATTCCGTCCGGCCGCTCTAGCCGGACCGGTCGAACGGATACCCGTATCCTGGGCGATGCCTCCTATCCGATTCCGAATAGAGTGCAGGCGTTTCCCCCGAAGATGCGTTCCTTGTGACTATCCGGAACGGGAAGTCCCTCCAGAAGGTCCCGGAAAACAACGGTCTGTACCCAGGGATGGTCTGTACCGAAAACCAGCCGCTCCGGACCGGCAAAGTCATAGGCGAATTTTATGGTCTCGATCGAGGGCGAGACTACGTCCAGATACACATGGGCATAATACTCTGCGGGTGACTTTCGAATGTTCTCCCGCCCTCTCTTCTTTACCTCCGTCTGCTCCACGATCCGCGGCATCAGGTAGGGAAGCACGCCGCCGCAATGAGGCTGGACAACGATCAGTCCCGGATGTCTCTCCAGAACGCCTCCCAGAATCAGGCGGAGCATAGCCAGCGATTGATCCACCATGAAGCCGACCATCGGGATCATGTGGTAGTCGCTAAATGAAGCCCCCCATGGGGGCACCGTGGGATGGATCACGAGGGGAATACGCTCACGCTCGGCCATCGCATAGAGGGGCTCGAACTCCGGCGCATCCACCGGCCGCCCGCATATATTTGAATAAAGGACCGCCCCACGGAAATCAAGTTCCTTTGTCGCCCTCCGAAGTTCGTCAAGCGCGGAGGGCACGTCCTGGAGTGGAAGGGCCGCGAGGCCGTAGAACCGTCCGGGGTGGGCACGGCACACCTCTGCGACATAGTCGTTGCAGACCCGCGCTCCGAGTGCTCCAAGTTCCGGCGGCAGCAATTCCGGCCCCGGGATGTTGAGGCTTAATATACCGATGTCGATTCCAGCGGTATCCATATCCCGGATCTTTTTCTCTACGTCATAGGATGCCGTCGAAAGCAGAAACTCCTGAAAGCCCCCGTAGCATGCCCTGTAGTCGTCGCCTTCACGATGGACTTTTAAATAGCCGTCGCAGGCGGTCAGCAATTCCGCGTAGGCCGGCGGAAATACATGGGTTTGGCAGTCAACGCGCAACATTCCGCTTCGCCTCCTGAAGGACGGGTGCACGGCGCATCGGATCGTCCAAGCGTCATGCCATGGAGATGAGGGATCAAGGTTGTTTACACTCCGTTGATCATGGTATATAGTTTAGAAAACGTTTACTTATTTGTCAATCCACATTCGCTCCATTGAGGATACAGAAGGGGAAGCGGACATGGTCAAGCTGAGCGCCTTTGCGGACGAAGTAGACCCGGATTTCGGAGAACAAGTCACTTTTCTGCAGGAACACGGTATCGGATTCCTTGAAATACGATTCGTGGATGGGAAAAACGTACTGGACCTATCCAAAGGCCGACTTGTCGAGGTCAAGAACCTGCTCGAGGACAACGGTATCGGCGTCAGCGCGATCGCCTCCCCCATCGGGAAGATCGCCATAGACGAACCGTTTGATCCACACCTGGAGAAGTTCAAGCGTGCCGTCGAACTCGCGGAATACTTGGACGCCCCCCTTATTCGGGTGTTCAGTTACTATCCGCCGGATGGACAGGATATCCACCGTTGGCGCGGCGAGGTCCTCGACCGCATGGCCCGAAAAGCGGAACTGCTTGAGGGCAAAAACATCATCCTGGTCCACGAGAATGAAACGGGTATTTTCGGCCACAGCGCGGAGAACTGCCGGGATATTGTCGAAAGTGTCGGCTCCCCGAAACTCCGGCTTGCGTACGATCCCGCGAACTTCGTCTGGGGGCAGAATATCCGCGACAATGTCCGTTCCTGTTGGCCCCTTCTGAAGCCATACGTTTCGCATGTCCATATCAAGGATTGGAAACTGGGCTCCCGGTCGGTCGGCAGTTTGCCGGGAGAAGGGGACGGGCAAATACCGGACCTGCTCCGGGAACTCGCGGCGACGGGGTACGAAGGATTTCTCACCCTGGAGCCGCATCTTCGGGAGGGCGGGCAGTTCGGAGGGGACTCGGGACCGGAACTCTTCGAGAGGGCGATCACGATGGTACGGATGCTTTGCTCCGACGCGGGCATCGAGTGTGGATAGGGGGACATCGTGGGGAAATACAGGTTCGGGATTGTAGGCGCCGGTCTGATCGCGGACTTTCACGCTGCGGCGATCGGGGAACTCAAGCGCGCTTCGCTGGGTGGATGCTACGACGCGGTGCCCGAGCGTGCGGAAAAGTTCGCGCAGAAGCACGGATGCCGGGTTTTCAGCACCCTGGAGGAGATGGCGCATAGCCCCGGCATCGACATCCTGACCGTGGCAACGCCCAGCGGCGCCCACATGGAGCCGGTACTTGCCGCGGCGGAGGGGGGAAAGCACGCGATCTGCGAAAAACCGCTGGAGGTGACCCTCGAACGGGTGGATGCCATGATAAAAGCCCACGAGAAAGCTGGTACGCAGCTGGGCGGAATATTCCAGAATCGATTTACCGACGCGCAGGCTCCCCTTCGCGAGGCGATCCGCTCGGGAAGGTTCGGTACAATCACCTATGCCGGCGTGTACGTACCCTGGTGGCGCTCGGAAGAGTACTACGCGAACTCGTGGCACGGGACGTGGAAACTCGACGGCGGTGGAGCGCTGATGAACCAGTCGTGCCACATGGTCGACATGCTCTGCGATTTAATGCCGCCCGCCGAGGCGGTGATGGCCTATGCCGAAAAAGCGGGACATCCGGGGATCGAGACGGAGGATACGGCCACCGCGGTCCTTAGGTTCGCGGGAGGGGCGCTTGGTTTGGTGTACGGTTCGAGCGCGTCCTACCCGGGGCAGCTCAAGCGGTTTGAAATCAGCGGCACGCGGGGGACGGTGGTCTATCTGGAGGATAGCTTCTCGGTCTGGCAATTCGCGGACGAACGTCCCGAGGATGGGCGGATCCGTCAAAGATTCGGGCGGGTCTCGGGACCGGGGAGCGTGGCGGACCCGGGCAACCTGAGGCACGAAAACCATGCCCGGAACTTCTCGGCGTTCCTGGACGCCCTGGATTCGGGGACTGACTTTGTGTTGAACGGCCGGGAAGCCCGCAAGGCCGTAGCGCTCATCCTGGCGATCTACGAGTCCGCGCGGACGCATGCGGAGGTTCCGCTCAAATAGCGAGAGTCGCCCATGCATTGGGTGTCCGGAATGTTTTCCATGTGAAGCCTGCACATGAGCGTGGGCTCATGTGCAGGCAGTAATTGTGAAGAAAACAGGCTGCCGTATGAACTACGCCGTTTCCGTCGCTTTCGTCGTTCCTCGTGCTCGATGCAAATAGCTACCGAGCCCAATGGCGGTCAGGGCTGTACCCGGAAGGGCTAGCCAGAACTCCGGGAATGCCAGCAGGAAACCTCCAACGAACACCACGATGCGTTCCCATATCCTCAGTCGCTCCGTCTTTAGGACGCCGGTGACGGCAATCGAGATGACTCCGGTCCCCAGAATCGCCAATACCATGTTCAGGACAATGAGATGCCACGGGCCTTTCATCAAGAGAAGGGGCGAATACAGGAAAAAGTACGGCACAAAGTACGCGACAATCGCCATCTTAAAGGCGGTGAAGCCTGTTTTGTTTATGGACGATCCGGATATGCCGGCCGCCGCGTACGCAGCGAGGGCTACAGGAGGAGTCAAACTTGAAACGATGCTAAAATAGAAGACGAACATGTGAGCGGCGATCGGAGACACGCCGAGGCTGATAAGAGCGGGTGTACAGAGCACGGCTGTCAGGACGTAGACCGCCACAGCCGGTAATCCTGTTCCAAGCACGATCGAAATGATCATCGTGAGGAACGCGGCCACAAGTAAACTACGACCCGACAGATAGATCACAATGCTCGCGAACCGCGGTCCGAGTCCCGTAATGGAGACTACACCCATTATGATTCCAGCGGAGGCACATGCCGCGACAACGGAGGTTGAACCGATCACTCCCGACTTGATCCCGGCCAGCAACTGGCGAATAGGCACCCGACGTCGGATAACCGCTGCAAGCTGGGAAAGAACAATTGCTATGACGATCGACCAATATGCAGAATAGGTGGGGGACCTTCCCAGGATAAGCAGGAGGTAGATCAGAACTCCTAATGGAATGAGTGTGAACCAGTCACGTTTCAGGATTTCCGGGATTCGCGGAAGCTCGGATTTGGAGTGTCCAAGCACACCATACCGGACAGCCGAAAGGTCCGCCATGAAAAACGCGCAGGCGTAATAGAGTATCGCAGGAAGCAACGCTGCAATCGCCACCTTTTGGTACGTGATTCCCAGGTACTCTGCCATGAGAAAGGCGGCGGAGCCCATTACAGGCGGGAGGATGAGTCCACCCGTTGACGCGACTGCCTCCACGGCACCAGCGACGTGAGCAGGAAAGCCAGATCGCTTCATGAGTGGTATCGTGAACGCGCCGGTCGTGACTACATTGGCTACCGGTGAACCGGAGATTGAGCCAAACAACGCACTTGAGACGACGGAGGTTTTCGCACTGCCTCCGCGGAAACGCCCCGTAAGTCCAAAACCGAGATCGATGAACGCCTGTCCGCCCCCGGTTTGCTCCAAGATCGCACCGAATATCACAAAAAGAACGATAAACGAAGATGAGATTGCGATAGGGGTACCGTAAATGCCCTCGTTGGTGAGATAGAGGAAGCCAACGATCCGGCTTAGGGAATATTGCTTATGACCTAAAAAACCGGGTAGTTCTGATCCGAACAAAGCGTACAGCAGGAACAGGATGACCACTATTACAAGGGTGTACCCGGTTGTCCTTCGTGTCGCCTCCAGGATGATCAGGATCATCAGGATGCCCGTGATGATGTCCGCGCTGTTCGGGATCACGAAGCCGGTAAAAGAGCCTGCGCTCATCCTCTGCAGCCAAATGTGGATATAGTAGCCCGAGATGCCCAATACGGCGAGCGCAAGTACGACATCAAGAATCCTCGAGACTAGGTTCCGCCCCTTCCCCCCCCTGAACAAGAAGACCACCGTCAGCATCAGGGCGAGATGAACAGCCCGAAGTATTGTGGCTGACATATGCCCATAGCCCGAGTAATACAGATGGAAGAGTCCCGTACCGACACAGAACAGCAGAGAAAAAATTCCAAAGACCTTCTGTCCATGTGTCGGAGTTTGTTTTTCCCCGCTTGCATCAATCTGAGTTGACATAACCTGCCTCCCTCGTGACGTTATCGAAAGATAAGGACCCATACGATGATTTGAACACCCTACCGATTTGAAAAGAACGTTTCCAGGACGTTTCCGCTTGTGATCGGAACGATCAGGCAGGACGGATACTCCGCGTTGTGGAAAACCGTGACACGGGCTGAAGTCTGACCGCCGATATGGCCTCGGCACCCGGTGGGTTCGCTTGGGGTGACCGTGTCGTGGTCTGTCCCCGCAATCTTGATTCCCAGCTGGGTTCCTACCTTGTACAGGTTCTGGTGGGGCACGATGGGAATCACGAACTCGTACACCCTTCCCGGTTCAAGCGGCTCTCTTTTCTCGTGGGGATGGTATGCCACAAACCGCGTGGAGCGATCTGGATCCACACTGCGATGGGAACCTCGCAGCCAACCGCGACTCAGGATTTTCTCTGTTCCCGCGGCGTCGCGCTGCAGATAGGTCACGAAGAAAAACTGCTCGTTGCTCGTCGAGGCGGCGAAGAGCCTGAGCGTAAGAGGACCTATGACCTCCGTTTCCTCTACGAACTTCGGAGTCCAGAATTCCACGTGCTCCCGTCCGTACGGGGAGTCGTCAAAGGATGTTTGGCCCTCGTAGGGGAAGTGCTCGATCTCGGAAAGGACGCCGTTTTCATGGAGATAAAACGGAGTGAAGCGGGTCTGGGGCAGCGGCCATTCATTGGATTCCTTCCAGGTATTGGCCTCTGAGACGAACAGCTTGATCGCAGGCTGCTCCATCAGCTTCGTATCCTTGCCCTTCATCCAGTGATCGAACCACCGCAGCGACTCGTAGCTCATCTGGTGCAGCGGGCGATGCATGAAGGCCGCTGGCCCCACGGTCATTTTCTTGGGTGCCTTGATCTGCTCCCAACTTCTGAACGTCGCGGGAAGGTGGAGGCCGTAATGCTGGAGGCAACAACCGATATAGGAGGGGACCTTGATCTTGCTATAGTCGAGCGTCCTCTCCTTCCAATACTCGTTGTAGTCCGGATTGAGCAACATGTCCACCACGGCGCTGTTCTTGATATTTTCCGGATCGCTCAGGCACTGCACCAGTACAGGATCCCTGTTTAGATGCGGGTCCGCCAGGGCCTCCCGCACCGCGTCCCGGTAGGCCGCCTCGCCGAGCTTTGCCTTCATCTTGTTATCCTGGCGGACATTGGGCAGGACCTTGAGCCAGCTTGCGGGGAACTTGTGGCAAAGAATACCCCCATGGTAGTACATATCCCGATACGGATCCGTGAATGAGCACACGGTAAATATGCAACGAAGGTGCGGCGGTTGCGTCGCCGCGACCCGCATCGCGATCGCCGCGAAATAGGAGACACCCAGAAGACCCACATTACCGTCGCACCATTTCTGTCCGGCGATCCACTCGACGCAGTTATGGCCGTCCTCGACTTCCAGAGCGCCCATCAACTGATACTGACCTTCCGACTTGCCCGTACCCCGGACGTTTATCAGGACATGGACGTATCCCCGACGGACATAGAACGACGGGTCACCGGACTCCAGCGAGGCGTTGCCCTTTTCTCTCGTCTGAGTATAACTCTCGCTCGCGCCGCTTGGAATCATGCCGCGCGGTTTGATGGGCGCCGTCTGACCCTGCTGATCGTAGCAGTGGTATCCCATGAGGGCGGGGAATGCACCTTCCGCGTCCGGCCTCCAGATATCCGCGCTCAACTGCACACCGTCCGGCATGCGAATTTTCACGTCCCGTTCCACAATGGGCCTGTATTCTCTCGGTGAAGTCTGCCAGTCGATTCCAAACATGGGGTTCTCCTTCGGTGGGATTCGCTTCGGCTTCGGATGGATCGAATTTTGAAACAGGACG
>Ga0209450_10000992_pt1 | contig 14306 bp, 10 predicted proteins | sample FrelakmetLWP11LW_FD_187149 | JGI IMG/M metagenome (GOLD analysis project Ga0209450, IMG submission 187149) | Freshwater lake sediment microbial communities from the University of Notre Dame, USA, for methane emissions studies - LWP11 LW (SPAdes)... | ecosystem: Environmental > Aquatic >...
CCGCGCCACCAGCTCGCGGCCGAGCTGCATCATGTGCACCTGGTCTGGGCCGTCCGCCAGGCGGACCTGGCGCGCGTAGTTGTAGGCCTCGGCCATGAAAAAGTCGGCGGTCAGGCCGGCCGCGCCGTGGATCTGCATGCAGCGGTCGAGCACGTTCAGCGCCATCGTCGGTGCCACGATCTTGATGCCCGCGATCAGGTCCTTCGCCACCTTGTTGCCGTAGCGGTCCATGCGGTCCGCCGCCATCAGCGTGAGCAGCCGCGCCTGCTCGATCTCGCAGAAGGAACGCGCGATGTCCTCGCGCACCGACTGGTGCTGGCTCAGGTGGCGGCCGAACGTGCTGCGCTCCTCGGAACGCCGGCACATCTGCTCGAGGGCGCGCTGCGCGCAACCGATGAGGCGCATGCAATGGTGGATGCGCCCGGGGCCGAGACGGCCCTGCGCGATCTCGAAGCCGCGCCCCTCGCCGAGCAGGACGTTGGTGGCGGGTACGCGCACGTTCTCGAAGGCGATTTCGGGCTCGCCGAAGGGAAACTCGGGATAGCCGAGCGTGGTGACCGAGCGCACGATGCGCACGCCCGGCGAGTCCTTCGGCACCAGGATCATGGATTGCCGGCGGTGCCGGTCCGGGTTGTCCGGGTCGGTCTTGCCCATCACGATCAGGATCGCGCAGCTCTCGCGCATGCCGCCCGTCGTGAACCACTTGCGGCCGTTGATCACGTACTCGTCGCCGTCGCGCCGCATCGAGCACTCGATGTTCGTGGCGTCGGAGGAGGCGACCGCGGGCTCGGTCATGGCGAAGCCCGAACGGATCTCGCCGGCCATCAGCGGCTCGAGCCACTGCTGCTGCTGCGCCGCCGTGCCGTACTTGGCCAGCGTCTCCATGTTGCCGGTGTCCGGTGCGTTGCAGTTGAACACCTCGGGCGCCCACATCACCCGACCCATGATCTCGGCGAGCGGCGCGTACTCGAGGTTGGTCAGTTGCCCGCCGTGGTCCTTCGGGAAAAACAGGTTCCACAGGCCGGCGGAACGCGCCCTGGCCTTGAGATCCTCCATGCGGGCGGGCGTTCGCCACGGGTTCGCGGCGGCAGCGAGTTCCGCGGCGTAGTCCCTCTCGACCGGATAGATGTGCTCGGCCATGAAGGTCTCGAGCCGCGCGATCAGTTGCCTGACCGGCTCGCTGTGTTCGAAGTGCATGTGGGACCTCCCGGGGCCGTGACGCCGGCCCGGCGGCATTCTAGGGGATCGTCGCGGGTTGCGGGGCCTGCGCGGCCGCGGCGTCCACCCAGCCCCCGCCGAGGGCCTTGTAGAGGTCGACGTGGGCGAGCAGGCGTTCGCGCTGTCCCTGGCTGTAGAGCAGCTCGGCGTTGAACAGCGAGGTCTCGGCGTCGAGCACCTCGAGATAACTCGAATAGCCCCCTTCGAAGCGCTTGCGTGCCAGCCTTGCGTAGTCGCGCAGCGCCTCGATCTGCCGCTGCCGCGCCGCGTTGCGCTCCGTGGTCTTCTGCGTCGCGATCAGCGCGTCGTCCACGTCGGCGAACGCGCGCTGCACGGTCTTCTCGTAGGAGGCGAGCAGCTGGGCGCGTTGCGCTTCCGCCTGCCGGTTCACGCCGAGGATCGCGCCGCCCTGGAAGATCGGGCCCGTGACGGTGCCGGCGTAGGTCCAGGTGCCGGAGCCGTCGTCGAACAGCTCGTCGAGGTCGAGGCTTGCGACCCCGAGCAGCCCCGTGAGCGAAATGGACGGGAAATACAGCGCGCGCGCCGCGCTGACCCGGGCGTTGGCCGCGATCAGTGACTGCTCGGCCGAGACCACGTCCGGACGCTGTGTGAGGATCGCCGAGGGCAGGCCGGCCGGCACCTGCGGCGTGCCGAGCTCCAGCAGGACCCGGTCGCGCGCGATCGGCCCCGGGTTGCGTCCGACGAGCACCGACAGCGCGTTCTCCTGCTGCGCGATCTGCTGCTGCAGCACCGGCACCGCGGCGGCAGCCACTTCGTACTGCGAGCGCGACTGCGACAGTTCGACCTTGGAGATGACGCCACCCTTGAAGCGCTTTTCGAACACGGTCAGCGCCTGCTGGCGGCTGGCCAAGGTGCGCTGCGAGGTGGCGAGCTGGTCGTCGAGCGACAGCAGCGTGATGTAGCCCGACACCACGGCGCTCACCAGTTGCAGCACGGTTGCCCGGCGATCGGACTCCGAAGCGCGCCAGTCGGCGTCGGCGGCAGCCGTCAGGTTGCGGACGCGGCCCCAGACGTCGATCTCCCATCCGGCCGTGAGGCCGGCGCTGCTGAAGCTGCGCGCCTCGTCGGCACCCGGTCCATAGACCAGCTCGGAGCGGCTCTCCTCGCCGGTGCTGCCGGTGTAGCCGAGGGCGGGGAACAGAGGCGCACGGGTCGTGACCTTGGCGCCCTGGAACTGGTCCACGCGTGCGGCGGCGATGCGCAGGTCTTTGCTGTTGGCGAGCGCCTCGGTCACCAGTGCCTCGAGGGAAGGGTCGCCGAACTGCGTCCACCAGAGCGTGTCGGCGGCTCCCTGCGACTGTGCCAGGGCGAACCGGTACTGGGACGGCACCGCGAGATCCGGACGGCTGTAGGGGTCGCCCAGGCACGCGGTGAGCGCGCAGGTCGCGACGATCAACGGGAGGCGGCGCATGGTTCAGTGCTCTCCCGCGCTGGCCGCCGGCGCCTGGCCTGTGGGCGGAGGGGAGGAGGGTTCGGACGTGTTCGCCGGCTTCGCGGGGAAGAATCTCTCGCTCAGCTGGCTGATCAGCACGTAGAACAGCGGCACGAAGAACAGCGCGAGCGTCGTCGCGCCCACCATGCCGCCAATCACGCCCGTGCCGATCGAGTGACGCGACGCCGAGCCGGCGCCGGAGGCGATGGCGAGCGGGACGGCACCGGCCGTGAAGGCGAGCGACGTCATCACGATCGGTCGCAGGCGTGCTTTCGCTCCCTGCACGGCCGACTCCACGATCGAGAGACCCTTGGCGCGTTCGAGGACCGCGAACTCGACGATGAGGATCGCGTTCTTGGCCGAGAGACCGATCAGCGTGACGAGGCCGATCTGGAAGTAGACGTCGTTCTCCATGCCGCGCAGCCAGACCGCAAGCAGCGCGCCGAGCACGCCGAAGGGCACCGCCGTGATGACGCTGCCGGGCAACGACCACGACTCGTACTGCGCGGCGAGGATCAGGAACACCATGACCAGGCCGAACACGAACACGAGCGCCGATGCGCCGCCCGACTGCCTTTCCTCGTACGCCTGTCCGGACCACGCGATGCCGTAGCCCTCGGGCAGCTGCCCGGCGAGTTGCTCCATCGCCGCGATAGCCTGGCCCGAACTGTAGCCCGGGGCCGCGCCGCCGTTGATCTTCGCGGCCGGGAAGCCGTTGAAGCGCGGGATCAGGTCGGGTCCCATCGTGAAGCGCGCCGTGGTGACCGCGTCGAGCGGCACCATTTCGCCTGACCTGCCGCGCACGAAAATGTTGCGCAGGTCCTCAGGGCTGCTGCGGAACTCCGGTTCGGCCTGCAGCACCACCTGCCACACTCGCCCGTACCGGTTGTACTGGCTCACGTACAGCGAGCCGAACAGCGACTGCAGCGAGCCGTAGACGTCGGCGATCGGCGCACCGAGCGTCTCGGCCTTCTCGCGATCGACCTTCACGCTGAGCTGGCGCGACGCCGGGTTGAACGTCGAATTCACGCCGGCCAGCACCGGGTCCTGCCGGGCGCCGGCGACCAGCTGCTGCACGGCCTGTGCGAGGCGCTGCGGCTCGCCGCCCGTGAGGTCCTGCACCCACAGTTCGAAGCCCCCCTGCATGCCGAGGCCGGGAATGGGCGGCGGGTTGAGCGGGATGACGATCGCGTCCTGGATGCCGGCGAGCTGCGGCTGGATGCTCGCGATCACCGCGTCGAGCGACAGCTCCTCGTCGCTTCGCTCCGCGAAGTCCTTCAGGCTCACGAATACCGTCGCGGCGTTCGTCTTGTACTGGCTGTCGAGCAGGCTGTAGCCGGTCAGTACCGAGGCGAACTGCGTGGCGGGGTGCTCGAGCGCGATGTCCGCGATGCGCCGGCCGACGGCCTCGGAGCGGTCGAGGCTCGCCGAGTCGGGCAGGATCGCGGCGATCAGCATGAAGCCCTGGTCCTCGGGCGGCACGAAGCTGCCGGGCACGGCCTTGAACAGCCCCAGGATCGCGACGATGAAGGCGGCGAACACCGCCACCGCCAGCACCGACCGCTTCAGAACCCAGCGCACACCCGCGCTGTAGCGCTCGGCGAGGCGGTCGAACCACTCGTTGAACTTCTGCAGGATCTTCGGCGGATGACCGTGCGAGCCGTCGAGCAGGAGCGCGGCCAGGGCGGGCGTGAGCGTGAGTGCCACGAAGCCCGACAGGATCACCGAGATCACCACCGTCATGGCGAATTGCTGGTACAGCACACCGGTGGTGCCGCCGAGGAACGCGGTCGGCACGAACACGGCCGCCAGCACCAGCACGATCGCGACCACCGGCCCGGACACTTCCTGCATGGCGGCAAACGCGGCGTCGCGCGCCGAGAGACCCTTCGCCTTGATGTTCGCCTCGACCGCCTCGATCACCACGATCGCGTCGTCCACCACGATGCCGATCGCGAGCACCATGCCGAACAGCGTCAGCAGGTTGATCGAGAAGCCGAGCATCGTCATGCCGACGAACGTGCCGACGATCGACACCACCACGGCGAGGGTCGGGATGAGCGTGGCACGCAGGTTCTGCAGGAACACGTACACCACCAGCACCACGAGGATCACGGCCTCGATCAGCGTGTGCACCACTTCCTCGATGGACGCGGTGACGAACTTGGTCGTGTCGAGCGAGATCTCGTAGGCGATGCCGTCCGGAAAGCCCTCTTCGAGGCCGGCAAGGGCCTTGCGCACGCCTTCTGCGACCGCGAGCGCGTTCGAACCGGGCTGCTGGTAGACGGAGATGAAGACCGCGGGCTTGCCGTTGAGGCTGGGCCGCATCATGTAGTTCTGCAGCCCTTCCTCGGCCCGCCCGACGTCACCGAGCCGCACGATCGCGGCGCCCTCCTGGTCGGTGCGCAGGATGACGTTCTCGAACTGCGCGGGCTCGTTGAAGCGACCCTCCGTCACGACCGGCACGGTGATCTCGACCGGCTGCGCGGTGGGTGACTGGCCGATCGCGCCCGCGCCGAACTGCTGGTTCTGCTTGGCGATCGCGGTCTGGATGTCGGTGGTGGTGATGCCGCGCGAAGCCATGCGGTCGGGACGCAGCCAGACGCGCATCGCGTTGTCGGACGCGCCGAACAGCGACGCCTGGTTGGCGCCCGGCACGCGCTTGATGGCATCGAGCACGTAGAGGTTGGCGTAGTTGGCGACGTAGTCGACGCCGTAGCGGCCGTCGGGCGCGTAGATCGCGAGCAGCATCATGATGCTCGAGGAGCGCTTCTCCACCCGCACGCCCGTGTTGCGAACGATGTCAGGCAGCTGCGGCAGCGCGATGTTGACACGGTTCTGCACCTGCACCTGCGCGGTGTCTGGGTCGGTGCCGATCTGGAAATAGACCGTCAGCGTCATCTGGCCGGTCGAGGAACTCGACGACGACATGTAGAGCATGTTGTCGACGCCGTTCACCTGGGTCTCGATCGGCGCCGCGACCGCCTGCGCGACGGTCTGCGCGTCTGCGCCCGGGAAGCTGGCCGAGACGGTGACCGTCGGCGGGGCGATCGGCGGGTACTGCTCGATGGGAAGTCCCACGAGCGCGGCGAGGCCCGCGAGCGTGACGACGATCGACAGGACGCTCGCGAAGATCGGGCGCCGGATGCAGAAATCGGAGATCACGGGCCGGGTGCTCCGATCAGCCCTGGATCCCGGCCTGGCCGTCGGTGGCCGGCGCCTGCCCGGGCTCTACCGGCTTGACTGGCACGCCGGGCGCCAGCTTCAGTCCACCGTCGACGACGATGCGTTCGCCCGCCACGAGGCCCTCGGCGATCAGCCACAGGTCGCCGGTCAGCGGTCCGACGGTCACCGGGCGGAACTGGGCTTTCGACTCGGCATCGACGACCCAGACGAAGTTGCCCTGCGGCCCCTGCATGACCGCGCGCTGGGGCACCTGGATGGCGTCGATCCACGAGGCGCCGCCCATCAGCACTCGCACGAACTGGCCCGGCCGCAGCGTGCCGTCCTCGTTCGGCAGTTCGGCCCGCACCAGGAACGTGCCAGTTTCCTTGTTGAACGAGGCGTCGCCGAACGTGATGTGTCCCGGCGCCGGCACCACGGTGCCGTCAGCGAGCACGATCTGCACCGTGTACTTCCGATCGGCCGGCGGGCGCAGCTTGCCGCCCTTCACCAGTTTGTCGAACTTCAGCTGCTCGTTCTCCGAGACGCTGAAGTTGACGCGCATCGGGTCGAGCGCCGACACGTAGGTGAGCAGGCTGTCGGGGCCGGGCGCGATGAAGCTGCCGGGCTGCTTGCGCGCGAAGCTCGTCACGCCGGTGACGGGCGAGAGGATGGTGGTGTAGCTCAGGTTGATCTCGGCCTGCTGCACGCGCGACCGGGCGCCTTCGACCGCCGCAATCGCCGCATCGCGTGAGCCCCGCGCGTCGTCGAGATCCTTCTGGCTGAGCGCGTCCTCCGCGGCCAGCGGTCCCACGCGCTTGAGATTGGCGTCGGCGGTGCTGAGCCGCGCCTGCTGCGCCTGCAACTCCGCCCGCGCCGCCGACAGCGCCGCTTCGAAGGGCTTGCGATCCATCTGGAACAGCACGTCGCCCTTCGTGACGAGGCTGCCCTCGCGATACGCGATCTGCTCGAGGAAGCCCTCGACTCGCGCACGGATCTCCACTTCCTGCGAGCTCTCGGTTTCACCGACGAATTCGCCGACGAAAGGCACCTCGGTCGCCGCGACCGTGATCACGCCGGCCGGCACGGCCTGAGGCAGGGCGGGCGCGGTCGCCTTGTCGTTGCCACAAGCTGCGAGCATCAGCAGGCACAGGCCGAAGGGCAGCCACTTCTGGGGCAGAGGCGGGATTCGAGTCACGTGAGCCTCGGACGGTGTCAGGTTTGCAGAATATGCATGATGTGCGGCACGCGTGGACTGCGCGGGACGGCAATCGTCAGCGCGTGCGGCAGTATATCCGCGGCGCCGCGTGCCTCAATGGGGCGGCGCGAGTGACCGCACCGGTCAATCAGCCAGGTTTCGCGAGCCGTTCTTTCAATCTGAACAGGATCGCCAGCGCGTCGCGCGGACTCATCGAGTCCGGGTCCAGACCGCCCAACTCGGTCAGAATCGCTGCCTCGAACGGCTCCGCTGCGGGGGCGAGGTCCAGTTCCCGCTGCGGCGCGGCGGGGCGCGCCGAGTGGTCGCGGCGCTCGAGTTCACCGAGATAGCGGCGCGCATCCTGGATGACCATTCTGGGCACTCCGGCGAGCCGCGCGACCTGCAGGCCGAAGCTCTGGTTGGCCGGACCCTCCTTGACCGCGTGCAGGAACACCAGCGTGTCGCCGTGCTCGGTCGCGTCGAGGTGCACGTTGGCGCAGGCCGGCAGCTCGTCGGCGAGTGCCGTGAGCTCGAAATAGTGCGTCGCGAACAGCGTGAGTGCGCCCACCTCGCGGCCGATGTGCCGCGCGCAGGCCCAGGCGAGCGACAGCCCGTCGTAGGTGCTGGTCCCGCGGCCGATCTCGTCCATCAGCACCAGACTGTCACGCGTGGCGTTGTTGAGGATGTTCGCCGCCTCGGTCATCTCCACCATGAAGGTCGAGCGACCGCCGGCGAGGTCGTCGGCCGCGCCGATGCGCGTGAAGATGCGGTCGACGGGCCCGATCTCGGCGGACTCCGCCGGCACGTAGCTGCCGATGCCCGCGAGCAGCACGATCAGCGCGGCCTGGCGCATGTAGGTGGACTTGCCGCCCATGTTCGGTCCCGTGACGATCAGCATGCGGCGCCCGTCGAGCAGCGACAGGTCGTTCGGCACGAACGGTCCGTCGAGGTGCTGCTCGACGACGGGATGCCGGCCGCCGCGTATCTCGATCCTCGACTCGTCGAGCAGCTGCGGGCGGGTGAGGCGCAGCGCCAGGGCACGCTCGGCGAGCGTCGCCAGGACGTCCAGGGCCGCAACGGCGGAGGCAGTGGCCTGCAATTCCGGCAGCGAGTCGGTCAGCCGGTCGAGCAATCCCTCGTAGAGCTCGCGCTCGCGCGCCAGGGCCCGGTCGCGCGCGCCGAGCACCTTGTCCTCGAAAGACTTGAGCTCGGCGGTGATGTAGCGCTCGGCGTTCTTGACGGTCTGGCGCCGCACCCAGTCGGTCGGGACCTGGTCGGCCTGGCTGCGGCTCACCTCGATGTAGTAGCCCTGCACGCGGTTGTAGCCGAAGCGCAGGTTGGCGAAGCCGGTGCGCTCGCGTTCGCGGGCCTCGAGCTCGAGCAGCGCCTCGTCGCTGTGCTCGCTGATGCGGCGCAGTTCGTCGAGATCCGCGTCGTAGCCCGGCGCGATCACGCCGCCCTCGCGCAGCAACGCGGGGGGCGTCGGCACGACGGCGGCGGTGAGCAGGGCGTGCACTTCCGGATGCGCCCCCGCCTCGCGGGCGAGTTGTCCGAGCAGCGGCGAATCGATGCCGGAGAGCACCGACTGCAGCTCGGGCAGTGCACCCAGTGCGTCGCGCAGCCCGGCCAGGTCGCGCGGCCGTGCCGACCGCAGCGCAACTCGCGCGAGGATGCGCTCGACGTCGCCGACCTGACGCAACAGCGAGTGCACGGCCTGGTGCAGGCCGGTGTCGAGAAATGCCTCGATCGCCTGCAGCCGGTGTTCGCGCGCTGCCCGCGGGCGCAGCGGTCGCTGGATCCAGCGGCGCAGCTCGCGGCCACCCATTGCCGTGGCGGTGCGATCGAGTACGCCGACGAGCGTGCTGTCCGGTCGGCCGGACAGGCTCACGTCGAGCTCGAGGTTGCGGCGCGTGGCGGCGTCGAGCTGCAGGGACTCGTCGCGTTCCTCGCAGCGGATGCCGCGCAGGTGCGGCAGCGCCGATTTCTGCGTCTCGCGCAGGTAATTGAGCAGGCAGCCCGCGGCGCCGACGGCGAGCGGCTTGTGCGCGAGCCCGAAGCCCGCGAGGTCGCGCGTGCCGAACTGTTCGCAGAGCTGCCGCTCCGCGCTGCCGGACTCGAAGTGCCAGGGCGGGCGCTCGCGGACGGCCCCGGCGCTGCCGGCGCGGACCACCGCAGGGGCATTCTCGGCGACCAGCAGTTCTGCCGGGCGCAGGCGTTCGAGTTCAGCGGCCAGGGCTTCGAGGCCGGCGGCCTCGAGGGCGTGGAAGCGGCCGCTGGCAAGCTCGAGCCACGCAAGGCCGAAGCGATCACCCGAATTCGCGAGCGCCGCAAGCAGCGTGTCCCGGCGCGACTCGAGCAGTGCGTCGTCGGTGACGGTGCCGGGCGTGACGACCCGCACCACCTGCCGTTCGACCGGACCCTTGGCCTTCGCCGGGTCGCCGATCTGCTCGCAGATCGCGACCGATTCGCCCTTGCGGACGGCGCGGGCGAGGTAGGTGTCGAGCGTCTGCACCGGCACGCCGGCCATCGGGATCGGTTCGCCCGCCGATTGGCCGCGCGCCGTGAGCGTGATGTCGAGCAACCGGGCCGCGCGGCGCGCGTCCTCGAAGAACAGCTCGTAGAAGTCGCCCATCCGGTAGAACAGCAGCACGTCCGGGTACTGCGCCTTGATGCGCAGGTACTGCTGCATGACCGGGGAGTGCTCTGGCTTCAAAGGTGTCAGGTTTGCAGAATGTGCGAGATATGAATCTTACAGGTCCTGCAAACCTGACACCCGCGAGATCTCTGGCAAACGCAACCGAAATTCGCGTGGCTTGAGGATGCGCAGCGCTGCAGAGTTGCAGCAAGCACTGCCACACGGCAGCTCGTCAGTCTGCGGATCGGGCATTCATGCGCCGTCCACGTCTCCACTTCCCCGGCGCCTGCTACCACGTCACCCTGAGGGGCAATCACCGACAGGACATCTTTTCCAGTGACGGTGATCGCCAGTTACTGGCGGATTACGTCGCAGCGGCGCGGGAGCCGGTCGGCGTTCGAATCCACGCGTACTGCTGGATGACCAACCACATCCATATGCTGGTCCAGGTGACCGACGTCCCGCTCGGTGCGTTCATGCAGCGCATCGGGTCGCGCTACGCGAGAGCAGTCCAGGCACGCGTCCCGACGACCGGCCACTTGTTCCAGAACCGCTACCACGCGCTGGTTGTGGACGTGGATCGCTATTTTGTCGCTCTGTTGCGCTACATCCACTTGAATCCCGTGCGGGCGGATCTGGTCCTCGATCCGGCGGACTACGCATGGTCGAGCCATCGCGCATACCTCGGGAGGGCCGCCGTGGACTGGCTCGCGACCGACTTCGGTCTACGGATGTTCGATCCTGACCCAGGGCGGGCCCGCGATCGCTATCGGGCATTCGTGACACAGGGAATCGGTGCGCCCCGCGATCCGCACCTGACGTCGGCACCTCGTGGCGAGCCCCGAATCCTCGGCGACGAGACATTCCTGCGCAGCGTCTTGCCGCCGCCCCAGGTCGCCGTCGAGGGCCCGAGTCTCGACGAGATCATCCAGCGCGTCTGCAGCGAATGCTCGGTCACGCTGCCGGAGCTGCGTTCACGGTCGCAGTTGCAGCGCCTCACTCGGGCTCGCGGTCAAATTACGGCACGTGCACTGGCTGCCGGCGCCGCCTCGCTGAGCGAGATCGCTCGAGTGCTCAATCGCAGCGTCTCCGCGCTGGCGCGCGCGGCCGAGCGTTATCGATGAACCGGGGTCCCTGAGTCTTGCCGATCTTGCAAACCTGACACCTATTTTGGCGGCGGCGGCACGGCTGCGGACTGGCCGGCCACGAACGGGTAGCGCGCGAAGATGTGGGCTACGGCCGCGTTGATGGTCGCCTCGCGGTTCGCCTGCATTTCCTTGGTCACTACGTCCGACAAGCCGCCCTGGAAGACCACCTGACGTCGCTCGCGGTCGACGATGTCCACGACGAGCGTGCCGACCTTGTAGCGGTGCGTCGACACCTCGGTGCCGCCATACCCGCCATAGGGGGCGCCGTACCAGCCACGGTAACCCCAGCCCGGACCGTAGTACGGCGCAGGCGTCGACTCGATGTCCACCTTCTCCTCGAGTTTGCCGGTGAAATTGATCACCAGGTCGGGGTTCTCGGCCGGGCGGTAGCCACGAGCTTCCATCTCGCGCGCCGCGGCCCTCTGCAGCATCTGCAGGGACAACGAGCGGTACTCGCCGCCGCCGTCCGGGCTGGGGCTGGACTGCGCGACGAACCCGAAGGTGCGGTACTTGCCGAAATCCGCAGACTTGTCGTAGTCGGCGCGGATGTCGGGCCCGCTGGCGCAACCCGCCAGCGCGATCGCGGCGGCCGCCAGGGTCGCCGCCAGACGAGGCTTCAGTGCGAACATGGCGTCAGGTACCTCAGCGGGAAATCGGCACGGAGGCTGCGGCCTCGACGTCGAGCAGCGCGTTCAGCTTGTTCTCGACCTGCACCCACTGCAGCACCTTGGTGGCCGGCAGCTCCTTCTGCAGCTTCTTCGCATACTTCTCGACGAGGGCATTGCGGTCGCTGCGCACATTGAAGAAGTCCTTCATGATGTCCTTGGCGGCGTCGTCGGTCATCGAGCCGTAGTTGGCGGCGAACTTCTCGATGACCTGCGACCCGCGCGTGAAGACCTCCTTCATCTCCCGCTGGTACTCGTCGTAGATCGGCGTGAACGCCTGGACCTGCGCATCGGTGAGCTGCAGCGTCGACAGCACGATCGCGCGCTTGTCGGTCTGGATCTGGCTGATGAGCAGTTCCGTGTCGTCCCGGGTGTTGGCGCCCTGGGCCAGGGTGGACTCGGCGGCGCCGAGCGCCGCGAGGGCGGCAAAGGCAATCAGGATCTTCTTCATGTGCGGTTCCTTGGGAAATCCGGGTGGGCGCGTATCAGCGGGCGAGCGGGATCAGGCTGTAGACGTCGCGCTGCACCAGGTTCTGGACGCGCGTCTCGAGCTGCGCGTAGCGCAGGGCCTTCTTGGGCGGCAGCGCCTTGGCGATCTTCGCGGTGTACTTCTGCTTGAGCGCCGCCCCTTCCTTTTCGATCGCCATCTTCTCCTTGAGCACGGCGGCCGCGTCGTCCTCGCTGAGCGTGTCGTACTTCTCGGCGAAGGTGTTGAGGTTGGCGAGGAAGCGATCCTGCAGCGGCTTCTGCTTGGCCTCGTACTCGTCGTAGATGGGCCAGAACTTCGCGCTCTCTTCCTCCGTGAGGCCGAGGTTGGCGGCGTACACCGCCTTCTTGTTCGTGCTGATCTGCTTGAGCAGGATCTGTTCGTCGGCGGCGAGCCCCGCGTCCTGAGCCTGGACGGCGGGTGACAGTGCAGTGACGAGGAGCGCAATGGCCAGAGGGCCGAATCTCATGGGAATGACCTGCCTTGGTTGAGTGAAGCCGATGTGTTTCAGGCGACGAGCTTTGCGACCGTCCAAAGGCGGCTAGAATCCGACCGTGGACACGCACCCAGCGCCTGACCTGGCCGGCATGATAGCCGAAGTCGCCACGCACCTGCTCGCGGGTGGCCGGCAACTCGTCACGGCGGAGTCGTGTACCGGGGGCTGGATCGCCAAGGCCTGTACCGACCTTCCCGGCAGCTCCCGGTGGTTCCGCGGCGGCGCGGTGGTTTACGACGACGAGCTCAAGTCAGCGCTGCTGGGCGTCCGTTCCCGGACGCTTGCCGGGCAGGGCGCGGTCAGCGAGGCGACGGTGCGAGAGATGGCGGCGGGGGCGCTCGACAGGCTAGGCGGGGACGTGGCGGTTGCGGTGAGCGGCATCGCTGGTCCCGGCGGGGGGACCGCCGACAAGCCCGTCGGGATGGTCTGGCTCGCCTGGGCCACGAGGACCGGCGCCGGCACGGTCGTCCGCGCCGCCCAGCATCGGTTTGCCGGCGATCGCGAGCAGGTGCGGAGGGAGGCGCTCATGACCGCTTTGCGTGGTGTGCTCGAGTCATGAGCGGAGAGCCGGCCCCTGGAGCCGCCCGGCCGGAGCGACTGCATCGCCTGTTCTTCGCGGCGTGGCCGGGTGACGAACTGCGTGTCGCGCTCGCGCCCCGTATCCGCGCCCTGCAGCCGCCGGGAGCCGGCCGGCCGCAGCGACCGGACCAATGGCACGTCACCCTCGAGTTCCTCGGCCCGGTGTCAGGTTTGCAACTTGAGCGGGTTCGTGAGGCTGCAGCGCAGGTGCGCGCGGCGCCCTGCGAGATCGTGTTCGATGCCGTGGAGTACTGGCGCCGGCCGGAGGTGCTCTGTCTCGTCGCGCGCTCACTGCCACCGCCACTCGAGAGCCTGGTGAGCCAGCTGCGCGAAGCGCTCGCCGCGCTCGGTTTTGAGCCCGAATCGCGCCCGTTCCGGGCACACCTGACCCTGGCTCGCAAGGTCGTGCATCCGGTTGCCCCGGTTCGGTTCGAGCCCCTGCATTGGCCTGTCGAGGACTTCGCGCTGATCGAGTCGGTGACCGACCGCTCGGGGTCGGTCTACACGCCGCTCGCGGCCTGGCGACTCGAGGCCTGACGGCGGTTTGGGGGCCGGGCTCACGCCATGAGCCTGCCCGACCCGAAACTGCTGATTCAGCTCAATTATTCGTCCGGCGGTGGCGGGTTCCCTGTGGAATAATGCGCCCCTTCCCGGATTTCACCCACTCCCGACCGAGCCCTCGGGGCTCCACGAGCAACGCAATGGCATTGGAAGAAAATCGCAAGAAGGCGCTGGTCGCCGCCCTGGGCCAGATCGAGAAGCAGTTCGGCAAGGGGTCGGTCATGCGCCTGGGTGACGCGAGCGCCACCTACGACGTCGAAACAGTCTCCACCGGCTCGCTCGGTCTCGACATCGCCCTGGGCGTGGGCGGCGTGCCGAAGGGCCGCGTGGTCGAGATCTACGGCCCGGAGTCGTCGGGCAAGACTACGCTCGCGCTGACGATCGTCGCCGAGGTGCAGCGCCAGGGCGGCACCGCCGCATTCGTCGACGCCGAGCACGCGCTCGACCCGGCCTACGCCGAGAAGCTGGGCGTCAACGTGACCGAGTTGCTCGTCTCGCAGCCGGACAACGGCGAACAGGCGCTCGAGATCACCGACATGCTGGTGCGCTCGAACGCGGTGGACATCGTCGTGGTCGACTCCGTCGCCGCCCTCACGCCCAAGGCGGAGATCGAAGGCGAGATGGGCGAGATGCAGATGGGCCTGCAGGCGCGCCTCATGTCGCAGGCGCTGCGCAAGCTCACCGGCAACATCAAGCGCTCGAAC
>Ga0209450_10000993_pt1 | contig 14302 bp, 14 predicted proteins | sample FrelakmetLWP11LW_FD_187149 | JGI IMG/M metagenome (GOLD analysis project Ga0209450, IMG submission 187149) | Freshwater lake sediment microbial communities from the University of Notre Dame, USA, for methane emissions studies - LWP11 LW (SPAdes)... | ecosystem: Environmental > Aquatic >...
ACTGGCCAGATCGTCAGCCGACGGCAAAACCGGCATGATCATCGCACTGAACTGCGAGACCGACTTCGTGGCAAAAAATGCTGATTTTATCGCCCTCGGGTATAGCATCATCGATGCTGCACTGAAGGCAAACCCTGCAGACCTTGATGGTCTGAGGGAGATAATGGTCGGAGATAAGAAAGCTGCTGACCTCGTTCTCGAAAAGAGCGGCATCACCGGCGAGAAGTTTGAGCTTTCCTATTTCGGGAAAGTTGAAGCTGCCGCAGTTCAGCCTTATATCCACCCGGGTAACAAACTTTCCACACTGGTAGGCTTCAGCAAGGGAGGCATTGACGTTCAGGTTTACAAGGACGTTGCAATGCAGGTCGCCGCAATGAACCCTGTATCAGTTGACAAGGAGGATGTACCGGAGAAAATACTTGCACAGGAACTTGAGATCGGCAGGGAACAGGCACGACGTGAAGGCAAGCCTGAGGATATGATTGAGAAGATTGCCCAGGGCAAGCTTAACAAGTTCTTCAAAGAGAGCACCCTGATGAACCAGGAGTTTGTTAAAGACAACAAGCTGACGATCAGACAGTACCTTGAGAGTAAGGACAAGGCTCTGAAAGCTACCGCATTCATCCGCTATACGCTTAACATCTGAAAAACAACGGACAAAAATTCAAAAGGCTTCCCCATGGAGGCCTTTTTTGTTTTATGCCTCAAAGCAAAAAAAGTACTAACTTGCCTGCCAAATAAAATCGCTATGAAAAAAAATATGGGTAATGTTGACATGATCGTGCGCCTTGCACTTGCAGTTATCATGATCGCCTGCTATTTCGTATTCAACCTTAAGGACCTGCTGGGACTGATAGTGATCCTGATCACAATACTGCTGGTAGTCACTGCATTTCTCCGGGTATGCCCTCTCTATTATGTTTTCAGAACTGATACCCTCAAGAAGGAAAACAAGGAATGAAATATAAACGAATCCTCCTTAAGCTGAGTGGTGAGTCTGTCGGCGGCAGCGACGGGTTGGGGCTTGACGGCGCCGTACTGACACTATATGCCCGACAGATCAGGAAGATAGCAGACGAAGGTTGTCAGGTAGCCATAGTTATCGGTGGCGGAAACATCTTCCGCGGCCTGGGAGGCAGCGAAGACGGTTACGACCGTCTCAAGGGTGACCAGATGGGCATGCTCGCCACTGTCATAAACAGCCTTGCCCTGGAAAGTTACCTGGTACGTGCTGGCTGCCGGGCCAGGGTTTTCACCTCAATCCGCATGGAGCCTGTCGGAGAACTGTATAACCGTGACAGGGTATCAGATGCGTTGAAGGATGGAGTGGTGGCAATTCTGGCAGGAGGAACCGGCAATCCTTTTTTCACAACCGACACTGCCGCTGCACTGCGAGCCGTTGAGCTGCACTGCGACGTGCTGCTCAAGGGGACCCGCGTAGATGGCGTATATACCGCTGACCCTGAGAAAGATAAGAATGCGAAAAGGTTTGACGTGCTTACCTTTGACGAAGCCCTCGATAAGAAGCTCAGGGTGATGGATATTACAGCCTTCGCCATGTGCAGTGAGAACAGGATGCCGGTCATCGTCTTTGACATGAACAGGGAAGGTAACCTGGAATCAGTGGTTGCCGGGGGCAAGTGCGGGACCCTGGTAACATTCTGAAGAGATTTTTTTCTAATTTTGTTTCCATCTGAAACACCGATCATATGACTGACGAACTGGAACTCATAAAGGAAGAGGCTCAGGAGAAAATGGACAAGGCCATTAAGCATCTCGAATACGAGCTTTCACATCTGCGTGCCGGGCGTGCCAACCCGCTGCTTCTCGACGGCATTCACGTTGATTACTACGGAGCCCATACACCCCTCTCGCAGGTCTCAAGCATAAACACGCCGGATGCCAAAAGCATACTGATTCAGCCGTGGGAAAAAACAATGCTTGGGGTAATCGAGAAAGCCATCCTTGCGGCTAACATCGGTATGACTCCCATCAACAACGGTGAGGTGATCCGCATCAATGTACCTCCACTCACCGAGGAACGCAGGCACCAGCTTGTCAAACAGGTGAAGTCAGAAGGCGAGACGGCTAAGATAAGCGTCCGCACAGGCCGTAAATGGTTCCTTGATGAGCTCAAGACACTGGCAAAGGACGGTCTGCCCGAGGACGAGGAGAAGAGCGGTGAAAAGATCATCCAGGATCTGACCGACAAGCATATCTCGCGTATAGACAAGATCGTCGAAGCAAAGGAGAAAGAGATACTGACAGTATAAAGAGTCTGGATCAGAACCAATAAAACCACCACGTCAGTCAGCTGACGGATCGGGATGAGGGGGTTGACTTTTGCAACACCCTCTTTTATTATCGGTTGTCTGCTATCTTTCTGATGACGGCCTGAATATAATCTCGAATTTTTTTGCAGCCTCCACAGCCCCGTCGGTAAACGGTTCAGCAAAGAACTCGTTATTAATATATGCTTCAGTCTGCGAAAGATAGAACGGGCTGCCTGGGTTGCCCGAGGTGCCTGTCGGTATCACCGTCAGCGATTTATCCCAGTCCGCAGTGTTGAAGATATGCCTCTCGGAGGCTCCGTGGTCTGAACTGAAGTCGGGCCCGAAAGAATATGGCTCTACGGTGTGGTAACTGCCTCCTACACTGTACTTTTTGGAGTTGAGCCGCAGAAGTTTTTCTACCATTTTCACCGAACCCATCGGGTGCTCAAGCGTTATCGAATGTATCTCTCCCCACCTCCAGTTATCAGTGTCGGTGCCGTACCTCGATGTCAGGGTGTCAACCGCATTCCTGAGGCTCAACACCATCATATCACCGAGTGTCTCTGTCTCAACTGTAGCGTTGTTGTCAACCCACCCGTCAGCGCCCTCATTCAGTATCCTGAAAAGATAGTGATCATGCTGCCTTCCAAGAACCCCTCCGTAGAGATCTCCCAGCTCATCGTAAAGGATATTCCTGGCCAGTCCGGCACGGGTGAACTCGAAAATGGTCGGAGCGGCAAGCGAAGCATCCATATTATAATCCCATGCCTCAAGAAGGTCAATGGCCTTTTGAAGAGCCTCATCAGGTGAATCGATACCTCTTGCCGCCTCAAGTATCATGGGGGTCATTTTTGCGGCATAGGCCGAATGATTATCAGTTATCATCCTCCTGAAGTCATCGATGCCCAGTATTTGCTTCTCGGCCGCCATCTGCCTTATGCGTATTATCCGCCACGGGGTTGCGAAGTCACCGGCGATATAGTAGGGGTAGTCTGCCGTCACCGTCTGCTCGTTGGCTGATGATACAAAACCATTCTCCGGGTTATAGGATGAAGGGAGCATTTCAAAAGGAACATAACCTTTCCAGTCATACTCATCTGTCTCGCCGCTGCGCGGCAGAAGGCCGTTGCCCTTCCTGACGTGAATGCTAAGCCCCAGGTGCATGTCATTTGACAGTATGGGTTTGCCTGTCTCGCTGCGGGCGCCGGAGACGGCCCAGTTATTACTTCCTGAAAATGAAATCGCACCTATCTTTTCTGCCCTGTCAAGCGAGGCAATGAATGAAACTGTACTGTCTATGTCCTCTGCGGTAAGGGTGAACCCGGGAAAAACGGCTTCGTCAGTAAGGTCCCATCCCGGCAGCAGCGATGACGCCTTTTCTTCTCCCAGTCTCTGAACGAGCCTGTAGTTCCTGAGCTCATTGGTAAGATTATCCTTCGCAAGCTCCCATCCCATATACCCTATTATATTGGCTATATCGGTTAGCGACCATGGTTCGGGAACGTATCCCAGTATCCTGAACTCGGCCGGCAGTTTTTTTGCCTCTCTCTCCTATCCAGGCATTGACCCCGTCACAGTATGACTGCATTGCCTCGAGGATTTCCGGATCTTCCTTCTCAAGTACTGTCTCTGACTTGGCGGTCATGTTGAGCAGCCTCAGAAAATGATCGGTCTCTATGTAATCCGGACCGAATATCTCCGAGAGCCTTCCCCTTGTAGCACGCCTGATGAGATCCATCTGCCACATCCTCTCCTGTGCCGAGATGTAGCCTGTGACAAGATAAAGGTCATGAGCGTTTGTGGCATAGATATGCGGTACACCGCGCTCATCCCTTATTACCCTTACGTCTCCGTTCAGGCCGGCAATCTGTGTTCACCGTTCAGCTCAGGCACGGCTCCCTTCCGGAGTGATGAGGCAACTATAAACACCGCAAGCACCAGGAGCGCCACGAGCAGGACAATTATTCTGAGGGAGTTCTTTATTATTTTCATGATCAGGAGGTTATTAGTGCGGTAAAATTGAAAAAATCATACAAAAATGTTGTCATTTCCTGAAAAACAATCTGCTGCCCTGCGGGCAGCCGTTGCAGATATCTTCCAGTGAGCGGCTGTTCATTACATTTGACCGGAACCTCATGTATTCCTGTCCTCTCCATATCTCACTGAAAGAATTGTCATTAATGTTACCCATAACGTGGTTGCCGTTTTTGTCAAAGCAGCATGGAACCACATCCCCGTCGGTCGTGACGACGGCTCCTCTCCACATCCTGAAACAACCTCTTTGCCCTGTGCCGGCGGGGATATAAAAGCCGCTTCTTTTTTCATACCGTGACCTTCTATGGTCAGCCGGCATCCACTCTGCAGCTCTTGCACTGTCGAGCACCTGTATGCTTTTTATCCTGAAGGATGCGCCGACCGATTTGGCAAAGCGTGCTGCCTCCGTAGCTTCTGCTTCATTGTGCTTCCCAAGGAGGAACTGAAGCTCTATTGTGAGTGATGATCTCCTTCTTTTTACTGTTTCTTCCAGAAGCATGATCCCCTCCCTGACCTTTGAATGATCACCTCCGGCGCGGTATGCTGAATAGGCCGCAGGTGTGACGCCGTCATACGAGACAATTACTTTTTTCAATGCAGAGACGGCAAGCAGTCTGCAACTCTCATCGTCAAGGAAATGTCCGTTAGTGGAGATGACCGGGTGCATACCGCGGAACAACTCCGCTATTTCAAAAAACCGGGGATGGAGCATCGGCTCTCCCTGAAAATAAAGCCATGCCGAAAGCAGCCGTCCGGAAAGTTCTCCGGCTATTTTCTCTGCGAGACCGTAATCGATGAACCGGTTCCTTCTCACTGTCAGGCCTGCACCTGTCATACACTCAGGACATGAGAGATTGCAGATGGCTGACAACTCAACACTTATGGCAGGAGGCAGAGGCGGGGTGACCGGGATGCCGGCATATCTCCTTATTCCGTAAGAGAAAAGAGAGTAACTTGCGTTCAGATATGGAGTAACAGTCATTACGGCAAATGAACAGTTTTTTTTTAAATGTATAGGGGAAAAGGCGCTCTTCCGGTCATTATAGTGAACAGATGATCAGGATTAATAAACCAAAAAACAGATTACCATGAAAAATAAAGTCTTTTTCTCAGTAATGGCTGCGGCACTTCTCTCCATCATCATTGCCGGTGAAGTGGCAGCATCAGATCTTATGGCAGGCAAGCCGAAGAAAGATCCCCAGGAGTTGACCATCATAAGAGGCAAGGTGGTTGATGCAGAGACAAGCCTCCCGCTTGTTTTCGCGGGTGTCGCCGTACAGGGAAGCAATGTATCAACTGTCACCAACCTTGACGGTGAATTCATACTTAAGATAACCGAACCCAATGCTGAAAAGGTGGAGTTCTCATTTGTGGGATACAAGAACGTGGTGATGGCTATAGAGGAGATGAAAACCAACGGCCAGCGTAATATAATAGAACTTGAGACTGCGTTCATTCCGATCAAGGAGATCATTGTCAAACCTCTGATGCCGGCAGAGATCCTCGATGAGGTCATGAACCGCATTGATGTCAACTACCCCGGTATCGCAAATGACATGACAGGTTTCTATCGCGAGACCATCAAGAAAAACCGCAACTATGTATCTATCGGAGAAGCAGTTGTTGAAGTTTTCAAGGCACCCTACCAGAATGACCTCAGGTATGATGCTGTCAAGATTTACAAAGGGAGGAAAAATACTGATGTGGAGAAGGCAGATACTGTTCTTTTCAGGCTCCAGGGCGGCCCGACAACAACACTCTATCTTGACATCGTGAAGAATCCCGAGATCTTCCTTACAAGAGAAGCCCTGCAACAGTATGACCTTGAGCTCTCAAACATAGTGGTTATAGATGACAGGACCAATTATGTGATCACCTTCTACCAGAAACCGTCAATAACCACTCCGCTGTATCACGGCAAGCTGTATATCGATATCGAGACATATGCGGTTGCCCAGGCTGAGTTCTCATTTAACCTCGAGAACAAGGAACTGGCTGCATCAATGTTCATCAGGAAAAAACCCATAGGCATGCAGGTCACTCCTGAAGCCACATCATACCTTGTGCGTTTCCGCGAGATAGATGAAAAGTGGTATTTCAACTATTCGAGGGCAGAGGTGAAATTCAAGGTTGACTGGAATAAGAAACTCTTCAACACCAACTATACAACCATGTCTGAGCTGGCTATAACAGACCGTACTGAAGAAGATGTGGTCAAGTTCTCATCAAAGGAAAGGATGAAGCCTTCAGACTTCTTCAACGAAGAGGTTGCCGCTTTTGCCGATCCGGATTTCTGGGGCGACTATAACGTCATCGAGCCCGACCAGAGCATCGAGGCAGCTATCAGAAGACTCAGCCGGAAAGTCAAGTTCAGCGACAGGCAGGAATAAAACAGAAGTTACCGCATGAGCAGTGACAGTGAGATAATTGGGAGGATCAGGAAGGGAGACAAACAAGAGTTTGAAAAGCTCTTCCGGTCCTCCTATGTTTCACTGGTACGCTACGCGCAAACCATACTGAAGGACCACGACACATCGGAAGAGATTGTCCAGGAGCTCTTCTTCAGACTGTGGCAGGATCGCGAAAACCTTAAAATAGAAAGTTCTCTGAAAGGCTATCTTTTCCGCTCGGTGCACAACAGGTCACTCCACTATATAGAACATCAGAAGGTGGTAGACCGGCATGCTGGCGAAGTCGCCGCCGCCGCAGAGATAGTCTCCGAACCGGTCACGGAGGCAATATATTACAACGAGCTTCAGATCAGGGTGGCACGTGTGCTCGACCGGCTTCCTGAAAGATGCAGCGAGATATTCAGGATGAACAGGTTTGAAGGATTGAAATATACAGAGATAGCTGAGAAGCTGTCGGTCTCGCTTAAGACAGTCGAGGCGAATATGGGGAAGGCCCTGAAAGAATTCAGAAAAGTACTGGCAGAGTGATGAAAAAGAACGACAAAATAGAAAAAATGACTGAACAGGAGTGGGCTGATGCTGCGGCATGGCTCTCGGGCGAAGAGACGGCAGACGGAGAAACCGCACGCATCCTGTTGAGCGAAGACGGAGAGATAATGAAGAAATGGAATGACCTGAGGTATACTGATGCCGAAGGAAGTATAGATGTTGATAAGGCATGGGATAAACTGAACGGCAGGATTGAAGCCGAAAGACCCGTTATCAAGCTCCGTGAGAGGTCAGCAATGCAGTCATTTCTGCGCATAGCAGCAATGGTCATTATTGTTGCAGGCCTGGGATGGATGGCATTTGAGATTGCAGCACCGGGAAAAGTAGTGGTTGCCTCTGCCAGTGATGAAAAGAATATTGAGGTTCTGCTCGCTGACGGCAGCAGGATCTACCTCAACCGCGACAGTCGGCTGACATACTCCGAAAAATTCGGCCGTAATGACCGCAGGGTGACACTCAAGGGTGAAGCCTTCTTCGACATCGCACCCGATCCATCGCGACCCTTCATCATTGACGCAGGCAGCGCCAGGGTGAGAGTACTGGGTACTTCATTCAACGTGAGAACGGATAACGGCAACAACGAGGTGGAGGTATTTGTCTCGACCGGAAGAGTGATGCTAACAAGCAGTGACGGCTCAAGAAGCATGACCCTCGAGCCTGACTTCATCGGCAGGCTCTCATCCGATAACTCCTCCCAGGTGCTCAATACCAATGTGAACTATATCTCGTGGCATACCGACATGCTTGCTTTTGACGGAGAAAAGCTCAGCGTGGTCTTTGCCGATCTGAAACGGACATTCAACATCGATATCGTCGCTGCCGATGAGGCTATCAATGACTTCAGGCTCACATCAATGTTTGATAATCAGCCTCACGATACCATAATTCAGGTTATTTGCACTACCTTTAACCTCCGTTCTGTGCAGGAGGGCGAGACATACAGCCTTCTTCTCAGGTAAGAACGGAAAGATCAGATGTGGCCGACAGGACTGGAGAAAAGAAGATGGATCCTGGTTGCCGGCCTGCTACTGCTTGCACTTCCTCTTTACACCCAGGAAAACGTCCTTGAAAAGGGTGTGAAGATCCCGGGTGGCAGCATCAGGGCAGCCAGGGCGTTACATGAGGTAAGCAGGCTTACCGGTTACATCTTTACCTATGATACTGAGATAATAAACGCAGACAGGACTTTCATAATACCCGATTCTGAAATACCGGTAAGGGAAGTCCTCGATTCGGTGACCGGTAACCCGGAGGTTAAATATTCTGTGATCGGTAAGCATATAATCCTCTATCGCGATATAATTGAAGAGCGAGGGGATACTACCGGTGCCCCTCTGCCCGAACGGGTATTCATAACAGGCAGGATAACCGATGCCGAGACAACAGATCCCCTGCCCTATGCAACCATCGGCATCAGCCGGCGCGGCCGCGGTACAGTGACAAATAACAACGGTGACTTCATCCTGAAGATTTCCGGTGATTGCCTCAATGATACACTCTCGGTATCCTATGTGGGATATGTCAACCGGCGGATCCCCGTCAGGAGTCTGCCAGGCAACAGCATGGTAATCAGCATGGAGCGGGATTATATCCCTATCCCGGAGATAATAATAAGGTCACAGGACCCGATGCTGATCATACGTAACGCTGTGGCATCCATTGCTGAAAACTATGGCACCACCCCTGCCCTGCTCACCGGCTTCTACCGCGAAGGGGTTTACCGGAAAAAGGAACCGCAGGTCTATTCTGAAGCCGTGGTGCAGATCTATAAGAGTCCCTATGCCAGGTCGCTGATGGGTGACCAGCTCAAAGTACTGCGAAGCAGAAAAATTGAGAACCTGGAGGTAAAAGACACACTGGCCGTCAGGCTCAAGGCAGGACTGGGCTCGACGATCACGCTTGACATTGTAAGGCAGCTGTTCGACTTCCTTGACCCGCAGTCTTTCGGCTCATATGAGTATCATCTTACTGACATAGTGACCATAGACGACCAGACTGCCTTTGTTATATCATTTAAACAGAGACCCTGGATCACTGAACCGCTGATGCAGGGTGATGTCTATATCAATGTGGACAACTACGCTGTTGTCCTGGCCGAATTCGAACTGAACCCCGACTATATTGACCAGACAAGCGAAGCCTATGTAAGCCGTCTGCCCCGCGACTATTCAATGAAGCCTGAATATGTCAGATACCGCACCCATTACCGCCTGATCAACGGGAGATACTTTCTTTCACACGTCAGAGGAGACCTTGGATTTCTTGCAAAAGGAAGAAAGAGGGTCTTTAACAGTCGCTTCAATGTATTCTTTGAACTGGCTGTGACAGATCACAGACTGAATAATGTTACCCGCTTTGAACATGATGAAACGACGCCTGTCTATTCAGTCTTCTCACGCACCATAACGGGCTATGACTCAGACTTCTGGAAAGACTTTGACTTCCTGAAGCCCGAAGAAGATCTGATGGAAGCCCTGGTAAGGCTTAATGCGCGACTTGGCGAGGCAGGGGAGTAAGCCCCTATTAGTAACTCTCGAGTATCTTGTAAAGTTCTGAAAGATCAGGTGTAAGAATGATCTCAGTACGCCTGTTCTTCTGTCTGGCCTCTGCAGTCTTTAACGGATCAACAGGTATATATTCGCCGCGACCGGAGGCGGTGAGGCGCTTCGGGTTAATCTTTGTATCCTGTGTCAGAACCCTTACTACCGTCGTTGCCCTCTTTACGCTGAGGTCCCAGTTATCGACCAGCTGGCCTGATGAAGACCTGTACGGCACATCGTCAGTGTGACCTTCGACAAGGATCCCTATATCTGTGTTCTTTTCAAGGAGCGCTCCAAGCTTACGCAGGGCAGCCCGTCCGTTGGCGTCGATCTCGTAACTGCCTGTCTTGAACAGCAGCTTCTCGTCCATTGAGACATACACCTTGCCGTCTTTTATTGTCACAGAGAGGCCGTTGTTCTCAAATCCGTAAAGCGCCTCCGACACCTTTGCCTTCAGCTCCCTGACAGCCTTCTGCTGGGCATCAAGCATCTTCTCGAGCTCGGTGAGACGGGCGTTGCGCTTCTCAAGCTCGAAAGTCAGCTCCTCCAGCGAAGCCTTCTTGGTGTCAAGATTCATCTCGAGCTCCCGGAGGAGGTTCTCCTTCTTCTGCAGGTCTGACTGCGCCGCCCTCAGCTCTGCAAGCAGCCGCTGTGTCTCCTGCGCCCTGCCGCTGACAAGCTCCTCCTGTGCCCTCTGAAGATCGGCATAACGGGTCGTGAGCCTGACATACTCATCCCTGGTCTGCGTCAGATCTGCCTGAACCCTTGCAAGCTCCGCAGTAAGACTGTCCGTCTCTTCGGTCAGCTTCTCCGATTTCGATGTCAGCTCCCTGTTTGACATGGTAAGCCATATGTTTTCCGCTTTCAGGGAGTCACGCTCTCCAAGAAGCAGATCAGCCCTGTCGCTGAGAGTATTATACTTCTTTCCGGTCACACATGAGCCAGCTACCAGAGCAACGAGAACAACAGGTAATATTGATTTCAGAGAGACCATGATATTTTTTTTTGATTTTACCTCTGCCGCGAATTAAACAATAAATGGGAAATCATGTTGTTAATAGTTGAATGAATAATTAACAAAAGGGAATATTTACTACCATCCCGGGCATGAGATACCCTGACATAAAAAATTAAATTATAAGTATCTTTGACCCGTCATTAACGAGACATTTGAAATGTCAGACGCAAAGCGGCTACTTGACGCCATAAACACCCCTGAAGACCTGCGCAGGCTCGATCAGCTGGACCTTGTGAGGGTCAGCAATGAGCTGAGGCAGCATATAATTGATGAGGTAAGCAATAACCCCGGACACTTCGGCGCAAGCCTCGGAGTAGTTGAAATCACCGTAGCCCTTCATTATGTCTACAACACCCCTTATGACAAGATTGTATGGGATGTGGGTCACCAGGCATACGGCCATAAGATACTTACCGGCCGGAAAGACAGATTTCACACTAACAGGAAATACAAGGGGATCAGCGGATTCCCGCGCATGGCCGAGAGTGAATATGATGCTTTCGGCGTAGGTCACTCCTCCACATCAATATCAGCCGCACTCGGCATGGCTGTGGCATCAAAGCAGAAGGGAGAAAAACGGAAGGTCGTGGCTGTCATCGGCGACGGGGCGCTGACGGCCGGCATGGCATTCGAGGGACTGAATAATGCCGGACATGAGAAGGCTGACCTGCTTGTGATACTGAATGATAATAATATCTCGATTGATGCAAGCGTGGGGGCACTGAAGGAGTATCTCCTCGATATCACCACCAGCCAGACATACAACAGGTTCAAGGACAGGGTATGGAGGCTCCTCGGAAAACATAAGAAGATAGGTAGGAAAGCGCAGTCACTTGCTTCGCAGATAGAAGGAAGCATAAAAGGCACCGTGCTTGAACAGAGTAACCTCTTTGAGGCGCTTAAATTCAGATACTTCGGCCCTATTGACGGACACGACGTGCTGCACCTGACAAAGGTGCTGCAGGATCTGAAGACCATACCGGGACCCAAGCTTCTTCACTGTATCACCGTCAAGGGCAAAGGCTTCCCGAAGGCCGAGGAAAACCAGACTGCGTTTCATGCTCCGGGAAAATTTGATAAATGTACGGGGGAGCTCATCAAGCCTGAGAGCTGCGCGAAACATCCTCTCTACCAGGAAGTGTTCGGCCACACCATATTAGAACTGGCAAGGCAGAATGAAAAGATCGTCGGCATCACACCCGCCATGCCCACCGGCTGCTCACTCAACATCATGATGAAAGAGATGCCTGACAGGGCCTTCGATGTTGGCATTGCTGAGCAGCATGCGGTGACCTTCTCTGCCGGCCTGGCCGCAAACGGACTGCTCCCCTTCTGCAACATATACTCATCATTCATGCAGAGGGCATATGACCAGGTGGTGCACGACGTGGCCATCCAGGGACTGAAAGTCGTTTTCTGTCTTGACCGCGGCGGACTGGTAGGGACAGACGGCGCCACACATCACGGTTTCTTTGACCTCGCCTTCATGCGCAACATACCGGGCATGATTACCGCAGCACCAATGGACGAGGTGGAGCTGCGTAACATGATGTACACAGCCCAGCTTGAGAAGATAAAAGGCCCCTTCAGCATACGATATCCGCGTGGCACAGGAGCAATATGTGACTGGCGACAGCCATTTACCGAGATAGAAATCGGAAAGGCAAGGATGATAACAGAGGGAGAGGATATTGCCGTGCTGAGTATCGGGCATCCGGGCAACTTTGTTGTTGAGGCAACCGCAAGGCTGGCTGAGAAGGGAATCACAGTCATGCATTATGACATGCGTTTTGCCAATCCTTTGGACGAGGAGGTGCTTCATAAGGTCATGAAGAGATTCAGCAAGATCATTACCGTTGAAGACGGAGTGATAAAGGGAGGGTTTGGCAGCGCTGTACTTGAGTTCGCCGCCGATCACGGATACAAACCTGCGATTCACAGGCTGGGCATCCCTGACTATTTTGTCGAGCACGGCACACAGCAGGAGCTGTGGCATGAGTGCGGGTATGATGCAGCCGGGATACAGATTGCGATCGAAAATGCATGCGGCACTGAGCAGAGGGCTCAGGGCTCAGGGCTCAGAGCTCAGGGCTCAGGGCTCAGGGCTCAGAGCGGAGTGAAATGAGATATGAGGAGTGAGGTAACCGGTGATCGGTTGCGGAAAATAAAAACAGTGTAACTCAGTGACAACTCAGTGTAGCTCCGTGGTAAAAAAACAATAAATCTCCATACAATGAAAAACCTGCTTCTTTTTACTGCTGCTATTGTAGTACTCGCATCATGCGGACGCCAGCAGGCTGCGAAGGAAAACTGGATACAGCTGTTCAACGGCGAGAACCTTGACGGCTGGGTGATCAAGATGGCAGGATCGCCTCTGGGAGAAAACTACAGGAACACCTTCCGGGTGGAGGATGGAGTGATAAAAGTATCCTACTCTGAATATGAGCAGTTCAGCAATGAATTCGGTCATATCTATTATCAGACACCCTACTCCTCTTACAGGCTTAGGGTGGAATACAGGTTCACCGGTGACCAGTGTCCCGGCGGGCCGACATGGGGTTACCGCAACAGTGGAATAATGTTTCATTCGCAGTCGCCCGAATCGGTGTTGCTTGGCCAGAGTTTCCCCGTTTCCATTGAGGCACAGTTTCTTGGCGGAACAGGCGATGACATAAGGTCTACCATGAATGTCTGTACGCCGGGGACACATATAGTCATTGACACGGCCCTGGTTACAGATCACTGCGTTTCATCGTCTTCAGGCACATTCCCGGGCGATGTCTGGGTCACGGCCGAGCTTTTCGTTTACGGCGACAGCCTGGTGCACCACCTGGTAAACGGTGACACTGTGCTGACTTACACCAAGCCCCAGATCGGCGGTGACAAGCCGGAAGGGTTTCCTCTTCCCGACGGCACCCCTCTGACTGGAGGTTACATAGCCCTCCAGGCAGAGTCTCATCCGGTTGAGTTCCGGAAGGTGGAGCTTCTGGTGTTAGGCAGTAGGCAGTAGGCAATAGTGTTACGTTTGAAAAATTTGTTCTATTTTCGCAGACGATTGTTTTAAGCCGAAAGAATCAGACTTAAGACTTAAGACCTTCAGACCATTTGTGCGCCCGGATGGCGGAATTGGTAGACGCGCTGGTCTCAAACACCAGTGGCAGCGATGCTGTGCCGGTTCGATCCCGGCTCCGGGTACAAAAAAAGGAGGGACACGATATTTATTGACCCTCCTTTTAATTTTATGGATTCTCTAAAACATCAAGCCTATACTGAATAGCAGGGAGCTTTGTCCGTAATCCAGTTTAAACGTCTGACCGTCAATAGTAACCGAATCCCCGAATTTTTCGCCGAGACTGCCGGCATACCTTACATCCAGAGTAAGCCTCCCGAGGTCAATACCTGCACCTGCCTGATATCCGTATACTGCTCCCTTGTACATTTGTTCAAAATCGGGATCATCGATCAGGGCCTGTGGTG